>Ga0207421_10006615_pt1 | contig 12583 bp, 14 predicted proteins | sample SodLakKL_010_SED_4_FD_187542 | JGI IMG/M metagenome (GOLD analysis project Ga0207421, IMG submission 187542) | Alkaline sediment microbial communities from Lake Tanatar, Kulunda Steppe, Russia - 8KL_010_SED (SPAdes) (version 2) | ecosystem: Environmental > Aquatic > Non-marine Saline and... | reverse complement strand
TCTTCGACTTCGTCTTCGGGCACATCATCATCTTCTTCCTCATCAGCTTTCTCAGTATCTTCGGTTTCACTTTCTTCTTCCTCCTGAGCTTCACTTTCTTCCTCAGTTTCTTCTTCACTTTCTCCGTCTTCTTTCTCAGTTTTTGGAGGTATTATATCTATTTCGTCAGGAAGCTTCGCGTTCGGATCCATTATCTTAACAGTTACTCCGATGATTCCGAGTTTAAGTTTTGCCTGTGCAAACCCTTCTTCCATCCACTTTTTCTTTTCTTCACCACAGTATTTGATATGACCGTCCTGGAATTTCTCGACTCTGTGTCTCGGACCGCTCACTTTACCAGAAAGTATGATCTGACAACCTTTTGCTCCAGAATCCATTATCTTCCTCACTGTAGAATGACCTGCTCTTCTGAAATACCATCCTCTCTCAAGAGAAGAAGCTAACTTTTCCGCCATGATCTGAGCGTTCAACTGCGGCACATTGACTTCCTGCACCTCGATCTGAGGATTATCAAACTCAAATTTCTCTTTGATCTCTTCAGTGATCTCCCGAATTCTCTTACCTTTTCTTCCGATCACCAAAGCCGGTCTTTCGGTATAAAGTGTGATCCTTGTGCCCATAGGTGTTCTAGATATATCGGCTCCTCCGAAACCCGCTCTTTCGGTTCTCTCTTGAAGGAATTCTTTCAGTATAACGCGGTCCATCTTTTCTTTAATAAATTTTCTTTCTCTAGCCACTATTACGCCTCCTTTTCCTCCAAAATGATTTCTAGGTTAGTGGTTTTCGTGTCATGGGGTGTGCTCCTACCCATCGCCCTAGGTCTGCGCCCTTCTATAGGGCTTCCCTTATGGGCGGCTAACACTTTGATCGTCAAATTTTCAGTATCTAAACCTTTATCTTCAGCATTAGAACGACATTCTTCGATTTTTGCCCTCATCTTTTCACAAACTTTTTTCGGATATCCTCCTGAGCCTACCCCCTTCTGATGAGCCGTCCGTTTATTATGTTTTTTGTAGGGAACAGCTCTATCCCCTTCGATAACACTTTCTAGTATCTCAAGCGCCTCGTCCACTTCTTTCCCTCTCAGCATATCACATACCTCGACTGATTTTTTAGGGGACATCTGAAGTTCACTCCCGTATGCCCTTGCCGTCTTTTCTGGATCAGGATCCATTGTGTAACCCATATATTTTCACCTCATTTTAGCGGTATATATTTCGATGAACGTGTAGCTCCGATTCCCGGTCCTGAATGTTCGACCTGTTTTCTCGTAAGGGCGAATTCACCCAGGTAATGACCTATCATCTCGGGTTCTATTTTGACGGTTTTGAATTTCTCACCGTCATGGATAGCTATCCTCTTGCCTACGAACTCAGGTAGTATGATCATTTCTCGTCTATGAGTCCGATAAACGTCCTTATCTTTTTTCTCTATCCTCTCTAGCAGGCGTTTCTCTTCTTTGTTCAATCCTCTTTTCAGACTCCTTCTTGCCCTTGCTGGAAGCACCTCTTTCAGTTCATCGAGAGACATCTCCTTGAGCTCTTCCAAAGAATGTCCTCGATAAGTGAATTCTCGTTTATCCCGTGATCTTCTATCATCAGCCATACATATTCACCTCTCTTCCTTCTTCTCTTTATCTTTCTTTTTCTTCTTGGACGATAATCTACCTACCTTTCTGCCAGGCGGGGCATTAGATGAAACTGTTGAAGGCACTCCTACATGCTGGTGGTCTCCTCCACCATGGGGGTGATCTACTGCGTTCATGGCTATACCTCTTACCTTCATCGGTCTTTTAGCTTTACTCCTGAAACTCTTAGCTTTCTTCCCGGCTTTCGCGACGGGCTGCTCTTTATGCCCTCCGCCGGCCACTATGCCTATCGTCCCTCTACATCTATTATCGACTCTTTTGATATCGTCAGAGGGCAATCTCAGTACGGTTTTCCGCCTTTCCTGCGCTATGATCGTAGCACTAGTCCCTGCACTCTTGACCAATTTTCCACCATCGAGAGGTTCCATCTCGATATTATAGACAAAAGTTCCAACAGGGATATTGCTTAAAGGAAGGATGTTGCCTTTTTCGATATCCGAGTCGGGGCCTACTTCTATCTTTTCACCTACCCAGAGCCCGTGGTTGGCTATCACGAAAGAGGTCTCACCGTTATCAAATTCCACTTCAGCTAGCGGAGCGGTCCGACCGGGAGCATGATGAATATCGAGAACCTCTCCTTGGGTCTCTTGGCTTTTGGGGTATCCGGGTCTAGCTAGATGCCTGTGACTTGGAGACCTGTAAGTTGAAGAACCTTTGCCCCTTCTTTGTGGTATGATTCGGCGGCCCATTTAGAACACCCCTATCCTCATTCCTATCTCTTCGGCTGAATATTCGTCCGTGAATTTGACTATGGCCCGCTTTCCCTTTTTGTCGATCCTTGTATTCACACTCTCTACTTCTACCTCGAACAACTCTTCGACTGCATCTGAGATCTGTGGTTTGGTCGCCTTTAAATCGACGACGAATTCTAATTTGTTTTCTTCTTCCATCTCCATCATGGTCTTCTCAGTCACGTAAGGGTGAAATACTATATCATGAGCGGATTCGTGCTCGGCCATTTTTACCAATCCTCCAATTCATTTATAGCTTTGACGCTGAAAAGGGTTAATCTGCCCAGAGAACCTCCAGGCGCCATATCATTGATGGTCAATTTCTCGGGACTTTTGACAGTGACTCCTGGTAGATTTGAGAAAGCCCTTTTTCCGCTCGCACCATCACTCATAACGACGAGCAGACTTCTAGGATTTCTGTATTTCCTGTTCCGTCTCTTACCTTTACCTGATCTGATATTCTTTCCTTCTTTAGCCCTTTTCACGTCTGGGTATATACCCAGATTTTCCAATAAATCAACGGCTTCTTTTGTCTTTTGAAGCTCTTCGACCTCATCCTCTAAAACTATAGGGAACTCTAAAGAAGCATCGTCTTCAATCTCGTGCCCTCTATTTTTTATTAACTCGGAGTCGGTCATCGCCGCGAGTGCAGACCTTCTAGCTTTAGCCTTCGCTTGTCTATTCAGTTTTTTGCCTAGATCTTTCTCCGCCTTTGCGGGATGTGCTCTCCTTCCACCGCGGGTCTGGGGACTCTCGGCGGCTCTAGAACCTCCGTATTGTGTCAGTCTCTGGACCCTGGCCATGCCTTGACCGACACCCTCCATCTCGGTAGCGTGTCTCATACCGGCCTCTGGAGACGCACCATAAGGCTGTTTTTTATTTGCTTCAAAAGCCTCAATTGCCTTCTTTATGATGTCAGGACGTATCTCCTCCATGAACGGGGAGGGCAAGTCCATATCGTCTTTCTTCTCTCCTTCTAAACTGTATATCCCTGTCTTCATTCATTTAACCCCCTTGATTGGACTCAGTTGATATATATGTGAGATTCGGCTCATGAACTTCATACTTTTCATCTCTTACTGCGTCTCTCATAACAACTAACCTCTTGGCTGGGCCGGGTATAGAACCGTGTAATATAACAAAATCGTTCTCTATCACGCCGTAATTTATGAAACCTCCTTCAGGCGTTACCTCCTCACCATTTTCGCCCACCTTCAATACACGTTTATTGAACTCTGTTCTCTGATGATATCCCATTTGACCCGCTTGCGGAACAGTCGGTCGAGTGTAACCCGGTCTGAACACTCCTGTGTTCCCTACGTTTCTCACGGATTTACTGTTCTTATGCTGAAGGAGTTTGACTCCCCATCTTTTAACATGACCTTGAAAACCTTTACCTTTAGTTATAGCGGAAACGTCTATCATCCTTCCGGACTCGCAGAAATCCTCGAAACCGGGCTCTTCTCCCAAAATATCTTCTCCCTTATCTATCCTTTCGGGTAAAGAACCCCCTCCTATTCTGAGCTCCATTATCTCAGGAGTCTTGTTGGGGATGCCCGAAACTTTCTTGGGTTGTGTGTGGATTATAGCTCTAACTTCATCGACAAGGTCTCTATCTATTTTTTCCCACATCTGGTCAGGATCGTAATTGTTTGGTATCGGAAGTCTTTTTTTCAGCGACTCATCGACCTTGCTAGCCCAGACTTCCCCCATAGTTCTCAAACCTTCATGGGTCTCTTCATAAAATCTAAGGCCACTAACTTTTATGGGAGGTACCTCTACTATGGTGATCGGTACTCTGACTTCCTGGCCGGAGGTTGTACTCCTTTTTCTATAATCCACAACGAAAGCATGGCTCATACCGGCCTTGTATCCCGGGAAGCCCTGTACTTTAGGTTCACCGTTCCAATCTGGCCATGATCTTATGTTAGGGACCATTTTTTTAGCGCGTTTTCGGGGCGAATATCCCATCGAACCTCTTCTTGGATGATGTGTTTCTACCATACATACACCTCAGTCTACTTGACTATGCGTATTTCTACATCCATCAATCCTTAAGCATAATTTTGCGGATCTTCAGGACGATGCCCCTTGATCCTCAAGTGTAACTTTACGGATCTTTCAGGGCTGTGCCCTTCGATCCTCAAGTGTGACTTTGCGGATCTTTCGGGACTATATCCAAAAATCCTCGAGCATAGCTCTGCGGACTTCAAGATAGGCGTCCTGAGGTCCATCGACCGTGACGTGTTAAATAGGGATCCTTACTGGATTGCCCTTTCACGTCTGGTCAACAGACGATGTAATGGGTCATTACAGACCTTTTGTATTTAACTCTTTCCCAAGGAGGAAGTCGATCCCAAAAATAAATAATTGATAATACAAATTGAAAAGTTTCTAGGAAAAAATATTTTACTGTCGAAAATATTTGAACCTAGATATGGGCAGATCGAGTAAATACAGATCAGTAGATTTAAGATCAAAAAGTTCAGGAGTCAAAGCGAATCCCTTATTCAGAGCTATAGCTTATCTCGTCGATGCGATCATAATCCGTTTTGTATTTCAGGGAATAGCTCTTCTATTAGGAATTACAGGATTTATCTCCGAGAGTTTGATGGATAATATCAATACTTATCTCCGTCAGGGAATAGCTCCTCTGCGGGGTGGCGGTGTGGTCCTAGAACATTTCATATTTATTACCTCACTACAGGATTTGCTAATCCACATTTCATACAGTGCACTGTTCTTAACTTATTTTATAGCTCTTGAATCGGGGAAGTTTGGAGGTCAAACACCCGGTAAGAAGATCTTAGGGATAAAAGTGGTAGATAAATATAGGTCCAAAATTTCCTTTAAAAAATCCGCTTTGAGAAACTCTACTAAGTATCTTCTAAGGGTGCCGTTATTGAATTTCGTTGTGGGTTTCATCGAGGCCATCCTTCTGTTCTTCTATTCCACAAGAACCGGAGATATGTTAGCGGACACAGAAGTCATCTCGATCCCTGGGAAAGGTATTGTGGATCGTATTAATCAGTAGCCGCTGGTGAATTTTTACGACTCATCACCTACTTCTATTTTCTCTGAGAACAGCAGCTTGATGATCAAAAATGTTACGAAAAGTGCACCTGCGGAGAAGAGTACCGTGAGTAATACATTCACCAAGGAACCCATGGCCATATCTAAAGAACTATACAGGAATATGACGGATGCTAGGATAGACAAAAGAAACCCCATCAGAAGCGTATTTAAGATCTCGTTTATAGAACCCCTTCTAAATTTTGATAATCCGATATCCGATTCGTCATCACACCGTCCTCTGATACCGCTCATCAGCAAAGTGTTCCTCGCGTAGAACCAGATACCGATAGATAGGAAGAAAAAGACCATTATCACGATCAAATTATTGATGGTAAGAGAAAGTCCTCCGTTAGCAAACAGATAAGAGACGACTGTGAGAAAGACACCGGTATCGAGAACGAAGATCTTTTTAATAGCATAACCTGTAAAAGCAACGACTCCAAATATCAAAGGAAAAGGCTGGTAAATAGTAGATGGGGAAAAGAAACTCATCGAACCCGCAGCCAATAAGATCAAGAAGGAAACGAACAATCTCTCTGCCTTCATCTGCGTCTGTATCTGTATCTTAACACCTCCTCTAATGTGGGTTCGAGCGGCTCGGTAGGGTCCCAATCTACCACCGTGGTCCCATGAGACCAAAGTTTGTCTAATATCTGCTTTCTCTCAGTGTCGTATAACCTTTCGGCTATTTTTTCGTACTCTTCTTTATCGAGGATTTCTTTTTCGATCTTCAAGGGATCAGGAGATATTAGGACTACGTCATATTCCTTCATACAAAGATCGATCAAGGTAGTACTGTAACTGGGAACTGTCAGTGGAGAAATCAAGATGATCATACTTTTCCTAGGAAAGAATTCCTCTAAGAGCCACTTGATCCCTTCAAGTCCCCAAACACCTCCTCTTTCAAATTTTGTTAGATTCGACATTATCTTGTGATAATGATTCTTACCTGTTCCTGGATAGACCCAGTTCATGTATTCACCCGAGACGATAAGACCGACCTTATGCCGAGCCGAGAGTAATATTTCTGCCAAGCTAGCCGCGACGCTGATAGAGGCTCTCATCGTGTTATTCTCCATAGTGCCCACTATCCCTTCCTCATATCCATCTACGATCAAGATAACGTCACCCGATTTTTCACCTTCATATTCATTTGTAAGCGGCTCGAAGTACCTGGCGGTAGCTTTCCAGTTTATATCTCGTATCTCATCGCCGGACTGGTATTCTCGTATGGCAAAAAATTCACTTCCAACACCTACACTTTTAGATCTTACCTCGCCCAACCAATGCTTGGTATAGCTCGGATCGATATCTATCTTTGCCATGTCTTCAGTTCTGGGCAGAACCCGTATCTCCATCTTTTCCTCTATCTCCGACTCCTTCGAAAAGAGGTTAAGGGCGTCTCTATATCTCAATCTTGTCGGACCAACTTCAAAATTTCCAGTGATAGAGCAAGATATCTTATAGCTCAATTCTCGTTCTTCGCCTTCTTCCAACTCTAAGAACTGATGATTGGATCCATCAACGACCTCAAGGAGACCTGGGATGACGTCGTGCAGTTCTAAAAAACGGATCTCTCCTCCGTTATTTTTGATATTTAGGGTTATCTCTAGTTCGTCATCAACATAGACGTCTCTGCCCCCTTCGCTTGAACCTCTTTCTATTTCTACACTGAGGTCTTTAGGTGGTAATGATCTTACACCTAATACAAAAATTGATAAAGAAAATATGCCTCCGGCAAAATAAACCCAACTCCCGAAAATATTACCTAAAGTAATACCAACGACCATGAATGCGACTAGATATACAAAGGGTTTATTTTTGCTGATCTTCATATTTTTTCACCTATATTCAAGTTTTTCATCTTATTCCCATCCTTCGATCCGATTTAACAACTTAGAAATCCATTGCTCGTAATCCTCTTCTTTTAACATTTCCATAGAACCCTGTTCAAATTCTTTATCATCTTCCATCTCATGTTTGCCTTTGTTAGCTAGTACAAAATTAGAAATTACTTCATCGTCTACGACCTGTCGAAAATCATCTGGATTCTTTAAAAGTTCACTTACCTCCTTTTGTGAAAGACTCCTTACTACTTTGAGTTTGCTCAAAAAGAGGTTGCTTATCTTCTTTTCTAACATGCTCTGGCTCAATTCCATACCCTTGAAAGCTCTTTTGACGAGATCAGAGTTCTCTCTAAGTTTTAGATTTACCTCTTCATCGAATTCATCCTCACTTCTCCAGATATTTGAATTTTCCGTTTTCTCCACCGACCAGTAAATTAGGTTGAAACCTATGATAATCAGGATAATGATAGCCAACGTCATCCGAAGCATCCCACCTACAAGTACAATGCCTCCGATCAGAGCAAATATGGCAAGAGCCATCAAAATGTAATAAAATCTATCCCCAGTCTCTTTTTTAAGTTGTAAGGAACTTTTGCCGTACATCGAATCAGAACCACCTGTAGACTCTACCATTATGTATTCACCCCAACTCCTTCCTTAGCTCCTTTAAAGCCTTCATCGCTTTATCTCTCTCTTTTTCTTCGAGCTTATGGCCGCTGTATTTGGCCAGTTCGAACACTTCTCTTATTTCTGAGATCTTTGAGGCCGATACACCGAGGGTTTTTACCGCATGTATTTCGAACTCCCTAGGGGTCATGAATTCAAAGTTTTTCGCCCCTTTCTTTTCCAATGCTAAGCACATGCGTTGGTAGCAACGTAATACCGTAGAGTAGACGTCCTTTCCTTCACGGAGTTCAGTCACAGCCCTATCGACAGTGGAAGACAGTTGATCCTCCAATTCTTTTTCGTCTTCTTCCTTTTTAGTTGAAGACCTGATGACGGGTATAGCCTTTTGGACGAGCAGAAATGCGATGATCCCTCCGATCAAGATAACAAGCATGAAGGTCCCGAAGTCGCCAAAAGTGGTTTCTAGGTATCTACCGGGATCGGGGAAAGATATTGAAGGATCATCTCCGTTACCTCCCACCTCTTGATCAATCATCTCTCCACCCCTGCCAAATAAAATCACGGCCAAAAAGAAAATACCGACTACAGCTACAGCGCCGATATAAGGGGACATCCTCTCGTTTTTTACACCCTTCCAGATCGCAAGTGCCGATAGGCCGACGATCAAAAAAATCAAGAATAAAGACCAGCTAAAACCGACTACAACAATAAGATAAGTGCCAAGCATCGTAGCAGGTAGATATAAAACGGCTACTGCAAATGTGGGTGTTCTCGCCCTTAGGAGAAAAGCGATCGTTGCGATTATCATGAGTGAAAGAACTAGAATCGGCAGTAGTTGGACATCGCCGGGGGTAGGTCTCATCCCCGCTTCACCAGAAGTAGGAGATAGATCCATTACAATCCCTATGCTCCATGAGGCGACGAAGAAGAGTATCAATAAGAGTCCAGTCAAAGTGCTCCTTTTTATCTCCAGGATGATCCACCTCTAAATTTGATTTTTACTCGCTGATATATTATAACTTAAATGGCAGTTATTAATCTTTTTCTAAAGGCGAATATCCTGGGAAGCTATTCTTCTCTAATTTAGAGAGGCGTGAGCAAGAACCCTACGGGCTTTCAGCCCGTAGATGAATTAAGTTTGAACCTTGGAGTTACACGGAACACATTCCGTGAAGTGGAGGAATTTGCAAATTCCAGTAGAGAGCATGGAAGCTCCCGGCTTTAGCCGGAAGTAGTTCACACCCTGTCATATCCTTCAGTGATTAGGACCTTTTGTGCTTATGATGGGCCGGATAAACTATTTCTTTATGTCGAGGATTTTTGCACGTTTGTCTATCGATTCCGATCGAGGGTGTATAGTTAATGGCCCGACTTTTTGTACTAATTAAGGGTCTTCCACTATAATTTTTCCTTCCTTCTTTTCAGATTTTTTAACGATATTATCGCTTTCTAGCTTTTTCACCCCGTCTCTCATAATATGTGTAGATGCGTTAGCTCTTTTTCTTTCAGTTTTTCGGTTCACTTCTGAACTTCTCTTCTCGCAGTCCCTCTTCCTCGCCCATTGGGGCCTTCAATTGCCGATGAATAGTTAAATTTTACCTTTTAGGAAAATCATCAATCTTAAATACGATTAGTGATTAAGAGAGAATTGCCCCTCAGGATAAGGGCCCGTAGCTTAGGTTGGTGGAGCATCTGGCTCATAACCAGACGGTCGTCGGTTCAAATCCGGCCGGGCCCACTCGAATTTTCTCGTGGACCGACCGGATTTGAAAACATGAGTAATCCTAGATCACTCTACTCATTGATTTCAAAGCAACCAATACTTTTGCATATAAAATGTATCTGGACAGGAGACCGGCTCAGCAAAAATGCTTTATAAATTGATGTCATTATATATCCCAATCTTGGAGGAAAGAGGATGAATATGAAATTGTTTGTAGCCGCTATCACCCTCTCGCTGCTGCTCAGCGGGATGCTGGTAGCGGTCGGAAGCGAGGCGACGGAAGGTAACGAAAATGTTGGTGAAGGTATAGAGGAAACCGAACTTCGATCAGTTCAAGAAATCCATAACTGGCATGACTTGGATGCAGTAAGAGATGACTTGGATGGTGACTACGTTTTGATGAACGATTTGGATGGGGATACCGATGGTTACGATGATTTAGTAGATACAGAGGATGGTTGGGAGCCGATAGGTGATAGTGATAATGAGTTCACAGGCAGTTTCGACGGGGATGAATATGAAGTAATTGACCTCTACATAAACCGACCAAACACCCACCACATAGGTCTGTTCGGATATGTTGATGATGGAGGAGAAGTTCGCAATGTGAGTGTAGTAGATGCAGAAGTAGATGGTGGGGAAAGGGTAGGTGGGCTTGTGGGATATAACGATGGTGGCACGGTGGAGAACTCCTATGCAACGGGAAACGTGAGCGGAGACTATCATAATGTAGCCGGGCTCGTGGGATATAACTATGATGGCACGGTGGAGAACTCCTATGCAACGGGAAACGTGAGCGGAGAATTCAGTTTAGGCGGGCTCGTGAGTTATAACTATGATGGCACGGTGTCAAACTCGTATGCAACGGGGGACGTGAGCGGAGACTTTAATATGGTAGGCGGGCTCGTGGGATATAACAGGGACGGCACGGTAGACAACTCGTATGCCACGGGAGACGTGAGCAGTCCCGAAGAGGTAGGCGGGCTCGTGGGATATAACGATGGTGGCACGGTGGAGAACTCCTATGCAACGGGAAACGTGAGCGGTAACGACGAAGTAGGCGGGCTCGTGGGAAGCAACAGAGGCACGGTGGAGAACTCATTTTGGGATATTGAGACTTCAGGAATAGATATAAGCGACGGCGGAACAGGAAAGACCACCGCTGAGATGAAGGACGTTGCGACCTACACGGATCTAACCAATGCAGGTCTAGAAGAGCCCTGGGACTTTTTTGGAAATCCTAACGATGACGATGGTGAAGAGGAAATTTGGAACATAGATGCTTACCAGAAAGTCAACGATGGTTATCCGTTTTTGGATTGGCAGGATGTCGAATTAGATAAATTCCAACTCACAGTAGATTCAACAGAGGGTGGAGAAGTGGTTCAACCAGGGGAAGACACATTTGAGTATGAGCAGTGGAGTGAAGTAGATTTAGAGGCGGTAGCCGAAGAAGGCTATAAATTCGGCGAGTGGTCGGGAGACGTACCTGAAGATGAAGAGGGAGAAAAAATAACCATACCTATGGACGATGATAAAGAGATAACCGCAGTCTTCGAAGAAGATGTCGAGACATACACATTGTTCATAGGAAAAGGCGGCCAAGGAAGTATAGAACTCGAGGGTGAAGAGATCGAAATCCCTGAGGATGATTTGTTCGAGGAAGAATTCGAGGAAGGCACTACAGTTTCCTTGGAAGCCTTCCCTGCTGAAGATTGGTATTTCGTAGAGTGGCTCCGTGGAGACCAAGAGACTTACAGCGAAGAACCAGAAATAGAGGTCACGATGGACGACCATATACTACTAGCAGCGAGATTCGGGGAACACCAGATTACATTAGACGTCGAAGGAGACGGTCAAGTAGTAGTTGAAGGCTGGAATGAGGATACTGAGGAATGGGAAGAGATCGAAGACTCACCGATTTGGGACGAATTTACTGAATATGTCTTTGATGGAACTGAAGTCAGACTTACTGCTGAACCCGTTGATGACTGGGCATTCGATGGATGGACAGGAGATTATGAATCAGATGAGCAACAAATAGAGATAACAATCGAAGATGACATAGAGATTACAGCAAACTTTGAAGAGGAGCATGAGGAAGAAGATGATGGCATTCCAGGATTTACATCCATGATCTTAGTCCTTGGTATAATAATTGCCGTGGCGATATACCAGAAAAAGAAGCATTAGTACTTCATAGATACGGATAAAAATCTGTAAAAAAACTCTTCTTTTCTCCTTATCTAAAGCAATTTGGAGCAAAAAACAAGAAGAACGGAAGAGTGTTTTGAACTGTAACGATAATGGACCCAGCGGGATTTGAACCCGCGGCCTTCACCTTGCAAGGGTGACGATCTGCCAACTGATCTATGGGCCCACGAATGAATTGGGTATGTGCATAGAAACGAGGGATCTTTTTTGATCCCTCTGGATCTATAGGTCCTGAACGAGCGTTTGCGAGTTAAGAGTGCATGTAGAAATTTGTTCAGTGTTATCTGTACGAATCCAATATCTGCTCTATAAAGATGAGCTTCATTAAAAAATTTCTCCCACCAGACGGGTTTCAGCTCTGTAACACGATCTCGATATGAACTTCGTCGGGAACCTGTATCCGCATCAACTGTCTCAAGGCACGTTCATCTGCATCTATATCTATCAGCCTTTTATGGACCCGCATCTCCCAACGCTCCCAAGTCTCATTCCCTTCTCCATCAGGAGATTTTCTGACCGGTACCGTCAGTTCCTTCGTTGGTAGAGGGATCGGGCCTTTCATCTCCACACCAGTTCTGTCTGAGATCTTCCTTATCTGACCGCAGATTTCCTCGATACTGTTGGGGTCGGTTCCGCTCAATGAGATTCTCGCTTTCTGTGCCATGTACTTCTACCTCACAAAGAAATGATATAAAAGGGTTTTGTAAGAAAAGGTTTC
>Ga0207421_10006614_pt1 | contig 12584 bp, 6 predicted proteins | sample SodLakKL_010_SED_4_FD_187542 | JGI IMG/M metagenome (GOLD analysis project Ga0207421, IMG submission 187542) | Alkaline sediment microbial communities from Lake Tanatar, Kulunda Steppe, Russia - 8KL_010_SED (SPAdes) (version 2) | ecosystem: Environmental > Aquatic > Non-marine Saline and... | reverse complement strand
GAAGGGTATATTTATACTCGTATTGGCAATCCCACAATCCGGTCATTAGAGGATCTTGTTGCTGATCTGGAAAACGGATATGCCGGAATAGCATTAAGTTCTGGCATGGCTGCTGTTAATACTATCTATATGGGCCTATTGGAAAAGGGAGCCCATATGGTAAGTACTAGTGCTGTGTATGGACCTTCAAGGGTGATTATGGAAAATCACTATTCGAAATTTGGCATTGAGGCTGATTATGTTGATACTACTAATGTCGAGAATTTACTTAATGCCATTAAGCCTAATACTAAATTGATTTTTATTGAAACCCCATCAAATCCAACTATGGGGATTACTGATCTGGAAAAAGTTGTTGAAATAGCCCGTGAAAAAAATATTACTACGGTAGTGGATAATACTTTTTGTAGCCCCTACTTGCAAAAACCCCTTGATTTTGGTATTGACGTGGTATTTCATTCAATGACAAAGTTTATTAATGGTCATGCTGATATTGTAGGTGGTGTGATTATAACTCGTGAAAAGGAAATGCATGAAAAATTGCATGGAATGATGGTGGGTTTAGGAGGTAATATGGATCCACACCAAGCTTATATGGTAATAAGAGGCCTGAAAACTCTTTCCTTGAGGATGGAAAGATCCCAGCAAAACGCCATGAAGGTTGCAGAGTTTTTGGAGAATCATCCTAAAGTAAAATGGGTTAAATATCCGGGTCTTAAATCATATTCGCAGTATGAGTTAGCTAAAAAACAAATGAATGGTTTCGGGGCAATGCTATCTTTTGAACTTAATGATGGTTATGAGGCCGGAAAAGAATTAATGAACCGTGTTGAACTATGTGTTTTAGCTGTATCTCTCGGTGGTGTTGAAACACTTATACAGCATCCTGCTTCTATGACTCACTCAAAAATGGAGAAATCCTCACGTGAAAAAGCCGGAATTACTGATGGATTAGTGAGACTTTCAGTAGGAATTGAGAATGTGGAAGACTTAATAGATGATTTGAAGCAAGCATTGGCAAATAATTAAAAAATTTGAGTTGCATTTGGTTAAAACTTTGAATTCTATTTAATTTAAAAAATGTCATTAAAGTATATACGAATAATTTTTATTATCATATTATTTTGTTTCTTATCAACTTCACTTAATGCACAAAATGAGAAAGTGGGGGTTGTACTTAGTGGTGGTGGAGCTAAAGGATTAGCTCATGTTGGAGTGTTAAAGGCTTTGGAAGAAAATAATATACCTGTTGACTATATTACAGGCACAAGCATAGGTGCTTTGATTGGAGGATTATATGCAAGCGGTTTTTCTGTTGACTCCATAGAAAATATAGTAACAGGTGATGACTTTCAAAATTGGGCTACTGGAGAAATTCCTGAAGAGTATAATTATTTTTATAAAAAACCTGAGCCCAATGCGTCATGGGTATCATTACGTTTTGATATAGATTCTATATGGCAGCCTAAACTTCCAACAAGCCTTATTGCCCCGTATCAGATGGATTTTGCCGGTATGGAGTATTTATCAGGTGTTGATGTAGCTAGTGATAAAAATTTTGACAACCTGTATATCCCTTTTAGGTGTGTTGCAGCTGATATTGAAAATAAAGAGGAAGTTGTTTTCAGGCATGGTGAAGTTTATGAGGCTATAAGGGCATCATTAAGCTATCCTTTCGTTTTCAGGCCCATATCTGTTGATGATAGACTTTTATTTGATGGAGGTATATACAATAATTTTCCCCTTGATATTATGATAGAGGATTTTCAACCTGATTATGTTATAGGAAGTGCTGTAGGTATGGTGGTGAGACCTTTGCAACAGGATGATGTGCGTTCGCATCTTGAAAACCTTGTTGTATTTCCCACTGATTATGAAGTGCCGGATAGCCTGGGGTTGACCATTAGGCCAAATGTACCTGATGTGGGGCTAACAGATTTCAGTAAAGCAAAAGAGTTAATGGATGAAGGTTATAAAGCTTCAATAGCTCAAATAGAGCAAATAAAGAATGGAGTGTCACGGCGTATAGAAAATGAAAAACGGCAGCAAAAGAGGGAGGCATTTGTCAATAGGGTTCCGGAATTGATATTTGAAGATGTATTTGTTAATGGTATAAATCCCAGGCAGGAGCAATATATTAAAGATTTATTGCTATTACAAGAGGAATACGTTGATATTGAGGATATTAGGCCACTATACTTTAAATTGTTGGCAGATGATCATATAGAACATATACGCCCTAATGCGAAATATAATGAAGATACAGGTTATTATACACTCGAACTGGATATTACTATAGATGAAAGCTTTGTACTAAAATTTGGGGGCAATTTGTCTTCCTCTCCTGTTAACCAGGCATATATAGATGCACAATATTTATACCTGGGATACAGGGCCGCAACTTTAGGCTTAAATGGATATTTTGGCAGATTCTATTCCAGTTTGCAATTACATGGGAGAATTGACTTTCCTTTACCACTTCCATTTTTTATTGAAACTTCCTTAACAATGAATTACTATGATTATTTTGAAAGTACTACGACCTTCTTAGAAGACCGAACACCATCATACTTACTTCAAAATCAGAATTTTTATGATGTGTTAGCCGGTTTTCCTGTAGGTACTAATGCTAAATTTACTACGGGATTTGTAACCGGGCAAAATCGTGATAATTATTTTCAGACCAACGTTTTTAGTCGTACTGATACTACTGACGAAACCACATTGCAATATATTTCTCCCTACATATATTATGAACGCAATACTTTGAATCGAAAACAATTCCCTGCAAGCGGAACTAAATTATCTCTCTCTGCACGTTATATAAGTGGTGAAGAAGCTCATACCCCGGGTTCAACATCAAGACTGGAAGAGGAGTCCGAATATAACCATGATTGGTTTCAGGCAAGATTTATATATGAGAATTATTTTAAGAGTTATAACCGTACTAATCTTGGTTTTTATTCAGAATTATTATTATCAAATAAAGACCTCTTTTCAAATTATACCAGTTCAGCTTTATCTGCACCATCATTTAGACGTGTTCCATCTTCAAGAACTCATTTTTTACCTAATTATAGGGCCCATAATTATGCCGTAGGAGGATTAAACACAATTATAAATATAACTGACAGAGTTAATTTTAGGATAGGAGGCTATGTTTTCCAACCCTATAGAGAAATTTTAAGGGATCCGGAGGATTTTACTGCCTACTATGGTGAAATGTTTGCAGAACAGTATTTTTTAGGTACAGCCACTCTGGGAGTTAACACCGCGCTCGGACCTTTAAGTGTTTCTGTAAGTTATTTTGATAGGCATGATGAATTGATAGCATTTTCCGTTGATTTTGGATATTTAATTTTTAATCAATTACCTTTAAGATAAATTAAACTCATATACTTAAAATAATTTTATTTGCCATTTGCGTTTTGAAATTTTTGTAATTCATTTTATAATGTTATGGTTGGTATATAACTTTAGTGTAGCAGTTTACAAGCAATCAAATAATTAAAAAATTTATATTCATAAAAAACTATTTCTTATTTTTTTGTGGTAAATTTTTAAAAACCTTTTTACAACCAATTAAATAGTTATAAATTTGGGGTTTAAAATAAAACTATAAAAAAATATATTTAATTTAATCTATACAAGTAAGCAAAATACTTAACTTAACATATTGAATTAATCGTTTTAACTTCATTAATTAATTAATTATTAATTAACTCTAACGCGAATATAAAAATGGAAAAAAAAGACCAACTTAACCCGGGTGTTGTTGAGAATTCTACCACTAAAGGGGATGAGAACACTGAATTAGGTAATGAATCTAATGACAAAAAAATTGATAGTGCTGATAACCAGCACAAAGATCAGGAAAAAAATGTAAAACAAGAGTCTGGTGAGGCAATTCAAGGGGATTCTGGAAAATCAGTTGATGATAAAGCTGAGAATTTCTTGGGCACAGAAAGTTTGACAGATGAGGAAAAAAATGAAAAACAACCCTCTCCGGAGTCTAAGGATCCGGAAGATACACAAAACATACAAAAAGAAACATCCGATTCTGCAAATGTAAATACCGGTTTATCCGAAAAAGATACAAAGATTAACAGTAAACAATCAGTAAGTGAAGACAAAGCTGTTATTGATGATGATACCCGGGATGAATCAGATTCAAAAGATGAAGAAGAAACCGGGGTGCCTGAAGATATCTTATCAGACGAAATTGATGAAGCGGAAGATAACCTTACCGAAAAGTATTCCAAATTATCGAAAGAAGAGTTGGTTGAAGCTATTGAATCTTTGGTTGAAAATGATGACGTCAATTATATACGCAAATATATAGGATATATTAAAGCTGCTTTTCGAAAGTTGCTGAAAAAAGAAAGCATGGATAAATATGAAAAGCAGATGGACTCAGATAGCGAGCAAGAAAAAGAAGAGCAGGAAGATCCCCTGGTTGTTAGATTTAACAAGGCTTTTGAACATTACAAAGAGAAAAAATCGGCGTATGACAAAGATCTCGAAAAGCAAAAGCATGAAAATCTTGCAGCCAAAGAACAAATACTGAATGACTTACGTGCACTTATAGACTCTGATGAAGAATTGAAGCATACTTACGATATGTTTCGTGATTTGCAGGAAAAATGGAAGCAGATAGGACCGGTTCCTCAAAGTTCAAAAAGTACTCTGTGGAATAATTATCACTTTCTTGTTGAAAAGTTTTTTGATAAAGTAAAGATAAATAAAGAATTAAAAGATCTGGATCTTAAAAAGAACCTTGAAGCAAAAACTGAGCTTTGCGAAAAAGCTGAAGAATTATTGCTTGAAGATTCAATTACAAAATCTTTTCAAAAGTTACAGAAATTACATGAAGCATGGAAGGAAGTCGGGCCGGTACCCAAAGATAAAAAAGATGAAGTTTGGGAACGCTTTAAATCAGCAACGGATAAGCTTAATAAACGCAGAGCTGAATTTTATCAAAAGATAAGAGAAGATCAAGAAAAAAATTATTCAGCTAAATTAGTGCTTTGTGAAAAAGCTGAGGCTATTTTGGAGCTTAAACCCAACTCCCCCAAAAAATGGCAGGAAAATAGTGAAAAAATGAACGAACTTTTCAGGATTTGGAAAACTATCGGGTTTGCACCAAGAAAAGTCAATAATGAAGTCTGGACTCGTTTCAAAACCGCACTTGATAAATTTTTCAAAAACAAAAAAGAATTTTTTAAGGCATACAAAGAACAACAAAATGAAAATTATAATCAAAAACTGAATCTTTGTATGCAAGCTGAAGCGCTAAAAGATAGTGAAGATTGGAAAAAAACAACCGAACAACTAATAGAATTACAAAAAGAGTGGAAGAAAATTGGCCCAGTGCCGGCAAAATTTTCTGACAAAATATGGAAAAGGTTTAGGGCAGCCTGTGATGAGTTTTTTAACAGAAAATCAGAGTATTTTGCCAATATAAACCAAAGACAGAAAGATAATCTGAAGAAAAAACAGGATTTGATTGAAAAGGTAAAAACATATAATTATTCAGATGATAATAATAAAAACCTGGAATTACTTAAAGGTTTTCAACGAGAATGGATGGAAATAGGGCATGTGCCAATAAAAGAAAAGGATAGAGTGCAAAATGAGTTCAGAAAAGCTATTGATGAACAATTTAAAAATCTCAATATAAGCAAAAAAGCCAAAAATACTTTGGCCTTTAGAAATAAAATGGAAAACGTTAAAGATGCCCCCAATGCCGATAATATCATAAATAAAGAAAGAAATTTTATAATAAATAAAATAAATAATTTGAAAAGTGATATCAATCTTTGGGAAAATAATATTGGTTTTTTTGCCTCATCGGAAAAAGCTGATGTGTTTAAAAACGAATTCCAGCAAAAAATTGATAAAGCAAAACAGGAAATAGAAATTCTTGAAGAAAAACTTAAAATAATTAAAGAAGTTTAATAACTAACCAATTATAAAAATTAAAAAAATAAGATTATGAAAAAAATACTCATATTTAGTGCATTAATCCTAATTGCAACTACAGCACATGGACAAATAGATTTTGGTGTTAAGGGAGGAATGAACTTTTCTTCTGTACCAAAAGAATCTATAACTCTTGAAAATGACTTTGATCATACTATTGAAACACTTGATGATAATTATACCGGCTTCCATATCGGTTTTTTCTCTCAGATTAACTTGCCTTTTATTTTCGTTAACCCAGAATTAATATATACATCAATTGGGAATGATATGAGAAGAGCTGTTGACAATGGTGAAGATCAAGATGATTATATTTACTATGAAAGAAATATCAGGCGTATAGATGTGCCTGTTTTAGCAGGTACTACTTTGGGGCCTGTTCGTATTGGAGTAGGTCCGGTGGGGAGTATTTTAGTAGGCGAATCTTCAATTCTGGATGATGATTACCCTGGAAGAGACGAGATAGAAGAGGATATAAATACTATGACATTTGGATACCAGGTAGGTGTTGGTGTTAATATTTCAAACCTTGTTCTGGATTTTAAATATGAAGGAGCTTTAACTAAAATGGGTGATGGTGTTACTGTTGGTGGTGAAACACGCCAATTTGATTCACGGCCTTCCCAATTTATCATTAGTATAGGGGTAATTTTATAGCAAATATTCAAGCTAATGTGTGCTTTTACATAGTTATGAAAAGATAATATTGATAAAAATTACCTTATACTTAGATTTCTAAATTGAAATTTAATAAACAAAAAAAACAACCGAACTAGGTGAGCTCGGTTGTTTTTTTGTGTTTTGTTACTTGTAATTTATTATAATTAATTTTAGAATTTCAGGCTATATGTAATATACCTTTAACATCAAAGCTCCATACTTTATCTGAAAGTAATAGCTTTAACCGGGGAAATTTTGGTTACAATATACGAAGGTAGTATCATCATAAACATACATACTATAAAAGTTCCCACATTAAGTAGTAACATGTGAAGAATATCCAAATTTATAGGAACCTTTGAAACGTAATAAGATTCTTGTGATAAAGTAATAATACCGGTATAATTCTGTATTAGACAAAATGTAAGGGCTATTAAATTACCTATAATTAAACCTTTGGCAATCATTAAACCCGCATTATATAAAAATATGCGCCGAATAAGGTGATTGCTTCCACCTAAAGCTTTCAGAACACCTATAAGATTAGTCTTTTCCAAAACCGATATAAGCAGTGTTGTTATCATATTTATGCCCGCAACTAAAACCATCAAAAAAATGATAACATAAACATTCATATCAAGCAATTCCAGCCAGTCAAAAATTTGAGGATATAGTTGTGCAATAGTTTGGCTGATAAGTTCATATCCAATTTCTTCATAAACATAATTTCCTAACTGTTCTAAATTACTGTAATCATCAATCAAAACTTCAAAACCTGCTATTTGGTCTTCTTCCCAGTCATTTAATCTTTGTATATGCCTTATATCAGCTATAACAAATCGCTTATCCAATTCTTCAAGGCCTGTTTCATATATCCCTTCTATATTAAGACGGCGCATCCTGGGGGGATCTTGAATAAAATAAATAATTATATCATCTTCAATGCTAAGGTTTAAAAGATTTGCAACTGATTTTGAAATAATTATATCGTTGCTGATTTCTTCTCCTTTCAGGTCTATAGTATTGCCTTCAACTATCATTTTTTCGAAAAATGACCAGTCAAAATCTTCATCTATGCCTTTTAATACTGTACCATGTATTTCCTCATCCGTTCTTATTAGGCCTGCTTTAGTAGCGAATGCTTGTATATGGCGGATGCCGGGTTTTTCTTTTAAATCAGGGTAAAAGGGTTGATCTTTGCTTATAGGGCGTGGCTCAAATGAGATATTATAGTCAAAGTGAGTAATTTGTATATGTGAACCAAACCCAATGGCTTTTTGGCGTATCTCATTTTGAAAACCGGTTACAATCGCAACAGAAACAATCATTACTGCCAGTCCTAAAGCGATACTAATAATAGATATCTTTTTTACAAGACTGGTAAAACGACTGCTTTTGTCACCGTGCCCAAAACGTAATGCTATATAATATGGTAAATTCAAATCTTTAAATTTTTGTGCTTTTTGCAAATGTAATATTTTAACGTTTTACAAATTGTTTTATTTATTTTTTTATAAATTGATGTTCAATTTTTGCTTACATATTTTTTACTTTGTAACTTTACATTATGTTTTTGTAAAAAAGCTTAAAAATAAGTATTTAAAATATTATGATTTGATAATTACTAAATTTTATTGTTGAATAAAAAATTGTAGGATAATGAATCAGGTTGTGTTAAATAAATTGATGAAAGAGCAAGAATATCCTTGCATATCTGTGTTGTTACCAACTTATCGTACGGCTCCGGAGTATTTTCAAAATGAAATTTTAATTAAAAACCTTATTCGGGAAGCAGAGGATAGGTTAAAAAAAGAACTATCCAAGAGAGATGCCCAGTTTTATGTGGAAAAGCTAAAAAACCTTGCAGATAGAGTTGATATTAGTAAGACTTTAGATGGGTTAGCTTTGTTTGTTAATAAAAATTTTTCTGAAATTATAGATCTGCCTTTTCCTGTAAAAGAAAGGGTTATGATTGATAGTACTTTTGCTACTCGTGATATTATTATGACCATTAATAGAGGCATAAGATATTATACTTTGGTGTTAAGTATTGAAAAAGTCAGACTTATACAGTGCCATCGCGATGAAGCTGTTGACATCGAAGAAAAGGGTTTTCCGATATATTCCGGATTGGATTTTTATGAGCTTAACCCTGAGGATCTATCGAAAGAGAGAGCAAAGAAAGTAAAGGATTTTTTCAGAAGAGTCTCAAGAGCACTGCATGAGTTTTACGAAGATGAGCAGCAGAGCCTTGTTATTATGGGAGTTGAAAAAAACCTGGGATTTTTCAAGGAAGTCACTGAACTTGGAAAACATATTATCACATATATTGAAGGCAGTTATGTTAATAATCCTGCATATGATATAGGAAAAAAAGTCTGGCCATTGGTTCATCAGAAAATGACTGAAATGAGAAATGGTTATATTCAAGAGTTGGAAAAAGGAGTAGATGCAGGTAAATATGCCGGTGATATAGCTAATGTGTGGCGTTATGCCAATGAAGGACGAGTTAGTCTTTTATTGTCGGAGACAAGTTATCATCAACCATCCAGGCTTAATGAAGATAATACCATAACGCCTATAGAGGAGCCTGAAGAAGGAATGATTGATGATGCAGTAGATGAAGTGGCTGAAATCGTTATAGATAAAGGTGGTAAGGTTGTATTTGTTGATGATGGGCTGCTGAAAGATTATAACAGGATAGCCGCAGTTTTGAGGTTTTAAAATGAGTAAGCCGTTTGTTATTGGTTTGCCATAAGCAGAATTTTATAATACAACTTAAAAAAAAAAAGACTAAGTTACAGAGCAAATAAGTGTATTGACATAATTTTTAAAACCTCTGTAACTTAGTCTTTTTATTAGTTGACTACTCTTTAAGTTTGATTAAGTGTCTTTTTTAGCTATTACTCCTACTCTTTATTTTGCATATTTTCTTCTTTTTCTTCTTCTTTGCTTTCCTGGTCTTCTTTGTCTTCTTCAACTTTACATTCAAAGTTTAATTTATGATCTTTTACGTCTACAATCACCTTTGAATTACTTTGAATTTTGCCTGCGATTATGTCTTTTGACAGATTATTTAGCAAGCTGCGTTGAATGACTCTTTTCAATGGTCTTGCACCAAACTGTGGATCGTACCCCATTTCTGCAATCCATTCTACAGCCTTTTCTGTAGCCTCTATTTCATAGCCGTTTTCACGAAGGCGCTCGTTAACCATTTCGAGTTGTAATTTTACAATATCTGAAATTTCTTGTTTAGATAGAGGCTTAAACATTATAACTTCATCTATCCGGTTCAGAAATTCCGGTGGTATTCCTTTTTTTAGTAATTCAAAGACTTCATCACGCGTATCTGCTATAACCTGCTCCTGATTATCTTCAGTAAGCTCTTCAAACCTTTCCTGTATAAGGGTTGACCCTATATTTGATGTCATAATTATGATTGCGTTGCGAAAATCAGCGATTCTTCCTTTATTATCAGTTAATCTTCCATCATCCAGCACTTGTAATAAAATGTTAAATACGTCATGATGAGCTTTTTCTATTTCATCTAGCAATATAACCGAATAGGGCTTGCGCCTTACCGATTCAGTTAGCTGACCACTTTCTTCATATCCGACATATCCCGGTGGAGCTCCAATTAATCTTGATACGGTATGACGTTCCTGGTATTCTGACATATCTATCCGTAGCATGTTATTCTCATCATCAAACAAGAATTCTGCCAGTGTTTTAGCTAATTCTGTTTTGCCTACACCTGTTGAACCAAGAAATATAAAAGACCCCATAGGACGTTTTGGATCGTGTAATCCTGCCCTACTACGCCTTATAGCATCCGAGACTGCTTCAATAGCTTCATCCTGTCCCACTACTCTTTTATGCAATTCCTCTTCAAGTTTAAGCAATTTTTCTCTTTCGCTTTGGAGCATCCTGGTTACCGGAATACCTGTCCATCTTGATACAACCTCTGCTACGTCTTCTGCATTAACTTCCTCGTTAATCAATGCGCTCTCAGCTTGCATCTCATCTAATTTTTTCTTCAGGCTTTCCAGTTTTTCTTCTGTTTCCTTTATTTTTCCATAACGTAATTCTGCAACTTTACCGTAATCACCGTTACGTTCAGCTTGCTCGGCTTCAAATTTATAATCTTCAATATTTTGCTTACACTCTTGTATGCTGTTTACTATTTCTTTTTCACTTTGCCACTTAGCTTTTAATTGATCCCGCTCTTCGGTTAAGTATGCCAAATCATTATTGAGCTTTTCTAACTTTGCATCATCCTTTTCCCTCTTTATAGCTTCACGTTCAATTTCTAATTGTCTTATTCTACGTTCAGTTTCATCAAGTTCTTCCGGTACTGAATTAATTTCCAGCCGGAGTTTTGATGCTGCTTCATCAATTAAATCAATAGCTTTGTCGGGTAAATACCTGTCGGTAATATATCTTTGCGAAAGTTCCACTGCGGAAATTATAGCATCATCTTTGATTCGTACTTTATGATGTCCTTCGTACCTTTCTCTTAATCCACGCAATATCGAAATCGCGTCGGCTTTGTCAGGTTCGTCTATCATCACAATTTGAAACCTTCTCTCTAATGCTTTGTCTTTTTCAAAATAGCGTTGATATTCTTTAAGTGTGGTTGCACCTATAGCTCTTAATTCACCTCTTGACAGGGCAGGCTTAAGAATGTTGGCGGCGTCCATTGCACCTTCACCTGTTGCTCCGGCTCCAACAAGAGTGTGTATCTCATCAATAAAAAGCACGAACTCTCCATCAGAATCCGTAACCTCTTTAACAACACTTTTCAGGCGTTCTTCAAATTCTCCCTTATATTTAGCACCTGCAATAAGGGCTCCCATATCAAGCGAAAATATTTTTTTTGTTTTAAGGTTTTCAGGAACATCACCACTTACAATCCTGTGTGCAATACCCTCTGCAATAGCGGTTTTGCCTACACCGGCTTCTCCAATTAGCACCGGATTATTTTTGGTACGCCTGGATAATATCTGCAATACCCTGCGTATTTCATCATCACGGCCTATTACAGGATCAAGCTTGTTTTTAAGTGCAAGATCATTCAGGTTATGAGCGTATTTTTCTAATGCATTATAAGTATCTTCAGCTGTTTGACTTTTTACTTGCGAACCGCTTCGTAAATCTTTTATAGCAGCTACCAGCTCTTTTTCAGATACTCCTGCATCTTTAAGTACTTGCGAAATTTTATCTCCATTTTTGAACAATGCAAGAAATATATGCTCAATGGCTACAAACTCATCACCAAAATCTTTTAGCGAATTATTTGCATTTCGAAGCACTTTTGTTGCATCGCGAGATAGATAAACATCATCACCACCTGAAACCTTTGGATAACCCTCTACTATTTTTTCAAGTACAGATTTAAGGTTATCAACGTTTACGTTTTGCTTTTTTAGCAAATATGGAACCACATTGTCATCTACCGTTAAAATAGCTTTCAGCAAATGACCGGTCTCAATAGCCTGGTGCTGATAAGCAGACGCTATCTCTTGTGATTTTTGTATTGCTTCTTGCGATTTTATTGTGAAATTATTTAGATTCATAATTGTTAGTTTTTTCTTGTTTTAACTTATTAACTAGTAAATATTTATAAGCGTATTTTAAAGTAAAAATTTCACCTTAAGCTCAACAAAATTCAAACCATTGATTATTTGTTTTATTAATAAGACAAAATGACTGTTTCAATCTACAAAATAGGACAAAATGACATTTTTGTGTGTATTGTATGATTGGTATGCTAACTTTTTAACCAGTTATGATTTTGTTTAATTTAAAAAAATAGTCACTAGTGTCCGATTAAAATTAATCTCGCCACAAAGTGTTCGCAATTAAAATAAATTGAACTTCAATACAGATAACTAAAAAGCATATGTTTTTTTGTACACTAATAAAATATGCAAAAGAATGGG
>Ga0207421_10006613_pt1 | contig 12585 bp, 16 predicted proteins | sample SodLakKL_010_SED_4_FD_187542 | JGI IMG/M metagenome (GOLD analysis project Ga0207421, IMG submission 187542) | Alkaline sediment microbial communities from Lake Tanatar, Kulunda Steppe, Russia - 8KL_010_SED (SPAdes) (version 2) | ecosystem: Environmental > Aquatic > Non-marine Saline and... | reverse complement strand
GCATTATAGGACTTTTTTTGCACTGATTTATTTACAAGCAGGCTAAAAAAAAGCGGAGACGTCCCGGTAGACCGGAACGTCCCCGCAGGTTCGGAGAGGGGAAGGTCGTCCCCGGAAAGGGACTCCTCTCCTCCCCCCGCCGGAGCGGGGCGGCAAGACCTTCCGGCCTGCCGTCTCACACCGGCGTTCCTGATACGGTCAGGCAGCCGGACCCCATGTTTTAACGGTCGGGGAGAGTCTCGCCCCTGTCCACCGGTCTGGTATATCGACATGCCGGGCGCTCGCAGCGCATAATGCCGCCGGGATAATCCCGGAACCTTCGGTCCTGTGCCGGACCTGCACCGGATTATTTATATCCCGCCCTCTGTCCGGAGGCGGTCGATGAAAGATCACGAGCTTACCACTCGCTACCTCTCATCATGGAGAAACCGTCTTTAAGACGGTTCCCGCAGGTTTCCCGGTACCTGCGGAGGTCGGTGTGGTCCCGACCTTCCTCCAGTTCTTCCCTTACGTGCCTGCCACGCAGGTCTTGCGACCCGTGGTCGGGGTACGGGGGACGGCCTGGCCATGTTGAACGTCCGATTTGCATGACTTACCTCCTTTCCCCCTTTCGGGGTTAGGACCGGACCGTGTATTACGGCCTGTACCCTTGCGGGTACACTCCGGCGGGGCATGCTTCCCTTTCCGGAGGGCTTCGCGTTTTTACGTGCGCCGGGGCTCTGACACTAAGTCCCTTCCACGACGGACCATACGGTCCTCCCGCTATTTTATCATCCCCGCGGTAAGGGATACGGGATACTAATTATCCCGCAAGTTATTATAACGCATTATGTGCCCTTTTTTGCACCCGGACGAACTTGATTTCACGGACGGACAGGTTATATTATATAGACTAAAAACCGGAAAGGAAATCACGATGGCAGGAACGAACAACAGTATTGACAGTTTATTACGACCGCTGGTGGAACAGTACAGGAACGGGGCTCTGAACACTATGGAGGCCCTGGTGCCGTTCTTCAAAACGCGCGGAGAGATCTGCTCGCTCGAAGAGTTCCCGGCGTTCGAACCGGCTCTGGACATAAAACAGCCGCCCCGGACCGTGTTCCGGACCTCAAGGCAGGTCGGTAAAAGTCATAACGCCATCGCTCTTCCGGGACTGATCACTCCTTTATTCATCCCGGGTTTCCGGAATATGATCGTCTCCCCCCGGTTCAGTCAGGTGCAGGCGCTGGCCAATGAAACCTTCACGCCCCTGATCAAGAACTGTCTTTTCAAGAATCTTCTCCTGGACAGTGAATCGACCAATACCCAGCTAGTCAAGTCCCTGCGGTACGACGCCCGCCTGATCTTCACTTTCGCATATCTGGACTGTGAAAGGGTCCGGGGCTGGTCGGCGGATAAACTGTCCATCGACGAGGTGCAGGACATCCAGTGGGAGTTCCTGCCGGTCCTGGAGCAGGTGATATCCCGGAGCGAACATGAAATGACGGTCTACACCGGAACGCCGAAGACCGAGGAGAATGTTATTGAATGGCTGTGGGACCGCTCCAGCAAAGCGGTCTGGGTAACCCGGTGCCAGGCTTGCAATAAAGATAATTACGCCCGGACCGATATGGATCTGTTGAAAATGATCGGGAAGGAGACAGTCGTATGCGCCGGGTGCGGGAAACCGGTCGACCCCGCCTATAACGGAAGGTACATCCACGAACATCCCGAACGGCGATGGGAGTTCCAGGGCTATACCACGTCCCAGCCGATTCAGCCTTTCCATTACCGGAGCGAAAGGAAATGGCGGGAGCTGAAAAGGAAGATGAGGGACTACCCGGAACCGGATCTGTACAATGAGGTCTTCGGGGAAAGCAAGAGCACCGCGGCCAAACTGCTCACCCCGTCCCAGCTGAAAGCGGTGTCCATAGGCGGTTCGAATGATCTTAAAACGGCCATCCGGCTGGCTAAGAAAGTGTCGGTGAAGGCCATGGGCATCGACTGGGGCGGGGGAGGGAATAATGAGACTGGCGAAATATCCTACCCGGCCGTAGTGGTGAACGCCCTCCTGCCGGGCCAGGGGGACACCCAGCAGACCCTGTACGCCGAACGGATGCTCCGGGATACTTCGATCGAAGAGACTGTCTCCCGGATACTGCACCTGTATCGTATTTTCCGCCCGCAGTACGTGGCTCATGACTACGGGGGGGCCGGGAACGTCTGGGAGTTCACTCTGACCGGATCAGGTATCCCGCAGGCGAGCATAGTGCCGTTGTCGTACGTCTCCAGTCCGTTGAAGGACGTGGTGTCCTCGCAGGACCCGGGGCCCGGGAGCCGCGCCTGCTACAACCTGGACAAGACCCGTTCACTGGTCGTTCTGACTACCATGCTCAAGAGCGGTAAAATACTGCTGCCGGAACTTATATCCTGCCTGGAGGATGAAAGTGATATGCGGACCCATATTCTGTACGGACTGACCCGGCTCTATCTGGAACGGATGGACCGGCCCAGGGGCCACGCGGTAATGTCCGTGCGGGCGGAGGCCGGACAGAGTACGGATGTGGAGAACGCCCTTAATTACGCCGCTACGGCCCTGTGGCTGCACGCGGGGGGCTATCCCAGCGTATCGGAGGCAATGAGACTGAGGATGACGCTGGAACAGCTGAAGGAGTTCTCACCGGAGAATCCGGAGTGGGAAGGGAGAGATCAAGAAGAACCGGACAAGTGAACCGGCGTTCCATAATGATCTGCCTGCGGACCTCGGCCGCGCCCTCGGACAGACTTCCCGCCGTTACCGCCGGCCCGTCACCGGGCGACATCAGAAACTGGAACCGGGATGTCCGGCGGTTCCTGATGTACCAGCAGCTTGTTCTACCTTCATCGTCCACCACCAGAAAACTGTTAAGAGCCCCCTCCGGACGGCCCCCGGGAAATATCAGTCCAGGCAGGTCCGATCCGGAACCGCCCGAGGCCCGGAGAAAACGGTCCGGCAGGCCTGGAAGGGATGAACAGGGGATACGGCCGATGCCGAAGGTCAGCGGTTCGAAAAAGGGCTCCCCGGGGTCGGAGGGGAGTCCCAGAAGGGCCGCGGCGGACCGGGGAGGACCCTCCCGGAGGAGTCTCCTCCTGGCGGTCCGGAAAAGGTCGAGGCAGGCCTGTATCAGGACCGCCTTAGGGCTCCGGCCGGTGCCGGGAGTCCAGCCGCAGTTCCGGCAGTAGATATACGAACACTGACGGCCCTGATCCGAGAGACGGGCCGAAGCGAGGCCGCATTCGGGACAGCGGAGGAATCCTGAAATATCGCCGGTATAGTTCATGTTCTTAATATAACCTCTGTCGTAATATTTTCAACAGTCGCCGGACCCCGGACGGACTTGCAAAGGGCCGGACAAGTGTTATATTATATTATTGAATAAAAAATCTTAACTCAAGGAGTGATAATCATCGGAGACATCAACTATGGATATTAACGATCAAAGAGCCCGGATCCTTATGGAACTGGAAACATCCGGCGGACTGCCTGAATTTGTGAAAGAAGCATCTTTCATACCTGAAGAGGACCTGAAGAAACTTCCCGCGACGGCCTTCGCCGGCCGGAAAGACCGGAAATACCCGGTCCATACGGCCGATCTGACGTTTATAAGCGCGCTGGAGGCGGAGAAAGAAGGGGCTATGGACGATCCCCTGATTTCAGAAAGGATAAACAACGCCGTTGAACTATGGAATATCGGAGACGCTCTGGACGACTACCGTGACCGGATAAATGAACGCATTGAAAAAGCGGCGGACGACCTTCCGGAAGAAGTGGAGATAGTCTACACGGATGAAGCCGGCGGCGCGCCGTTCCATCGGACATCAGTCAGAACCGCGGAAGACGCTGATAAAGTTATGGAGGATCTGATGAAGTGTAAAGAAGGTTCTTCAGTCCCTAAATACACCCGGCGGGAAAGAGCTCAGGTCGCGCTGCAGCTCCTGGAGAACTCGGAGAAACTGGGGTCGTCCGTGGAGTCCGTGGACGCGATGGAAATGCTGGCCGGACGGGGATTCGCGGACAAGGAATCAGCTCTTGAGTGCCTGGAGAATGCTAAACTGCTGTCCGGAAATGTCAAGGAAATATCCGAAAAACTGGGGTCCGAACTGCGGAAACTGGACGACAGCACGGAATGGTTCGTTCCGCCGGAGGACTGCGACCGGGTATGCCGCATAGTGGACTGGACCGTGCGGGAAATGAACCTGGGTAAAAACGCCGGTATGGACAGTTTCCCGGAAAGGGTTATGCATAAGTACACCCCGACCGGCAAGGACCGACTGGACAAGAATACCGTGAAACTGGCCAACGGCTGCATGGTGTCCCTTAAAGGACTGGCCGGGCGTAAAGAGGCGGCGGCTGTCCGTCTGCAGGATATTTTCGGCATGGACTGTCCGGAGGATATTAAAGTACCGGAACTGTCGGAAAAACTGGCCGGACTGTCCGAAAGGGAAGCTGATGAATTCCGGCTGTCCCTGGATGATGAGACCGCGGAAGAGATTATACTCTGAGGGGATCATAATGATGTATAAAGAAGGCGAGTTGGGCGGCTGGTCACAGGATCCGTTTTTTTCGGGCCTGCTCAGACTGCCCTTTATCGGCGACTCCCAGCCCCTGGTGGATATGCTGGCCCGCTATTTCTACGGCCAGAAAATAACTATAGACGGACGGGAATACGAACTGCCCAGTCCGGCGGTATCCGATGATTTTATTAATCGTATTCACGAACTGGGTATGGGGCGGCAGGTGTCCGAGTTCACTAAAGGGGCCAGGGGCGTAGCCGAAAAATTAAGAGAAAGCCTGGCCTACAAGTTCGCCCGTAAGAGACAGGGAATGTCTTCCGAAGGAGCCCGGGACGCCTCTAAAAATCCGCTGTCCCTGGCCCGTATCCTGAGTTCCGTCTACACCGCGGTGACCGGAGCGGATCAGGCCCTGTCCAGGATGGAGAATCACGTCCGCCGGAAAGGGGCGACGGCGGAGAATGTGCTGCGGGAGGATATGCCGGCCGCGGTGGCTTTCTATGAGTCAGTGGCCGAAGAAGCCCTGCTGGGTGAAGGCGAGGGACAGTATTACGGAATGAGTCCCGCGGATATAGTGGACGGATATCTTACCTCTTATGACCGGGGGGAGCTGGATGATGTTATAGAGGATATTAAAAAACAGCCCCCGGGACAGAGGGATATGGAGACTTTCCGCAGAAATCTGCGGGAGAATACCAGGGACGATTTCCAGTTCTACGCTCTTATGAAAGGCACGGGTCTGATGACCGGGACCCCGTCCCAGATACATGAAGGGCTTACCCAGATGTTCGACGGCGACCCGTTCGAACAGTTCGGTAAAGAACGGACCCGGCAGATGTTTCAGGAAATGGCTTCCACGGGCATGGCGGTCGGAATGGACCTGGAGGATATAGGGGAGATCGTAAGTGAAAGCGTTAAGGCCGGATCCCGGAATATGCCGGAGGCGATATCCAGGAGCCATATGCACATCCTGTCGGAGAAGGGCCGGGCCGGGATGGAGGGAATACCCGACCGCAGGCAGTACGCCGAGAGCCTGCAGCGGGCCTTTTCGGCCCGCCGTAATCAGCTGAATAATGTAGCCGGCGCCTACGGAGTGGCCGTGGACGAACTGGGGATGAACGAAAAAGTCGCCCGTAAAAAGATCCAGGACGCGCTGAAAGGGGCGGGAGACGACCTTACTACGCTCCAGCGCAACCTGTCCCGGGAACTGGGAGTCTCGGCAAGAACGATCCAGAACGCGGGGAGGCGCCCCGAATATACGTCCTACCTTACTTCCGGTCCTATGCTGGACGTGGGGCTCCAGACGATGAGAGAGATCGCCGCGGGCGAGGCTAAAAAGATTTTCGGGGACGAAGATCTGGCCGAACTGGCGAGACAAGGAACCCTGACCCCCCAGCGGGTGCATCAGTACTATGATGAAAAAATAGAACAGGGCGTCCCCAGGGACAAAGTGGAACGTCAGAGATCACGGGCGCTCCGGAAAATGGACACTATGAGGATCCGGGGGGATATATGGCGGCTCGCCTCTCCGGCCGGAACCCGGGAACAGTACAGTGATATCTGGCAGGCCCGGAACCAGACAGGTTCGACAATGGATCAGGTCCTCGATCAGATGAAAGAGACGCCGAGCTCCGCCCGGGGCATGAAAAGAATTATGGGACAGGAAGTTCCTGATATAGATGATATAGACATAGAATTATAAGGATTTTTAATTATGACCCGTCAATCATTAACCGGACGTATACTTAATCTTATACATAAAACGGCCCAGGGCCCGGCTCCCGTACAGGACAACCGCGAGGAACCGACAAACGATCAGGAGACATCCGCTAAAGACCCGGACTGGGGTCAGATCCCGGAAGGGTTCAAAGCTCATAGTCTCATGCCTGAAGCAGATGTCCCCGCAAAAGATATGATGAACCCGATGGAGATGTCCAATATAGCTCAGCAGGGTACGGCAATGCAGACTTTCACCTATTCTCCGGAAAACGAGGATAGTGACCGTCAGTCTCTTCAGTTCGGTCTCAGAGGAGGACCCAAATCGTTCGAACAGGCCCGGAGGTTCGGCGGAATGGCCTCGCAGATACCGGGGCTATTAGATAATGAACCTCGGAGCGGCGCCGCTCAGCTTAAAGAACGAATGGATAAAAAGCGCCAGTCCCTGAAAGACCGAATGGAGGAGAGCCGGAAACAAATGGCTAAAGTCGGATCGGAGCGGGGCGAGAAGTTCCTGCTTAAAGTATTGGGAAAATAATCAGTCCGTAACGGACTTGACGATAAAAGGATCATTATGGACAGTAAAGAAATTTATAAAGAGCTGTTTAAAAACCGTGGCACTCTGGGTTCAGTACTGCTGGCGGCCGCTTACGCTTTCTACGATTCTGATTTTATGGAGTGGGACCCGGTGGTGCTGAGACTGAACCTTAAAGACGAACTGGGAGAAGTGCCTCCGATCGCAACTGCCAACCGGCTCCAGGCGGCGGTAACCGTGGCCACTAACGATCTTTTCTTCAGTTCCCCGGATATATTCTTTTCCGTCGCCGATTCATTAAACCGGCATCCGGCCAGTCCGGATATTCCAGTGCCCCCCAATCTTCCCAGAACGGCCTGGACGATCCTGGAGGCGAACTTCATCAGATCTCTGGCGGGCACGCCGGTCCTGGACTACTCCCCGGAGCTTGCTACATACGCCGGCATACTTCTTACCGGAGCGGGACTGAAAGAACCTCCCCCTTATTTAAGCTGGGCTGATTTTCCGGAACCTGAAGAGCACCTGGATTACCCGGACCTGGATGTGGACTTCATCCTGACCGCGGCCGAATCGGAAAGGGAGCAGAAGGCGATGCTGGAAAGTTATGTTACCGAACGGATCCAGTTAATGTTCACCCAGCTCAGCCGGATACCCGATATTAATAAAGACACTCTGGAACAGATAAGCCGGACGGTAATGCGGGAGGAATAATCAGGACGTAATGAAAAAAGTGGTCTTACCGTCACCTAAAAAAAGCCCCGGACGATCCTTACGATCCGCCGGGGCCTTGTCGTGCCGGTTTACTTCCGTTCCGGCCGGCTGTCTCCTTCCGGATATGTGTCCATGAACTCGGCCAGAGAGAATAAGTGCCAGATCCCGCAGATGACACTTTTAGAGTTAGTTTCCGGATCCCGGTCCAGACCGTTCCAGAAATCCCAGACGTGCCTCTGGCAGGCCGCGAAGGACAACCCCCAGTCGTAACCTCTCTCCCAGTTCCGGTCCTCATATTTCAAGGCCCCCCGCCCGTAATGTTCGGCCAGTTCCTTAAGCGGTCCCGCGGGAATAAGATCATAACGAGCCAGTTTACTTCCCTTGACCCCGCCGGTCACCGGATCAACTATACGCACCTCGCCCGTATCGACCGCCGGACTTTCCGGTTCTTCCGGTGCGTAATAATACACTGGAAGCCCCAGCCATTCCGCATGGGCCTTCTCGGCCGCCGCCCCCTTGGACTTCCTCCATCCGGGCAGCATACATACAGCGGAACTTTTTCTCACCGCGTTAAGCACCCGTTCCGCTATATCCCTTATATCGTAACCTTCCGGGACTTTATTCCAGTCAGTGTCATCCGGAAAGTCCTCCGGAGCTATACCCGCCTCACGGTCCAGATCTACCGGATTGATGACGGACAGCCCCGCGGCCCTTAATTCATGCGCCGCCCGGTCGAACAGTTCCTGGTTGTACCGGTAATATCCCCGCATAGGTCCGGCGATATAGACCGGACCGGAAGTGTGATAAAGGGAAGGATCTCCCTGGTAAGTGTTCTTTTCCATATTATTTCCTTTCTTTTTTGGAATAGAATCCGTATTATTTAGGTTATATCTGGAATAGACTCCGGTTTTATCATATTTTTCCTTATGTTCTCAACCCAGTTTGCCGGACGCATCCCCGGCCCGCCAGGCCCGGTCGAAATTCTCCGCCAGGAGCACTTGATGCGCCGTCTGGGCGTCCCCGATCTGCCTGAGGATAGCGGCTATCTCCCAGTCCTGGAGATGTGGACACAGTTCAGCGTAATACTGAACGTGTGAATCCTCCTTTCCGTAATCAAGGATATCCCCGCCGTCAGGAGCTCTCCCCATAGCCATATTACGGAGCATATGCGCCCCGTCATACTGCGGATTGGAATTGTCCTCCAGCTGACTGCTGGCCTGACGGTACGCTTCAATAATCTTCCGGACCAGTTCGTCCTTATGCGACTGCCAGCTGGAACTTACCGGGATACTGTTAATCTCCCGGGCTTTATGCAGAGCTTCGGCGGGACCCATGACATTCTTATCACCGTCCTTAGTTATACCCACCACCATGCCGTGCTCGGCGTAGATACGATCCATCATCAGCATTTTTGATTTTATAACTGACGGGACGGCATTACGGGAGGCTCCGCGGGAGGGGCGTTTATGATTTCCAGTCAAGTCCGGCTCCAGTCCTTTCCGGTCCGTCCGGTCTTCCTTAGTCTCAGGCGCCGCCTGATCCTTCACTTCCTGTTTTTCCTTCTTGTTCCGTTTACCCTTGCCCATTTTCTTTCTCCTGTGTTCTTCTGTTTATATTACGGGGCTGTCCGATGGTCTCACCATCGGACGTATAGTCCCGCGCAGAGGGCACCAGCCGTACCGGCGGTGCATATTTCCAGATTTCCATCCACTGTAATCTCCCCGATAAGCGGATCCCCGCAATAACCGCGGTTCGTGTATTCTATAGCCGGCATCATCTGTTCCATAATAATTTTCCTTTATTATAATTCATCAGGACATACCGCCGAAATACCTTTAACCCCGTATTTACCGTCTTCCGTAATCGGACTGACCGCGTATATGACATACGGCCGTAAATTAGTTCCCCGGACCTTTACTTCATTACCGTCCACGCCCTCCAGGGACTGGTCGGTCTCCACATCCTTAAGGGACTTTACTCCGCTGTCAGTCATCACTTTCTGATCCGGAGCGCCCATCAGGAACGTATTCTCCATTAAAAGCACTACGCAGAAATCCACGAAGTCCTTACGGATATCCATTACTTCCGAAAAGCGGGGACTGCCCTCGTTCCGGGACACTACCAGCAGGTCCCCTTTCTCCAGATGCTCGGCGGGGGTCAGTCCTCCCAGCATATTAATTCCGGTATCCTGTATAAATCCTGATTTCAACGGTTCTATAAATCTTAACGGTCTCATAGATCGGCCGGCCTTTCTGACAGTTTTTCTTCTATTTTTTTAGCTCTCCGGCCCACCGTGGACCGGTCCAGTCCTAATTCTTCAGACAGGGCCTCCCGGGACTTCTGCTCCGCTCCGCTGTATCCGGTCAGCCCCTCCATGATCCTGCGATCCACGGGATCGGAATCGTAATAAACATAATCCTCCCAGACATCCTGGAAATCAGACTTGCCGGGGAGAACCGACGGATCTCCTTTTTCACTTTCCATCTGCTCCATGGATATAGTCCCCCGGGACGCCTTGCGCAGCTTCTCGACCATTCCCGAGGATATCCCCAGTTCCTCCATAATTTCCGCGGTGGACGGTTCCCGGCCGTGCTGTTCTTTATACCTGGATGTATAATTTTCCATTTTGGACAGACCCATGCGGTGCCGCTCGGGCGTATACATAACAGCTTCCCGCTCGCCTTTTATCCGGCGGAGCCGTCCCAGGGTATTATAGATATGCGTCGTCAGGGAGGCGCCTTTGTCGGGATTGTAATTATCCAGTCCCCGCCGGGCCAGGATACGGGCGCGGGGATAGTATGATTCGTCCCCGCCCGCGTAACGGCCTACAGCGGACTTTATTATCGGCTCCAGACGATTGAACAGGGCCTCCAGGTCCTCCCCGGACCCGGTCCTGCGCCATCGTTTGTACTCCTCGGGTATCTCCGGCTCGCGGCCGGAGGAAAACCGGGGCACGGGTCTGTTATCAGGAGTTGTCATTTTCCGGTATCCTGTTTACGCCGTCATCCGGATAGCCCTTGACAGGATCAGGAGAGGCATCGGTACGGAACGTGTCCGCCAGGCTCTTCCGGGGCCATCGGGGCCTCTGGAGAGTTTTAGCGGGAAGTTCCTCTTTATATACTAGATAGGGACGGGCATTCACGATTCAGGCTCCTCATAAGGCATGTAATACGGTCCTGTTCCAGGGACGGTCAGTTCCACCCCGGTCCAGTCCGTATCCTCGGTGATGACTCCGTCCAGCTCTTCTTCCGACTTCGCCAGGTCCTCTTTAAGATCGTCTATAAAACCGCTCCGATACTTTTCCGGAACCAGTACATCTATTTCAGAGGTTCGTTTAAGGTCGTTGTCATCCCTCGCTTCCGAGAGCCGGGCCCAGTCGTCCGCCGAAGCGCATCGAAGGAAATCCTGATCCGTTATATCATTGTCCGGATCGTGATTCTTTCTCTCCCGGACCACGAAAGCCGCCCAGTCCGCTCCGTCGTCCGTTACCGAACAGCTCAGCCGGACTGCCCGCTCGTCACTGCCCTCCGCCGGTCCGCGAGTGATTATCGTCAGTTCTATCATATCTCCCAGGTCTCCGTGGACGGGGTTGAATTATTAGTCTCCTCCAGATCCCTCAGCAGGTCTTCAATACCTTCGGTCAGGGCCGTGTAGATCATATTTACATCATGCATGGAATCCAGGCTCAGATCGATAAAAGATTTACGATAGAACGGAGAATCCTCCCCGACTTCCTCTTCCGGAAAGGAGAACAGCTCGTAATAACGAACCGGACGGAGATATTCGAATCTGGCGTCAGTCTCCTCATAGTCCAGAGGATAGGTCCGGTACAGAAAAAGATACGGAGTAATATTATCCGAAGTGCCGGATATGTATATCCGCAGACGATACGTACTGTCGTCCTTGTATTCCAGCTTTCTTTTAAGTTCCACTGAGGGCATGAGTTGTTTCCTTAATTAATCAGTTATTATAATATAATGCTCTAAAATGATATTTCAACCGGAGCCGGTATTTTTCCTCCATTCCCTGTAACGGGACATAAGTTTCTTTTTACGAGCCTTTATCGCGCAGCTGGTCAGTCCGCCCCGGGCGAACCATTCCTCGAACCTCTCTATCTCCTCCAGCCAGGCCGGTTCGGAGACTTCCTTCTTAAAGGACTCCCAGCGCTGTTTAAAGGTACCTGACGGCTCCCGGCACGGTTTACGAACCTTGTCGAACTCTCCGGAATTACTGGATAGTTCACGGGCCTTTACGGACCTGTCACGTGCCTTGGAGGACTTTCCGGACCGGCGGACGGACGGGGAGGTCCGGTTTGTCGGCTGCGGGCTCCACGTGTCTTTTATTTCCTGTACCGCCGCTTCGGTAAAAACCGCTTCTCCTTTATCTTCGTCCCAGGCTTCCGACAATGCCCGGCAGTCCTCTAAGTATTCATCGCCGAGTCTTTCAGCCTTGCGTTTGATTGCTGATATGCGATAAGTTTTCATGGGGCGGCCTCGGTTATTGTTGTTTTCAGTGCCCATGAGCCAGCCTCGGGGAACGTGCCGCTGCTGTCCTCATAAGTTCCCACCGGAGTGTTTCCTGTCGATTTCGGAATTGCGCCGGGCAGCGGGAAAAAGAAATATTCCCACCGGCATTGCTCGCTGTTCAGCCAAACTTCGGAAAAGGAGAAGGAACAGACCTCCTCCCATCCTTCGTCCAGTACCCATTCCCCGTCTGACTTAACCCATACCCTCACCCATACGCAGTCCGTATCCCAAAAACAAGAATCGCCGACATATGACTGAAGCGGATTGTTGTCATACTTTGCTTCTAGATATTCATCCGCGTCATGATTCATCTCCCAGTAAAAAATCTGTGTGGTTTCGTCCATCGGCGAAATCAGATCGTTGCTGCCCACATATTTGCCGACGAGTCCGCCGCATTCCTCGATTTCCCCTGAAGCAAGCTTATCCCAGTTATCTTGAGATTCGCACGGGCAGGTGCAAGGGGCGGAAGTCTCACAGTCGCCGCAATTATCGGCTTTCCAGTCCTCGGCATCCTGTCTGTCGTTATAAGGACCTGCTTTTTTATAGTTCGGCACGGTATCGGAG
>Ga0207421_10006612_pt1 | contig 12585 bp, 15 predicted proteins | sample SodLakKL_010_SED_4_FD_187542 | JGI IMG/M metagenome (GOLD analysis project Ga0207421, IMG submission 187542) | Alkaline sediment microbial communities from Lake Tanatar, Kulunda Steppe, Russia - 8KL_010_SED (SPAdes) (version 2) | ecosystem: Environmental > Aquatic > Non-marine Saline and... | reverse complement strand
CGACGACGTCATGGTGGAGTCCGGCGACCACGTCATCCTGTTCGTGATCGACAAGCGCCGCCTGCGCGACGTGGAGCGGCTGTTCCAGGTCGGCCTGACGTTTTTCTGACTGCATCAAGTCTTTGTTAGGATTTTCCTTGGCCAGTTACGGCCGTTGAGATTTTTCTGATGTATGGTGAAAACATGAGAAGCGGCTGCATAGCAGCAGCCGATACACTCCATGCACTGGTTAAGCGTTATGTGTCGGGGTTCGGGTGAGTGATAACCCGGGACCCGACACATATCGGATAGACCCTTCAGATATTTTTCGCTTTGTGATGCATTAGCGTTAACGACGAGAGAGCATTTTTCTGATTTCGTCATTCAGCTCCTTGAATACATGGCGTGGACTAACTTCATCGAGCATCTCAACAATCAGACTGCACTGCTCTAACGTCAACTGACGATTTCCGGTGAGGCTTTCGAGTTTAACTTTGACAACGTGGTTACGAATATCTTCTTCTGAAGCTTGGTTAGCAACAAGATCAGATATGACTGCGCTCGATTTGGCAAACTGGATGAAATCCTTGTTTAACAGATCGTAGGAAAGTTCGCCTTTACGGTTGGTATACGCTTTGACAACTTCCGCATACTCCGCACTATCAACCGTAGCAAGCTCATCAGCAGTCTCCTCCTGGGCGCTGACATCTTCCTTCTCTCCAATGAGCTTAACTTTTCCACGACGGGAATAAGGCACTCCAGAAGTCAGCTCCATCGCCTCTTTAAAAGCTTCGATTGGAAACTGTTCCAGATTCGTGTTGTGCGAAGGGTCCGGCTCTCCCGATTTTCGGTTAATGGTTGCCAAGCCTGGTGTGTCGGCATCATAGCGCATGATAACGATACCGGAATGACCACCCCGAAGTTTCTGGCGGTAAGCAGCGGCTTCTATGGTGGACAATTCAACTATTTTGGTTCTGATCATAAAATTACCTTTTAATTCAGGAATTGGGGGTGGAAAGTTAATTTTGCCAACAAGCAATAAACGTCCTGCTCATTCAACTTCTTAGGCGAGCAAGCGCATTCAAGAATATCATGCCACGCCACGGACAGCCCCTAAGAATTTGAAATATATAGGAATTAAGTGTAGCTAGGCCACAAGGCACCAATCACCACGCATGCTGCATAACACAGACAAACAATAGTGCTTCTTAGCTAACATATCAGCTTAGGATCGCCAGCAGCCTGAATACCTTCATCAGCATAGCCTGACATTCTCTATTCGGCCAGGAGCGGACATTCAGGATATGCTGATGTAATACTGAGATCAGCCGCCACCGAAGGCGGTCGGCTGAAGCGATTTATTAAGGGGACGCAACACTCAAAAAGTGGACAGATATATTTTCTATCTCCTGCCCTCCGAAGCCAGTGAAAATCAAAACTGTCCCCCTTAATCTTCAAGACTAGAAATATGACTAGCAGCGTCACCGCAACTGACTATCTTTACTACCTCTTCGATTTATCCCACCGCTAGCCCTCTTTTGCTCTTCATCTCGCTCTGACTGACACGTTAAACATAAACGTATTCCCGACACCGCCTTCTGCCGCGCGTCGGGTATGGCTGCTCCGCATTCTTCGCAATGTGTGAGACTGTTACCGCTGGGTAGGCGGCTGCGAGCTTCTTGTACTGCGTCATCGATGCTTGCGTCGATCTGATCTTGAACGGCGCCATCGCGGGTCCAGCCACCGGCCATTTTGCACTCCTGAATTTCGAACTATTAGACCAATTAGAGGTTTAAAAGAGCACAAAGTTCCACCCTTTTTTGGTAGTACCTCACCGGCGTGAGTCACTTAACCGGCGTATAACTCGTTTGACTTGTCAAAGCAATCTGTAGTGGCTCAATTACTCCGAAATCATCAAATCTAGAAATATAGCTAACAAGCACGTCGGAGCAGTGATTCACATCCTCATGCTTACTGCAAGCTAGACTCACTGCTTTTTCCATAACATTGCAACAATTCTTAACTATGGCTGGCACTTAACAGGCATTAGACGGCACGGGCTGATATCGGATAAACGCGCCTGATGCCTCTTCCGGCATGGCCGCTTTGGGTCGATAGCTGCCATTACGCCTTCCCCTCTGCCTGCCGGTAGACCAGATACTGGTGATCGCACTTCCGGCAAGCGGCCGTGTAGCTAGGTCCATCCTTGGAAACTCTGACACTCTTCCACCCACAGGCAGGGCATGACGGTTGCTTCATCGTGGTGTTGGTGCTGCAGCTGCCGCACCTTACGTAGTAACCATACTGGCCATACATGCCCGTCAGGTTGTCGGCCTCGCCACATTGCTTGCAGGTCAAAAGGGTCTCGCCGGGGGCTTCGCTTTCTGCCGATGGTCCCGGGGTGCCTGACTCCGGGGTCGCCACGTAACTCAACGGCGCGGGTTCGCTGACAGGGACCGTGTCCGCAGACTGTGATGGTGTCTGCGCCTCAGGCTTCTGTTCCACTTTTTCCGTGTCCGCCTTGTGCGTCGCCGCATGCTCGAGCAGAAAACTTCCGAGATTCTCGAGTTCCAGCAGGGTGAAGCGTGGCTTTACCTTGATGAAAGCGCTGACGCCGTTACCGATGATCTCTTTCACCTTCCCGGCAACAAACTCAGTCTTTACCACCTTGTCGGCCACGCCCCTAGGCATCTTCTCGCGATGCAGGATCACAGTGCTCGAAACGGCGCAGAGGGTTTGCCAGTCACGACCTCCTAGCTTGGTCTGGATACCCAACAACTTGCCCAGCAAGCGCGCCAGGTTGTTGCTCAGGAGCGCATGAAGAAGGTCCTTCTGTAGCTCCGCCTGGCGAATCGGTGAGGGCATGCCGGACCAGTTGCCCTTGTAGCTGCGGGACCATTCGCCTTCGGCGTTGACCTGCACCTCGCCGACGATGCTCTTGGATTCGATGATGATGAAGCCGTAGGGATGAATCACCAGATGGTCGATCTGGGCACGCTCTCCGCCGTGCTCGATGACCAGATCGTGGATGATACGGACCTGCTCGCTGTCGCCGAACTCACGGCGCAGGTGGAAGGCCACATCCTGCTCCTGTTTGTGGCCGTAGTAGCCGCGCTCATCCGTGCCGCTATAGGCTTCCTTTTCCTTGAGGATCATCGGTTATTCCCCGCGTGTCTTTCCCTGGCTTTGCTGGCCGGCGGTTCTTCCATGGCGGTGAGCCGGCAACATTCTGTAACTCAACAGCCTGGCACCAAAGTGTCCTGAGCACTAGTGGGCGAAAGCTTACAAGGCGTTGTCGTCTTTTTCCTACGTCTTCAACGATGGGGAAGACGAGACGGCCAGCGGCGCCAGCGCCATGATCTCCTCGCGCAGCGCCAGCTTCTCCTTCTCTAGCGCGGTGCGCCAGGCGTCGCACTCCTCCCTCCGCCTGGGCGCATTGCGGGCGTCGCCGGCGAAGGCCTCGATCCAGGCCTGGCGGGCACACAGGTCCTGGAAGTCTCCCAGCAGGGTCTGGCGGCGTTTCAATCCGGCCAGGAAATCGCGGTGGCGCCTCGGCTCCAGCTCGGCCAGGTAGCGGATGCGTTTCACGCACTTGCGCAGGTCGTGGAAGGCCTCGTCGTCGCTTTCGCTGGAGATAACGGCCAGGTCACGGTCGTGGGTTGCGATACGCTCGGCGAGCACCGCCTCGATGCGTTTCGACGAAAGCCGACCCAGGGCCTGCTGAAACGCCTTGGAAGCCAGATAGCGCTGCCAGTCCAGCATCGCTTCGGCATAGTCGCGATCATTGAGCTGCTGGCACAGCGCCTCGTGATGGGCGTGATGGCGCGCGTGCAGCCAGCGCTGAAGGTCCCGGCGGGGACGAGGCGAGAGTGGTGGCGCGGTCGTGTCCAGGCTCTCCAGGAACACGTCCAGGTCGCGCAGGTCACTGGTGGCCTGGGCTCCCTGCTTGAGCCGCTTCAGCTGCTTCTTGAGACCAGACACCTTGTTATTGGTGGCTTTCTTCTTGTTTCCCGATCTCCTGGCGGTGGCCAGCACGGATTCGCCGATCGCCCGGCTGCGGCGCAGGTTGACGCGATACTGGTGAAGGAACTCGGGGTCGACGCCGGCGATGACCCCGGGCTCCAGCGCCCTGATCATCCGAGACTGATGCGTGAGCCGTTCACGAATGCGCTGGTCCAGGTCGGCCTTGTCAGGGTTCGGGGGCTCGGGGGCCCGCCGCTGAAAGAGCGCATGGCTCGCCGTCTCCGGCACCAGGCTAGCCACCAGATGAGCGCCGTGCCTCGCCACTGACTGCCAGGAAGCCTCCTTCAGGGTGAGATGGAGTAAGCCCCCGGTGGGAAGGTCGCCCGGCGCCTCCCCGCAGAGCCACTCGGCCAGTTCCAGCAGGGCCGGGTTATGGCCGATCACCAGCACCCTGTCGGCCTCGTCCGGAAGATGCTTCAACCAGGCCAACAGCGCCTGGCCATCGAAGGTGTAGAGGGCCTCTTCGAGGCGAGCTCGCTCGGCCAGGGGGAGCTCGGTCAGCTGCCCGGCGATCTCGTCGAGGGTCTCCCGCGTGCGGGTCGCATCGCTTGAGTAGACCATGCCTTCCAGGGCCCGCCAGCGTTGCAGGGGAACCGCCATGGCCGCCGCCTGGCGCCTGCCCCGCTTGCTGAGCGGCCGCTGATGATCGGTCATGTCGCCGCTGCCCTGCTTCGCCTTGGCGTGACGCATCAAGAAGAGGTGCCGCATGGGGTCGCTCCGAGCCGCAGGGTGTGGAGCCAAGCTTAGGCCAATTCGCCTTGCCTCTCCTCAGCGGCAGCGGCCCCGTGGTATAGCTCGTGCAGGCAATACCGGACATCACCCGCGCACAAGGAGCCCCCATGCACATCGGCATCCTCACCCTGCACATATCGCTGCCCGGCTGTCAGTCGCTGAAGGAGAAGCGCCAGCGCATGGGCGGCCTGCACGAACGCTTCGGGCGCAACCCGGCCGTGGCGGTCTGCGAGAGCGGCGAGCTGGACCGGCTGGAGGCCAGCGAATGGACCTTCGTGGCAGCCGCCACCACATCACAGAAGGTGGAATCGCTGCTCAGCGAGATCGAGGACAAGATCCAGCGTACCGTGGATGGGCGGGTGATGGAGGCGACCCGGGAAGTGCTGTAGCGCCACGGGATCGAGGCGTCCTGACACAGGCCCTGGGGGAGATCGACAAGCCCCGCGGGAAACAGAGAGGAGACATGAATGTCGGATGCAAGCGCTAACCCGCCCCGCAGCCTGCTGGTCACCGGCTGCTCGAGCGGCATCGGCCATGCCGCGGCTCATGCCATGGCGGCGCGAGGCTGGCGGGTCTTTGCCACGGCACGGGGCGAGGCGGATGTGGCAAGGCTCCGCGAGGAGGGCCTGGAGGCCCTGCCGCTGGACCTGGCCAGCAGCGTCTCCATCGAGGCCGCGGTGGAAATCGTGGCCGAGCGCACCGGGGGACGGCTGACGGCGCTGTTCAACAACGGCGCCTACGGCCAGCCCGGCGCCGTGGAAGATCTCTCACGGGACGTACTCAGGGCCCAGCTGGAGACCAACCTGCTGGGCACCCATGAACTCACCACCCGCGTGCTGCCGATGATGCGCACCCAGGGACACGGGCGCATCGTGCAGAACAGCTCGGTGCTGGGGTTCGCCGCCCTGCCCTATCGCGGCGCCTACGTCTGTTCCAAGTTCGCCCTCGAGGGCCTCACCGACACGCTGCGCCAGGAGCTCAAGGGCAGCGGCATTCACGTCAGCCTCATCCAGCCCGGCCCCATCACCAGCCGTTTCCGCGAGAACGCCCACCGTGCCTTCCTGGCCAATATCGATGCCACCCGCAGCGCCCATGCCGACACCTACCGCCAGGTGGAAGCCCGCCTGGCCAGCCAGGAGGGCAAGGCGCCCTTCACGCTCGGCCCCGAGGCCGTGGTGGCAAGGCTCATCCATGCCCTGGAGCACCCGCGCCCGAAGCCCCGCTATGCGGTGACGCTGCCCACCCACCTGTTCGCGGTGCTCAAGCGTGTGCTCACCACCCGTGGCATGGACCGGGTGCTGCTGCGCTCGACCCGGGACGAGCGGGAGTGAGACCTGACACCGTGCCGGCACGGGATTACACTCCCGCGACTCGCCAGCCATACAGACAGGATAGTGCCCCGATGACCGCTGAAAAAAACCGCATCGTTCTGCTCGACGGAGGGATGGGCCAGGCGCTCGCGACACGCAGCCGCCGTCCCGTGACGCCGCTTTGGTCCGCTCAGGTGATGCTGGATGAACCGCATCTGGTGACCGCCGTTCACCGCGACTTCATCGAGGCCGGCGCCCGGGTGATTACGCTCAACAGCTACAGCGCGACGCCGCAGCGCCTGGCGCGCGACGGCGATCCCGGCCTGTTCGAACCGCTCCATGCCGCGGCGCTGGACGCCGCCCGCCAGGCGCGGGAAGAGAGCGGCCGGGAGGTGCGCATCGCCGGCTGCCTGCCCCCGCTGGTGGCGAGCTATCACCCCGACAGCGTGCCGGACGACGCCACCTGCCTGCGCGACTACCGGCGAATCGTCGCGGTCCAGGCCGCGGGGGTCGATCTGTTCCTGTGCGAAACCATGTCGCTGATCCGCGAGGCGCGCGCGGCGACCATCGCCGCGGTAGAGAGCAGGCTTCCCGTATGGGTAGCGTTCACGGTGGACGACGGGGATGGCACCCGCCTGCGCTCCGGCGAACCCCTGGCCGAGGCGGCCCGCGAGGTCGTGGCCGCCGGCGCCGAGCGGGTGCTGGTCAATTGCTCGGTGCCTGAGATGGTCACCGCCGCCATGGGCGAGCTGGCCGGCCTCGGCGTGCCGTTCGGCGGGTACGCCAACGCCTTTACCTCCGTGGCCCCGCTGCAGCCCGGCGGCACGGTGGATGCGCTGGAGTCGCGCACGGACCTCGGCCCCGACGCCTACGCCGAGCATGCGATGAGCTGGGTCGAGCGGGGCGCGACCCTCGTCGGTGGCTGCTGCGAGGTGGGGCCCGACCATATCGCCACCCTGGCCGAGCGATTGACCGCCAGCGGCTATCGCCTGGTCGCGTCTTGAAGGCTCCCGATCACTCGGCGAGGAAAGGGCGCCGAGGATCCATGCCGTCGGGGCTCACCTGGACGGCGTGAACGCTGCGCTCCCGGGGGGCGCGTCGAAATTCCGCGTACTGGCGCTGGGGCAGGTCGCTGAATTCGGCCTGCCCTTCGATGGAAAGCCCGTAATAGACCTCGGTGATCCCGCTCCAGTAGATGGCCCCCAGGCACATGGGGCAAGGCTCGCAGCTGGTGTAGAGCACACACCCGGCCAGGCGCCGCGACCCGGACTCCCGGGCGGCGGCCTGAAGGGCGCGAACTTCGGCGTGCCCGGTCAGGTCATTGGTGGCTTTCACATCGTTCACGCCCTCGCCCAGGACACTGCCGTTTTGCACGACAAGCGCGGCGAAAGGCGCCTGGCCCCGCGAGGCATTATCGATGGCAAGCTCGATGCACTGAGCGATCCATTGCTGATGGGACATGGGCAGCGTTCCTCATTGATGGGTATTGGGATTCTCCGGCCATGCGTTCTCTCGATGCTCACTCTCCCGATGCTCACTCTCCCGATGCTCACACAAGGGGCCGTGGCTATCGACTGGCGGCGGCAGCCTGCATTCGCCGCCTCTTCCGGTCGCGATGCATGGCACGCAGGTTGGCGGCACTCATCAGTGTCTCATTGGCCACGGCCACCCACGAACCCACGATCACGCCGTTGACACCGAAGCTCGCGTGGCCGGCCAGAAAGAAGCTGCGCACCCAAATCACGTCTTTCATCAGCCCGCCCACGACGAAGAACGTCGAGCCGACCGCCACGACCCATCCCGAGGGAGACATCGCCACCAGGGCACCGGCGAGGTAGAGACACATGGCCAGCGCCGCGACCCACCGGCGAGGGCGGGCGGCGACCCCGAGATTGTAGGCCACACCCACCAGCAGGATTGCGCTGGTCTCATAGGCCTCGAGCATGGCGAAGTGGATCGACCAGAGCCCCAGGGCGATGGATACCGCCCGCAGCAGGCCAGCCCGCGTGTGGGACTGCAGCGCCACCATCTGCGTCAGGCATGCCGCGATACCCACCACCCAGACCATCATCACTCCTCCCTTTGCCCGCTACCGATAACCACCATCTTGACGCGTTCGCGGCGTGAGCTGTAGATGATCTTGGCATCGACTGCCCACCCCCATGCAGCCTGCCCGCCAGGTGGCCGACGAAGCACCATAGCAGCTCCAATGACCACAACGCCCGACGCTTGGCCCAATGGCCTTGTGGCGCAGACGCCTCCACCCCAGAAAGGGGATATCCTTTTTATCACTCGTCTATGCTGCGGGAAGCATGGAAAACTCGAGGAGAGCGTCATGAGGAGAGTTGCATTGCACGGCGTGCGTTACGTGGGACTCGTGCTGCTGTTGGCGCTGGCCAATCAGGCGCTGGCAGCCGAGGTCAACTGGCCGCGAATGACCGACTCGGCGGACGGCGTGCCGATTGCCTACGAGGTGCAGGGGAGTGGCGAACCCACGCTCGTCTTCATCCATGGCTGGAGCAGCGACGGGCGGTACTGGCGCGGGCAGCTCCCGCACTTTTCGCAGAATCATCGAGTGATCACGCTCGACCTTGCGGGGCACGGCCACTCCGGGCTGGGCCGTGACGCCTATACCATGCCGGCCTTCGGAGAGGACGTGAAGGCGGTGATGGACGACCTGGAGGTGGAGCGCGCGATCCTCATCGGACACTCCATGGGCGGACCGGTCAGCGTGGAAGCGGCACGCCTGATGCCGGAACGCGTCATCGGCATCGTGGGCGTCGATACCTTTCACCACCTGGCCTCGGCGATCAGCCAGGAGCAGCGCGACACGATGGTGGAACCGCTCCAGGAGGACTTTGCGCCGGCCGCACGTCAGTTCGTGGCGTCGATGTTCATCGAGAGCACCGACTCGGAGCTGCGCGACTGGGTCATGCACGACATGGCAGCCGCACCGCCGGAGGTGGCCATCAGCGCCATGGACGACATGCTGTCGCGGCATGCCGACGGGGAAACCGCGCGGCATTTCGAGGAGCTGACGATCCAGGTGGTGGCGATCAACGCCGATCTGTGGCCCACCGACATCGAAGCCAACCGGCAACTGCAGCCCGAGTTCAGGGCCGTGATCATCGAAGAGTCCGACCACTTCCTGCACATGGCCAAGCCAGAGGCCTTCAACCATGAGCTGGAACGGATCATCGGCACGCCACCATGACGGTCAATGCCGGCAGATATCATATCGAGCCGGCAGCGAATCCATAGGCAATGTTCTGCGCGATACACTCGCCAACGGGCCGGCGTCGCCGCCGCAGAAGCCGTCATGCGTTCATTGCGCATCGTCGAGCTGATTGATTCCGCCGAGTGGCATTATCTTCTACCGAATTGTACAATAAATGGTACGTACCACATTCTGTACAGGAGTAACTGAGTGGAAGCTATCAGCTATACCGCTGCTCGCACCCATCTGGCCAAGACCATGGAGCAGGTCTGTAACGACCATGCACCCGTCATTATCACGCGCAGCAAGGCAGACTCCGTGGTGATGATGTCGCTGGAGGACTATGAAGCCCTGCAGGAGACCGCCTACCTGCTGCGTTCGCCGAAGAACGCCCGCCGCCTGCTCGAATCCATCGCCCAACTGGAAGATGGAAAAGGCCAGGAGCGGGAGCTCATCGAAGAATGAAGCTCACCTTCTCCGAGCATGCCTGGGAGGAGTATCTCTACTGGCAGAGGTCCGACAAGAAGGTACTGCGCCGGATCAACCTGTTGATCAAGGAGATCCAGCGCACCCCCTTCGAAGGCATCGGCAAGCCGGAACCCCTCAAGCATGGCCTGGCCGGCTACTGGTCGCGACGCATCAACGACGAGCACCGACTGGTTTACAAGATCACTGAGGACTCGGTATTGATCGCTCAGCTGCGCTATCAGTACTGACGCGTTGTCCCGCTGCCCGGGCTCACACCTCAGCCATGCAGCTTTTTTGCTCTTCGCTAACGGCCTGCCCCCAGATACTTGGCCCTGCGGTAGAGCGCCACGAGAGCGCCCCCACTCAGCATCATGCCCAGACCCGCGACCACGACGATCAGGGCATCATAGGCCACGGCGCCGGAAGTCGAGTAAACCCCCACCAGCATGCCGATGTGGTGCATTACCAGATAGACGCCGATCAGGAAGGTACCCGCACGCACCAGGTCCTCATCCGCAATCCCGCCTCTCGCCGCGTCATCCACACCCCCAGCGCCATGCAGCCTCTGCGCCAGGCGGCCGGCGAAACACCACAGCAGCACCCCCCCCCCACCATCGGCACCGCCACGGTGGCGATCAGCACCGCCAGCTGCTCGGCTGACCAGAACACTCCGACATTCGGGCCAGCCACAGCTCTACCTGCTCCCAGGCGCCTTACGCGATGCACAGCTCGGCGATCTTCAGGTAGTCCTGCACCTCGGTGGCGCTCTTCTGATGCAGCGCCAGGATGGTCGCCAGATCGCCGCGCGCCTCGGCGCGCTGCCCAGAGCCTCGGAGTAAGCATCGGGAAACTTTGGGTAAAAATCATGACTTTCCCCGAAGGCGATCTCGTAGAGATGCGTCGCCAGCTTCTCGCCTGACCAGTCGAGCCGTTGGGCGGCCTGCACGTGCAGCTTCTGCAGCGTCTATTCGCAGTAGAAGCGAAAGCCGCCCGAGTCGTCGATGGTCTCGAGCGCTCGGGCCAGGCGCGACAGGACGTACTCCACCAGGGTCAGGCAGGTGTCGGGGGCAACTGCGGCGCCTGCTCGGCAAGCTGGTCGACCACCGCCTCCGCTTTGGCGAAATAGGCCACGCCGCCCTCGAAGGCGGCCTCGCCGGCGAGCAATACGAGCTGCTCGTCGGAAAGCAGAGACACGTCATCCTGCATGGAAACCTCCTTATTTCTGGGCCCTTATCCGGCTCAGCTCATGTTCTCCATGAAATCCTCCCTCGCTTCACCGATGCTGGACAATGTCGTTCTGAGTCATGGGGTGTCCTGATTGAGAATGTCGATGTAGGCCCGGTAGGCGTAGATGCGGTTGCGCTTCTGCCCGGTTAGCTCCTGGACGATGTCGAGCTTGGTTTCCATGGCTGTTAACAGCTTGCCAACCGTGGCGGGTGTGAGACCGGTGCGCTGGCAGAGATGGCCGATATTGGCGATGGGCTGCTGGAAGAATGCATCCACCAGCAGCCCCGCCGAGCCGGCCTGGCGACCCAGCTCGCCGAGACGTGCCTTGTCCTGCTCGCGCAGCTCGTTTAGCCGCCGTGCCGTCGCCACCGCCTGGTTGGCGGTATCGGTCACGGCATCCACGAAGAACAGCAGCCAGGCCTCCCAGTCACCGGTCACTCTCACCTGCTGAAGCCGCTCGTAGTAGGTCTGGCGGTGCTTCTTGAAGAACACCGACAGGTACAGCAGGGGCTCGTGAAGGATGCCCGCCTCGACCAGGATCAGCGGAATGAGCAGGCGTCCCAGTCGCCCGTTACCATCCAGGAACGGGTGAATGGTCTCGAACTGCACATGGGTCAGCGCGGCCTTGATCAATGGATCGGTGGCCTCGGGAAGGTCATTGATGAAGCGCTCCAGGGCCGACCAGCCGTCGGCGATGGATTGAGGCGGAGGGGGCACGAAGACCGCCTCATCGGGGCGGTGTCCCCCCAGCCATACCTGACTGCTGCGAAACTCGCCCGGCCCGCGGTTGATACCACGCCCCGAGGTCATCAGCGCGGTATGCACCTCCATTACCAGCCGGTGGCTGATGGGAAAGCCTTCGCGGATGCGTTGCATGCCCAACGTCAGCGCGTTGACGTAGCAGGAGACCTCCTGCACGTCGTCCATGGGCACCCCGGGCATGCCCTCCATCTCGTAGAGCATCAGGTCGCTGAGCGAGGATTGGGTGCCCTCGATCTGCGACGACATGACCGCCTCCTTGCGCACATAGCTGTAGAGAAAGAGCGAAGCGTCGGGCAGCAGGGTACTGATGGCATCCAGGCGTCCCAGCGCCAGCATCGCGTGGTTGATGCGGCCCTGCAGCTTGCCATCCAGCGTCAGGGGCGGCCGGGGCGGCAGCGGGTCGGGGATGAAGGCCTGACAGCGCACGCCGCCGGCGATGCTGTCGACATAGTGGCCTGTGAGTCCACGTTCCATGGGGCTCTACCTCATCGCTCGAAGGCGGGTCCGAGTAAAATAGCGTCACGTCTTATTTTAATTTATGCCCGAAATTAAAATAAGGCTCGGCGTTATTTTAACTTCACCGCTCTGCTTGCCGGCAACGATGTTCACGCCATCGACATATGGCCATGACATGTTTGAAGAATGCCGTTTTTTCGATACATCCCGCGGACATATCGATGGCTTGGCATATCAGCTCGCCTCCCAGAGAGCGTCGTTGAGGGCTTCGAGCACTTCAGCTTCGTAGATGGTCGGCATGCGCTCGATGCCGAGTCGCGCGGCGATGTCCTGAGCGGTAACCGCCTGCTCTTCCGGCAGGTTGGTTCGATGTTCTCTTAGCCTGCCACTAAACCCCGGGCTGAGCCAGCC
>Ga0207421_10006611_pt1 | contig 12586 bp, 12 predicted proteins | sample SodLakKL_010_SED_4_FD_187542 | JGI IMG/M metagenome (GOLD analysis project Ga0207421, IMG submission 187542) | Alkaline sediment microbial communities from Lake Tanatar, Kulunda Steppe, Russia - 8KL_010_SED (SPAdes) (version 2) | ecosystem: Environmental > Aquatic > Non-marine Saline and... | reverse complement strand
ACAAGGCCACATCCCCCTCTGCCCCACCACGGCTGCTGGAAACAGCCTTGTCAGATGTGCCTGTGCGGCCCAGCTTTGCAATCATGACGCAGATGCCGGGTGCCACACCCTGCCCTGACATGCGCGCCGCCATGGAAGAAATCAGCGCCTTGCTGAATGCCACCAGCTTTCCACTGGACCTGCCCACCATCTTTGACGAGGCCGCAGAAATCCGCGAACGGATCAATTTTGCGGAAATGGCGAAATGCTATTACGCCTATGAAAACCGCGGGCGCGACGCACTGGCCGATGTGACGCTAGCTGCCATCGACAAAGGCAAATCCATTCTGGCGCGTGATTACATCGCTGCACTGGACTGGCCAAAGATGCTGAACGCCGCATTGGACGAAGTGTTCGAGCGCTGCGACGTCATCATCTGCCCCGCGACACCGACACCGGCCCCCGAAGGACTATCTTCGACGGGCAGTGCCATTTACAATGGTCTGTGGACGTTGGCAGGTCTGCCCGTCGTCACCTTGCCATTGTTTGAAGATTCGCACGGCATGCCGATGGGCCTGCAGATTATCGGCAAACACGGGCATGATGCGCGTTTGTTGCGGACTGCACGCTGGTTACTTAATGAAATCAAAGTCACAAGCGAGGAACTGACCGATGCTTGACCGCTCTTTGTCCATCTTTGCCTTTCTCGGGCTCGTCGCTTTTCTGGCCGTGCTAGTGTTCAAGTTGCAGCGCACCGATATCACCGTGATCGTCACCTTGACGCTGATATTGGCCGGATGGGACGTGTTTGGCCGCAAGAAAAGCTGACACCAGCCGGCCGATATGGCATTGCAGGCCGTGCCGGGCGGGCGCGTCCAGATTTGGTATGGTAAGCAAACTTATGTGTTCAACCGCGCCAAAGGGACCCCTTCGCCTGAAAACCGCTTGACCTTTGCCCCCCCGACAGGTTGAACGGCCCCTGATTATTATGTGGGAAACAGGTGTTTTCAGATGAACGACCAGAACCGGAACCTCATCCTTGCGACGCTGCTTAGCTTTGCGGTGATCATGTCATGGACGCTTTTGTTTCCGCCTGAAGAGATTCCCCTCGACACCCCGGCAGAAGTTGCCACGCAAACCGCTGATCCAACGGTTCCGTCAGCGGACCCGATCGCGCCTGCCGCAACTGCCCCCGCAGCAGCCGAAGAAGCCGCAGCAGAGGCTGTGCGCATCCCGATCGAAACACCTGAACTGACCGGCTCAATTTCCATGCTGGGTGGCCGGATCGACGATCTGGCGCTGACGGGCTATCGCGAAACGCTGGACGAAGGCGCGCCAATCGTGCGCTTGCTGCGCCCTGTGGGTGAACAAGATGCCTATTTCGCATCCTTCGGCTGGACCGCGACTGACGGGCTGGATGTCACCGCCGTGCCCGGCCCCGACACCACATGGTCAGTCGAAAGCGGCGATGTGCTGACACCAACCAGCCCGGTGACACTGGTCTGGGATAATGACGCGGGACAGATTTTCCGCACCGAAATTTCGGTCGATGACCGGTTCATGTTCAGCTTTGCCCAAAGCGTTGAAAACGCAGGCGAAGCGGCTGTCGCTGCCCGCCCCTACGGTATTTTGCGCCGTCATGGTGAACCATCCGATTTGAAACGCTTCTTTATCCTGCACGAAGGTCTGGTGCGGATGTCGGACGGTGAACTGGACGAAACCACCTATCGCAAGATCACCGACCACCGCTTTGACGAACGCGAACGCACACAGGCCGACCGTATCGAGGTGCAGGAATCCGGCTGGATCGGATATACCGACCATTACTGGATGACCACGATGATCCCCGAACAGGGAACACCTTTCCGGTCCACGTCCAAGTATTTCGAGGCCCGCAACCTGTTTCAGGCCGAAGCCGTGATGCCTGCCAGCACCATCGCGCCGGGCGAAAGCGTCACTGTCGTTACCCGCCTGTTTGCCGGTGCCAAAGAATGGGACGCAATCCGCGATTACGAACGCGAAGGCGGCGTTGGCGGCTTTCTGGACAGCATCGACTGGGGTTGGTTCTTTTTCCTGACCAAGCCGATCTTCTGGCTGCTGCATACATTGAACCTGTATATCGGCAACATGGGCTGGTCTATTCTGGTGCTTACCCTGATCCTGAAGGCGATCGTGCTGCCGCTGGCCTATAAATCCTACGTGTCCATGGCACGGATGAAAGAGCTGCAGCCAGAGATGGAAAAGCTCAAAGAACGCGCCGGTGAAGACAAGCAGGCGATGCAGCAAGGCATGATGAAGCTGTACAAGGAAAACAAGGTAAACCCGGCCTCTGGCTGTTTGCCGATCCTGTTGCAGATCCCGATCTTCTTTTCGCTGTATAAGGTGATTTTCGTTACCATCGAACTGCGGCACGCGCCGTGGATCGGCTGGATCGACGACCTGAGCGCACCTGATCCGTCATCCATCATCAACCTTTTCGGTCTGCTGCCGTGGGGCGCGCCCGATCCGGGGTCGATCCTGTCGCTGATCTTTATCGGGATTCTGCCAATCTTTCTTGGTGTGTCGATGTGGATGCAGCAAAAGCTGAATCCAGCACCGACAGACGCAACACAGCAGATGATCTTTGCGTGGATGCCGTGGGTGTTCATGTTCATGCTGGGCGGCTTTGCATCCGGTCTGGTGCTGTACTGGATCGCCAACAACATCATCACCTTCGTGCAGCAATACGCGATTATGCGCAGTCATGGGGCGAAACCGGATGTGTTTGGCAATATCAAGTCCAGCCTGAAACGCAAAAAGGCAGACGCGGCCAAAGCTGAAAAAGCTGCCAGCAAGCCTGACAAATAGGACAGACATGGAACTCAGATTCCCAGAAGCGCCCCAGCCCGATGATGCCGCATTAGAGGCGGGGCGCTTGCTGTTCGCTGGAGAGACCACCTTTGTCAAAGGTGTTGTCGCGATGGACGGATTGCCGCCTGCCGACCGGACCGAGGTGTGCTTTGCAGGCCGGTCCAATGTCGGCAAATCATCCCTGATCAATGCGCTGACAGGCCGCAAAGGGTTGGCCCGCGCGTCCAATACGCCAGGGCGCACACAGGAAATCAACTTTTTCACCGCTGGCGACTTCTACGTCGTCGACTTGCCAGGTTACGGTTTTGCCAACGCTCCTGTCGCGGTGGTGGAAAAGTGGCAACGCCTGTTGAAACAATATCTGCAAGGCCGCCAGACCCTGCGCCGTGTTTTCGTGCTGATTGACGCGCGCCACGGGGCCAAGGCCGTGGACGAAGAAATTATGTCGCTGCTTGATGCCTCTGCCGTGACTTTTCAGGTGGTGATGACCAAGGTCGACAAATTGCGCGGCGATGCGCTGGAAGAAGCGTTGGCCAAAACCCGTGCGGCTCTGATCAAACATCCTGCCGCCTATCCCGAGCTGATACTAACCTCTGCCGAAAAAGGCGAAGGCATCCCCACGTTGCGCGCCATCATCGCAGGGATATCATGAAGAAAAGGACCGCCGAGATGAACCGTGACTGGATCGCGACCGCCCGCACCCTGTCCGAGGCTCTGCCCTATCTGCAACGCTATTCCGGTGCCGTCGTCGTGGTGAAATTCGGTGGTAACGCCATGGGCGACGCCGATGCGATGGCCGAATTCGCCCGCGACATCGTGCTGATGAAACAGGTCGGCATGAACCCTGTCGTCGTGCATGGCGGCGGGCCCATGATTAACCAGATGCTCGACAAGCTGGGCATCAAGACCGAATTCGTGCGAGGCCAGCGCGTGACCGATAAGGATACGGTCGAAGTCGTCGAAATGGTGCTGACCGGACTGGTCAACAAACGCATCGTGCAGGCGATCATGGACGAAGGCGGGCGTGCAGTCGGCCTGTCCGGTAAGGACGACGACCTGATGGTCGCCGAGGCGCTGAACCCCGAACTGGGTTTTGTCGGGCGCCCCGTCGAAATGAACGTACAGGTGTTGCGCGATCTGAACGCCGCTGGCATCATTCCTGTCGTGGCCCCCGTCGCCACGGGCATGGACATGCTGGAAACCTTCAACGTCAACGGTGACACCGCTGCCGGTGCCATCGCTGGTGCGCTGAAGGCGGACCGCCTGCTGCTGCTGACCGACGTGCCGGGCATCAAGGATGCCAATGGCGAGGTGGTCACACAACTATCCCCCGATCAGGTCCGCGCCATGATTGCCGATGGCACGATTAGTGGCGGCATGATCCCCAAGGCCGAAACAGCGCTGATGGCAGTCGAACAAGGTGTGCGCGCGGTGGTGATCCTTGACGGGCGCCTGCCCAATGCCAGCCTGCTGGAATTGTTCACCGAACACGGTGCCGGGTCGATTATCCGCGAACCGCGCTAACGGCATGGGCGATACCGCCCTAGCCCGCGCATTGCGCCTGCATTGCATGCAGGTCACAGGTGGCTTTCACATCACCCCCGCCGACGACCTGCCCTGCGATACCGGATCGCTTTTGCTGATCAGCCCGTCAGAGCCTGAATTCTGGCCTCATTTCACAACTGCGCCTGAATATAGTGATGACATGCCCAACCCGCTTGACCGCTGGTCTAGGCGCATCGGGGATCAGCTTGCGCAGGATTTTGAAGCGCGGGCGCTATACCCCTTTGGCGGCCCCCCTTTTCAGCCGTTCTATACCTGGGCGTTGCGATCGGGCCGCGCCTGGGCGTCACCAATCGGATTTCTGGTCCATGATACAGGCGGTCTGTTCATCTCTTACCGGATGGCTTTGTTGGTGCCTTGGCGGGCCAGCGTCGCCACCGGCCAGCGGCCCTGTGACTCCTGCGAAGGTAATCCCTGCGCCACCGCCTGCCCTGCCGGGGCGTTCATTGGCGGATATGATGTACCCGCCTGCAAGGGCCACTTGCACAGCGACGAAGGACAGGATTGCATGGCGCAAGGCTGCGCCGCCCGTCGCGCCTGCCCAGTGGGCCAAGGCACCCGCCTGCCCGCACAAGCGCAGTTCCATATGAAAGATTTCCTGTGACCCTGACACTGATCCTGATCCGCCATGCGAAATCCAGCTGGGATGATATGTTTTCGGACGACCATGCGCGGGTGCTGAACGCGCGTGGCCGTGCCGCGGCACCCAGCATCGGGGCGTGGATGGCGACGCGTGGCTACATCCCGCAAGTCGTACTGTGCTCTGACGCAGCGCGCACGCGCGAAACCGCCGGATTGATCCTGCCGCATCTTTCGCCGCAGCCTGAACTGCGCGTCTCGTCAGACCTTTATCACGCAAGCCCTGACACCATGCTGGCAGAAATCACCAAGCAGACGTCACCTGTGCTAGCCCTGATCGGGCACAACCCCGGGATCGCGTTGCTTGCCAACGGCTTGCTCAAGCGCCGACCGAGTCATCCACGGTTTGCCGATTACCCGACCTGCGCGACCACGGTGATTACCTTTGATGCCGACAGCTGGCGGGATGCCGCGCCAAACACCGGCACATGCAAGGATTTCATCGTGCCGGGCGACCTGACAGGTTAAAACGGATACAGCCCCGACGCCGTTATCCCATCCGTTCTGAAGCATAAGACCCTGGTGATGCAGGGAAGACGATGGTCTTGTTCCCGTTCAGCATGACACGGCGATGGATGTGGGCATGGATCGCACGGGCAAGTACTTGGCTTTCGACATCGCGCCCCAGACTGACATAATCAGCCGGTGACTGGGCATGCGTGACCCGGGCGATATCTTGTTCGATGATCGGGCCTTCGTCCAGATCCTCGGTCACGTAATGCGATGTCGCACCGATTAGTTTTACGCCACGCTCGTAGGCTTGTTTGTAAGGATTTGCACCCTTGAAGCTGGGCAGGAAAGAATGGTGGATGTTGATGATCTTGCCGGACATTTGTTTGCACATGCGGTCTGACAGCACCTGCATATAACGCGCCAGCACGATCAGGTCAGCGCCGGTTGCTTCGACGACATCCATGATGCGGGCCTCGGCGTCGGGTTTGTTGTCCTTGGTGACGGGGATGCAGTGGAAAGGGATATCGTGGTTCACCACGACTTTCTGATAATCCATGTGGTTCGAGATGACGGCTACAATATCAATCGGCAACGCCCCGATGCGCCAGCGATACAAAATGTCGTTCAGGCAATGCCCGAAACGCGACACCATGATGATCACTTTCATACGCTCTGCCTCGTCGTGGAACGCGAATTCCATGCCGAAACTTTCCCCGATTGCACCAAAAGCCTTGGACATTGCATCCAATGTCGCACCGGTTTCGCTCGTAAAACTGACCCGCATGAAGAACTTGCCGGTTTCGGTATCGTCGAACTGCGAACTGTCGGTGATGTTGCAGCCATGCTCTGCCAGAAAACCGGCAATCGCGGCAACGATCCCGCGCGCACTGTCGCAGGTCACGGTCAGGGCAAATTTGGTCATGGGCTACTTTCCAGATTGAAACGACAAGGGGGCGATCCGCCGCCACGGATGATCGCGGCGGCATTGGGCCAAGTCATTTCACACCGAACGCCCCCCGCACAAGGACCAGAGCGACGGTGCAAGGCGAATAGCGACATTGCCCCCGATTGCGCCTAGCTGTGGGTAAGCTGCACCGCCTGCTGTGTTTGTGCCGACGTCAGCGCCGCCTCGGCCAGTTCCAGCGCCTTGAGCCCGTCATGCGTGGTTGTGGGCATCGGGGTGCCATCGCGCAGGGCCGCGACAAAGGCGGCAATCTCGGCCGCATAGGCGGCAGTATAGCGGGTCATGAAGAAATCAAGCAGCGGTGCAGCATGAAAGCCCGCAGCATCGGCCATTTCGATTCTGTTTTGCTGGTGATTGCGCCCCGATACCATGCCGTTTTCGCCCAACACCTCGATCCGCTGGTCATAGCCATAGGTGGCGCGGCGCGAATTAGTGATAATAGCCTGTTTGCCGCTGGCAGTGCGCAGGATGATATTGGCGCTGTCATAATCGCCCAATTCGGCGATCTTGGGATCAGTCAGGACCGACCCCTGCGCCATGACGCTGTCCACCTCTTCGCCCAACAGCCAGCGGGCGATGTCGAAATCATGGATCGTCATATCGCGGAAAATTCCGCCAGAGCGGGTGATGTAATCATAGGGCGGCGCACCGGGGTCGCGGCTGGTGATTGTCACCATCTCGACCGTGCCGATCCGGCCTGCGTCGATCGCGGCCTTCAGCGCCGCGAAATCAGGGTCAAAACGCCGGTTGAAGCCAACCATCACCTGCCCCGATGTCGCGGCGACCACCTTCAGACATTCACGCACGCGTGCCACATCCAGATCGACCGGCTTTTCGCAAAAGACGGCCTTGCCAGCGCGGCAGAACCGTTCGATCAGGTCGGCATGGGTATCGGTCGGGGTGCAGATCACCACGGCGTCGACATCGTTAGACATCTCGATGGCCGCAATCTCGCGGATGTCGCAGCCATATTGATCGGCCACCGCCTTTGCCGCATCGGCAAAAGGATCAGCGACCGCGGTCAGCACCGCACCCGGCACGGCGTGAATGGCGCGCGCATGGACCTGCCCGATCCGGCCTGCGCCAAGAACTGCGAAACGTGTTGTCATGGAAAACCTCTGGCTGTTGGATGACGCGCTTTACTGCGTCTTTTGACAGGCGGAACCTGCCGCGTGCCGCAGCAGCGGTCAATCACAGGCGCCTGATTTCATATCGACAATGACGTGTTTGCCGCGCATCAAATGACGTTTTTACACCATTTCTGGCAGGATGATCCGAGGTTCCAGAAAATGCTGGCCGGCGATGCCGCCGCCACCGGCACCGGCGGCCTGCACCATCAGATCGACAAGATCGGCGCAAAGTTCTGCCAAAGGCGTCGCGATCACCATGGTGGCATAGCCGTCGGCCAGTGCGGCGCGGCTGTCTTTGGTCAACTCGTTGACCACAAGCGCCACACGCGGGCACAGATGGGTTTCGCGCAGGGCCGCAATCGCCCCTTCCATACCACCACCGGCAATATAGATGCCGGTCAGATCAGGGTGGCGGCGCAGCAGATCCAGCGTCGCCTCATAGGTCAATTGGCGCGTTTCAAGGTTAACCAGCGTGTCCAGAATGGTGAAATCAGGGGCCATTTCGCGCAGGTAAGACCGGAACCCCACTTCGCGCAGGTCATGGCCGTGCCAGCGGTTACCACCGACGACAATGGCCAGCTTGCCCGGCGCACGCACACGGGTCGTCAGCATCCACGCAGCGATCCGGCCTATTTTCAGGTTGTTCAGGCCAATGTAATTGCAGCGAATACCTTGGGCAAAATCATTGAGCAGCGCAAAGACCGGCACGCCTGTGGCTTGCACCTCGGTCACGGCATGGGTCAGGCGCGGGTGGTTAACGGCGGTCGCGGCGACCGCATCGCAGCTTTCGCCCAAGCCGTGCAGGGCAATTGCGAAATCGTCGGGCGATTGTGAAGCGGCAAAGCGGATCACTGCCCGCCCCCGGATATCGCGGCGTGCCTGCACAGCGTTGGTTATTTCGGCCGAAAAGTTCTGGTAGAATTCCTGCGATTTCTTGATCAGCAAAAATCCCAGCGTCAGTTCCGGCTTGCTGGCATCAAGGTTTTGGGCCAGCAACCCCCGCGCATGATAGCCGACACGATAGGCCGCATCCGCGATTTTGCGCATCGTATCTTCGCGCACCCGCATCCGCCCGTTCAAGGCGCGGTCTACGGTGGTGACGCTGACCCCTGCCGCGCGGGCGACATCGTGCAAAGTGGGGCGATTTGCCATTCACGCGGTTCCTTGACCATGAAAGGATGATGTGTTCACGTCATCATGATTTAGCGCGCACCGGATAGCAACGGGACCGGGTGTCAGATTGTCAAAAGCGGTGGCCGGCTTTGATTGGCAATTTGCCGTTTAAAATCGCGGCAGATTGTAAGGTGTCACGATCTGCACATCGCTGGACGCACCGGTCTGGTCTAAAGACCGCATCGGTTTGCCAAGGGCTGCGTTGAACAGGGTGGCCATATCCTTGCCAAGGTCATGATGCAGCACATAACTGATCGCGCCTTGCGCCAGCAATTGTCTGTTTTCGCGGTCCAGATCATGCGCGACAAAGATTGCAGGCCGCTGCTTATGCGCCGCCAGCGCGCGGAGTATCGCAGCATTGCCGCCGCCCATGGAATAGACCGCCGCAATCGGCGCCCCGCGCGACAGAACGTCATCCAGCCGGTCCAGAGTGCGAGAGTTCACACCAGCACCGCCGATCACATCGACCAGTTGGACATCCGGCTTCAGTGTCAAAATCAGATCACGAAAGGCGGTAAAGCGATCGGTTTCGCCGCGAAAACTGTCCTGACTGCGCGAAGTCAGGACATTGCCGCCGCGATCAGGCAAGCCTTGCGCCAGCAGATAGGCGGCGGTGCGCCCTGCCTCGGCGTTGTCCAGTCCGAAATAGGCTTGCCGCGCACTGCCCGGAAGGTCCGTGACCAGCGCAAAGACCGGAATGCCCGCCTTGTCCAGCTGAGCGATCATCTGGCGCAGCGCAGCTGTATCACGGGCCTTGAGGCAGATTCCACTGCTGCCCCGTTTGGCAATACGCGCAAGGATCGCCAGCGTTTCCGCCTCTGTCATGATTTCCTGAAACTGGAACCGCAGCCTGACCGCCACGCCCGGCAGAGCGCGCGCCGCTGTCTCTGCTGCGATGCGGATTTCGCGTGAAAATCGCTGTGGCGCTTCTGCGACGACATCAAAGATGTAACGCCGGCCTTGTGCGGCCAATTGTGCCTCTTGCGCTTTCAGTTCGCGCAGGGCGGCGGCGACACGGTTGCGGGTCTGCGGGCTGACATGGGCGCGGTTGTTCAGCACGCGGTCCACGGTGGCCGTGCCTAGCCCCGCCTGACGGGCAATTTCCTTGATCGGGAATCGATGTGTCATTGATGTATTCTTGATGTGTTTTAGCCGTCGAAACAAGCCTGCCCCGCGTTAAGCTGCCCCAAACCAAGCGGAGGAGACGCAAGATGACCCTGGACATGACACCACCCCAATCGGGTTTTTATGACGAAGCGGATTGTGATCTGTCGGAATTCGCCGCACTGACCGGCAGATCGGTTGATATGGCAGATGTTCCTCATGCAACCGCTGCGCCGAAAAATGTGCCTGTATATGATATGACCGCCCTTGCAGGGCAGATTGCAGACCCACAGGATCGCAAGGTGCTGATGTCCGAATGGGCGGGTATCTTGCAGCGCGGGGCGGGTGTGTTTGTGCTCAAACAGGCCTGCACCGATCACGCGGCGATTGATGCGGCCACTGCGGTTTATCTGGACATTATCGCGAAGGAACGCGCCGGTGGCGGTGGTGCTGCCGACCATTTCGCCGCGGCTGGCAGCAATGACAGGATCTGGAATTCCTTGCAGAAACTGGCCCTGACCGCACCCGATGTGTTTACCCGCTACTTCGCCAACCCCGCCATTGATGCTGCCTGCGAGGCTTGGCTTGGCCCCAATTACCAGATGACCGCGCAGATCAACCTTGTGCATCCGGGCGGACAGGCGCAGCAAGCGCATCGCGATTATCACCTCGGGTTCCAGACGGCGGATATCAGCGCGACCTATCCCGCCCATGTCCACGATCTGTCGCCGCTGATGACCTTGCAGGGCGGGATCGCGCATTGCGACATGTCTGTGGAATCCGGCCCGACCAAGCTGCTGCCGTTTTCGCAGCTTTACCGCGCGGGGTATGCCGCTTGGCGGCGTGATGATTTCCGCGCACATTTCGAGGCGCATTGCGTCCAGTTGCCGCTGGAAAAGGGTGATGCGATCTTTTTCAATCCCGCGCTGTTCCATGCGGCAGGGGCCAATTCGAGCGCCGATATCCACCGCATGGTCAATCTGCTGCAGGTGTCATCCGCATTTGGCCGCGCGATGGAGGTCGTGGATCGTGGCGCAATGTGCCGATCGGTCTTTCCGGTACTTTGCGCAACGGACCTGCCGCAGGCAGAGCGCGACGCCGTGCTGAACGCCACAGCAGAGGGGTATTCTTTTCCCACCAACCTCGACCGCGACCCGCCCGTTGGCGGCCTTGCACCGCGCACGCAAAAAGCGATCCTGCGCGATGCGGTCACCGAAGGCTGGACGCCGCAGAAACTGGATGATGCATTGACCGCGCTCGTCGCGCGGCAAATGCCCTGACGCAAGGGGGCCGCGCCCTTGTCAGCGCGGCCCCGTTCTGCAACAAAACAGCATGAAGTTGCTTGACCCGAACCACCCGTTTTTTCGCCCTGCCTGGTGCCGCTATCTTGTGGTCGCCGCACCGTTCATCTGGGCAGGTGTGGAATGGAACCTTGGCAATACGATCTGGGGCTATCTGTTCGCCGCTATCGGTGGCTATCTGGCATGGCATCTGCTGCTGCACTGGCGTCCGGACAGCGAAGATTGAGCTAGGCCCTGCCTGATGCCCCAAGTCCTCGAATCACAGCGCGGGCAGCCTGCATCACCGGATCATGCGTTTCCTTCAGAATCGTCACCCGGTCGAAGCGCGCAGGATCAGCATTGACCGCATCGCGCAAGGCATGGCCAAATGCCATCCGCAGCTCGGTCCCGATGTTGAACTTGGCGATCCGCGATCCGGTCGCCAGCGCCAGCCTTTGTGCATAGGGCACACCCGATCCGCCGTGGATCACCAAGGGCACGTCGGTCAGCGCCTCGATCGCGCGGATACGGGGCTCGTCCAGCCCGCCTTCATGGTCGGTTTGCAGATGCACATTTCCCACAGAAATTGCCATCGCATCGACGCCACTGTCGCGGGCAAAGATCGCGGCCTCGGCCGGATCGGTACCAGCCGAATTTTCACCACCGGAATAGCCGACAAAGCCGATTTCGCCTTCGCAGGAGATACCAGCTGCATGGGCCATTTCTGCGATTTCTGCGGTCTCATCAATGTTCTGCGCCAGTGGTTTGCGTGATCCGTCATACATCAGCGATGTGAATCCGGCATCCAGCGCCTCGCGGCATTCGTCATAGGTATAGCCGTGGTCCAGATGCACGACGACTGGCACATCCACGCTGGCGGCCAGATGGCGCATCATCGCACCAAGCACCGGAAGCGGTGTATGCGCGCGGCAGGATGGCCCTGCCTGCAGGATCACGGGGGCGCGTTCTTCTTGGGCGGCCATCACATAGGCGCGCATGTCTTCCCAGCCCAGACACACCAGACCGGGCACGGCGTAATGGTCACGGATGGCGGGTTGCAGGACCTCTGCCAGTGTTTTGAGGGTCATTTGAACTTTGCCACCATGTCCATGATGCCGGGGATCGTGTGCAATTGCGCGGCATGTGTGGGTTGGAAATATTGCTTCAGGCTGCGCTGGGACTGTCCGCCAAGAATGGTGAAATAATACATCTCGTATCCCGGCAGAACGCAGCAGGGGTGATAGCCTTTGTCGATCAGCACGGTGGACCGGTTCATGATATGATAGGCATCCCCCGGTTCATTATCGATGCGTTGCAGCATTTGCAGGCCCGACCCGTAATCGGGTTTGAAGCGGAAATTGTAGCATTCGTCATGCCGCGTTTCGTCGGGCAGACGGTCAGTGTCGTGTTTGTGGCTGGGAAAGCCCGACCAGCCGCCCGCGCCCACGGTA
>Ga0207421_10006609_pt1 | contig 12587 bp, 11 predicted proteins | sample SodLakKL_010_SED_4_FD_187542 | JGI IMG/M metagenome (GOLD analysis project Ga0207421, IMG submission 187542) | Alkaline sediment microbial communities from Lake Tanatar, Kulunda Steppe, Russia - 8KL_010_SED (SPAdes) (version 2) | ecosystem: Environmental > Aquatic > Non-marine Saline and... | reverse complement strand
GAAAGCTTTAGGACATGCAGATATTAAAACCATCCAGGTTTATACTAACATCGTTGATGATGAACTGGAGGAGGCGATAAAGGATTTTTGGGGGTGAGGGGACAGAGAAAAAATACAGCTGAAGATATTATTATTTTATCAATTCATATTAATTTACACTTATAATTGTTAACCTTATGGGTAAAAAAGAATAATGTCTATGGTACTTCATTACCTATATTAAACTATATAATACCTGTTATTCCTATAATATAATCTATGAAAAATCACATATAAATAAATAATTTTAATTTAATTGATAAAAAAAGAGGATTTTATAAACTATTCTTGAATTAATATAACAACAGAATAAAACCGGTTTTATATAAAAAGATAATTTTTTAAATAAAAATTATTATATATTTTTATTTAAAATAAAATCGGTTTTATAAAGAACTGGAGAGGGGGAGATAAATGTCTGTTAATATTGAAGATGTGGCAAAATATGCTAATGTATCAAAGAGCACAGTTTCAAGGGTTTTAAATGAAAGTGGTCCTGTATCTGAGATAACTAAAAACAGAGTATTAGAGGCAGTAGATAAATTATCTTACCAACCCAACCATATTGCTCGTAGTCTGAAAAAAAAGAAAACACATTTTGTAGGATTAATTGTACCTAATGTTCAAAACCCTTTTTATTCTAAGATAAGCTGGCATGCTGAAAAGATGCTGCAGGATAAAAACTACAGAACAATAATTTGCAATACTAATTATAATCCGACAAAAGAAGAGAAATATATTGAAGCTTTGAAAAACACTAAGGTAGATGGAATAATTTCTGTTAGTGGCGAAAAAACAGAAAAACTTTGTGATATTTTTTGGGAAGAAGACTTCCCGATCGTATTTATAGATAGAAAAATAAAAGAAAAAAACATTCCTTATGTGATTTCGGATAATGTTCAAGGGGGTCAGATGGCCACCAGGCATTTAATAGAGTTGGGACATACCAGGATTATATTTTTGACATCTGATGATACTCAAGCCCAAAGGGAAAGGTTAAAAGGATATAAAAAGGCACTGAAAGAACATAACATTAAAATTAGAAAAGAATATATTTTTAAAGCTCCCGAGGAGGGTCTTGATAAAACTCAGTCTAAAAAAATTATCAACTTAATTAAGAGCAAACCTTCACCTACAGCTATTTTTGTTGTCAATGACTATAAGGCAATTAAAACCTTAGAAATATTGAGAAAAAACAATTTTTCTGTTCCAGATGATATTTCTTTAATAGGTTTTGATAATATAGATTTTGCTTCTTTATTCGGATTGACTACAATATATCAACCAATAAAAAAAATGATTAATATAGCTCTTCAAAAACTCTTTCCAGAGTTTAATAAGGAGTCGGCCAAACTACCTAGCATAATTAAACCTAAGTTAATTGAAAGAGATACCACCTCTCTTAATAAGAATTGATGATATTGGAGACAGTATTATTCTCTGATATAGGATTACTGAAGTTTTGAATTAACCTTTATTTTACTTTGATATTTTTAAACATTAACACTAGATAGGAAATAATATTAAAAAAGGAGGGATAATCGAAGCGATAAGCTAATAATGTAAACACTTTATTAAAACCTAAGGAGGGTAAAAATGTTTAAAAAAGCATTAGTAGGTATTATGATTTTGAGTTTTTGTTTCGGATTTTTATATGCGAGCTCTGTAGAAGTGCAAGCCGAGGATCTTCACGTTGGGTATGTTGTAAACTATATGTCCCATGAATGGTATCAGAATATAATTGCTGGCGCTGAAGAAAGAGCAGAAGACTTAGGTGTTGAGCTGACGATAGCAGATGCAGAAATGGATTCATCAACTCAGATATCCGCTGCAGAAAATTTGATTGCTCAGGGTGTAGATGTTCTTGTTTTAACGCCGGTAGATGTAGATGCCTTAGCTGGTATTGTAAGAGAAGCACAAAATCTTAATATTCCTGTTATAAGTGAATCAAACTTTTTAGATGGTGCTGAAACTTTTGTGGGCATCGACAATGAAGGAAGTGGAGAGTTAGCGGGCGATTGGCTAGTAGAATATTCACTTGAAAATGACTTTGAACCTAGAATTTTAGTAATTGGCCTACCACATCAAGAAGACACAAGGCAGAGAGTTTCCGGATTCAAAACCGCTTTAGAAGGATCGGATATTGAATATGAAATAGTTCAAGAAGTTGACGGAGAAGGTTTAAGGGAACATGCTTTAGCAAGAGCCAGTGATGCCTTGACTGCTAATCCTGACATTAATGTAATATATGGCATAAATGATGACTCCACTACTGGTGGAATGTCTGCTTATTCTGAAGCCGGATTGGATGAGGATGAATTGGTTGCAATAGGTTTTGGTTTAGAAGGTTCTGTTGGCCAGGAAGCTTTATTAGGAGACACTCCGTATAAAACTGCGCTGGCAATGTTCCCGAATTATGTAGGAGCTTCATTAATTGATGCTTCAATAATGGCAAACGAAGGAGAAGACTTGCCAGACCATTATGAGACTCCTACCCTTATGATAACAGAAGATAACTTTTTTGACTATTACAATGAAATCGAAGAAGGAGTATATGAAATAGACTTTGAGGCTCTAGATGAAATTATGGAAAAATAAGTAGCATTGCAATTAAACATTTAAATTTAATCTTTTATCCGGGAGCAGTCTATCTTACAAAGATTTGGTGACTGTTCCCGGAAAATATAAAGATTAATTAATAGAAATGTTAGTAGGAATTATTAAAAAATGAAAATTTGTGAAACTTTTTAACAAAACGAAATAATTTTCGGGGAGGATAATATGAAATCTAGTCAATCATCTGCAAAATCTACTATTAAAGAAACATTTAAAAAATTTTTTTCTTTTGAAGAAAGTAGTTTATTTTTAGCATTGATCGCTCTTGTTGTCGTACTTTCTTTTTTGAGCCCAGTATTTTTGTCAACATATAATATTATGAATGTATTAAGGCAAATTTCTTTAACTGCAATTGCCGGGCTTGGAACTTGTATTATTATTCTAAGTGGAGAAATCGACTTAAGTGTTGGTTCAGTACAAGGCTTTGTAGGAGTTTTTTCCGTAATGGCATTAAACTATTTTGAAAGTGTATTTATTGCATTACTTGTCGCTTTGTTAATAGGTGCTATAATTGGCTTGGTAAATGGACTTTTAGTTACAAAAGCGCATGTTAATTCTTTAATTGCAACTTTAGGTACTATGGCCATTATAAGAGGGGCAGTTTTAGTAATAACTGGTGCTTCATCAATAACTGCTAGAGTTGGAGAATTTATTGAGGTGGGAACAGGGTTTATTGGTCCTTTTCCAATACCAGTAGTTATAACATTTTTTCTTGCTATTATTTTTTATTTCATAATGAATAACACTTCTTTTGGCAGATATGTTTATGCAATAGGAGACAATGAAGAAGCTGCTAATTTATCTGGAATCTCAGTGGATAAAATTAAAATATTAGTTTTTGTTATTGGTGGCGTTTTAGCGGCTTTAAGTGCATTTATTTTGGCTTCGAGAATGAATTCAGGACAACCTAATGCTGGAACAGGATTTGAACTTTTAGTTATAGCAGCAGTAATTTTAGGTGGTGTAAGTTTGAAAGGTGGGCAGGGAAGCATCTTGGGAGCAATAATTGGGGTCATGATTTTAGGTGTATTAAGTAATGGCCTAACATTGATGGGAGTTTCTTCATTTTATCATGAAATTGTTAGAGGATCAGTTATAATTATTGCAGTATTTATGGATGAAAGACGCAAAAGAAAGCAGGCAGAAGTTGTCCTTAGAAATTAGCAATATGAATGTTTGTTTTTCTATAAAATACTAAAAATACTGTTTATGCTTGCTTTGAAGGAGAGAGAATATGAATAAAAATAATGTTTTATTAAAAGCTAGTAATATTCACAAAAAATTTCCAGGTGTATATGCTTTAGAGGGAGTGAATTTTGAACTTTGCGCTGGAGAGGTGCATGCCCTTGTAGGAGAAAATGGTGCTGGAAAGTCTACTCTGATTAAAATCATTGGAGGTGTTCATAGTTGTCAGAAGGGGGAGTGTATAATTAATGATGAAAAATTTAAACTTAAACAGCCAATTAACTCTTTAAATAAAGGAGTTAGTGTAATACACCAAGAATTAAATTTGTTTCCAAATCTGTCAATTGCAGAAAATATTTATTTAGGCAATTTACCTGTGAATAAATGGGGCAGAATTAATTGGGGTGAGTTAAAAGATTACACTTTAGAGATTCTTGAAGAAGTAGGTCTAGAGGATAGGAATCCTAAAAAGAAAGTAAAATTTTTAAGTATTGCTGAAAAGCAATTAATAGAAGTAGCAAAAGCATTATCAAAAGACTCTAATATAATCATAATGGATGAGCCAACCTCATCTTTAAATATTGAAGAAGCAAATAATCTATTTAAGATAATTAGAAACCTTGCTGAAAAAGGTGTTGGAATTGTATATATTTCTCATAAACTGGATGAAATATTCAAACTATCTGATAGAGTTACAGTTTTAAGGAATGGTAAAAAAATAGACACAAGAAACACAAAAGAAATAACAAGAAATGAATTAATTTCTATGATGGTAGGCCAGGAGCTTAAAAGAAATAAGTATTATTCTTCAAATAGCAGTGATAAGAGAGTGTTAGAAGTAAAAAATTTAACAACAAATAAAATAAAAGACATTAGCTTTTATGCAAAAAAAGGTGAGATAGTTGGATTTTCCGGATTAATGGGAGCTGGAAAAACAGAATTAGCTAAAGCATTATTTGGAGCAGATAAAATACAAGATGGTGAAATATTAATAAAAAACACAAAAGTTTTTGCCAATAGCACCGAGAGCTTCAAAAATGCAGGCTTGGGTTTTGTTCCAGAAAACAGAAAAGAGGAAGGAATATTTCCAAATATTACTCTAAAATCAAATATTACCGTTTCATCTTTGGGAAATATTAGTAGCATTGGTTTGATTTCTAAAGAAAAAGAGAAGTCAAGAGTTAAAGATATAATAAAAAAACTCTCTATTAAAACTCCTTCAGAAGATAAATTAATATCAAAATTAAGCGGTGGAAATCAACAAAAAGCTATTTTGGCTAGATGGTTAATTAAAGATCAATTAGAAGCAATAATTATAGATGAGCCAACTCGTGGCATTGATGTTGGGGCTAAAAAGGAAATTTATGATCTGCTTAAGGAATTAACTAAACAGGGTTTAGCAATTGTTATTATGTCCTCAGAACTACCTGAAATACTTTCTATATGTGACAGAATTTATGTTATGAAAGAAGGAAAAATCACTGCTGAGTTTAATCAACAAGAAGCAGATAAAGAAAAAATAATGAGTAAAGCAATTTAATAGTTGAAAGGAGAGAGCTTATGACAAGTGAAGAAAAAATTAATTTATTATTAGAAGGCAAATCTCCAGATAATAATGGTTTTTGGCTTGGCAATCCAACTGATGAGACTAAAGAAATGTATTATGAACATTTTAATATTACAAGTGATTTATCTGAACAAAAATCTGATGAAGATTCGGTATTGCTGACTAAGAAAACCGGAAAGGCAGATTTAGAATTAGCTTTAAAATTGAAGAGTGATATAATGTGGCTTTCGCCAGAATTAGACAATAACACCTGGCAACATCCAGAGGGAAAGCCAATGTTTGATGTTTTAGGAGGGAAGCCTCGAGAAAGCTTAACGCAACCAGGTGTTTTTGCAAATTGTGAAGATTATAAAGAGGTATTAAATTTTGATTGGCCCGATCCTGAATATCTGGATTTCTCTTCAACTTTAAAAAAAATAAAACAAGCTAAAGAGCATGATTTTGCTGTATTTGGTGGAATGTGGATGCAATTTTTTCATATTTTATGTGATTTTTTTGGAATGGAAAACTACTTTATTAAAATGCACGAACAGCCTAAAGTAGTAGAAGCAGCCACGGAAAAAGTTTTGGATTTTTATTTAAAAGCTAATGAACTATGCTTAGAAGAGATGTCACAGTATTTAGATGCACAATTTTTTGGTAATGACCTAGGTTCTCAATTGAATCTTTTAATTAGTCCAAAATCTTTTAAAAGGTTTATCTTGCCTGGGATAAAAAAAATTGTACAACAAGCTAAAAAATTTGATTTAAAAGTTGTTTTTCATTCTTGTGGTGCAGTTGCTGACATAATACCGATGTTAATAGATGCTGGTGTAGATGGCTTGCACCCTTTGCAGGCTAAGGCTAGTGGAATGAATATAGAAGAATTATATAAATATAAAGATGATTTGTTGTTTATTGGTGGAATTGATACCCAAGAGTTATTACCATTTGGTTCCCCTGAAGAAATTAAAGCTATAGTATATAAAATAAAAGAAATGTTTGGCAGTAAGTTTATTATATCTCCTAGTCATGAAGCACTTTTGCCAAATGTTAGCGTTGAAAATGTTATTGCGATGAAAGAAGCAGCACTTCAATAATTTATTATTTGGGAGGCTAAAAAAATGGGTTGGACTTCTAGAAAAAGATTACTTTGCGCATTAAATAATGACAAACCTGATCGTTTGCCAGTCACAACTCACCATGTAATGCCTTATTTTTTAGAAAATTATATGGGTGGGAAATCTAGAAAAGAATTTTTTGGTTATTTTGGTTTGGATCAAATTGTTTGGACAGTTCCTCACAAGCCTGATAAAAATAAAAATGAATATTATGATCCTAATCATAAAGAAATTGGGTTTTTAGAAAGCAGAAGGATATTTAGCAAAGAATGGAAAGTTGAGACTAAAAAAATAGCAAATACTAAGCATAATACTGTTCGTTACAATTTCATAACACCTAGCGGTAATTTAAGCATGATTTTAAAATCTAATGATCATACCACCTGGGTTTCTGAATATTTAATAAAAGAAAAAAAAGATATTGAAATACTAGCAAAGCATATGGTTCACCCTAAATGTAATATTGAAAAAGTAAATAAAGTTGCCGATGAACTTGGCGATGGAGGAATAGTGAGAGGGCACATCCCAACATTCGATGTTTTTGGACAACCTGGGACATGGCAAGATGCAGCATGTTTAATGAATATAGAAGAACTAATAATGGCTACTTTTGAAGATCCTGAGTGGGTTCACGAATTTCTCCAAATACTGTTAGAAAGAAAATTAACATATGTAGAATCTTTAAAAAGTGCTAAATATGATATTTTAGAATTAGGAGGTGGATCTGGTTCAACAACAATAATTTCACCTAGAATTTTTGATGAGTTTGTTGCGCCTTATGATAAACAAATAATTCAAAGCGCTCACGAATCAGGTCAAAAAATTTCTTATCATATATGTGGTGGCAAAATGCCTATTCTTGAGAATATTGCAAACATGAATCCGGATGCAATGGAGACATTTACCCCCCCTGAAATGGGAGGAGATGTAGACTTGAAAAAAGCCAGTGAAATTATTGGTGATAGAGTTTGTATGATAGGTGGTTTTGATCAGGGAACATACTTTGAAAGAAGCTCACCAGAACAAACACGACAAGAGGTAAGAAGATGTTTTGAGGCTGCAGGAAAAGATGGAGGTTATATTTTAGCTCCTTCTGATCATTTTTTTGATGCCAAGCCAGAATTGGTTAAAGCTTTTGCTGATGAAGCACACAAATGTAAATATTAATTTTTTTGCTAAGTAATTTATCGAATATTTTCTTGTGCTAATCTGAAATTGAACAAAATAGGAGGAAAAAATATCATGGTAAACTTTGAAAGTTTAAGCAATAATGTTATTAAAGGTAACAGAGAAGAAGTTGAAGAAATGACACAGAAGGCCATTAATGAGGGAATTAAGCCTAACGATATAATAGAACAGGGATTAATAAATGGAATGAATGTGGTAGGCAAGAAATTTAAGGCGGGAGATATGTTTGTTCCAGAAGTTCTAATGTCAGCAAAGGCCATGAAAAGTGGTATGAACTTAGTGCAGCCGCATTTAGTTGAGGGGGATAGAAAAGAAGCGGGCAAGGTAGTGCTGGGAACAGTAGCGGGAGATCTTCATGATATTGGAAAGAACTTAGTTGGTATGATGATGGAGAGCGGAGGTCTGGAAGTTATTGACTTGGGTACTGATGTGGAAGCAGAAGAATTTGTGGAGTGTCTCAGGAATATTTCCCCTGATGTCTTAGGTATGAGTGCTCTTCTGACGACTACAATGCTGGAAATGAAAGATGTTATAGAAGTTTTAGAAGAAGAAGGTTTGAGAGAAGATATAAAAATTATTGTTGGGGGAGCACCAGTGACAAAAGAATTTGCTGATGAGATAGGTGCTGACGGTTGGGCTCCGGATGCTGCTTCAGCTAAAGATCTTGTTTTTGAACTTCTAGAATAATAATAGATTGATTTATTAAAACATAAGCAAATAGTTAGGTGGGGGGTATTTATGGATAAAGTTGAATTTAATGATAAAAATAAGATAAAAACACAAGCTATTAATATGCTTAAAAAGGCTAAAATAGTAATAAGTAAAAATGAAATTAAGAATATGGAACTTGCTGACTTTGGTCTAGAAAAGATCCGAACCTGTGGGCTTCAGATTATAACATACGTTAATGAAGATAGATATTGTGCTAAAGAGATAGTAGTCTTGTCTGAGCAAACTTGCCCGGAACACAGACATCCTCCTAGAGAAGATGATCAAAAAGGGAAAAAAGAAACATTTAGATGTAGATATGGAAAGCTTTATTTATTTGTAGAAGGAGAGCCTACTGGTAATCCAGAAGTCACTCCTCCAAAAGGAGATGAAGAATATTATAATGCGGCTAAACAAATAATTTTAAAACCAGGAATGCAATATACTTTGCCGCCAAATACCAAACACTGGTTTCAAGCTGGACCCGAAGGGGCTATTGTTTCAGAGTTTTCTTCTAGTAGTGACGATGCTTCTGATATTTTTACTGATCCCAGAATTATAAGAGTTGATTGAGTTATAGTAATTACAAAATATTTAGCTTCACCTAAATAAATTCTTTAATTAAACCGACCTTTATAAAACGATTATTTTAAAATAAAACTAGAAATTGTAGGGGATAATCACTATGAAAATAGCTGTTACTGGTCATATTTGCTTGGATATTATTCCAAACTGGCAGGAGGAAAGTAGTCTTGATTATTTAAAACCTGGACATATTGTTGAAATGAAAGGTATTGATATTTCTCTAGGAGGAGCAGTTTCAAATACAGGTTTAGCTTTAAGTAAACTTGGCTTTCCTGTTAAATTATTGGGTAAAGTAGGGAAAGATTCGCTGGGAGAAATAGTAGAAAGTAAAATTAAAAAAAACACCTCTAATGGAGATGAAAGCAAATTAGTTAAAAGTGATAAATCAAATACTTCATATACTATTGTCCTTAGCCCGCCAGATACTGATAGACTCTTTCTCCACGACCCTGGCCTAAATAATAATTTTACTAGTCAGGATGTGGATTTTTCTCAGCTTGATGATTGTGAAGTTTTTCATTTCGGTTATCCGCCTATCATGAAAAACATTTATCAAAATCAGGGGCAGGAGCTTCTTAATCTGTTTCAAAATGCTAAAAAAAATAATCTGATAACTAGCTTGGATTTAGCAATGCCAGATCCCTCTTCACCGTCTCTTTTAGTTGATTGGAAGAAAATTTTTACTAATACTCTACCCCTAGTAGATATATTTATGCCAAGTCTAGAAGAACTATTATTTATACTTGATCGTAAAGAATATCAGGAAATATTTGTTAACAACACAAAAGAAATTTCTGGATATTATTTAAATGACATTTCTAATAAGTTGCTTGAATTTGGTTCGAAAATTATAGTTTTAAAGCTTGGGGAAAAAGGCATTTACTTAAGAACTGGACAATTTAATACGCAAGACTTTCCTTTGTTTGATTGGCATAATTTAAAGGAATGGTCTAACCGCAGGCTTTATTCTAGCAATTTTAAAGCTCAGACCAAAGGCACTACAGGAGCTGGAGACTGTGCAGTGGCTGGTTTTTTGACTGGACTATTACAAAAGCGTTCACCAGAGCAGGCTTTAAACTTAGCTGCTGCATCTGGTGCATGCTGTGTGGAAGAAATAGATGCTATTTCTGGTTTGAAGTCGCTGGAAAAAATTGAAAAGAGGATTGAATATGGCTGGGAACGACACACTAAGGAAATTTCACTAAAAAAATGGCAAAAGAAGGATTCCGGAGTTTGGGAACAGAGTTTATAATAAAAGGCAGGTGATCTATGATAGTGGATTTCAATCCTGATTACCGTAATATCTGGAAAGCTGCGACAAACAGAACCCCTGATCGCATTCCTTTATATGAGCATATAATTTCAGAAAGTATCATGGAAGAAATTTTAAATAAAAAGTTTGCTGAGCTATTAAAAGGGGATGAATTAGAACAGAGAGAATATATACGAAATTATATTTATTTTTATAAATCAATGGGCTATGATACGGTTAGCTTTGAAAGGCTAATTACTGCTGTTATGCCGGGAAGTGGTGCTTTATATTCTGGAAAAGAAGGAGTAATTAAAAACCGAAAAGATTTTGCTCATTATCCCTGGAATGATATACAGTCCAAGTTTTTTGCTCAAAATGATCATTTGTATCGCTATTTAGCAGAAGAAATGCCGGAAGGCATGAAAGCTGTGGGCGGTCCTGGTAATGGGGTTTTTGAGTGTGTTCAGGATTTAGTCGGTTTTGAAAGTTTATGCTATATTAGAGGTGAAAACCCCACTCTTTATAGTGATTTGTTTTCTAAGATGGGTGAAGTTTTAATCGGTATTTGGAAAGAATTTTTATCCAGACATAGTGATTGCTATGTAGTTTGTCGCTTTGGTGATGATTTAGGTTTTAAAACATCAACATTACTCCCTCCAAAAGATATTAAAGAACAAATAGCTCCTATTTACAAAAAAATTGTTGATTTAGTTCACTCTTATAATATTCCTTTTTTGCTACATTGCTGTGGAAATATTTTCAATATCATGGATACGCTAATTGAAGAAGTAAATATTGATGCCAAGCATTCTAACGAAGATACAATTGCACCATTTTCAGTTTGGCTAAAAAAATATGGTCATAAAATAGGGAATTTTGGGGGAGTAGATACAAACGTTCTTTATGAGCAAGAAGAAAAAGAGATAAAAAATTATGTTAGGGATATTTTGGAATTATCACAGAACAACCGGGGTGTAGCTATAGGTTCTGGTAATTCTATTCCTGATTATATTCCTGCGGAAAAGTATCTCTATATGGTGGAAACTGTCCGCAAATATCGCAATTAAAGATAGCAGAAAGGTTGGTGATAAAAATTAAGTTGTTTGGTCGAGAATATTCCAAAAAAGAAATTGCTGAATATTTTGGTAGATTAGAGCAGGTTGCTGGAATAACCAGTTTTACCTATAACAGCGGTAGAGCTAAAGGATTGAAAGCAAAAGAAATAAAGACAGGAACAGGATTGAGATATACGGTGCTTTTAGACAGGGGATTAAATATTGGAAAAGCAAGTTATCAAGGTATTCCACTGGCATTTCTTTCTAGCACAGGAGAGGTGGCACCTTACTTCTATGAAGCTGAAACAGATGGATGGTTGAGAAGTTTTACAGGTGGACTCTTAACAACCTGTGGGTTAAGACAAGTGGGCACTCCCTGCCAGGATCAAGGTGAAAAGCTAGGAATGCATGGCAGAATTAGTAACATTCCAGCAGAAAAAATTTCTGAAGAAATTAATTGGAAAGGTAATGAATGTTATCTGAATCTTTCTGGTCTGATAAAAGAAGCTAAGCCTCTTTCATATAATTTGGAACTACACAGAAAAATTAGTTCTAAATTGGGAGAGAACAAGATTTTCATTAAAGATATTGTTGTTAATAAGGGCAGTAATATAACGCCTATTATGATTCTCTACCATTTTAATATTGGACACCCTATTCTGGCTTCAAAGGCAGAACTTGAACTAAATAGTGAAAAAGCAACTCCTCGAGATGAGGTGGCTAAAAACAGAAGTGAAAATTATGATGAATTTTTGAAACCAACTACAAATTATCCTGATACAGTTTTTTATCATGAAATTCCTAAGGATGAAAATGGATGGTGTAGTGTTGCTATCTTTAATAGTGAAATTGAAAAAGGTTTGCAAATTTCTTATAAAAAAGACACATTACCAAAATTTGTACAGTGGAAATATACTAACAAAGGAGATTATGTTATTGGCTTAGAACCCTCAAATTGCAGAGTAGAAGGAAGAAAAAAAGCTAGAGAAAGGGGAGAGCTTCAATTTCTTGCTCCTGGAGAAAGAAAAGAGTTTAATCTTGAGATTGAAGTTTTAACCTCTAACTTAAAATAGTTAATTAAAATAGAAATTTTAAAAGATTGGTTACTTAAATTTCGGGATAAGCCCTAGTTTTTTGTCATGATCATTATCAATTAATAAGCTCGCAACTATACAAGATAACTTAATTACTTAAAGATATATCGAAGGAGTTAATATCTATGAACTTATATCCATTATTTTTTAGTCCTATATATATTGAAAAAATTTGGGGAAGCCAGAGATTAAAAAAAA
>Ga0207421_10006608_pt1 | contig 12591 bp, 11 predicted proteins | sample SodLakKL_010_SED_4_FD_187542 | JGI IMG/M metagenome (GOLD analysis project Ga0207421, IMG submission 187542) | Alkaline sediment microbial communities from Lake Tanatar, Kulunda Steppe, Russia - 8KL_010_SED (SPAdes) (version 2) | ecosystem: Environmental > Aquatic > Non-marine Saline and... | reverse complement strand
CCGATCCAGCTTTCGAGGATCTGGAAGAAGCCGTAATTGAAGCTCAAAGTGCTGATGTTGATACCGTAAGCGGTGCGACCGGCACAAGTGAAGGCTATCTGGAAGCACTGGCCCAGATACTGGATGAAGCCAGTCCTGATGAACCCGATGAAATAGAAGAAGTTGAAGAAGAACTGCAGGATGGAGAATATATCGGTACAGGAGAAGGATACAATGATGATATAGAGGTCGAGATAACGGTTGAAGATGGAGAAATTGTAGCTGTGGAGGTGCTCAGTCACGCCGAAACCGAAGATATAGCAGAGCCTGCCTTTGAAGACCTGGAGCAGGCCGTGATAGACTCCCAGAGCACAGATGTTGATACAGTATCCGGTGCCACAGGTTCAAGTGAGGGCTATCTGGCAGCAGTGGATGAAGCACTGGACAAAGCGGGAGATGTTCCCGAAGATCCTGAAGAGCCGGAGGAAACTGAATTAATCTATGAAGATGGAACCTATGTCGGCCTCGGTGAAGGATATAACGATGATATTGAGATTGAACTGACCGTCGAGGAAGGTGGAATCACAGCAATAGAGGTGCTCAGTCACGAAGAGACCGAAGATATAGCCGAACCTGCTTTTGAAGATCTGGAGCAGGCTGTGATAGATTCCCAGAGCACAGATGTTGATACAGTATCCGGTGCCACAGGTTCCAGCGAAGGCTATCTGGCTGCAGTAGATGAAGCACTGGCCGCAGCCGAAACTACTGAAGATATTGAAGAGGAGTTTCCTGAAATTCCAGAACCTGAAATCGAACTTGCTGATGGTAGATTTTCAGGTGAAGCAGCTGGATATAATGAAGAAATAGTAGTTGAGGTTGTTATTGAAAATGGTCTGATTGTGGGCATTGATGTAATAGAACATGATGAAACCCCTGATATTGCCGAACCTGCCTTTGAAGAGATGAAAGATCGGGTTGTTGCTGCTCAGAACACCGAAGTTGACACAGTTACAGAAGCTACTGGTTCCAGTCAGGGTTTTTTACGGGCAGTGAATGTGGCTATAACCAGCTCAAATGAACAGGCTGAAAAAGAGCCAGCAGCAATTTACGAATCTGGAACTTACACGGCCTCTGCAGAAGGTTACAATGATATGATTGAGGTAGAGATTACTGTGGATGAACAGGAAATTACCTCAATAGAAGTCCTAAGCCATGAGGATACTGAAGATATAGCCGAGCCTGCCTTCGAGGACCTGGAGCAGTCTGTGATAGATTCTCAGAGTACAGATGTAGATACGATATCCGGTGCCACAGGTTCCAGTGAGGGTTATCTGGCCGCTGTGGAGGCTGCTTTAAAGGAAGCTAAAATTGATGAAGATGTCGATGATGAGCCTGAAGCAGAAACCTTCACAGGCACTGGTGAAGGCTATAATGATGATATTGAGGTGCAGATTTCAGTCGAAGACGGAGATATCGTCGGGATAGAAGTCCTCAGCCATGGCGATACTGAAGATATAGCCGAGCCTGCCTTCGAGGACCTGGAGCAGGCTGTGATTGAAGCTCAGAGTACAGATGTTGACACAGTCTCAGGCGCTACGGCCTCAAGTGAGGGTTATCTGGCCGCTGTGGAAGCTGCCATGGAAACAGCCGGCCTCATTGAAGAAGAACCCGAAGAAGAGCCAGCAGCAATTTACAAACCTGGAACTTACACAGCCTCTGCAGAAGGTTACAATGATATGATCAAGGTAGAGATTACTGTGGATGGACAGGAAATTACCGCAATAGAAGTATTAAGCCATGAGGAGACAGATAATATAGCAGAATCTGCCTTCGAGGATCTGGAGCAGGCTGTGATAGATTCTCAGAGCATCGATGTAGATACGATATCCGGTGCCACAGGTACCAGTGAGGGTTATCTGGCCGCTGTGGAGGTTGCTTTAGAGGAAGCTAAAATTGATGAAGATATAAATGATGAGCTCGAAGAACCTTTAGAGGAGCCTGAAGCAGAAACCTTCACAGGTACTGGTGAAGGCTATAGAGGTGAAATTGAGATCGAAATAACTTTTGCAGATGATGAGATCACAGCAATAGAGGTTTTAAGCCACGAGGATTCAGAGGACATAGCTGAACCAGCCTTTTCAGACCTGGAAGAAGCAATAATAGAAATCCAGAGCACAGACGTCGATACAATTTCGGGAGCTACCGGATCATCTCAGGGATATCTTGAAGCAGCAAGAGATGCAATTGAGAAAGCCGGTCTGGAAGAGAAATTTATTTCAGCACCTGAAGATGAAGATGAAATTGAATTATTTGATGGCAAATACAGAGGTGTTGGCGAGGGTTACAGTGGTGATGTAGAGGTAGAAATTACGGTGGAAGATAGCACCATAACCTCTATAGAGGTTTTGGATCATGAAGATTCTGAAGATATAGCGGAACCTGCTTTTCAGGATCTAAAACAGGCTGTACTAGAAGTTCAAAACAGTAATGTAGATACTGTTTCCGGTGCTACCGGTTCCAGTGAGGGTTATCTTGAGGCCGTGGAAGAGGCAGTGGAAAAAGCTGGACAGCATCGGGATGAATCTGATGTTTATCTGGAGGATGGTTTATTTACAGGTACAGGCCAGGGATATAGCGGTGCTATAGAGCTGGAGTTAACTGTTGAAGCCAGTGAGATCAGAGCAATAAAAGTTCTCAGCCATGAAGATTCAGAGGATATAGCTGAACCTGCTTTTGCAGACCTGGAGCAGGCTATTATTGAAGCCCAGAGATCGAATGTTGAAGCTGTGTCTGGAGCCACAGGTTCTTCACGGGGATATCTGGAAGCTGTATATGAAGCTTTATCGAAATCTGAAGTGGAAATACCTGAAGAAGAACCGGAGGTAAGTTTGGTTGACGGAACATTTGCCGGCGTAGGTGAAGGATACAGCGATGATATTGAAATAGAGCTGGTAATAACAGAAGGCAAAATCTCCTCAATAGAAGTTTTGAAACACGAAGATTCTCCCGATATAGCTGAACCTGCTTTTGAAGATTTAACAGAAAATATTATCCGTCATCAATCTTCAGATGTGGATGTTATTACAGGTGCAACAGGTTCCAGCCAGGGATTTTTGGCAGCAGTACAAAATGCTATAGAGAAAGCTGAAAACTAACAGGTTATGAGAGAGGGTGATGAAAAAACATGGAAAAATTCAATAACATGTTCGAACAGGTAGTCCTGCTGGGAATTATCCCTATACTGGGAGGCAGCAGAAATCTAACCACAGCTGTTATTACAACTGTAATACTGGTTTTAACTGCCATTATCTTAAGATTGGTATCCAGACTTTTAAATCAGGATAGTCTGGCAGGAGCGCACTGGGTTTTATTCCTGGCAGTAGGAATATCTCTATCATATGTTGCATATCTTTTTTCCGCTTTTCTGTATCCTCAGGTCTATCAGCATTCGGGTATATATTTGCTTTTGATAGGAGTTTCTCCCCTGACCTATTATGGCTGTAAGCTAAATGTTTCTTTTTCTGATCTCTGGAAGAGATTTAATATCTTCTTTTTGACGATTATTGTTGTGAGTTTTTTCAGGGAACTCATCGGCTTTGGTTCAATACTGGGCAGGTCATTTTTTGAAGTTGGTTTTGCGCCGCTCAGTTCTTTTCAGGGGGCACCTGGAGCTTTTATAATCCTGGGCACCATCTGGTTGATTTTTCGCTGGATAATATCTGCCAATTTGCTGGATGAAGGCATGCTAAAGATAGAGGAGGGGACTGAAATTGAGTGAATTAATGGGTATCTTCCTGGAAAATATCGCATCACAGAATATGGTTTTGATTTATTTTCTCGGAGTGCTTATATCTATCGCCGAGACCGGAGGTGTGAGAACATCACTTCTTAAAGGAGTTAAATATTCCCTGGGCTTATTCTTTGCTGTAATAATAGGTGTAATTGTGGCCGATTCCCTTCCTCTGGCTCTGGAATTCATACATCCCTGGATTTTTCTTCTGACAGCCCTGGGAGCAGTTTTTATCTTTCAACTCATGGGGGATCTAAAGGGCGATTTTTATGGAATACCCAGACTTTTTCTGCCCCTGATACCTATTGTGGGCCTGCAATATCTGCTGGTGGATAGAGGACTCAGTTTTGATGTGATGGTAATTTCTGCTCTGGCCAATTCTATAGGGTTTTATATGGGCTTTATCCTTATAGGGACCATAAAGGAACAGATAATGATCTCGGAAACTGATGATATATATAAATTTGCCCCGGCACTCTTAATCAGCCTGGGTGTTTTGAGCATGGCAGTTAAGGGGTTTGCCTTTCTGTACTGATCATTTAAACGATTTAGATCAATGGAGGGGTCGGATAATTCTCAGACTTTGGTCACGAATAAAAAGGAATCTGATGTTTTTTGTAGAAGATAAATTAATGTGATATAGTAAGAAGAAAGTGCAGGTTTTATAAAGCTTAAGGAAGAGGAGTGGTGAAGTTTGCAGCAAATCTGGAATATTATTTCACTTGGCGGTCCTACGGCAATTCCACTGTTGATTGCATCTATTTTCAGTCTGGCGGTAATTATTGAGAAAACGATATTCTTTGCCCGCAACAAGCAGAATAATCGAAATCTGATCAAGAAGGTTGAAATGGTGCTGGATGAAGACGACACTATGTCGGCCTACAGTCAATTAAAGGGTGAAAAAGGTCCAAATGTAAAGCTCCTGTCTACGGCTCTTTCAAATCTGGATGAAGACCCGGAGAGGATTAGAGAAGCACTTCAGGTCACAGGGAAAAATGAAATCAGGAAGATGGAAAAACATCTGCAAATTCTGGATGTTATTGCCATGATTGCTCCACTGCTCGGTCTTTTAGGAACAGTGCTGGGAATTATTAGCAGCTTCAATATCCTGGGAGCAACTGCCGGTGTTGGAGATCCCACTCAGATAAGTGCTGGTATTGCAGCAGCTTTGATAAGCACTGCTATTGGCCTTATCATAGCTATTCCCACAGCTATATTTTATTCCTATTTTTCCAATATAGTGGAGAGAAGAGCGCATCAGTTAAACGAGAGTATCGTGGAGATTATGGATATTGTTAATGGCAGAGGTGAAGAGTATGAAGAAAATGTTAAACACATCTCTTGACAAAAAGAGCAAGATTAACATACTGCCACTTGTCGATGTTATCTTTTTCCTGCTCGTATTTTTTATGCTATTCACCTCTTTTCGTGCTGCTCCTGAAGGCCTGGATTTACAGCTTCCTGCTGCAGAGACGGCTACTGAACAGCAGGAAGAGAATGTTGTGATCAATATAGATGAGAATGGGGAATATTCTATGGATGGGGATATACTTTCACTGGATGAGATCAGAGTTGAGGTGCGGAATATCGATCAGGAGCAGGAAAATCTCGTGGTAATTATCAATGCTGATCAGAATGCTCGCTATCAGCATGTTGTTCAGGTCATGGACGGTTTACGACAGGAGGGAATCTATAACTTAGCTTTAGCAGCTGAGAGAGAATCTTAATGCGGAGAGATTGGCATGAATAATAATCAAAAGGATAGATTAATATTTTATATCATAGTCTCCTTGGTTATACACCTGGGTTTATTTTATTTTGTGCCCTGGGGAGGTTTTGCCACTGGATTAAATCCAGAAGGGAGAACTATGGCTGATTTTGAGTTCATTCAGGTCGTGGATTTTGAGGAACTGCCTGAGGAAGGTATAGAAGTCGAGGAGGAGACCGTAGAACACGAGCCTGCAGAACCCGAAGAAGAGGAGATAGTTGAGGATACAGAGCCTGATCCTGAACCCGAGCCTGAAACTGAAGTTGATGAACCAGAACCTGAACCGGAAGAAGAAGTTGTAGAGGAAGTAGAGGAAGAAGAAATAGAAGAGGAAGTGGATGAAGAGCCTGAAACTGAGGAAGAAGTTATAACAGCGGAAGAATCTGAATCTGAAATAGAAGCTCCTGAAGAGATTGAAGAGGAAGAAGCGGAAGAAACTTCACCGGAAGAAGAAAGGGAGGCTGCAAGAGCTGAAGAAGAAGCCGAAGAGATAGAGGAGGCTGAGGATGAAGCTCAGGCTGCTGCTGGTGACGAAGCAGAGGAAGCCCCTCCTTCTGCCGGAGAGATGGTTTTGAGTTCACAGCTTCCTGTTTACCCTAAATATTCAGTTGGTCCAGAAGAGACGGGAGAAGTTGTAATATCTGCCCGTGTAGATGTAAATGGCGAGATCATGGAAGTGAATGTTATTGATAGTTCCGGTGTAGAAGCCATGGACAGAAATGCACAGAATACGATTGAACATGGCTGGGATTTCAATTCCTATTCAAGCCCCTATACAATGGAGATTATGGTCAGTTATAATCTCGATGAGAGGGGAGATCCTGTGATCGATTATGAACTGATACAGCTTGTACTTGATTAATTTTGAAAGAGGTGGTCGGTTAATGTCTGTCAAGAGAAATAATGTAATTTCTGCGGTTATTTTTCCCTTTTTTATTTTAATAACGGTTTTCTTATTTTCCTTCGGAGCAGCTGGCTCTGAACTGCAAGAGACTATAGATGATCATGGCAATCTGAGGCTTTTAAATGAGTATATAGCTATCGTTGTCAATACAGAAGATAATGCCAGAAGCAGATTTGCTGTTGAGACAACAGGTGGTGATCCGGGCAGAGAAGAGGATGAAAATATGCCCCTTATCTACGGCCGACCAATCCCCTGGACCTCCTATACTACTTTCAGAATTGATGGAGAAAATTACGTCTTTGGTGGCGAAACTGATAGAAGAGCAGGTGGAGGGGCGAGTTATGGTGAAGAGCTTAGAGAACCGGAGGTCCAGGATGGAACTATAGTCTCAGAATATGAACTCAACGAGCTGCAAATAGAACAGAATTTAGAAATTGTACAGAGCATCACCACTGGACTGTATGATACAGCCAGAATTGAATACATTGTAACTAATACCGGTGATGAGCCTAAAGAGACCGGCACCAGAATAATGCTTGATACCATGCTGGGGGAGGTAGATGGGTCTCCTTTTAGAGTGGAAGAAGAAGCAATCACTACAGATACCAGGATGACCAGGGATGAACTGCCAAATTTTTACCAGTCTTTTGATAAGCTCACCGATCCCCAGATTACATCACAGGGTGGTTTTATAGGTGAAAATATCCATACTCCCGATAGAGTATATATGTCAAACTGGGGAAGTCTGGCAGATGGTCCCTGGGATTTTAATTTTGAACCCGGCAGAGAATTTTTAAGAGAAGGTGAGTTTGAAACTGACAGCGCTATCGCCCTTTACTGGGATCCTGATACCATAGAGCCTGGTGAAACTGTAACTTATGCCACAACATACGGTCTCGGTGGTATATCTATGGTGCCGGGAATGCTTTCACTCGGTATTAGTGCTCCCACTGAATTTTCTTTTTCACCTACAACCCCGGAACTGCCCGTGGTGGCTTATATTGAAAACACCACGGAAATCACCGCGGAGAATGTCACTGTTTCCATAGATCTACCGGATTACCTGGAAGCCGAAGAGCCGGCACGTGAAATCGGTAATCTGGAGGCAGGGGAAGTAGCTCAGATCAACTATTATGCCAGAGCTTTAACCGAAGATCTGCCCGGCAGAACAACCTTTGAAATCAGCGCTGAAGCTGACAATACCGATACCAATATTGCGGACAGGCAGATAGATCTCATTGCACCCGCTCAGCTGGAAACCGATCTTTCCCTGGTGGAAGAGCTTTCTTTTGAAGATGGCAGGCTATCACCGCTTCCATTTCAAATGAGACTGGAAATTGAAAATGTGGGTGAAAGACCATTTGAGGATTTTGAGAGTGAATTGATTATTCCACCTGGAATCGATCTGGCCAGCTACGAAAGGGCGGAAAAGATGAGCTCCAGAATTGGACCCGGGGAGAGTATTAATATTGATTGGAGGCTTATTCCCCATGATGTAGAGGGAACTTTCCCTTTTGCCGTACAGATAAGCGGCCGTGGAGGTTATTCTGAAACGAAGAGGGAATCGATCGAGATTCCTCCTACCTCTCCTTCGATATATTATGAAGTTAAACGTTCCAGTTCTGAGAGCAATATACTGACAGTAGATGTAAAGGCTGCTAATCTGGATGATAGCATTGAAAGAGTCGAGTTTAAATTCGGCTACAATGAAGAGATTCTAAACCATGTATTTTCCAGCAGAGGAACTTATTTTGTCAGAGATGAGAGGTTGATGGCCTGGAATGGACCTCAGGAGATAACTGATGAAACTATCAGTTTTGAGGAACAGCTACCTGATGGCCTTAACCAGGGTGGACTGGCCAGAATGAGGTTTAAAATAGAGGTAGATGGAACTGAAGAGATGGAAGAACTGGAGAATTTGGTTGATGAATTCGAAATACTTGAAGCCAGTATATTTGATGAAGACGGAACAGAAGATGATGCTTTACTGATCAACTAAAAATAAAGCAGAGCAAATTTAATTAATATTTATTTAGGGGGATGGATGACAAGTGAAGAGATTTCTATTGATATTTACACTGGTAGCCTTTGTCATTACCACAAGTTTTGCACCGGCAGGTGCTCTTGAGATCGAGGATGTACCCGAGGACCACTGGGCTTATGAGAGTGTATCTAAGCTGGTGGATAGAGGTTACATGACTCTATATGATGATGATACATTTGCCGGAACTAACAGGGTTTCACGCTTTGAGCTGGCAGAAACTCTGGCCAATATGCTCGAAGATCTGGAAGAGGGTCAGCTGGAGATGGAAGAAGAAGATCTTGACCTGCTGCGGGAACTGTCAGTAGAATTTAGAGATGAACTGGTAGAACTGGCCGGTGACATGGATTTATTCCAGGAACGCATCGAAGAACTGGAAGAAGAAAGCCTGGTTTACGGTGAAGATATGGCAGAGATGTATGAGGATATGTCAGATATGGAAAGAGAGATAAATGAAATAATCGATGAGATTGCGGAAATGAGAGCACAATCTGAAAGACTGGATGAATTTGAAGAGAGAATTGAGGTTCTGCAGGAAGATATGGATGTTTCTGAGGAAAGACTGGATGAAATGGATGACAGATTAGAAGAAGATCCGGAAATAGAGGATATTGAGATGTTTGACGAACGAATGGACGATTTTGATGATAGGCTCTCAATGCTGGAGGAACAGCATGCAGAAAATCAGGAGGAGATCGAGGAACTGAACAGACAGAGAAGCAATCATCTTCTCTATATAGGGGCCATCGGTCTCATATCGATGATATCACTTATACAATAAGAGATTGAGATGAATATGGAGGGGATAACCGTTATGAAGCTCAATGGTGTATCAGGTTTAAAAATCATAATATGTCTGCTTTCCTTTCTATTAATTGTCAGTTTAATCGGTTACTCCCCTCAGCATTTCTCCATTTCTTTAAATAATTCTGCTCAGGCCTCCAGTTTTGAAGGGGAAGATGTCTTAAAGGGGGTCGGTATAGCAGTGGCAGTTATAGCAGCTGCACAGCTAATTTTAGGCGAAAGACCGGGTGATGAAGCAGAGGTACCGGAAGATAGCCTGAAAGTAGAAGATGAGAGCACCGAAAGATTTGAAGAGGCCCTTTCCGGAGATCGATTGAAGGAAAAAGAAAATATTTTTGAGCTAATACAGGATGACAAAAGAAAAGAAAATATGAAGGAAATCATAGACAGAAAGAACATAGATGAAGCTGAAATAGATATGCTTGCCCATTTGATACACGGAGAAGCCAGGGGCGAACCTTTCGAAGGCCAGGTTGCTGTTGCCGGGGTTGTATTGAACAGGAAGGACTCATCTCAATTTCCGAATTCTATAACCGGAGTTATCTATCAGGCTGAACAGTTTACGGCTCTTGAGGATGGCCAGTTTTATAAAACTCCTGATAGAACTTCTTATGATGCTGCTTTTAAAGCTCTGGAAGGAGAAGATCCCAGTAAGGGAGCTCATTACTTTTTCAATCCATTGACTGCAGATAATCTGGACTGGTTTCGAACACTGGAGGAGGTAAATAGGATAGGGAATCATATATTTGCCGTAAAACCATGAATTTTTACATACAGTAGGTGAATAAGCCGGCCAGAAAAATTTATTTCTCTTTAATTAATTGCGTAAAATATAAATTTTACGCAATAACCTTGAGATCAGAGATATGATTAGAGAAAAGAAATCATGAGGTAATTTAGTCGTGAAGAACTCCTGTTTGTCCAATTTAATTCTTTGTGCTATAATGATAGAGAATCGAAATCTAAATTTTGAATTTTGAATAGTGAACTGAGAAATAATTTTTCTGTATCTCAGGGGAGGGAATTATATTGGAAGATCTTACTGACAGGCAGAAAAGCATCTTTCTTTATATCAAGGAAGAAATCGCCGCCAAAGGCTATCCACCTTCAGTGCGAGAGATTGGTGAAGCTGTGGGCCTGAAATCTCCCGCCTCTGTTCACAGCCATCTTAAAACCCTGGAAAATAAAGGTTATCTGCGCAGAGATCCGGAAAAGCCCCGGGCTATAGAAGTGCTCAAGTTTAAAGATAGTGAAATTTCATCAGCTCCCGGAAATGAAAATAACAGCCGGGAAATCATCGAGGTTCCCATTCTGGGCAGAGTGACTGCGGGTGTTCCCATACTCTCCGAGGAAAATATCGAGGATTTCTTCCCTCTACCACTGGATTACTTCAACCCGGGTAATAGAGATATTTTCATGCTTGAGGTCAAGGGAAATAGCATGATAAATGCAGGTATTAACAGTGGAGATTATGTAGTTGCCGTTCAGCAGGAAGTAGCTGAAAATGGCGATATCGTCATAGCTCTTCTGGAAAATGAAACCACCGTCAAAAGATATTTTGAAGGACATAATCAAATTCGTCTCGAGCCGGAAAATCCCTCATATGATGTCATTACAGGGCAGGACATATCGATACTGGGTAAGGTTATCGGGCTTTTCAGGCATATCAATTAAAGGAAAAATTGCAGTCATAGAGCTGCGAGAGCCTCTGAGAGGCTTTTCTCAGAACCTTAAAATCCCTTCTTACGTCATCTTCTGCATTGCGATTGCGGAATATATAGGCAGGGTGAAATGTGGGCAGGAAATATAGCTCTCCCCTCTCAATCCATTCTCCTCTATTTCTGGTTATAGAAAGGTTGCTGTCCACCAGATAATTCAATGCGGTAGAGCCCATTGGTACGATTACTTTGGGTGAGATAAGTTCTATTTCAGCTTTGAGGATAGGTGCACAGGCATCCATCTCATCCGTTTTGGGCGCTCTATTATCGGGAGGCCTGCATTTGACAATATTGCTTATATAGAGATCCTGTCTTCTTAATCCGGAATCTTCCATTATTTCATCCAGAAGCTTTCCTGCTCTTCCCACAAAGGGTCTTCCCTGCTCATCCTCATCCGCACCTGGACCTTCTCCTATCAACATCAGCCTGTTTTCGACATTGCCCTCTCCCATGACCACCTGTTTACAGCCCTCTCTGAGATGGCATCTTTCACATTTAACCGCCTCTTTTTTTAATTTTTTATAGTCATCATTGGGATAGGATATCAGCTGGTTTTTGTTGATTTTGCCGTTATCAGTGAAGAACATGATATATTTTCACCTCACCTCTTTGATTATTGATAACAGGATAATACATATTTAGCGATTATTCGATAATCTCCAGCAGATGATCAATTTCTTCGAAGTTCTCTCCCACTCTCTTTGGTATATGAGCATCTGACCCCAGAACTAAATCGACATCTTTATATATTGCCAGTTTTATGATATCTACAGCCGGATATATCTCTTTTACCGGTTTATTGAGCCCGTTTGTATTTATCTCCAGGGCGGTACCCGTTGATTTCAAAGATTTTAAAACGGGTTCGACAAGATCCAGCACAAAGCTGCGATCCTCTATGATATGGCCAAATATCTTAATCAGATCGAGGTGTCCAATTATGTCAAAAAGACAGGAGTCAACTGCTCTTTTCACAAGTGTGAAATACTCTCTGTACAGCTCTTTTAGCTCCTCTTCCCCCTTATATTCAGCAAATTTTTCCCTGTATTTGGGGTTGTCAAAGTTCCAGTCATCTATATGGTGAACTGACCCGATACAGTATTCCAGGGGATATCTATCAAGTATATCTTTTATGGCCCCCTCTCTTCCCGGCTTATAATCAAATTCTATGCCGATTTTAACAGAAAGAGAGGTTTTGTCCTTTAAGCTGTAAAGGTTATCGAAATTAAAGGAATCCAGGTAGTATTCATGATCGGAAAAGCCCAACCCCTCCAGTCCCTTCTCAGATGCTTTCTCTGTATATTTTTTTAACAGAGGGAAGTTATGGCAGGGTTCGTATTCTTTTTCTCCATGGGCAAAGGGATGTGTATGCCAGTCTATCTGAGAGATAATTTACAATCACCCTCTCAATTATATATTTTTACAGCTGATTTGACTTCAATCTCTCCAGCGCTTCTTTTATTCTTTCTTTTTTCACTGTAAGAGCCATGCGGACAAAACGTCTGCCCTGTTCACCATATCCCATACCGGGCGTAAAGAATACACCTGTTTTTTCGAATATATGCCGGGAAAATTCCTGGCTGTCCTCGT
>Ga0207421_10006607_pt1 | contig 12592 bp, 11 predicted proteins | sample SodLakKL_010_SED_4_FD_187542 | JGI IMG/M metagenome (GOLD analysis project Ga0207421, IMG submission 187542) | Alkaline sediment microbial communities from Lake Tanatar, Kulunda Steppe, Russia - 8KL_010_SED (SPAdes) (version 2) | ecosystem: Environmental > Aquatic > Non-marine Saline and... | reverse complement strand
TCCTGGATTTGTTTTATAAAACCAGGGGTTTCCAGCATAGTCTATAGCGGCTGCTGAAAATTCATATCCTAAAAGATTTGTCAACCATACTGTCTGTTCTGTAATCATCTGGATCAAATAACCGCTGAGTATAGGTACTCTATCCACACCGAAATAGACCAAAGAAGCTATAGAGACTCCACCGGCGAGAAAACGAAGAACTTCTGGGTCTTGGTCCCACTTTTTAGAAAGATATTCCTGATATGCTAAATATCCAAATGCGGGTAAACCGATGAAAGTGAAGAAAGCGTTAAAATAGTCGTTGATGGCGAGATAAGCAGGAACCTCTCCTATCCAGAACAGTCCAAAGAAAACATAACCTGCTGCTCTGTGTATATGCTTGTTACGTTCCCAGAGATATCCTAATAGAACGAAGATGATGCCGAGCCATAGAAATGTTTCAAAAACCAAATACAAGTTTACCGAACCTCCAAGGGATTACCGCGTTATATACTTCACATCAGAACTACCAATTAAAACTATCGGTTTAACCGGTATGGATATTACCCGTATATTCCATCTCAAGGTTTATAATGTAAGAATCCTCTATCAAAACATGGTGGGCCGATGGATTTAGCTATAAAAAACACGACTCTCATAACGTTTAAAGGAAACAAACCGGGCATCATAAAAGATGGCGCCTTAGGAGTGGAAATGGATAAGATATCCTTCATCGGTAAGACCCGAGATCTAGTAGAGAATGATTACAACACTGTGATAGATGGATCCAATCATGTTACCATGCCGGGGATGGTGGATGCTCACATCCACTCTGGCTTAGCCCTTTTAAGAGGCACTGCCCAAGACGTTCCCGAGATCGAGTGGATGGATAAAGCACTCGGTCCTATTACAAATAATATGGATAAAGAAGATTTGATAGTGGGTTCAAAATTGGGAATAATGGAAGGATTGAGATCGGGCACGACTACTTTTGGTGAGTTCACCAGTGGATTGGATGAGTTGCTAGAGGAGGTTCATCAACCTTTCGGCGCTAGAGTTGTAGGCGCAGAGACCATCAACGAAGTAGTCGATAGAGACAACGAAATTTACGAGTTGGAAACGTCGTCTTCACAACTGAAGGAAAACGAACGTCTAATGAAAAAATACGGTCCTAACGATCTCATCGATATTATGTATGGACCACAGGCATTAGATATGGTGAGTCTGGAAACTTTAAGGGAGATACGGGAAAGAGCTAAAGAAAAAGGGAGAGGTATACATATGCATGTAGCTCAGGGTGGTAGAGAAAGAGAACAGATAAAAAAAAGATACGGCTGCTCGACAGTGGAGAAGCTAAAAGAAGAGAACTTTTTGGATAGGAATCTTTTGGCAGCTCACTGTCATGATACCACGGAAGAAGAGAAGGCTACATTGGTAGAGAGCGGAACAAGTATGGTGGGGTGTCCCAGTTCGATAGGCATGATAGACGGAATTGTTCCACCGATCGATCGATACCTTTCCTTGGAAGGGAACGCATCTCTTGGATCTGATCAGGTCCCTGGTAACGGTGCCCACAACATATTTCGAGAGATGAGAACGATAAGTCTATTGAGTAAATGTGATAAAGAAGATCCGACTGCTCTTCCTGCTTGGGAAACTCTGAAGCTCGGCACGAAAAACGGTGCAGAAGCCCTTGGTTTAGAAAATAAGATAGGAAGTCTCGAGGAGGGGAAAAAAGCAGATATAATCACCGTTGATATGAAAAATGTAAATCTTACTCCTGTTCTTCATAGACCTTTCAGAAATCTTATCCCTAATCTGGTTTATTCCTCAACTGGTATGGAAGTTGACGATGTGATAATCAACGGTAGGAAAGTATTGAGGAACGGAAAATTCGTAGATATCGACGAAGTTAAGATCAAAAAAGAAGCTAAGAAAAGAGCCGAGATGATTTTAGAAAATTCTGAAGAGGAATGGCGCTCCGCAGATTCAAAGATGGTCGAATACCACAAAAAGGATTTACTGTAAAATTTTCACTCAAGTTTATATATCTTTAACACAATATGGTATGATAGGGGATAAGAATGGTTAGGATTAAGAGAATGAGTACGACTTACTATGTGAGCAAGGAATATCAAGGGCCTATAGAAGGATTACCATTTAAAGACTACATAAAGGACCTTAAGAAATGGGCGAGAAAAAGAAGAGCGAAACCTTATGGGAAACCCACTGCTTTCTATATCACCGATTTTGAAAAATCATCCAACAATAGCTTTAGAGCAGATATTGGGATACCTATCAGGAGACTCCATAAAGGTGGGAGTGGATACAAGTTAAAATTTTATCCTGATATTCAGGTAGCCACTATGAAGTTCAAAGGCACTCCTAGAGACTATGCTGAAGCTTATAAAGAGATATACGACTTTATCGAAGGGAAAGGTTACAAACCCTTTGGACAGAGGATGGAAAAATTCAAAGAGATACCTGAAGAAAAAAACGGCGTATTCAATATAAAAAGCGTACTCCAGATACCAGTAAGATTACCATATAAGGGATTAGAATAGAAAGAATGTAAAACTTTTTTTCACCTTTCCTTTTCTATCAGATTGTCATCGAATAGTGATTCAAATCTATCTTGATCTAGGACAGGTTTGCCTTCTTTTCCTATTTTCTTCTTCGCAGGTGGTTTTTCAGCGTAACTCGGCATCTGCGATGTGATCCTTTCTTCAAAGGTGGGTTTTTCAGTGTTGCGGTAGAAAAGTCCTATGGGTATCTTCTCATCTATCTTAGATTTTGTTATTGCTTCTGCTTCGTTTTCTACATTTTTCGGATCCCAATCCTCTAATTTCTCTATCCTTTCGTTGAAGAAATCTGATGTATGTATATTATTGTATGTGACGCACGGCTGAAGTATGTCCAAGAAAGCGGCTCCGTCGTGTTCTATACCGGCTATTATCGAGTCTTTCAGATGATCCGAATCCATAGCAAAACTTCTGGCCACGTGTGTGTAACCTGAAACGATAGCTTGTGAAACAGGATCAAGGGAATCCTGTATATTTGGAGTATTGAGAGCTTTGGTCTGTGTTCCCAGATCTAATGTAGGTGAAGCCTGCCCCTTTGTCAATCCATAGACTCTGTTATCGTGCATCATGACTAGAACGTCGATATTTCTTCTTCCGAGGGCTACAAAATGACCTGCACCTATGCCTAAAAGATCACCGTCTCCACCGTTGACCACTACTTCAAGCTCCGGATCGGCCATCTTTATCCCAGAAGCGAATGGGATAGCTCGACCATGGAGTGTATGTACGCCGTTGACATCTATAAAATGCGGCATCTTTCCGGAACATCCTATACCAGAAACAACGACAGTGCTTTCCGGGTCGATATCGAGTTCTGAAAAAGCTCTGTAAACGCTCGATACTATACCAAAATCACCACAACCAGGACACCAATCTATCCAGTTCTCGGTACCATATTTACGGGCCATGGGACAACACCTCCCTATCAGAACCATCGATTATTTTTTTCAATGAATCGATCAATTCATCTCTATAGATCGGACGTCCAGTATATTTTACTATCTCACTCTCTATCTGATAACCAGTTTTCAAACTGATCACTTCAGATATACGTGGAGAGTAACTATGCTCTACAGCGATCACCTTATCTCTTACCTCCAGATGATCCAATACCTCTTTGGAAGGGAATGGTGAGAAAGTCCTGATGTGAAGATAACCGATATCCGTATCAAATTCATCTATCACATCTAAGGCGATACCTTTGACAGAACCCCAACTGACCATAAGATATTCAGCATCTTGGGGCCCATAATACATCGCTCTTTCATCCATCTCTTCGTCAGCGATCTCCAACTTTTTCATCCTTTTTTCGTGCATTTTTATCCTGTTCTGCGGATCTTCACTGACGTGACCTGACTCATCGTGTTCACTACCTGTATACCACATCACTTCTTCTCCGAGAAAAGCTCTCTCAGAGATGGGGCCGTCGCCGAACCTCTCATATCCATCGCCTTCGAAAAGTTTCCCTCTATCTATCTCTATCTCCTTAATCTCAGGAATTGGTATGGTCTTGACGAAATTGGCAAGAAACTTATCCATAAGATGTATTACTAGCGTTTGGTACATCTCTGCAAGATTGAAAGCCTTGACCGCGTCTTTGAAAGCCTCTTCATGATCACCTGAGGCTATGACTAAACGGGGAAAGTTTCCGTGTGAAGAGTATAGCGCGTTCATCAGGTCGTCTTGACTTCCTCTAGTTGGTTGGCCTGTGCTGGGACCTCCTCTCTGATAATAAGTGATCACTATAGGGACTTCACAGATGCCTGCCCAGCCGAGACCTTCGACCATCAGATCAAAACCGGGTCCACTGGTCGCGGTCGCGCTCCTAGTACCTGTCAAAGCCGCACCGATACAAGAATTTACAGCGGCTAATTCATCTTCAGTTTGGAATACTAGTACGTTGCTGTTTCCTTCAGAACCTGAGTGTTGTTCAATAAAGAAACTTTCATCAGCGGCGGGAGTGATAGGATAATAACTTTGAAATCCTATACCTCCTACAATCTTACCCATTCCGGTTGCCTCATTACCGTTGACCATCAAAAATCTATCCTCATCCAAACTCGATCCTTCAAGGGATAGAGGAGAACCGTGATCCTCTACTACCTTATCGGCAACTCTGCTCACCAACGACTTGTTCTGCTCGGCTATCTTTTCTTTTCCAGCGAACTTTCTTTCGACTCCTATATCAACCATGGACCTTTCTAGACCCATGAGTCCAGATACACCTCCGATCAATATCGAGCTGACGTATCGTGATGCTTGTGAAGACGATATGTCGTGTTCTTCCTCGAGTTCTTTCAAAATATCTGGATAGTCTAGTTCTACAGCTTCGATATCCTTTTCTTCTTCTAGATAGTTCACTAGTGAAGATATGTCCCCTTCGATACCTATTTCGTCGAATCGTTTCTCTAATCTTTTTCTCAACGGTGGTTCTATACTTTTAATAGAATCCTGAGTTTTATCTCCGGTCGAGACATCATATATCAGATGACCGCCTTCTTTCAGATCATCGAAATGCGTGAACAAAGTTTCCGCATCCATGCAACCTAATAGATCGATCTTAGATTCGATGGAACGTGGTATTTTTTGGGAGGATATCTCTGCATGCACATAACTGTGTCTTCCCTTTATGTTAGAAAAATACTCTCTATCGGCCAAAAAACCGTGTCCAGAAGAAGCGAAAGCTGCGCTTAGTATCTGGATAGACGTTTCCAACCCGGAGCCCTGAGCTCCGCCCAATATCATGGTAAGTTTCTCATCCATATTATCACTCAATCAGCTGCAGGACTATCTTCCGAGGCGACATCATCAGAAAATCTATCCTCTACAAGCCTTCCTTTCTTGTGTTCTTCCAACTCCTCTAAAGAGAAGATAGGCTCTCCACAAGTTATGCAGTATATCCAACCCTTTTCCCGTAGTATCTCTTTGAGTCTTTCGATATCGATGTCCTTTTGTCCGGGACATCTTTCTTTTTTGGTTATCAATCTATCTTCGTTGATACAAAATCCTATAAAATCGTATGAATCGTGTTTCACAAAATAATCACATTCTTCACATCCCTTCTCTACCAATATCAGCACCTCTATTTCTAAAGTAAGGGCATCAATGTATATAAATATTCACAAAAGATTGAAAAGTAGATTGATATATTTCACTTTTCATCGTGTTGTTTTTCTTCGTACCAAGGAACTAAAATTACTAAACTTATAACAAATCCCATCATCACTAACAACCACCCTATATCTATCAGAAAGTTGCTTTCGTCCCCCTCGAAATCAACAAGGATTGTCTCTTCAAAACCATCGACTTCCACATGATATTCTCCACTTTTCACAGCAGGAAAAGTGATGGAGATCGTCTCGGTTTCTCCGGACTCTAAAGTTACAGTTTCAGATCGATTGAACGAAACCCTACAGGGAAGATAAACGTAAAATTCAAATCTGTATTCCGATGTTTCGTTGCCAGAATTTTTTACATCTATCATTAATTCAATCTGTTCCCCTTCTCTAGGTTTTTCAGGTTCCATCCTTAAATTGGATACTTCTAGTTCGGGAGTAACCTTGGAAATCTGAAATTCGGCTGTGTGATTAAATTCATCATTTTCTGCTTTGACGATGAAATCTCCTTCGGAAACCCGTTTATTATCAGGATCAGTCTGATTCCAAACAATATATTCGGTATAACCATAAGAGGGGGGAGCGGGCTGCACAATATCAGTCGATGGTTCAAAAACTTTCTCACCAGTTTCGACCTCTTGGATGTAAATTTCGAGATCATTTATTATAGGCATATTATCGGCTGAATTATCATTTTTCACTTCTATAGTGATGTTTTCTCCAGGCCCGTATATTTCTTTTTCAGAACCTAAGTATTCATCTTCTTCTAGAATTCTGAAGTTTGCTGTCAGTGTCTTGTCAGCATCCATGGAAATCGTTATTTCTTGTTCTTCGGATCGTTCTTCAGGTATATCTCCAGACCAGTGAGTAAATCTCCAGCCCCTTTCTGGTATGGCTCTGACAGTGACTTCAACACTTTGAGAAAAATTATGAGATCCGGGGCTAGGATCCGTCGTGCCTCCTTTTGAGGAATACATATAAGTTTCAGCAAAAGGGATTGCAGTATTGATCTCTAACGTGTATTCTTCTTCTAGACTTTCTTCACTTCCTTCAGATCTGATAGAAACAACAGAAAGGCTAGAATTCATCAAACCGAGGATTAATAACATCACAATAGCAAATGTGATGAGCTTTTTCATCCTTTCACTATCCCGTTTAAATTATTATCAAATGCATATATGAATTTTTTTCTCGATATCACACCCTAATGTTTAATATGTTTCAAGTTATTATTTGTTGAGATATCAGGGTGGAATAAGATGAAAGAACACGAAATTTATGAGCATGATGTGATAGTTGTAGGTGGGGGATTATCGGGTCTAAGAGCGGCACTTGAAGCAGGGAAAAAGGGTAAAGACGTTGCGATCATATCGAAAGTTCATCCGCTTCGTTCTCACAGCGTAGCGGCACAAGGAGGGATCAACGCTTCGTTAGGGAACGTTCCTGAGGCTGAAGACGACAAATGGGAAGACCATGCTTTCGACACGATCAAAGGTTCAGATTATCTAGCGGATCAGGACGCCGTGGAAGTGATGTGTAAGGAAGCACCGGATGTTGTTCTGGAATTGGAACACATGGGCACGGTTTTTTCACGCTTGGAAAACGGAAAGATAGCTCAACGACCTTTTGGAGGTGCCGGCGTCCCAAGGACCTGTTATGCAGCTGATAGGACCGGTCACAACCTTTTGAATACGCTGTACGAACAGACGGTGGCGGAAAGTTTGGATTTCTATAACGAGTATTTTGTCACTTCCCTAGCTGTTGAAGATCAAAAGATCCATGGATGTGTTGCTTGGGACATAGAGAAGGGAGAACTCGTTGGGTTTGCTTCAGACGTGGTGGTACTCGCCACAGGCGGTTACGGCCGGATCTACAACAGATCTACTAACGCTCTGATAAATACCGGTGACGGTGCCTATCTGGCTTATGAAGCGGGAGTTCCTTTAGAAGATATGGAGTTCATACAATTCCATCCAACGACATTGTACGGCTCTAACATCCTGATGACCGAAGGAGCTAGAGGTGAAGGAGGATATCTGAAGAATGAGGAAGGTGAACGATTCATGAAGGATTACGCCCCCGAAGCTATGGAACTCGCCCCAAGAGACATAGTGGCTAGAGCTATAATAACCGAAGCGGAAGAAGGGAGAGCTTTTGAAGGTGAGTACGTACATCTGGATCTGACACACTTGGGCAAAGAAAAGATAGAGAAAAGGCTTCCGGGGATAAAACAGATCGCTAAAGATTTCGCTGGAGTTGATCCTGTGAAAGAGCCCATACCTGTTCAACCAGGACAGCATTACTCCATGGGAGGCATCGACGTCAACACCGACGGGACCACAAAAATTGATGGTTTATACGCTGTAGGAGAATGCGCCTGCGTAAGCGTTCACGGAGCGAACAGATTGGGAGGAAACTCTCTCTTAGAGACAGTAGTCTTCGGTAGAAGAGCCGGAGAGAAGATCGGTGAGTCTTTAAAGAAGAAGGAAAAGGACGAAAAACTGATAAAAAGAACCTTAGAAAAAGATAGAGAAGAGATAGATAGACTTCTCAACGGAGAAGGAGATATCATTTACAGCGATCTGATGGAAGAACTTAGAGAGACGATGTTCCAAAATTTCGGAGTTTACCGAGAGGAGAGATCGATGGAAGAAGGATTGAAGAAGGTAAAAGAATTGAAAGAAAAGTACGCTTCGGTGAATGTGGAAAACCCGAACGAAAAATTCAACACCTCTTTGATCAGAACTTTAGAGTTGAAAAGCATGTTAGAAATCGCGGAGGTCGTAGCGATCGGCTCCATCGAGAGAAAGGAAAGTAGAGGATCGCATTTCAGGAGAGATCATCCAGAAAGGAGAGACGAGGAATATCTATATCATACTAAAATCGAAAAAACCACTGAAGGTCCTGAACTTTACTTTGATGATGTATCTCTTGGTCGGTTCGAAGTAAAGGAGCGTGAATACTGATGATGTTCAAAATTTACAGAAATGATGGGAGAGAAGAGTACTACAAAACATATGAAGTGCCATACCGAGAGGGACAGACGGTCTTAGACGCGCTATTTCATATCCAGGAAAAAATCGATGATTCTCTTTCTTTCCGCTATTCGTGTAGAGGAGCGGTTTGCGGTTCCTGCGCCATGTTGATCGAAAAAGTGCCTAGACTCGCGTGTAGGACCCAAGTCAAAAAGGTGAAAGAGCAAAAGAAAGATATCAAACATTACAAAGCTCTAGATGAGGGCGAGGATCTATCGGATGAGTATATCCTTGTAGAGCCTCTACCGCACCTTGATGTAAAAAAGGATCTGATCGTAGATATGGAAAAATTCTATGAAAATTACGAGAAGATAGAACCATACCTGAAACCCAAAGAAACACCTGAGAAAGAACATCTGATGAGCTCTGATGAAGTGACGGAACTCGAAGATTACACCAACTGTATTTTATGCGCCGCTTGTTTTGGAAGTTGTCCGGTTAACGGTGAAAATGAAGAATACATAGGACCTGCGGCTCTAGCAAAACTCTACCGATTCCATATAGACAGTAGAGAGAGTGAATCAGAAAATAGGTTGAAACTCGCCGATGATGAGAACGGATGGTGGGACTGCGACTTCCACACCAACTGCAAAAAAGTCTGTCCCAAAGGCGTACCTCCCAACTTCGCTATCGGGAGGGCAAGACAGGAACTGGAGGAGAAAAAAGATGATGAGGACTGAAAAGGACAGTATAGGTGAAAAAGAAGTCCCGGATGAAGCCTATTATGGCGTTCAGACTCAAAGAGCGTTAGAAAACTTTCCGGTGAGTGGTTTAACCGAGAGTACAGAGTTGATATACTCTTACGTCACTCTAAAAAAAGCGTGCGCTAAAGCGAACATGAGGAGCGGGAAGTTAGATGAGGAGAAATCCGATTTCATAATCAAAGCTTGCGAGGAAATCCTCGAAGGAGGTTACGAAGACCAGTTCGTGGTAGATGTCTATCAGGCGGGTGCCGGAACTTCGTTCCACATGAACGTCAACGAAGTAATCGCAAACATAGCGCTAGAGATGATGGGAGAAAGTAAAGGAGATTATGATGAGCTTCATCCCAATGACCACGTTAATATGTCGCAGTCGACCAATGATACTTTTCCCACCGCGTCTCATATAGCTATAATAGAAAGCTCTGAAACTTTATTGTCAGTTCTGGAATCACTCTCAGAAAGCTTTCTCTCCAAAGGAAAAGAGTTCTTAGATATCGGCAAATCTGGAAGAACTCACTTGATGGATGCAACTCCGATCAGTCTTGGCGACGAGTTTCTAGCTTACGCCTCAGCGATAGAAAGAGCTAAAGAAAGGATCAAAACTTCACAGCAGAACTTGTTAGAGTTGCCTATCGGTGGGACAGCTACCGGCAGAGGGGCTAACACTCCCAAGGGTTTCAGAGAAGAGGTGATCGAAGAACTCTCTGAACTTTTAAATAGAGATTTTGAACCGGCGAAAAACTCGTTCGAGTTGATCCACAGCAGATCGCAGATGGCCGACTATTCATCTAGACTGAAAGATCTAGCTTCAGAACTGATACGTATCGCAAATGACCTGCGGCTTCTCGCATCAGGACCGAAAACAGGCCTGAGTGAAATAGAACTTCCGGAAGTTCAACCAGGCTCATCTATAATGCCCGGGAAAGTGAATCCGGTGATGGCTGAATGTTTGAACATGATCTGTTTTCAGATAGTTGGAAGAGATTCGGCCGTGAATTCAGCAAATCAAGCTGGACAGATGGAGATGAACGTCATGGTTCCGATCATCGCTTACAATATCATAGACTCGATCAAGATTTTGAACAATTATCTACCTGTTTTTGAAAAAAAGTGTGTCAAAGGTATTCAAGCGAACAGTGAGATATGTCGAAAAAATCTGAACAAAACGCCTGCACTAGCGACTTTGTTGTCGCCTGAGATAGGATATTTGAAGGCTGCTGAACTCGCCAAAGAAGCTATGAGAAAAGATATACCTCTCCCTGAGCTAGCCCGTGAGAAGGAAATCCTTCCCGAAGAAAAACTCGATGAGATCTTCGATGAAAAGAAGATGATCAAGAACAAATATACATCATGAATTCAATCTTCCTCTGGGAGGAACATCTCACATTCATCATAATCGAAGCGGGCTCCATTGCCCAAAACGTGAACGGTGACACCACTGACCGAAAGAGGTTCGCCAAGATCTAATTCGGGCGCATTGTTTTTAGAGATGTGCACTCCATCTACGACCGCAACGGAGTTTCTACCTATAACTCGGAATTCTTCGTTATCCAAGTTCCATACAGTAGCGGTACCTTCACCTATCCCCACACCACGAGTGCCGGGGTTTTCACAAACAACATGTATAAGTCTAGGAAACCTTCCTCTTTCAGTAAAATGAGTATCTATCACCATATCTGGAATGAAACCAAGTCCTTGAGTTAGTTCGACCTGTCCGTGAACGAAAGGCCTCTCCAAAAGTTCTCCGGCTATCATCAATGATGTGAGGCAAACAGAACCTGCACTCGTGCCTCCAAGAAGAGCACCGTCTTCAAATTTTTCCTTCAACTTTTCTATAACTTCTGTCCCTCCTAGGAGACTCGTGATGCGTACTTGATGTCCGCCAGTGAAAAAGTAGGCGTCGCTTTTTTCTACTTTCTCTATCATCTCTTCACTGTTGGCCTCATCCCTGTCTTTAGGGTTTATAACCAAAGTATTTGAACTGAAGCTCTCAAATAGTTCGGAGTAACCTTTCATACTCAACTCTGGAGTCCCGCTAGCTGTCGGTATTATACCTATAGTTGGAGTACCGGGTGTTATTTTTTGAGCGATATTGAAATATTCTTTGAAAAGTGGAGTATCAGGTCTCAAATCTATATTTCCGCCCATCGCGATTATCTTTCCCCTCGCCATGTTTACATCAATGAAGCATTTATAAATAAATCTTTTCTTGAGTTAGATTTATTTGTGACTCTGTCTATAATTAAATATGTCAAAATACGATCCTAAACACTCGGCATTCCTGGACTCCGAAGAGAGAAAGGATAGGTTATCACCTGAAAAAGTCATTTCAATCCTGAATTTAGAGAAAGATGATCATGTCTTAGATCTAGGGGCTGGTACGGGTTTTCTAGCCTTTCCTATTTCTGAAATAGTCGAAAAAGGAAAAGTATATGCTGTGGATGTGCAGGAGGAGATGCTCCAAGAACTTGAGAAGAAGTGCGATGAAAAAGATTGTGAGAATATAGAGATAATACTCTCCAAGGAAGGAGATATACCTATATCAGAAGATAAGATCGATAAAAGTTATCTAATGAACGTACTTCACGAGATCGAAGACATAGAAACATTGGATGAGATATTCAGGGTCATGAAAAAGGACGGAGAGATCTGCATCGTTGATTGGGATAAAGAAGTCCTTACTGAGAGAGGTCCTCCCACTCACGAAAGATTTAGATTACAAGAAGCAGTAGATCTTTTAGAAGAACACGGTTTTAAAATCACTGAAAAAGGAAAGTGGGAAGATCATTACTGGATGAAGGGGAAAAGATGACCACAACTAAAAATATTTTCATAACCGGTTCTCCAAGATCGGGAAAAAGTACTCTGGTGGGAGAGCTCTTAAAGGAGATGGATCTGAAAGCTGAAGGTCTAAGAACACCTGATATAAGGGAAGGTGGAAAGAGAAAGGGTTTCAAATTGGTCGATATAAAAAGCGGTGAAGAGGGTGTATTAGCTCATGTAAACGTGGAGGAAGGACCAAAAGTTAGTAGATATAGAGTAAATATGAAAGATCTAAACAGGTTAACTGAGAAATCTTTAGCTAACATCTCAGAAGATTGCGATATCGTGGTAATAGATGAGATAGGTACGATGGAATTGTACTCCGACTATTTTGTTGAAAAGATGGAGGAACT
>Ga0207421_10006606_pt1 | contig 12592 bp, 14 predicted proteins | sample SodLakKL_010_SED_4_FD_187542 | JGI IMG/M metagenome (GOLD analysis project Ga0207421, IMG submission 187542) | Alkaline sediment microbial communities from Lake Tanatar, Kulunda Steppe, Russia - 8KL_010_SED (SPAdes) (version 2) | ecosystem: Environmental > Aquatic > Non-marine Saline and... | reverse complement strand
ACATCGGACCGAAGTTCGTCGAAGCCAAGAGCCAGGAGTTCGAGGACTACCTCGTCGACGTCTCCCAGTGGGAGCTCGATCGGTACCTCGAAACGTTCTGAGAAGGGAGTCGTACTCGCTTCCCAGTAGCAAATTTTGACACCCTCCCTGGGGACGGCCAACTCAATTCCGTTCGCTCGTTGTGGAGTCCGCGACAGGAGCTGTTTTGTGTCGGCGATCGGATAGCGACGTGCAACTGGAAAGTTGGCGGCCAGAGAGCTGTTCACGTCTTCTCATCAACAACTAATCACGACCTACCGTCCGACAGGCAAGCGACGTCTCAGTGTCGATAGACTACCGCGTTCGCTCAGTGTTGGAAGTGCAACGAGGGTGACACCGCCGCCGAACCCGACAAGCAGCCAGCCGACCGCCCAGTTGGATAGCAACAGGCCGGTCGCGACGGCGACGAGGACCACGAGGCCAAAGACTGCCTGGCCGACGCCCCGCACGGACAGCGGCCACGGGTCGGCAGGCGGTCTGGCGTACTGCCAGACCAGTGTCGCGCCGAGAGAGCCGCCGAACAGTGCCAGTGGATCCGGGCGGCCACTCAGGCGGAAGGCGATGAGTGAGAGTACTGCAGCGACGACGAACACGAGCGTCGTCGCGACGTGGTCGTTGTACACCTGCATTCGACGGTGGACCCAGAGAATCGCTGCCAGATAGCCCAGTGCGATACCGATACCGACGACGACGTCGATCGGATAGTGGACACCGGCACCGACACGGGCGACCGCAACGAGGAGTATCACCGTCGCGGCACCGACCAGTCGTTGGCGTCGCGTTCCACGGGCTGATTCGATGGCGAGCATCGTCCAGACGATCGTTCCGGCGATCGCGTGTCCGCTCGGAAAGCTCGCAGTGCCGTGTTCGACGGCCGGTCGGTACAGCAGTGCAAGCGCGGTCGGCAGCGTCTCGGGCGCGATTGCGGGGCCGACAGCCGGTCGTTGGACTGCGAAGACTCCCTTGAGACCGAGCATGATCGCATACCCTCCCATCACGATACCGAGCCAGGGCGCGAACTGACGACGATTGCCAAACCAGAACGCGACGATGATGACTGGCGCGACGAACCAGACGCTACCGAGATACGAGAGGAACGCGAACAGAAACGCCATCCATTCGGGAACGGAGTCTCTGACGAGTTCGACCTGTGCCGATTCGAACCACATCAGTCCAGCCGTTTACGGGGCTGAATTTATATCCTCCGATCTATTTTTATGATAATGGGTTCGTGGTGTAACCTACCAGACTGTGGTCGACTACGAGGCAGAAATGGCGGTTGACGGTGCCAGAAATGCCTGTCGTGGATGCCAGGAATGCGGCTTACGGACGTCAGGAACGCCAGTCGCCGAGATCAGGAACGCCAGTTGCCGATCCGATCGCGTAGGCGGCCTGGCGCGCCGAGGGCGGTGATGGCGAACCCGAACAGGACCATCAGCACGTAGAGGCCAAGCGTGGACGTAAAGGTGACGAGTAGTGCGAGGATCGCCCAGCCACCCGAGAGGAAGTAGAACGCGGCGATCGCCATCGCCGTCCCGTACAGCAACACGAGGTAGGGTCCCCAGCCGTGGGCGTGTCCACGGCGAACGCGACGGCGGACGTACCGTTTGAGCTCACCTTCGAGGGACTCTTTCCGGACCGTGCGGCCCTCGACGTCTTCTTCGAACTCGTTGATGCGATCGCGCAACCGTTCGATCTCCTCGCGGAGCGCGTCGGCATCGCTCGCGCGGTCGCGTGTGCGAGCACCCGATCGCGACCGTTCACCCGTGGGCTCCCGATCTGCCGCGGCGCTCTCGCCGTCGCCTGCGGGCTCGCGATCCGGCTCCCGATCTGCCGCGGCGCTCTCGTCGTCACCGTCGCCCTCGTCGGCACCCGTAGCGTCGTCGGTCATCGCTTCTGTCGAAAACTGTCGGGCGCGGGGACTTTGTAGCTGCCGATCCAGTTCACGATCGGCGAGGACCGCGTTAAAAACGGCTCCGAACACGAGAATGATCGCGCCGGCGTACAGCCAGATGAGGACGAGAAAGACCGCGCCGAGGGCGCCGTAGACGGCGTAGCCGGTGGCCAGGCTGGCGTACAGCGAAAACGTTCGACTCAACACGAACCAGCCGATCGCGGCGACGATCGTTCCGGGAACGGCTTCTCGGGGACCGACGTCTGTGCCCGGAAAAATCACGTACAGCGGCAGAAAGGTCGCGACGAGTCCCAAAACGACAAACAGCGGACCGAGGAGAGACAGCCCTCCTAGTGGAATCAGTCGGATCGCGAGTTCGAGGACGCCAACGAGCGTGAGACCGAGTATGATAACGAGAAAGACGATCGTCGCGTCCCAGATCGTATCCAGCAGTGATTTCGAGGCGGCGGTTCCGTACACCTGTGAGAAAGCGCGATCGAGTCCCCGCAGGACCCGACTCGATCCCCAGAGAAGGCCGAGAATCCCCACGACGGTCGCCCCTGTCCGACCGGTGTCGTCGACGAGCGCCTCGGCGAGCAGTTCCTGTGCTGACGGTGTGAGCACGTCACTGGCGGCGGCCGTGACCCGCGCTGCGAGAGGCTCGCCGCCGATCGAGGCCGCGAGCGCAACGGTAAGCAGCGTCAACGGGACCAGCGAAATGAACCCGTAGAACGCGACCCCGGCGGCAAGCAGCGTCAGTTGTTCCTCCCTTGCGAGGGTGACGACCCGCCGCGTGAACACGAGTCCCTGTCTGTAGTCGAACACGCGGTTGTGTATTCGGGATGGAACAAAATATGTGATCGTGTGGCAACGGCCTGCAGCAATAATACGGACTGTTATCCAGAGATATCGCCGATCGCGACCGGTCTAGTCGAGGTTCGGTTCGGTTGCCGCGCGGATCTGGCCGACGCTCGCATCCGTTTTGAACGTCGTCCCGCCGTAGTGGGCACGAGAGGCCTCGTAGCCCGCCTCATGAAGGTCCGCGAGGAACTCGTCCATTGCGTTGGCGGGCAGCCCCCAGGTTCGACAGAGTTTGTGCTGATCGTAGTGAGTCGGCGTCTCGAGTTCGCGTTCGAGTGTGCTACAGAGGTCACGAGCCGTGTCGGCGGTTCCGAAATCGTCCGGAATTTCCTCGCGGACGGCGGCGACAACGCCGCGATCGTGGACGGAGCCGAGCCAGACCGGCCCCGCGGCGAGCACGCGAGTGCCTTCGCAATGTGGACAGCGCTCGATCGGGTCGGCGATCAGCCCGGCGTCGTGCTCGCGGTAGCGACAGTCCTCACAGTGGTAGATGTAGCCGAGTTCGCCGATCGTGGCGTCGGCCGACGTCGCTCGATGATCGAGTTCGAGGTAGGTCCGGACGTAGTGGCTGGTCGCGTGGGTCAAGATTGGTTCGATGCCGACGTCGAATCGGGCCCCGCTGCGGGCGAGTGCCGAGAGAAGGATTCGGACACCCATCTCGGGATGGTACTCCGTATTTCGCGGGACGGCCGAGTACGACCGGATGCCGCTGTTGAAATGGGCCCCACACAGTGGCGCGGTGTCGGTCGCCGTGACACAGAGGAGGTCCTGGCAGTTCGCGAAGGCAGCGTCGGCAAAGGGCATCGGCGTCCCGTAGGGGTCGAGATCGATCACGTCGAACCGATCGTCGTGCATGAGGGCGTTGACGTTGCGGTGTTCGACTGTTGTCCGGTCCTCGAAGCCGTTGCGTTCGAGGTTCGCCCGCGCGAGCTCGACGGCCGCCTCGTCGACGTCACAGCAGGTCACGTCCCAGCCGTCGGCGGCAGCGCGGACGCCTCGGATCCCGCTTGCCGTCATCCCATCCAGATACGACTCGGCGCGTGGCTCCCGATCGCGAAACGCACGCAGTACGGCGATCGTCAGATCTCGGTTGAGCTCCTGTCTGGGGTTGTAGAACACGTCTTCCTCGACCCCTTCGGTCTGCTCGCCGGGCACTTCGAGTTCGACGCCGCCCTCAGTGACGCGCATACTCCCCCTCCTCGGTGGAGATCGAAAAACGGCGTGGTCTCCGCCGATTGGATACACAGCAACCACGCACACCTCCAGATCGGACACGCCAGGAGCGACCGAACGGAACCGATACGTTCGATGGAGTCTCGTCTGTGGGCTGTCCGAAAGTGCCAGTCGTGAGGTGTCGATGCGATCGACACAACCAAACCGATTTTACAGTTCGGCACACAGATCCGATCGTGTCGGAGGCTACTCCCGTCGATCGCTGGCAGGCCGCCCTCGAAGAGCGCGGCGAGCTAACGCCCGAGATCGTCGAACGGATCACGCGCTTACACGGCGATCGGGGAGCCAAAGCGATCGAGGCCGTCAGCGAAAACCGGGTGAAAGCCTACCGCGATTTTACGATCGTCGTCGGCTACGACGACGAGTACATCGTCGAGGACGGCGGCTGTACCTGCAAGGACAGTGAGTACAATCTCGACGCCGACGATCCCACCGAGCTCTGCTGGCACGCGATCGCTGTCGCGGTTGCACGCCGGATCGGTCACGTCGACTACCACGATATGTGGTATTCGGACGTTCGGGAACTGTTGTGAAAACGGCCACTGGTAGGTGCACGATCGGGCACTATTCGGATTCGTTACAGGCGGCGATGATGACCTCCGGATCGTCGATCAACCGATTTTCCATGTAGTTTCCTTTCCCCTTGCCAGCCCACTTGCGCTCCTGGTCGATGATCGAGAGGAACTCGAGTTCAGAGAGGATATCTCGGACGCGCCGCAGTTTCAGATGCTCCGATCGGTCACGATCGCACAGCCGCCTATAGAGATCGTACACTTCGTTGGTCGTCACGGGCGTGTCGTCGCCTTCCTCTTGTTGGGTCAACAGCGCCATCGCTTCGAGGACCAGTTTCGCGTGGCTCGGGCTCTTGGAAATCAGTTCGGCAAGCCGGCTCGTCTCCTCGCGTTCGTGGGCCTGGTCGACGCAGTCTTCCGTGACGGCATCGAGGTCGTTCTCCTCGGCAATCTCTCCGGCAAACCGGAGGATGTCGATCGCTTTCCGGGCGTCGCCGTGTTCGCGGGCGGCGAGTGCGGCCACCCGCGGGACGACGCTGTCTTCGAGGACGCCCTCGTGGAACGCATCGGAGCGCGATCGGAGGATCTCCCGGATCTGGCCAGCGTCGTACGGTGAAAAGACGTACTCGCGTTCACAGAGACTCGACTTGATCCGCTCGTCGAGTGAGTCTTTGTACCGGACCTTATTCGAGATGCCGATGACCCCAACCGTGCTCTCCGTGAGTTTGCCGGACTCGACGGCTCGCGAGAGCTGCATCAGGATGTCGTCGTCTTCGATCTTGTCCACTTCATCGAGGATGATCAGTGCAACGTCGTACCGAGCGTCGACGATCCGCCACAGTCGTCGATAGTACTCGGCCGTGCTCAACCCCGAGTGTGGGATCGAGATCCCCGTTTCCGGTTTCGCGTTGAGCTGGTGGCCGGTCGACTGGACGGCCTGTGTTTCCGTCGACTCCTGTAAGCAGTCGACGTAGGCAACGCCGATCGAGACGTCGTTGCCCTTGGCTCGTTCGACGGCCTGGTTCGTGATGAACTTCGAGCAGAGGGACTTGCCCGTCCCCGTCTTTCCGTAGACGAGGACGTTGTTCGGCGTGTTTCCCCGCATCGCAGGTTTGATTGCGTTCGCGAGGTTCGTCAGTTCGTCCTCGCGACCGATGATCCGATCGCCGTCGGGAAGATGTGACACCTGCAGTAGCTCCTTGTTCTGGAAGATTTCGTGTTCGCTGCCGAAGTAGTCCATCGAATCCGACATTCAGTTAGTAAGGTCTCATGCGGGACTGGACTTAAACGTTCGGAACCGCGGTGCCGCTGTATAGTCGAGATATATGAGCTAGCGGTGCTAAAATGCTGGATTTGCACCCCTCGGTGCCGCTGTATAGCCGATCGGTGACCCCAAGTTTCCGCTGTATAGTCGATCGAGGACGATATCCCATCGTCTCCCCGATTGCGGTCCGAAATCGCGCTGTATCCGAGGTGGCCAACCCTGGAATCACGGGTGTATTCGTGGTGGTCCACCCCGGAGTGCCGCTGTATCGGAGACGGATGTGCGCTGGTCGGAGTGTGGCCAGCAACGCGCCGGTTCACTCGGTTGGTCAGTGTTCGTCAGTTTCGTCGCTCACAGATTCCACCGCGATCGGTGTGGCTGCTCGTGAACGCCGACCGTGTCTCGGACGGACACCGTAGTTCCGCTGTATAGACACAAAACGATTTTCATAGGAATCGAGTCGATCGTTTTACACCCCTCGATGCCGCTGTATGTGGGGACACACACCCCGTGGTGCCGCTGTAACGATGTGGGGGTATGGGTGGAGTTGAAACGATCGCTGGTGGGGTGTCGTTGTTCGGCACAGAGGATTGTCACTGTGCACGACGTTTGGAATGGGAAATTGTTACTGTACGCGACGTTCGGAGTGGGAAATTGTTACTGTACGCGAAGTCCAGTACGGAGAAATGCTGCGAGGAGCGAACCGAACGCGTGGCGAGGAGCGGTGACAGAAACGTTCCGTGGCAAGACCACCGATCGGGTACAGCGAAAACAAATCGAACACGAGTTCGGGTACAGCGAAAACAAATCGAACACGGTACAAAACCTCGATCCAACAGGATATCGATGGTCGAGTGAGGGTGGCGGGCTTCAATTCGAGCGGCGACCTGCGTTCGATCGATCCCGAACATCTCTGCGTTCGATACTTCCAGTGGACTGTAACACAGTAGTAGTATTTAATAGTATTGTTTTCCTGGAACTTCCTCGAATGACGATCATCCGTGATTCACCGTCTCGATTGGATTCGAACACATCTCGTTCGAATTTGAAAGCCGTTCTACTCGAGGCTGAGCGACCTACCGAGCCACACGTGCTCTTCTCATTCTATACAGCGGCACTCCGGGGTGTGTCTCCGCCTCTCGATTCGTGGTACCGTCTCACGCAAATCTCGAAGGAGACAGTTCTCGGACTCCAAAAGATAGTTTTCAACACTCTCAAGACCGGTCTCGGGACATTCAACCGGACCGAATTATCTTTTCGAAAAAGACAATCCCGTCGTCGGGTTTCGCCCGGCTACCTGAGGAATCTCCGACCGCGCTCAGTTTCCCGCTGAGTAGCTCTCACTCCGATGCACAGATCTCGACAAAATTCCGCAGGATCCGCAGACCCGTCTCACCGCTCTTTTCGGGGTGGAACTGGGTCCCGAACACTGTGCCGTCCTCGTTTGCGACGATCGAGGGGAACTCGATCTCGTAATCGGTAGTCGCGACGGTCGCCCCTTCCTCGTTGGGGACTGCATAATACGAATGAACGAAGTAGGCGTAGTTTCCGTCGATGCCGTCGACGAGCGGATGGTCGCGTTCAACGGCGAGTTCGTTCCACCCCATGTGGGGAACTTTCTGCCCCTCGTCGAAGCGAACGTTCGTTCCCGGAACGAGATCGAGGCCCTGGACTGCAGAGTCGCCGTCGGTTTCTCCCTCTTCGCTCGTCGTTAGCAGCATCTGCATCCCAAGGCAGATACCGAATAGCGGGGTCCCAGCCTCGGCGACGTCCAGGAGATCCGCACGGAGCGGATCGGCGTTCTCGACGCCCTCACGGAACGCGCCGACGCCCGGCAGGACGACGCCATCTGCTGCGTGGAACGCCTCAGGGTCGTCGGTGATCTCGACGTCGGCACCCGCCCGTTCTAACCCGCGGGTGACGCTTCGCAGGTTGCCCAGACCGTAGTCGACGACGACCACAGAGGCGATCGATTGCTCCTGTGAAGATGGAATCGTGCTCATACGTCTCCTCCGGACGGCGACTTGAAGTGTATTACCATTCACGCAACGAGACCGATCGGTCAGAACCCGTCGAGTCGTGTCTGTCCGCTTCCGTTGTCGCCACCGTCGACACCCGCCAGATCTGCCGCCCGGCGAATGGTGTTCTCGAAGGTTTCCTCCTGGCTCCGATCGTACAGCGTCGCCGCCGGATGTACGCAGATCAGCACGCGTCGTGGCTCTCCCTCGATCCGGACGTCGGCGACGTCGCCGGCTTCTTTCGTCACCGCGACCGATCGATCGAGCAGGTGTTCGCTCGGTACCTTGCCAAGCGTGACGATCACTTCGGGATCGAGCTGGTCGATCTCCCGGTCGAGGTACTCCCGGCAGTGCTCCAGTTCGTCTCCGGTTGGATCGCGGTTTTCGGGTGGCCGACAGCGCACACAGTTCGTAATCCGGACGGTTTCGCGATCGAGGCCGACGATCCGAAGCTGGTCGTCGAGGACGGTGCCGCTCCGGCCGATAAACGGCTCGCCCTGTTCGTCCTCGTTGGCTCCTGGCCCCTCACCGACGAACAGCACGTCAGCATCCGTGGGTCCGGTGCCGTTGACGATCTGGCTGCGACAGTCGACGAGTTCCGGACAGCGGCTGCAGGCGGTGACGCGGAGGTCCTCCATCGTACCCATAGCACTACCGTCTGGCGGCCGCCTCCTACGTCTTTCGGGTCAGGACTATCGCTGCCGGCGTTCGGATCGAATTCACGCACTGTTCGGACTCCGCCCACATCGCTCGGATCGCTCCCACGCACTGTTCGGACCCCCTCTACATCGCTCGGATCGAGCCCACGCACTGTTCGGACTCCCTCCACATCGCTCGGATCGCTCCTCGGCCGCCGCTCATGCCGTCTCCAGCGATTCAGCTCTGATCGTCCACGTACTCCTCGGCTGCCCGTGCTCCAACCCGGGCGACGCGAATCGGCTCCGGCCGCCCACCCTCCGGAGTAAACGCCTGAACTATCTTCCGGGCTGTTGCCTGCTCACAGCCGACGTGTCTGACGTAGACGGTTTCGTCGTTAACCGACACCGCGTGTCGATCGGGTAGCGACCGGTACACGCCCAGGCGCTCCTGGAGTTTGGCTCCCGAAAAGGCATCGCCGAGAGCGTCTTCGAGTCCGTCGCTCGCCTCGAACGTAACAGCGAGGACTGGCCGATCGGCCGCCTCGTGGATTCGTGACAGTTCGAGCAGGTTGTACCAGGCAGGCGCGATCGCACCGAGCAATACATAACGGACGTCCGGCCGACAACACGTTTCGATCAGCGAGCAGACCGCAGCGGTCGCGTCGGTTCCGCCGACGGTACACGCGGCGTAGCCGAACCCGTCGACGACGCGGTCCCGACGAACGACGGCACCGGCGAGCGTGCTCCGTGCCGGCCGATCGTCGGCGGTGCGAACGGATTCTGCGATCCCGATCGCCCGGACTCCGGCTTTCATTCGGCCTCAGCTGTCGGCATGCGCTCACTTGTCGCGTTTAATCTCCTCGAGCCGATCGAGGAGTTCGTCGTTCGATGCACCGTTCTCGAATTCGACCGTCCCGTCGTGGCTGTTCTCTCCGGATTCGACTGCATCGTCATCGTCAAAATCAGCGTCGACCTCCTGTTGTTCGGATTCGTCGTAGCTCCCGAATCCCATACGGGTTAGTATTGGAGCTTCCGAGTAAAAAATCTCGTGGCTGCGAGCGCCCGATAGCTGCTCCTGTGACAGACCGTCAGTTTACAGCCCCTGTAGCACCGTCAGTTTACAGCCCCTGTAGCACCGCCAGTTTACAGCCCGCGTTGCAGCGTCTCGCTCGTTTCACCTGTCGATGATCGGGCCTCGACTCGAGTCGATGACTAGCTCTTGCCTCGATAGCCTTCGATCGAATACCGACGATACCGTTTTCTCGTCGGCTCACAACGGGTGGTGTATGGAGGTTCATCACGTCACCGAGAACGCAGAGACGTTCACCTGTAACGCTTTTCTGGCAGTTGGCGATCGGACGACGCTCGTCGATGCGAGCGCGTGGGATGGAATCGTCGAAGAGGTCCAGTCCCACACTGACGCGCTCGACGCCGTCGTGATGACTCACCAGCACGGAGACCACGTCGCCCAACTCGATCGGATTGCAGAGACGTTCGATCCCGAGGTCTATGCCTCCGCCGACCATCCGACGCGAACTCACGAAATCAACGACGGCGACACGGTCTCGATCGGCGACGAGGAGTTCGAGGTGGTGTCCACGCCGGGACACGCGGACGATCACGTTAGTTTCGTCTCCGAGACGACTCTCTTTTCGGGCGACGTCGTTGTTCACGACGACGGGGCCTTCGAGTACGGCAGCTTCGGCCGCACCGATCGGCCTGGCCAATCCCGTGAGCAGCTCATCGAGAGCATCGAAACGCTGCTCGATCGGTTGCCCGACGGCGTCGAACATCTGTACGCAGGACACGGCAGTGTTTTCCATGGGGATGTCCGAGACGTCGTCGAGACGGCACTCGGTCGAGCAAAAAAACGGGAGCCAAAGTATCCTGACGAGTGACCGGACAGGACCGATCTGGCCGGTAGTTTGACAGTCGGATCCGAGACGCGGAAGACAGTCGGACCCGAGACGCGACATCGCTGACGACCTACCGACGCGCTCAGTCGTCAGAGACCGTCGGCGAGTCCTGGGTCGCGTCTTTCGAATTCGCGAGCCAGTTGTCCATGTTTTCGGCGACGTGGTCTTTGCCACCCCAACCGAACGCGATCCCGATCGCGAGTGCAGCGGCGAGTCCGGCGGCGTACGCGAAGGCCTCTGCGAACGTATAGAGGATCGCTACGTTGACGCCCATCGTATCGAGGCCGATGACCGTGACGACGAAGTAGAGAAAGACCTTGGTGAAGCCGGCGAACAGGGCCGAAAAGTTCGACTCCTGGGCCGCGTTGGATCGACGGACCACGTCGGCGATGTAGTCTGCGATAAAGAAGCCGACGGTGAGGATGACGAGCCCAGCAGCAAGCGCCGGCACGTACGAGAGTGCTCCGTCGATCCAGCCGGTGAGAACCTGCAGGGAGAGCCACTCTGCGGCAACAAACACCGCGATCAGGATGACATAGTACTTTACGAGGACGCCGAACGTCCGCGAGACCGCCTCCTCCCCGGCCGGGAACAGGGGCCCAAACGGTGTCTGGCGCACCTTCTGATCCAGGTCGACACGCCGTGCCGTTCGGCCGACGATCGGTTTGAGCTTGGACCCGACGAATACCCCGATATACAGAATCGCGACGGCGGCGATCAGTGAGGGGAGAAAATCAACGAAGCTGACAATACTTCCCTCGATCTCCGCCTGAATACGGTCTCCGAGAGACGCCTCCATTACCGCTCACCTCCGGTCGTCCGATCCTGTTCGCTTGACTGTACAATTATTGTATTTGATATTACCATATCTCTCGATTGTACCTGCATTAATTAACGCCTTCGATCCGAGATTCCACCTCGGGTGGGAGTTGCGCTACTGCCAGCAATCGGGAGACGGAATCGGTCGAGTGCCACGCGGTCGGACTAGCGTCTCCCGCTGCGTTCACGATCAGGATGACGCCGATAGTCCCACAGTCGATCGGCCGTGTGCCGTGGTCGTCAGTGCGCCGTGGTCGGCCGTATGCCGTGGTCGGCCGTGTGCAGTTGTGACTCACCCTGCTCAGTTGTGACGGCAGTTCATCCGGCCAGTTGTCTCACTCTATTGGCCTGTCGGCAGCCAGACGCGCCACTCGGCCGCGGATAGACGTGTCTGCAATCGTCTTCATAAAGCCAGTAAGAGAGCCGATCGGCGATCGCTCGACTATGCGGCGCGGGGTTCTTTCGCCTTGGGACGGAGGTTGCCGTAGCCACATTTCCGGCAGTTGTCAGCTCGCTTTGGGTTGCGGGCGTTACAGCGCATACAGATCATCTTCTCGAGGGACCGCTTCTCGGCAGCGTCGAACTGAGCCATACCCCTCGGTTGGCCCGTGGTACATATAACCGCTATGGTCCAGCGTGCTCGCCGCCGATCGGTTGTCACAGCGGCCGGCCAGTTGCCAGCCGAGTTGGACTCATACGGATTGTTGTCGCATTGTGCCGGTGTCGTCGGACGTATAATGATTTATACATAAGTTGTGATACTCTGGGTTGGCTGAAAATAACTGGACGGGAGAAAGAGATCGTCCGTCACCTCAGTGAGGATGATCTCGGCCGCTTGCTCACACAAACAGACAGCGAGAGGGTGAGCGAGCAGCTCACATTCATCAAACGGCTGTACAAGGGTGCAACACTCGAAGATGCAGTAGACGATGTCGAGATGTCTCATACGGAGTAGTTTTGCAGCTCTCGCTCACTTCGTTCGCTCACGGATCGTTTTACTCTCTGTTGGCTTTTTTGCGGTTCTCATTCACCTCGTTCACTCCGAACCGCGAACGCTCCGAACCGCGTTCGTTTCGACCCACGCTCTCCCCCCTTACGATCGGGCAGACACCAGCGTTCAGTGGGTACGATAGCTGCTGGTCAGGGGGCTTTCGGATTTACCGGTGTGTCGATCGCAGCGAAGTCTGTTCGGCCCGGTATAGATTTACTAAATTTTATTTCTTAGCATCAGAATAGTTATATACAATTATTCAATTGGCTACGGTAATGAATATATCCAGAACCCAGATTGCTGCGATCGTATTCGCAGCACTCTTGGTGACCTCGCTGGTCGCCTTTGCCGAACTCAGGAGTGGGCCGAGTTCGGAGGCCAACGAATCACCCATAGAGACAACTGCA
>Ga0207421_10006605_pt1 | contig 12594 bp, 9 predicted proteins | sample SodLakKL_010_SED_4_FD_187542 | JGI IMG/M metagenome (GOLD analysis project Ga0207421, IMG submission 187542) | Alkaline sediment microbial communities from Lake Tanatar, Kulunda Steppe, Russia - 8KL_010_SED (SPAdes) (version 2) | ecosystem: Environmental > Aquatic > Non-marine Saline and... | reverse complement strand
TGCCGCACATGCCGCCGCCGTAGTTTATCAGGAGTGTTCCCATTTCCCGCTCATCCTGGGTAAGCACTGCTTCAGAATCTGCAAGCTGCTGCAGGATAAGCCTCTCATGGGTATATCCGGCCCTGCTGATGCATTTTTTCAATGTCTGGCTGACAGTTACTTCACCGGTAACCATCAGCACCCTGGTCTCCAGTCTCCGCCCGATCATGTCTATCGGGTCTTTTACCCCCCTGCGGCCGTCAATGGTAAAGTCCTGCACAAGGGTATGGATTACTTCCCGGTCCATCGGCAGATCAATTGAACGGGCAACTTCCAGAGACCGGGCAATATCCTCCCGTTGTATCTCGTTGTCTTTCCGGGATATGCCGACAACCCCTTCAGATAAAACTCCTTCAATATGTGATCCTGCTATCCCGGCTGTTACCGCAGATACCTCCCTCCCGGTTTCCAGTTCTATCTCCTCAATCGCCTGCTGAACAGCTTTCATAGCTGTTTCAATATTGACGATGCTGCCGGAACGAACTCCTTCAGAGGGTGTTTCGCTTACATGCAGAATTCGCAAGTTTCCCGTACTTTCGAATTCTGCAGCAACTGCGCGTATCATAAATGATCCGATATCAAGTCCGACAATTAGCCGTTCTAAGGACAACAGGTCCACCTCCTCATCTTTGTTTCCTAGTTATATACCAGCGGCTGATACCCTCCCAGGTCCAGCCCGCTGTATCTGCTGTACTGCTCCACGGGCGTATAGATCACCCGGGCTATACAGCCGCACATAATCAGAAGCACCGTAAGATTGGTGCCTCCCAATGAAAAAAACGGAAGCGGCAGTCCGGTGGGAGGGATAAGCCCCACAGCTACTGCCATATTCAGCATCGCCTGCCAGGTTATCATTGCAGTACAGCCGAAGCCGAGAAAGAACAGCCTGCGGTCTGTTTTCCTGTGCATTGCCGATGCCTTGAATCCGATATATCCGAGAAACAGGAACAGAAGCCACACTGCAGTTACTCCAACAAGACCGGTCTCCTGGGCAAAGGAAGCAAAGATAAAATCCGAGCTTACCTCAGGTATTGCTCCCAGTTTCATCGTCCCCAAGCCGAAACCGGTACCAAGAATGCCTCCGGAGGCTATTGCCCTCAGTGACATATTCACCTGGTAGTTGATCCCCGTGGGATCAGTTTCGGGGAACAGAAACCCAATCACCCTTCTAAGCCGGTACTCTTCAGTCAGAAGCAGCATAATTCCCGGCACGGCCAGCAGGAGCAGCAGATATACAAGATACAGTTTCTTTGTCTGGGAGGCTGCTACCATCGCAATTGTGACAAATCCAAACAGCAGCGCTGTGGAAAAGTCCCGCTGCAGCATTATTAGGCCTGAAAACAGCAGGATGAGAGCAACTGGCAGAAGGGTGATGGTGAATTCCTTCATCCGCTCACCATGTTTGCCCAAGTAGTTTGCAAGAAACAGGACAACCGATAATTTCACCACTTCCGAAGGCTGCAGGCTCACAGGCCCGAGACTCAGCCATCTCCTTGCTCCCAGCCTCTCATCACCTAACGGGCTGAAAAGTGTCAGCAGCATGAGTATCAGGCTTAGTGCCAGTGCAGCCGGAATCATCCAGCGCAGAACGTTATAGGGGATGAACATCATAATCACCCCGCCGGCGCATCCTAGAAGGGCAAACACCAGCTGCCGGCGGAGGAAAAAAGCCGGGTCTCCTGCTGTGCGAAGCGCTTGATAGTATGATGCGGAATACAGGGACGCCAGGCCGACTCCTAACAGGAGCAGCAGGATCAGGCAAAAGGGGAATAGCTGTTTTCTCTGGTCCAGAACTTGTTCCGGCCTAACGTATTTCATTCCCTGTACTCCTATCCCAAGAGGACGCCCGCAATGCCGGCTACTGCCAGCAGTGCGCCCATCCCCCAGAACGCTCTGACTATTGCCGTTTCACTTTTCCCGGCAAGTTCATAATGATGATGAAGCGGCGCCATATTGAATATCCTTTTGTGTCTGATCTTCCAGCTTCCCACCTGAAGAATGACAGAAAAGGATTCAATCAGGAACATTCCGCTTATTACCAGAAAAAGCACTTCTGAACGCAGGAGAATGGCAGTTACTGCAAGCAGTCCTCCAAGGGCCTGACTGCCCGTGTCGCCCATGAACAGCCTGGCAGGTTTTCTGTTGAAAATTAAAAATCCTGCCAAAGCTCCAATAAGTGCTGATATAACCAGTGCGATATCACCTGAACCCGGGATTCCCTGGAGAACTCCCTCTCTGATTCCCGGGATAACCGCAATGCCCATAGCTGCAATGACAAGCGCCGCACTTGATGCAATAATTCCCAGTCCTGAGGCAAGTCCGTCCAGACCGTCAGTAAGATTGACTGAATTTACAAAACATATGATATACAGCACAGCCAGCGGGTAATACACAGTTCCGATATCAATCGGCTGCTGGAAAAACCAGGGAATATATACTTCAGTCAGCGGAAGTCTGGCATAGCGGTAAAGGAACCCCATCAGCAGTGATGCAGCCGCACCCTGCAGAATAAGCTTGGCGCCTGGTGACAGCCCTTCGCTGTTCCTCCTGTATATTTTCAGCAGATCATCGGCCATGCCGATTACGGCAAACCCCGCTGCCGACAGACAGATTAAAAGCGCTTCCGGAGATGCGCTCCTTCTCCACAGATATACAGCAAGGAGTACGGACACGATAATCCCAATTCCCCCCATAGTCGGAGTGCCGGCCTTTTCCCGATGACTTACCGGGCCTTCAGGCCTGATAAACTGTCCGGTGTTCCTTCGACGGAACCACCAGATAATCACCTTTCCTGCAGAAAGGGACATGACAAATGAGACAAGCATTATTCCAAGTATGTCCTGTACTGCCATATGGCCATGCTCCTTATCCGGCCCGGCTCAACCCGGTAACAACCTGCTCCATTTCCATAACCCGGGAGCCTTTCACAAGTACTAGATCTCCCCTCCTGATATACCTGAGCACATCATGCTGCAGCCGGCTCAGCTCTTCAGCAAATACTGCCCTGATGGGAGATCCTCTTAATGAGTTTAGGGTTTCTGCCATTTCTTTTCCGTAAAGGAACACAGCTGCAGGGTTGAGCAGCTCAATCCATCTTCCTAACTGTCGATGATATTCAGGAGCACAGTGGCCAAGCTCCTTCATAGCACCGAGCACAAGTACAACCCTGCCGCTGTGCCATCGGAGGGAGCGGATGCAGGAAAGCATGCTTTCCATGGAATCCGCGTTGGCATTGTAGCAGTCTTCAATGACTGTTACTCCGCCGCCGGTTACTACCCTGCCCCGTCCGTCAAGCGGAGAGACAGCTTCAAGTCCGTCAATGATGGAATCAAGGGATGCGCCCAGATCCTCAGCCAGGGTGATCGCACCGAAGGCATTTACAAGATTATGATACCCAATTAACGGAAAGGATATCTTCTTACCCTTATATGAAATCACCCAGCCTGAAAGACCGAGGGATTCGCATCCCTCAATTCCACTGGTAAATATTCTTCCAAACAGCTTCAGCGCTATATCCCGGCTGCCGATAAGCTCATTAGCCCAGGCGCACTGCTCATTCACATATGCGCTCTTTGCTCCTTTGGAGAATATCTTCCCCTTTTCTCGGGCAATATCTGCAAAAGAGCCGAAATTTCCTATATGTGCTGTGCCGATATTCGTCACCAGTCCGATATCAGGACGGTACACATCGGCAAGTTTTTCCATTTCACCGTGCTGGCTTACTCCCATTTCAAAGACCCCGTAGACATCTTCCGGGCCTATGGAAAACAGAGAAAGCGGCAGACCTACCACAGAATTGCGGTTCCCCGGGTTCTTTACGGTCTTAGCTTCCCGGGAAAGAATCGAGGAGATAATTTCCTTTGTTGTTGTCTTGCCGCAGCTGCCGGTTACGCCGATCCGTGTTATATGGGGGAACTGTTCAGCCCATGCCTTTGCTGACTCCTGCAGGGCTGTCTGGGTATCTTCAACAAAGATAATTCTCCGCTTCCAGGGCTCCGGGAGCTGAAGGAACCAGCCGGGATCTTTCGACAGGCTTTGCACTTCAGCAACAGCAGAAGAAGCACCGTTTCTGAACGCTTCTCCGATATGCTGATGTCCGTCTGTTCTTTCCCCCGGAAGGGCAAAAAAGATTGATCCCTGCACTGCTTCCCGGGAATCAGCGCATACTGATTTTACCGGCACATCAAAGTGATCCTTCCTCGCCTGCGAACCCTTGGCAAGCCTGAATCCTCGAGTGATTTCCAGAAATGTATCCGGAGAGAATAGCCGTTCATTCATTATCTGACCCCTCCTCATGATTCAAAGCGGCATGCTCTGATGCCGCCAGGACCGGCATGTCTTCATACTGGTAGAACCGGGCAAAGCGGGTCTGTTCCTCCATCTGCGCTGTTTTCCTGCGGGCTTCCAGAAAAGCAGTTTCAATACTTTTCAGAGACTGGTTCATCTCACGCTGCAGCTGATAATTTCTGCTGGCCTGCATGACCGGAAGAGCAAAAGCAGCAGGAAGCATAAGGATCATGAGCACTGTCAGTATCCTCTGTTTTACCGGCACATTGCTCTTTATCATCTCATTGCCTCCTTGCAGCTGTACTCAACCGCTGCACAACCCTCAGTTTAGCGCTTCTTGATGCAGGGTTTTCCGCTGTTTCTTCTACTCCTGCCTGGAGCGGTTTTTTCGTTATCAGCTCAGCAATCGGCTGGTCTTTGTAGGTTTCATCTTCCGAATCCTTCCCTGCAAAACGGCGGAAGGTCTGCTTCACTATCCGGTCCTCCAGGGAATGAAAGGAAATCACAGCAGCCCGACCACCGGGCTGCAGCAGAAATACCGCCGCCTCCAGCGCACGTTTCAGCCTGTCAAGCTCTTCATTTACCTCAATCCTTACAGCCTGAAATGTCTTTGTAGCCGGATGTATCTTTCCCCTCCGGTATCCCGGAGGTACGCTGTGGAAGATGATCTCTCTCAGTCTCTCAGCACTTGTGATCGATTCCTTCTTTCTTTCCTCGCAGATTGCCCGGGCTATACGCCGGGAATATCGTTCTTCGCCGTACTGATAAATAAGATCAGCAAGACGTTTTTCCTGATATGCATTGATCACGTCCGAGGCTTTCAGCTCCTGGGATGTATCCAGCCGCATATCAAGCTTTTCATCGGAACGGAAGCTGAAACCTCTTTTTGAGGAATCAAAATGGAACATGGAAATACCCAAATCCAAAAGGATGCCCTCAGGGTGAGAAAGTTCCTGCGGATATTCAGCGAGAAACTGATCAAACCAGGCATGACGGGGGATAAACCTGCTTCCGTAGGGCCTGAGACGCTCTGCTGCCCGCTGCAGCATTTCTGCATCCCGGTCAATGCCGACTACGGTGATTTCCGGATAACTGTCAAGCAGGGCTTCGCTGTGCCCCCCTTCTCCGACAGTGCAGTCCACGAGCACCCCGTTTCTTGTTACGGGTATGAGATGTGTCAGTACTGCTTCTTTCAGAACTGAATAGTGGACTGCCTGCATCTCCCGGCCCTTTCCTGCTAAAACAGGTTCCGCAAATCTTCACCGATAGCCTCCGAAGCCTCGGTGAAATCCTTCTCGCTTTCCTCTATATATGACTTGTATTCTTCCACATTCCATAGTTCCAGCCTGTTCTGTATGCCCAGCAGCACCGCTTCACTTTTTATATGGAGATCTGCAGTTTCACGCAGTGTAGCAGGTATGGTGACCCTTCCGGATTTAATTTGGCACTGCTGGGCGGGGGCAATAATTCTTCTCTGAAGGAGCCGGGAACGCTGGTCAAACATCGACCACGGGTTTCCCATGATTCGTTCTGAGAGTTCCTGCCAGGTCTTCTCAACAAGAAGCCACAGGCATTTCTCTACACCCCGTGTAATAATCAGCATTCCCTCGGGGACGGCTTCTTTGAGACGGGAAGGTATGAGTATCCTTCCTTTCTCGTCTATGGAAACCTTAAATTCTCCCCCTAGCATCATTTTGGCTTATCCCTCCATTAGAAGCCACTTATCTCCACTTTTACTCCACTTTCTTACACTACAAATACTAACTGTTCCACTTTTATAGTCAAGTAACGGTATCAGCTCTTTTTACATGAATTCATACACGTCGGACAGTTTTACATTACATGCGTTAAGTATTGAGGATATGAGGGGGTTTTTTGCCTTTAAAAAGTCAGGATCCTGCATCCTGCAAGATGCTAAAGGGGATTTCTCTTGCGGCGGGAGAACACCTGGTAATCGATATCGGGGAAAATACTGAATTTCTTTTCAGTCCGGGTCAACCATTCTGTATCAACGGTATTCCTGCACAGGTTGTCATAGACAATATTGAAATTATGGATATGCTCCCGTACGCGGCGTTCTGCATAATTCATGGTAGTGCTGTTGCTCATGATAAACGGCCAGTCAGAGGCCATCATCAGCAGCACCTCCCGGGCGGCATGATCAAGGAACCGCTTCTTGAGGGATTCCTGTCCGGGAAAACGCTCAACCAGTTCAATCATGCGTTCGATGCACTTGTGGATATGACGGTATATCCAGTCATTGCTTCCGTCAATCCAGACAGAACAGTACCCGTCATTTCCCCAGCTCGAGACGGCCGGCTGCAGCTGCTGGTTGTCAGGATAGATATCCAGGTACTGTTCAGGGGTAATCATTTCCAATTCTTCATCCTCTGCTGCTCCCCTGATAACCTGCTCAAGCCAATCCACTCCTTCGAACCACCAGTGACCGAACAGTTCTGCATCAAAAGGAATCACAAAACACGGCTCCCGGTCTATCAAGTCCGAGGTACGTGATTTGCTCCTTCTTATGGAGTACAGAAAATTCTGCGCATGCTCGCCTGTACGCTTCTTTGCAGCATCAATATCGTAGAGCTCCTTTTTATCTGTCTTCCCGGTAATTGCCCAGTATTTATACCCGGTAAACGCACGGACCTCCGGCTCATGGACATACGGACCAATATAGTCCATATCCAAGTCATAACCGACATCCCGATAAAAGTCACGATACACATAATCAGCAGGATAACCGTCTTCCCCGGACCAGACTGCCTGGGAAAGTTCAAAGGAACGGGCAAAGGCATGTACGCCGTTGGAGCACTTAACCGGTGCAAATATCCCCCGTTCAGCCTTGCCGTTTGCAAGTGCTATCCCATGGGATGCAGTGAAGAAATAGGTAAGGTCATTACGCTTGAGGATCTGCTCAAGGCCGGGATAATACCCGCATTCAGGCAGCCAAAACCCTTTGGGTTTCTTACGAAAATAGGACACATGGGACATCAGCGCTGTCTCCACCTGCGCCTGCACTGCCTCGGGATATTCCTGATACAGCGGGAGAAATGCATGGGTGCCTCCGTTAGTGATCAGATTGATCAGTCCGTCAGCTTCCAAATCCCTGATGGCTTTAATCAGATCCCTCCGGTATATTTCATTGTATTCGAAAAGGGTCTTTTCGTATAAGGCCAGATAAAACTTAGCCAGCCTGTTCTGTTTTTCATCACCCTTTGTTCTCTCCACTTCCTTCATGCCCAGCTCAATAGAACGCTCCAGATGGGCAGCATAGCGCTCCTTCAGCAGCGGATCGGCAAGCATGGCAGTCAGTGTCGGGGATATTGAAAGGGTTATGCAAAACGGAACTCCGTCGCGCTTCAGATTATAGCACATCCTGAACAGCGGCAGATAGGTCTCCGTAATTGCTTCAAACAGCCAGTTTTCTTCCAGAAACCGCGGATATTCAGGATGTCTGACAAAGGGCAGATGGGCATGCAGAACCAGTTCTATATAGCCTTTTTTCATGGATGGGATTCCTTTTCCTTCGCTTCCTCGAGTTGTTTCAGGATATGCTTGACCAGGAGACTGTCCACTTCATGCCCGGAAAAATCTGTCACCGCACTGTGGAACAAGGCCAGTTCCCGTTCATCATGCTTCAGTTCATCGGTTCTCTCCAGCCAGTACCCGCCTGGGCTGTAGATCTCATTGGAACTTGCAAGGGTTTCCTGCCAGCTTTCACCGTCAACTGCAAGCAGACTGACAACATACCAGCTCCCAGGTTTCGGCAGGTTTACATACCAGCTTGCATCATCCTCACGTATCGAAATATCAAAATAATCCCGATTCTTAGAAAGAGGCAGACGGGGATGAGAGAATTCATGTACTCTCAGCTTAAGTTCCAGGCTGCTGCGTGCTTCCTTCAACTCCTCCAGCTGATACGGGCTTACATTCCAGTATACATACGCCCAATAGGGATCACGAAGCATCATATGGACTGATGTTTCTATATACATGCTCGGCAGCTGATGGATCGGCTCACTTTCCTGATGGGTGCATAGATCATCAATAAGATCATACTTTGTTCCCTTGAACTTCATGACCTCATTATTCGAGGACTGCCGCTCGGCGTAGCGCTCTTCCAGGATTTCCTCTATTGCATGTATCAGATCGTCCCGATTATTGAGCTCACTGCCCTTTACGCCCAGCCGTTCACCAATACAGCGAAGGCGTTTCATCGGCATAGTCTCAAGACGCTGATCAATCATACGCTCTCCTTTCTTGTTGCCGCACATGTTAGGAAAAAGCTCTCACTGTGTCAACTGGCAGAGCAGTCCGGTTTTTTTATTACACACCACTTTACTTTCCTCTGCTTTTTCCACAGAATAGGAGCTGTATGGAAAAAACACTTATTTTACATGGACATTTTTATCAGCCGCCCAGGGAGCACCCTGATACCGGTCTGATCCCGATACAGCAGTCGGCATACCCGAAAGAAAACTGGAATGTGCGGATCACCGAAGAATGCTATGCCGCAAATGCCTATTCCCGGTACCTCACTTTTGACGGCCGGATAGAGCAGATCATTAATAACTACGAGTACCTGTCATTCAATTTCGGCCCCACCTTGCTTCACTGGATCAACGAGCACTGCCCGGATGTGTACGGAAGGATTATTGAAGCCGACAGAAACAGCATCAGCCGTCTGGGACATGGGAATGCAATTGCCCAGAGCTTTAATCATACCATCCTCCCCCTGGATGATCCTGCAGATGCAGAGCTGCAGATCGCCTGGGGACTGGAAGACTTCTCCCGGCATTTCGGCAGGGATGCTGAAGGCATATGGCTGCCGGAGACTGCAGTAAGCACTTCTGTCATTGATCAGCTGATCCGCTGGAACATCAAGTTCATCATCCTTTCCCCCTGGCAGGCCCAGCGTGTGGAGACTGAACCTGGTGTCTGGAAGGATCTCGGGAAGCAGCCGGCACCGTACCAGCAGCCCTATATAATTTCCCGGCCGCAGGGAGAAATAACTGTGTTTTTCTATCATGCAGGATTAGCAGAAGGGATCAGTTTCGGGCATTTCCTCAGAGATGCCGAAACCCTTTACAGCCGCATTCAGGAACTGTTCAGCAAGGAAGCAGGCAGCCTGCTTCATACTGCAACTGACGGAGAAATCTACGGCCACCATGAGCCCTTCGGAGACATGTGCCTTGCGGCAATGATCAAACGAAGCATGGAAGATCAGGAGATTTCCTTCGGGAATTATGCATCCTATCTTGAAGCGAACCCTCCTTCCCTCCAGGCCCAGCTCAAGGAAGGAGAGGAGAAGAAAGGAACTTCCTGGAGCTGTTTCCACGGAGTATCCCGCTGGTATAAAGACTGCGGATGTTCAACCGGAGGGGAGAAGGGATGGAACCAGAAATGGAGAACCCCATTGCGTACGGCAATGCAGCAGCTCAGTGAAAAGCTTTTAGAAACATACCATGCAGAACTGCCGAAAGTTACTGATGCAGACCCCAGGAAACTGCTGTTTGACTACGGAAAGGTGATCTCCGGTGAAACAGCTCCGCAGGAATTCTGCAGGAGCATTCTCGGAAACGAAACACGGCCTGAACAGGATGCTGCCCTGCTGAAGCTCCTGGAAGGTCAGCGGTACCGCCATTACATGTTCACATCCTGCGGATGGTTCTTCTCTGATATTTCCGGCATCGAACCGAAGCAGAATCTCCTCTATGCGCTCCATGCAGCAGCCCTTTACCGTGCCTTTACCGGTGAGCCCCTGGAGGAGATGCTTGAGGATACCCTCCATCAGGCAAAGAGCAATAAAAAGAAAGAAGGCAGGGGGTCAAAAATCCTGCGTTCCCTCCAGTCCTCCCTCCTTCCCTTCGGCACGGAAGCTGCATGCTACTTCGTGCTGAACCGGGAACTGGCAAGGGAGGAAGACTGGGAGGCCCGAAACGGAGACTACCTGCTGGAGGGAATGGAAAAAAGCTCCTTGGGCGGGAATATAGCAACCATACGGAAAGAGTCCATGCAGCAGTCCTACGTATGTACGGTAGTAACTGAATTCGACAGGAACCAGGGAATGCTGATGCACTGCCGTGAGGAATCGCCCAACGACGGGCCGTTCCTGGAAATTTCCATGGATATGCTGGGCTCCTACCTATGTTCCCGGCTGTTTACCTGGATTGACCGTTCCCTTGAACGGGTCACAGATAACGATTTGGAACAGATTTTTCATGACATGAATTATTATGCGGCAATCAGCAAACAGGCCTCCTATCAGCCGGAAGACCATTTCTTTATCGCAAACATGGGAACATGCATGAGGACCTTGAGTTCATTATTCAGGCTCGGCGTAGTGCGTCATCAACGGGATGATTTTGATCTGATCCAGTCCCTGCTGGATTTCATTTTCCAGCGCGGAGGCTCCGGAGAACTGGAGACTACCAACCGCATTATCTCCGAATACCTAAACCAGCTTACAGATGACTTAATGCAGTCACATGACCCGGCGCTTCCGGCTTTTACCAAGGATCTTCTGATGCTGATCCGTGATTCAGGGTTTGTTCCGGATATTACAAGACTGCAGAACAGTGTCTATGAACTGATGGAAAAGATCTCCCATAGCGGAGGGACGCCGGAGGAGGAACTGAAGGAACTGGCCATGCAGACCGGCATCGTCACCGACCGCTTTTAGGTTGCCTGCAGCAGTTCCCGTGCATGTGCAAGGGCAGCATCCTGATCGCTGTCACCGGAGAGCATGCGGGCAATTTCTGCTACGCGCTTTTCTCCTTCTACCTCTCTGACGCTCGTGATGCTCCTTCCCCCGCTGACCGTCTTGTCAACCACAAAGTGCGCATCAGCCCTCGCTGCAATTGACGCCAGGTGGGTGATGCAGATAACCTGCCTGCTCTTTCCGAGCCTGCCGAGATGCATGCCCACATTCCCGGCAACCGATCCTCCTATACCTGCATCAATCTCATCAAAAATCAATGTATCAATTTCATCAGACTGGGCAAACACACTCTTTAACGCCAGCATAACCCGTGAAATCTCCCCTCCCGAAGCAATCCTGCTCACTGGTTTTGCCGGCTCCCCTTCATTGGGAGAGATATCAAAAGATATCTCATCCATTCCAGTCCGGTTGTAAACCGTTTCCCCCTGTTCATTTTTCCGTTCAGTAATGCGGACGATGAACCTTCCATGGGGCATGCCGAGCTCCCTGAGCAAGGCAGTAATGCGCCCTTCAAGAGATTCAGCCACCTTCTTCCGTTTTTCTGACAGCTCACGGCAGGCAGAACGGAGACGGTCAAACAGTTCGGTGTACTCAGCTTTCAGTTTTTCTTTTTTCTCATCACTATGTTCAAGTTCATCCAGACTCTTGCGCGCATTATCTGCATAGGAAAGCACTTCTCCAATGGAATCACCGTACTTTTTTTCAAGCTTCCTGATTACCTGCAGTCTATCCTGCATTTCATCAAGCTCGCCGGGCTGAAGCGTTATCTGGTCCAGCCGGCCCCGGAGCAGTTCATATACATCTTCCAGCTCATATCCCATTTCCTCAATACGGGAAGCTTCCGCTGCCAGTTTTTCATCAATTGCCGAGGCACGCTCCAGTGACCCGCGGGCATTTTTCAGCAGTTCCAACGCTCCTCCGGAACTGCTGACCGCCTCCCGTGCAGTTTCTATATGGGTTACCAGCTGCTCATACTGGGAGGCAATTCGTATCTGCTGCTCCAGCTCCTCCTCTTCTCCCGGGTTCAGGTTGGCCGCGCGAATCTCATCTACCGAAAACCGTAGGATATCGGCCTGTCGCAGCCGTTCCCGTTCGCTGGTGAGCAGTTTCTCGTACCGCCTGCGCAGCGCGGCGATCTCGGAGAAACGCTTTGTGAACTCAGCGACTTCGTCCTCTATTCCGGCGAACTGGTCGAGAAATCGTCTGTGATTCTCTTCGACCATAAGAGACTGATGTGCGTGTTGACCGTGAATATCGAAGAGCATCGTGCCGAACTCTTCCAGTTCCGAACGAGTAACCGGTGAGCTCTGGAGATAGATAGGACTCCGGCCCTGAGTCTTCACGGTGCGGCGAACGACGACGCTTCCGTCCTCATCCGGAATACCACGAGCTTCCAGCCATTCACGTGCAGGTCGATTGGAGGAGATGTCGAAAACCCCGCTCACTACCGCTTCCTCAGTGCCGGTTCGGATAGAGCTGGTATCCGCCTTTACACCCCGCAATAGTCCCAGCGCACCGACGAGGATCGACTTGCCGGCTCC
>Ga0207421_10006604_pt1 | contig 12594 bp, 9 predicted proteins | sample SodLakKL_010_SED_4_FD_187542 | JGI IMG/M metagenome (GOLD analysis project Ga0207421, IMG submission 187542) | Alkaline sediment microbial communities from Lake Tanatar, Kulunda Steppe, Russia - 8KL_010_SED (SPAdes) (version 2) | ecosystem: Environmental > Aquatic > Non-marine Saline and... | reverse complement strand
AGATTACCCGTAAGGCCTCCTGCAAAAGTTTTGCCGGTAACGCTTCCTGTTGTATAAGACTGGCTTATTTCTCCACCTTCAATAAGTCCAGCCAAACCCCCTACATAATTATTTGCACTAATATTAACATCCATTAAAGCAGTATCTTCTACAACTCCCTCACTTCCAACAACACCAAAAAGGCCTGCATTATCGGTATATGGCCTTTGTATATTCAACCCAGAGATTGAATTTCCCTGGCCGTCAAAACTACCCTGAAAAGCGTTCTCTATTCTCTCCCACTCTGCACCCTCTATAAAACCAGGGTTATTATTCCCGCTTTTATCATGAATAACGTTATCCTGGCCTTCATTCATCGGCCACCATCCAACAAGATGTTCAGGGGAAACATCATCCCTGTAACGCTCATCGTAGAGTTTTTGTATTTCACTTTCAGAAAGGGCTTGGTCGTAAATGCGGACGTCGCCGATCTGGCCATTTAAATATCTTTCTTCACTCCAATCATCCCAACCTAGCTTGAGACCATCTATTGTAGTCTCTTCATGTGAAAAATGATTCACAGCTGCTTCAAGAGAATCCCTATTTCCCGAATATGTAACAGCCTTATCAAGGTCAACACTTAATGCCACAAAATTCCATTCTCCTTCCAATATATTTGGACCATCTGCCCAACTATATGTACTTTGTTCATCATTCCAATGGTAACCAACACCTCCTTCATAGACATTAATGCCAGTAACATCACTACTACGTGAGAATATAATGCCATCATAATCACTTATTGAATCAGCTTTAATCCACCCTGTGATAGTAACTTCACTTAATGTCTTATCAAACCTACCAATTTCAACATAATCCCCAGCCCCATCAAAATCCAATGCATAACCTTTTTTTCCAATGGGCTCCCAACCTTTTCTTTCGTTCCAGTACTTAGTAAGACTTGTGTCTATGTTATTTTCCAGAACATAGGAAGCATCAAGTTTATTTCTTATCCAGTTAAGCTCACCCAGAGTTGTTATTGAGAAAGGTTCTTCATCACTACCATCCCCACTTGGCTCAACTTCCCAGCCATCCACATATTCTTTTGGGCCTTCCCAGCTTAAAAAAGGATAAGATGCACCTTCTATTATATTCCATTTACTTCCTTCATCGATTTCACCAAAACCCACTTCACTAACATCCCATCCTTCACCTTCAAAAAATGAAATGTTTCTAATTTCTTCAGCTGACAGACCAGTACCACCATCTGATTGAGCAGGGTAAGATTCATCCTCTGCCCAGAATGAATCATAAACATCACCTGATGATTTGCGTCCAACAAGAACCCCTACTTTGTCATCATCCTTCCCGTAAGCCTCTCCCTGTGCAAAAAGCCTTTTAAAATCTCCTCCGCCCTGAATGCGACCTACAAGTACACCTACTTCTTCATCACCTTTTACAAAAACATCTCTTACATATAGATCCCTTAATATTGAATCATCACGACTTCTTCCAATGAGACCACCTACATAATCATCTCCTTCAACATGAGCATTAGAAACATAAGACTTTACTATAGTTGAATATTCATAATTCTTACCTACAAGACCACCTGTCCGCTTTTCTCCAGAAACACTTGTATTTACTGCATAACTTCCATTAATCTCTGAGTCTTTTGAATAACCAACAAGACCGCCGACCTCATCATCATCTCCTTCAACATGTGAATCAGAAACATAAGAGCCTTCGATAATTGAATCTTCATTAAGACCAACCAAACCACCTACACTATAATCTCCATAAACATCTGTATTTACTGCATAGCACCCTTCAATTCTTGAGTTTTCTGCATAACCAACAAGACTTCCTGTTTTATCATCACCTCTAATCCAACTATCAACTATTCCTAAATTTTTTATAACTGCTCCATCTATTGAACCAAATAAACCTGTTTTATCATCTCCAGTGTCCATTTGAAGATTTTTTATTTCATAACCACCACCATAAAAATTTCCTTTAAAATCTTTTATGGGTTCCCAACTCCCTCCTTCAACGTGTTCATCATACCCTGGCGTGTTTTCATCGAGGTCGTTTGCAAGAGCGTAGACAGCATCTAAGTTATTCCTTATATTATTCAAATCATGCCAATCTTCTATTTCAATAGTCTCATCAGCAAAAACAATTCCAGCAGGCAAAGCTAAAAAAACCAATACTAAAGCCGCAAAAAGACAAAATGATTTTTTCATTGTCTGCTTCCTACCTCATTTTTTATATTTTCATTTTCATACAAATTATTTTTTTCAACCTTTGCATGATTTGATTTACCATTAGCCTTTGACTTAAATTTTGGCCTGTGCTTCGAAAAAAACTCCATCTCTTCAAGGGCAGATTTTCCAATATTGTTTATGTAGTCCTTGGGTGAGATTTTTGATGTTGCGTTTTTATGCACCCTCCAGACTACATCATGGCTTCTTTCAATTAAAAGTGATATATTTTTGTAATCAAGGCCCTTGATATACTTCAGGTACATAACCAAAGATTCAAAAACTGAAAGTTCTCTATATGCAAAAACGCAAAAAGGTATGCCGGAAAAAGAGCTATGGGCATTACTTTCTAATTTTTTTTTCTCGGCTCTGGCGTATGTGGTAGTAATTGTTGAAACAGCCCTGTTTAGGATTTTTGCAATAAGGGGAAAAGAAAATCTGTTAAAATTACGCATTTGAACCACTACTGATTCAAGGATGCACAAATCACGACTAAAACACTCAACAAGAATGCCATGTAGACTATAAGAAGAAATCCTGCTATTTAACGCCTCCTTTTGGTTAATAAGATTAAAATCATCTTTATTCAAAACAACCTCTTTTGAAAAAAAAACCATTAAAAAACATCCCCCTCGTATATAATAGTCAAAATTATAAATTTTCAGTCATTTTATATTTAAATAATTTTCTGTGTTCATGGCACTACTACATGGATTTCTACAGAAAAAAATTAAAATTATTTTCTCGACAAAAGGAAAGGTAAGATAATATTTCATTTATAAATGAATTGAGTCCCTAGAAATTCACGACCCTTACTATATATATTTTATAACAACCCATATTAAATTTGATTAAGCACACGAATAAAATTCCACCTCCACAAAAAATCTTTTTGGATGTGCAGAGAGTACAGAAAAAATTTTTTGAAAAGCCTAATAAAAAATTTCAAAAGAAAAAACTCAATAATTATGCATTAGATAAGCTACAATGTCAAGGTAAGCCCTTGTTCTCTCGTTCATAAGTGAATCGCTGTATTCAAACCTTGTATCGCCTTTCAAAGTATTCGAAACTGTCTTAAGTGCCAGTGCAGGGATATAATTTGCTTTGGCTGCGGTCAAAAAACCAACGCATTCCATGTCCACAAGATTTGGCCTCCTCATCTGCCCCCTTATTTCATCCTCTAGCTCCGGGCACACATTTTCAACGAATTCCTTTTTTTTCTCATTATCCATAAAAGTTGAAGAAGTAGCCTCATATGCATCAAAAACCCTCGCATTTATGGGTGAATGAAGGGCAAGGTCCACTAATTTTGAATCGCTTTTGATTACCCTTTCTCCAGTGAAAGGAAACTGCCCACGCTTCAATGAAGGGTCAAACCTTCGTGCATCATAATCTGAATCTATGCAGGCTGAAACTATACCTAAATCACCAATTTCTCTTTCCTCTTCCAAGGCCCCTGCCATGCCTGTAAAAAACAAGAGATCTGGCTTAAATTCAGAGATTATTTTTTGTGTAGTAGCTGCGGCAGCAACTTTCCCTATACCACCTATAGCCACTTTAACTTCCTTGTCATCCCATTTATCGCTCCCATGAAGTATTTTTTTAAAAACATCAACCTCGTCAGGAAGTGCTGAAATTATCGCTATTTTATTGACTGCCATGATTCTAATTTACATTATGTGTTTATTTAAATAATTTTTGGTTGAATTGTTGGTGATTTTTCTGCTCTGGTTGAAATTTTTGCGAAATTTGAAGGTTAAAGGTTATTAAACAGTATTACCTACCCTTTTACCATGAGAATGATTGATATGTCACAAACAAACCGGCCAAGGGAAAGAATGCTTAAGAAAGGGGTAGATGCTTTATCAGATGCTGAGCTTTTGGCAGTTGTGTTGCAAAAAGGAACAAAAAAAAATAATGTGGTTAGTCTATCGCAAAAGATACTAAGTAAATACAGTCTTGAGAACCTCCAGGACCTAGGCGTCAACCAACTTAAGTCAATTGCAGGAATAGGAGAAGCTAAAGCCTTGCAGGTGCTTGCATTAGCTGAGATTGGAAAAAGGCTAAACAGCAAAAGAAAACAAAAAATAGCAGTAAAAAAACCAATAGATGTTTATGAGCACATGAAAGAAAACGTAAAAAACCTAAAACAGGAGCATTTTTTTGTTTTAAGCCTTGATACAAAAAATAAGATTATTGCAGAAAAAATTATTGCAATAGGAACACTTAACGCAGCACTCCTTCACCCAAGGGAGATATTTAAAGAAGCAATCAAAAACTCGGCAAATTCGGTTATAATTCTTCACAACCACCCTTCAGGAGATCCTGAGCCATCGGAAGAGGATATAAAGATAACTGAAGATATAATGAAAGCAGCCGAATTAATAGGAATAAATGTCCTTGACCACATAATAATAGGAGACACTTCATACTGGAGCTATAAAGAAAGCTAAAGCTAACAAATCAAGCAAAAGCATTATACATTATACCCTTTCAATCTCATAATCAGAGCTACCCATGCCAAGCTCTTCAGCGTATTTCATAATCAATGTCCCGTCGGGGTTTCCTGCTCTACGAAAAACATCCACGCCGTTATTTTTTTCCTTAAGGAGCTCATATGCTGCCCAGTCCATTGCCACAGGGTCAGTTCCTGCAATAATCCCTGCATCTTTTCCTATGATTTCAGAATCACTTATGCAATCACAAAGCCTTGTTATATTATTTATAAAATTAAAATAAATTCCTTTTTTACCCTGGACGGCTGCATATGCGTACTCAGCACTCCTTTCAATTGCCTCAAATGAACTTGCACCATCAAAGGGAACCTTAATAACACCTTCTGGACAAATGGCTATGCATTCAGCACAACCGATGCATTTTTCATTTTCGATTACTGCTGTGTTGTTTTCAATCCTTATAGCATCTGCAGGACACTTTTTTACACAAGTTCCACAAGCTGTACAACCCTCCTTCAAATAAGGGCTTATTTTAGAATGCATTGCAAGCTTTCCTGCCCTGCTTGCACAACCCATTGATAGATTTTTCAATGCTCCGCCAAAGCCGTGCAATATATGTCCCTTAAAGTGGGAAACAACAACAAATGTATCAACATCCTCATAACCCTTTGCAATGTAAGCATCTTCAAAATGCTTTTTATTTATATTCACTTTGTAATATTCGTTTCCTTCCTCGCCGTCGGCAATAACAATGGGTGCAAAGTCAAACCCGTGTTCAATGGCTATTTTTTTGTGATCGGTTGCATTAGTCCTCATGCCCCTGTAAAGAGTGTTTGTATCTGAAAGAAAGCAATCACTTGTTTTTTCTTTAATCAAATCATAAATAATTTTTACATGCTCAGGTCTTACATATCTTGTTTGCCCTTTCTCCCCGAAATGGGTTTTAAGGGCGGTTTTACCCTTTATATCCTGCAATTGTAAAACCTTTGAAAAAAGCTTTTTAATTGAGCTTGCGCCAATATTTTCCGAATAATAAATTTTTGATTTCATATAAAAACTAAAAACAACAATACTTTAAAAAATTAATTAAACCCTGGAAAACAAATCAAAAACAAAAAACCCTTAATTTAAAAAACCTCTAGAATTTTTTCAACTTTAATTTCAGCGTTTTTTCCCTCTTTTATACTGCTTTTGCAGGCGATTATTTTAACACCTGCTTCTTTTGCCTTATTAAACAATTGAAGGTATTTATTATCAATATGCCCTGCAACCTTAAATTTATCACAATCAGTTCTGTTAATAAGATAAACCATTACTGCATTGTTTCCTTTTTTTACCTCATCAATTAAATTTTGCAAATGCTTTTGGCCCCTTGTTGTAATAGCATCGGGAAACTGTGCAACTCCTGGCAGGTCTTCTTCCATTAAAGTGACATTTTTTACCTCAACAAAAGTTTTATCGTTACCCTTTTCTATTAGAATATCAATTCTTGAATCTTTTGCATACTTTACCTCACGCCTGATTGAATCAAACTCCATTGGGAGGTTTTTTTCAGATATTGCATCATATATAATTTTATTTGGAAGTGTTGTATTAACGCATGCAACTGCATTTTTTGTTTTAATCAACTCAAGGGTGTATTTTAATTTTCTATTTGGATTATTACTTTTGCTTATATAAGCGATGTTACCCTCATCAAGAAGGCTTTTCATGCTTCCCGAATTAGGGCAGTGGGCAGTAACAACCTCTTCACCAAGTTGCACATCCGCAAGAAAACGCTTGTAACGCCGCAATAGCTTGCCTTCCAATAAATTTTCAATAATCATTTTTTTTCATATCTGTCGCGGTCCCTTTCATAGCACTTAGCCATTGCTTTTTCAAATGAGCTTTTAAGGTCAATCCCCTCTTTGTTTGCAATGCATATAAGGGTAAAAAGAATGTCTCCAAGCTCTTCTTCCATCCCACCTTCACGCTCACTTGATTTCTTCTTTTTTGGGCCGTGCTTATGATTAATCTCCCTTGCCAATTCCCCTGTCTCTTCAACAAGCCTTGCAAAAATTTCATGCTGGCCCCAATAAGAGCATTTGTGCTTATTAATCCACCTATCAACTTCCGATTGCATTTCATCTATATCCATAATAAAAAAGGTTCAAGAGCAAATATTTAAATGAAACTATTACAGTAATCATTAGAAGATTAGAATTAAAAATTCTTCTAATGTATTTTGATCTAATTTTTGTTTGGAAAATGAATGGAAAATGAATGGAATAACAAAATAATGTGAGCAAATATCCCTACCTCGATCTGCATCCAAATTGAATTAGCGAAAAGTTATAGGACTAAAACATAAAACAGTACATTAGAGGACAGCGCAAATCATAGATTGGCTGGGTTTGCCTTTGGCAAACTTTGCTGGGTTGAAAAAAAACCGACAAAAATTCTAAACATAGGCTAATTCAAATTAAATTAGCGAAAAGTTATAAGACTAAAAAACAAAGAAGTGCATTACAAGACAGCGCAAATCATAGATTGGCTGGGTTTGCCTTTGGCAAACTTTGCTGGGTTGAAAAAAACCCGACAAAAATAACAACAGTGGCGGAGGCGAGGAGAGGGTTGTTCCTTCGGAAACTCCTCGTAGGACATTTTTCGAAGAAAAATGAACGTCTCCCGCCAATGTTGTTGTTATTTTTGTCGCAATAAGAAAATAAATGAACAATTAACTAATCTCCATCTACTCAATCAATGTTTGTTATTTTTGTCTCGGGAGGAACAAGTGAAAATTTCTCAAGTTATCTGTTGTTTTATTTTGATTATGTAGATAAATAGAAAAAACTTTTTCAAAATGATATTATTTATAACTGTGTAATAATTGTGATTTAGAACATTATTTAGTTCATTGTTTCATTAGAAAAAATAGTATTCTTGATAAGAGAAATCATTAACTACCTTTTCTTAATATAGACCCTGGAATTATATCCCCTTGTGATAAATTTTTCAAGTTCCGGAGCTTTTATAACCCCATTGTTCAGAAGCTTCGTAAGCTCATAATGGTCCACTGTTGCAATTCTATCCCAGAAATCACTTTGTTTTACACATTCAACAAACTCTTCCCTTCGAGGATCGTTTCTATTAGGAAATTTAGTTGAAGGGTATTTACGAACAAATGCTCTCACTGTTTCCCCATAAACATTTTCCACACCTTGTTCTTCTGCATAATTTGCAAGATCTTCTTTTATTTTTTCAAGCTCTTTTTGCTTTATCCTTATTTCTTCTGATAACTCATAGTATCTTTCAACAAGCTTTCCCCCTTCCATCCTGCTTTTATCATTTTCATAAAGATGCTTAAACCTGGGGCAGTTTCTCTGAAAACCGCACCAAGAACAAAGCTTGCTTTCCCTTGCAGGAAATTCATAACAGTTTTCTATTTCCTTTATCTTTTCAAGTGCCTGCAATCTTGCCTTTTCAATCTCATTTTCTTCCTTTTCTTTTACAATCTCCTTATCAAAGGCAAGGTAATGCCACACAAGCCTCACACTTGAAGCATCAGGGTAAAGATTTTTAACACCATACGCATAGAGAGTTAGTTGCCGGTCATTTTCAAAATCATCATCGATTGGCAGGCTGTTTCCTGTCTTGTAATCATGGATTTCATAAACACCTTCTTTATCAATTGAAAGCCTGTCAATTTTAATGTGAAAATTAATCTCCTTATTTGTGTCTATAGGCACCTGGAAATTGGTTTCTAAGCCAACGGTTTTTGACTGGTCGAATGGATAATTATTTTTGTAGTATTGCCTTAGATAATTCTCTCCCATTTGTTTGTAATTTTCAGCTGAATATTCCCTTACAAAACCTATCTCATCATGCCACTCATCATCCCATATATTATTATAAAAATCAATAAGCTCATCTTCACTAAGGAGCTTTTGAAACTTTAAGTCAGCATAGAGCTTTTCAAGGGCCTCGTGAACCCTACAACCGAGGAAAGCCTCAATAGTGTCTTTAATCTCTGGCTCAAGTTTGTCAATATACGCAAACTTAAATTTAAGAGGGCACTGCTCAAAACAACTTATTCTTGAATGCGAGTAAACCGGCATAAAAAATAAATAAAAACGCTATATTATAAATATTGCGCAAAAATGGCCAGTGAAGATTATATTAAAGAAATAAACACTAAAGACCAGATTAGGAATTTCTAAAAAAAGAAAAAAAATAATATGCAAAATGCATATTTTTTCGTTTACTCAAGCTTAAACTGTGCAACAAGCCCTTTGAGCTGCTCTGCGCCCTTTGAAAGTTCCTGAGCTGAGCTTGAGATTTGCTCTATTGAAGAGTTGGTTTCTTCCATTGAAGCAGTTACATTTTTTGCACCTTCGGCAGATTCTGATGCAACTTTGTTTACTTCTTCAATTGCTTTTTCCATTTTTTCCGAGCTCTGTGCCTGATTCTGTGCTTCGTTTCTTATCTGCTCCATTTTTGAAGTTACTGACTTAACCCTGTCACCAATATCGGCAAGTGAACTAAGCGCATCCTGAACAACTGCACTTCCCTCATCAACCGCTCTAGAGCCGTCATCAATTGAAGTTACTGCCTGTTTTGTGCTGTTAACCATGTCCTGGATAATAGATTCTATCTGTTTTGTTGCCTTTTGTGATTCTTCTGCAAGTTTTCTTACTTCATCTGCAACTACGGCAAATCCTTTTCCTGCTTCACCCGCTCTTGCAGCCTCAATTGTTGCGTTTAGAGCCAAAAGGTTAGTCTGCTCAGATATATTGTTGATTACATCAACAACCTTGCTGATTTCTTCACCCTTTGAACCAAGATCTTTTACAACACCGCCGGAAGCCTTAACTGCCTCGTTGATTTCTTTCATCTTTGATTCAGCATTTTTAGCAGCATTTGAACCCTTCTTAGCAGTTTCGTTTACTTCCTGAACTGTCTTGTTACCTTCTTCTGCAGAGGTTGTAACAGATTTTACAGTCTTAACCATATCTCCTGTTACTTGCTTGCTTTCACTTGCTGCATTGTCAAGGGTCTGGTTCCCTTTTTGAAGCTGCTGCATTGTTGAGCTTACCTGTTGTGCTGAAGCATTAACATCCTGGGATGATGCAGACAACTGCTGTGCGGTTGTTGCAGTGTTATTTGCGTTTTCCCTAATGCTTGAGACAAGCTTTTTTAAGCTTCCAAGCATGTCAGTAAATGCCTGTGCCATCTTACCAATCTCATTGCTTCCAAAGTTTGATTTATCAATGTCGGCTGTCAAGTCGCCCTTTGCAACAGTTTCCATGTGCTCAACCAACTCGTTGAATTTTCTTACCAAAAACATTACGAAAACATAAGCAAGTGCCGCACCCAGTATAATTGAAATAATGCAAACCCAGATTGTCATATTTTGTATGTCATTTACTCCACCCATGAACTCCTCATCATAGATGCTTGGTGCAATGGTCCAGTCCCACTCATCAAAATAAATAAGAGCCGCTGTTTTGTCCCTGTAACCACCACCTTCCGGCCAATTGTAATTGTACAATTCTACATTACCATCACCCGAATCACTTGCCAACTCAATCATTTCCCTTGCAACATAATTGCCATCTGAATCGGTCGTATCCCATATATTTTCATCCGTACCAACCCTGGTTCCATCTTCATCAAGGACAAAAAAGTAACCTGTATCACCAAGGGTTATATCTTCAACACTTTCTAAAAAAGCATTCTGAAAAACATCTTCAGCAACACCTGTGAAAACATTTCCCACTACTTCACCATTAACATCACGCATGGGAATATAGCTTGTAAGCATCCAAGTGCCAGCAACATAAGCCCTGCCCTCGTATGTCTGACCCCTTTGCGTAGTTTGATATACATCTGAACTTGCAGGGATATAAGTTCCAATTGCACGCTCCCCGGTATCCTGGCTAACTACATTTGTTGAAATCCTGAGGGTACCTGAGTCATCCGGTAGATCCTGAAATATAGTAACATAAGAATCAAGCATATCAGCATATTCATCAACCAGCTCAAATGTTTCATAAAAATCTACACCATCTATAGTCATAACAGGAAGATCCATCTGCCTTCTTTCACCAGTTATCTGGTCGATTACTGTAGCCTCCCTTGTTTCACTTTCGTTTACAATCACATCCCCTGTAACAATAAGATTTTCCATCATACGTGAATTACTATCTATATCGCGCAGCGCAAGCTCATAAACTTCTGAAATCTGCTCGTAAGCCATCCGAGCCTGGATTTCCATATTATCATGTATTTGATCATATGTTTCTTCCGTAATTGAGTTAATGCTTGCTATACCCAATATAATAATAGGCACCGAAACCAGTACAACGCAAATCGCGAGCAATTGCCACTTGAGACTTATATCATTTAAATTCATACTTTATTCACCCCTTTTTTCAAAAATCATTTCCTTATTAACAATTTTTCAGCATTAAGTTTGTTTATTTCAACAAATTTGGATAAATAAAATATTTAAATGTCAAGTATAACCTTTATTACTAGTAGTATTTGATTTAAGGGCAACTCAGGTATAAACAGTTATACCTTAAGTTTTTAAATTAAAAAGATTAGGTTTATTAGAAAAGAGGTGAGGTTACCTATCAATTTTAGAAAGGTTATTCTGTGATGAAAATGGAAATTGGACAACAAAATATGCAAGGTCTTGGCAGGGAAGCCACAAAAGATTATAATGAAAGACAATTGGTAGTATTTAATCTGGGAAGCGAAGAATTCGGGGTTAACATAAACGAAGTCAATAGCATACTTAAAATGTCCCCTATAACAAGAATACCCAATGCCCAGGATTATATAGAAGGAGTTATTAACCTTAGGGGGCAGATAATGGTTGTTATTGACCTTGCCAAAAAGCTAGGCCTGCCCCAAAAAGAAAGGGATAAAAACACAAGAATAATTGTAATTGAAACCAGTGAAACAATGGTTGGCATGATAGTTGACCATTCAAGGGAAGTTATAAGAATTTCTGAAGAGCAAATTCAGCCCCCGCCTGCTTTGATAACACAAAAAGTGAAATCTGAATATTTAGAAGGCGTTGCAATAATAAACAAAAAGGCTGGGAAAGAAAAAGAAGGGACAATAAAAGATGAAACAATACAAAAAAGAGAAGTGGGTGGAGAAGAATTAAATGTACAGGATTCAAGGCTTCTTATTTTACTTGACCTTGCTAAAATCCTTAATTCCGAGGATGTTGAAACAGCCCAAATGGCCCAGAATCAAGAACTTCAGACAGAACAAAAACCAAAGGAGCCAGAAAAGACGCAACCCGAAACAGTAGAGCAGGAAGAGACAAAAGAAAATACCGAAACAATTAAAGAGCAAAAAACACAAGAACAGGCACAAACCAAAACAGTAGAGCAGGAAGAGACAAAAGAAAATACCGAAGCAATAAAAGAACAAAAGCCAAAGGAACAAGAACAGGCACAACCTTCTGAACAGGAAAAACAAGAGCCATCTTCAGGAGAAGAACAAAATAAAGAAAGTGAAACCCCTGCAGAAAACAAAAATCAGGAAAAGGAAAGCAAAAAGGTAAAAAGTAAGAATTCCCTTGAAGAGTTTCAGAATCTTGATTCCTGATTAATTATTCTTATTTATTAAATTCTGATTATTTGTTAAAAAATCCTGCCCACTAACAGGTAAAATAAAAAAACAATTGTAAAATAATTTCATCGAGACAAGCAATTAAGCTTTTTCCCCTTGACTGCACCAGTTATTATTGCATATTATTACTTTATCAATGAGCATGGCGCATAATAGTAAATGAATAGGGTGGTTGGGGCTGGTTACAATAAGCCAATATGAATTTGTAAGCCCATGCCAAAGGAGGAGCCATGTTGGTTTATGCTTTAATTGGAGATAGCGGT
>Ga0207421_10006603_pt1 | contig 12597 bp, 12 predicted proteins | sample SodLakKL_010_SED_4_FD_187542 | JGI IMG/M metagenome (GOLD analysis project Ga0207421, IMG submission 187542) | Alkaline sediment microbial communities from Lake Tanatar, Kulunda Steppe, Russia - 8KL_010_SED (SPAdes) (version 2) | ecosystem: Environmental > Aquatic > Non-marine Saline and... | reverse complement strand
ATTCGCTCGCTACCTTCGGCGATCACGCCATCACTGGAGACTAACAGCCATCCAACGGCTGCCGGCCCGGGGTTGCCGCGGCAGGCACCATCGAAGTAGGCGTGGGCGCGTCCGCCGCCATCTTCCAGCAGTAGGGAGAGGCTACTCGGATCGGAGCCCTGGATAACCACTTTGTTGTCGTAGGCGACCGCGACCGCGCCGTCGCGTTCGGCGCGCCACTGCTCGTGGGGGGTGTTTCCCGACTCAATGTCGACGCCCTCGGCCCGAAGCCGCTCGGCCGCGCGGTCGGGATCACATTCGATTGTTGGCATACCGCGTCTCCGTACAGCAGGCCCAAAGGTGGTTCGTTCCGTAGGGCCGAACGTTGAAGCCGACCGACCTCCACAGTTGAGTATGCGGCTCTCGGAGTTCATCGAATACGAAGCCAACGAGCGCGCCGAGCGTCGACGCCTCGCTTCCGAGAAGTCCTACGAGATTCTCGACCGCCTCGCAGTCGACACCCAATTCACCGAGATTGCCGACAAATGCGAGTTTGGGAGCGTCTCGCCCTCTATTTTCGTCGGCCGGTCGGGTTACCCCGAAGTGTCGACTGGCCTGCTGTCGCCAGTCGGCAACGAAGCCACCGCCGCCCAGTTCGCCACTAGCGGGGCGTGGTACGACGAAGGTGTGTCAATCGGCGATGTCTTCGAACGCCGGACCTCCCTGCTCAACGCCAGCCAGTCGACGCCCGTCGAGACGAACGTCCACGATTCGTGGGAGGGCTTTCTCGGCGTCCAACGGGAGGTGGCGATCGCCGACCGCCCGGTAGGTATCGAAGTCGGTCTCAACGGTACACCCGAGTTAGATCTCGGCCTCTCGCCGGGCGACGTCTCAACCCCTACGGGCCCGCGGGCTCAGGCAACGGAGGCCACGCTCACTGAGAACCCACACGTCCCCCGACCAGTCAAAAAGACGCTCGAAGACGACGACTGGGGGGCAACGGGGGCGATGAACTATCTGTACAATCGGGGCTTTGATGTCTATGAGATCAACACCATTCTCTCGGCGGGCGCGCTCGGCCAGCGCGAGAACCGTCGACTCGTCCCCACGCGATGGTCGATTACGGCGGTCGACGATACGGTCGGCCAGTATCTCCGGGGTAAACGTCGAGATGCACCGAGCGTCGACACTGTCCAAGTGTTCCACAACGAGTATCTGGGCAACAGCTTCTGGGTTATCCTCGCACCCGGCCGCTGGGAGTTCGAGTTAGTTGAGTTCAAAGCCCCAGGCAGTGTCTGGAACCCTGACCCGCAAGCAGGTATATGGGTAGCCAGTGACTACGAGGGTGCTTCGGGCCGGACGAGTTACGTCGAGCAGACAGCCGGTGCTTACTACGCCGCCCGGCTCGCCGCCCTAGAGTACCTCGACGAAATCGGTCGACAGGCCAAGGTGCTCGTCCTCCGCCACGTTTCGGACGACTACTGGGGGCCAGTGGGTGTCTGGCAGGTTCGGGAATCGATCCGTCATGCCTTCGATGGCGAGAAGGGAGAAAGCGAAACGTTCGACGACGCTGTGAGCGATATCGTCGACCTGCTGCCGGTCTCAATAGCTGATCTCCGGCGCAACTCAACGCTGGTGGCGGGTCGACAGTCAGGACTCGACGCCTTCCTGTGAATAATGCAATGAGTCCGCCTCTGCGCGCAGGAAAATACTGCTGAACTGACCAAATATATATCGGGTTGTTCGATAACAGATGAACAGATAACTTACATGTCGGCGCCAGCCCCCTCACAGGAAGACCGTGCCCACTCTACGGCTGCCAGTTCTGAGACAAATCGTGGCCGTGGACCGACCGCGCCGAAAGACCGAATTCTGAGTCTTGACGTGCTCCGTGGGTTCGCACTGTTGGGTATTCTCGTTATCAACATCTGGGTGTTCGCACTTCCGTCTGTTGTCTTGACGAATCCAACGCTGTACGGTGATTTTTCGGGCCTAAACTATGCGGCCTGGTTCGTAAGCCACGTGTTTTTCGAACAGAAGTTTATCACGCTATTTACGCTGCTGTTTGGTGCTGGCGTGGTTCTGTTCATGGAATCAAAGCAGCAAAACGGCCAGCCAGCGCGTCGACTCCACTTTCGGCGTGGATTCTGGCTGCTTGTTATCGGGATGGCACATGCCTATCTGCTGTGGCACGGTGACATTCTCGTTGCGTACGCTCTCTGTGGGTTCGTCGTTGTCTTTCTGTACAGTTGGCGGCCGCGGAGGCTCTTCATCGTTGGGCTCGTCATGTTCAGCATTCCCTCGTTGTTGTACCTACTCGGTGGTGTCGGCTATCTGCTGGCAGATGCCGCCACACAAGCCGAGATCGAAACCAATGTTCTCGCTGGTTTCGGCGTCGAGCAGGGCGGGCTCGACGCGGAGATCGCAGCCTACCAGGGAAGCTGGCTCGAACAAATCGAGTACCGGCTGCCGATTGTCATCGGATTGCAGACAGTCGGGTTCCTGTTGGAAACGTTCTGGTTTTCGGCCGGCTTGATGCTTATCGGGATGGCACTGTACAAGTGGGGCGTCCTCTCGAACCAGCGAAGCACCGCATTCTACCGGCGTCTCTTCGTTGGTGCCGGAGCTATTGGCCTCACGCTTGTTCTGTCGGGCGTCTGGTACCGTGAGGTGGTTGGCTGGGAGACTACCCAGCTACTCTTGTTGGCCCGGCAGTTCAACTACTGGGGCGCACCGCTGTTGGCACTGGCATACGTCGCGGGGATTATGTTGTTGTGCCGTGCTGCAGCCGACGGGTACATTGCCACTGGCCTCTCAGCAGTCGGGAAAACAGCCTTTTCGAACTATCTGTTACAGACGGTTGTGGCGACGACACTGTTCTATGGCCACGGCCTCGGGCTCTTTGGCACGCTCGAACGGATAGAACTTCTCGCAGTTGTGGTGCTGATCTGGGCGGTCCAGATTCCGCTGTCGGTGGCTTGGGTGAACCGCTATCGGTTCGGTCCGATTGAGTGGCTCTGGAGAACACTCACCTACGGTGAACGACAGCCACTGCGGCTCGATAGCTGACCAGTCAAAAACGACACGCCCGACAAATCTAGGCGGTATCGAGTTTATCGAAGACGTCTTCGACCATTTCGCCAGTTTCCTCGATAATCGAATCGAGTTCCTCGTCATCGGTCGACATCCCTAGCAGTCGTGCAATTTTCATAATCGAGACGTGATAGATGTGCTGAACGCCGGGTTCTTCCTGCCAGATAATCATATTACAGGGAAACAGCGCACCGATTTTCTTTTCTGTTGCATCCAGCGCGCGGTCGGCCATTTTCGGGTTGCATGCGCCCAGCACGTAGTAGGGATCACGCTCGGCGTCGACCTTTTTGTTGAGCATCTCAGAGGGCGAAAACTCTGCCGGGAACCCAAATCCAGCGTCCGTACAGACTGTGCGGACGTGTTCGATGGCCTCGGCGTGGTCCATTGCAAGGGTCGTCTGTTTCTCACCGAAATCCTCAGCGTCGACAGTCTCGGGATCGAACGGGAGTGACATACCCTCTCTACGCGATGGCACTGCAAAAGCAGCCGGGTTACGGGTTAGTTGGTGGCTACCGGCTCGCGACCGATCACGTCAAAGACAGCGTTAACAAAGGTTTGTCGACGGTCAAAGTAGGTAGTCTCTACCGACTCAAGTACGTCGGCGAGCGGTTCGGGACCATCTGGGGTGCGAACCTCAGTCTCGCCGAATTTTTCGAGAATATCGCTTTGTTTCTGTGGCCAAGTGAGCCGCGAGGCGATACGAGCGACGGGCACGCCGTCGACGGCCCGTCCATCCCCGAGTTGGACGGTCGGTGTGGACTCCTCGTCGTCTGACATACCTTAGTGTTCGACGGCGAGTGCCTAATGGTTTCGATACCGACGCTCGGTGTCGACCGGATGGTTGTCTGTTAGCTAGAAATACGTCCACTTCGGTGACTGTCTGACATAGTGTTTTGTATACTGAATACATAGCCGGTGGTATGACAGATCTCTCGGAGGCCTACGAGGGGAGCGTGGCCTCACAACAGGGAAACCATCGGCTCTATTTGGGGGTGAGTCTCTTTTTCATCGGTGCGATGCTGTTGCTTGCGGCTATCGTCGTCGCGGGCTCTGGATTGTTGACCTCGCGCGGCTACTCCCTCGGCCAGACGCGATGGCTCGGCGGCATTCTGGGTGGCATCGGCCTGCCGGCAGTCATTCTTGGTGTCTTTACGGTCCTGCCGGCGGATCGACGCACCCGGTCGGCAGCACTGATCGGGGCCTCGCTCGCGCTGTTCGGTGTCGCTATTTTCTCGCATGCCTACCCCTGTCAGTGGATCGGGACGACCTGTTCGAACCCCGGTGCCGATCTCACACTCCTGACTGCGGGCGTCTACGCGCTCGGGACGCTGACAACCGTCTGGTGTCTGTTTGTGGGTATTGCGAACTTCAAAATCCGGAACAATCCCGGTGGCACCGTCACTATGGAGGTCACCCGGCAGGGCGAGACGAAAGTCGTCGAAGTCGAGCGCTCAGAACTCGGCGGACTCGGCGGGATCGGCTTTCTGGGCTCGACGCCCGACGGTGAGGTCGAAACCCAGACGAACCACGCCAGCCAGCAGACTGCGGTGGCTTCGACGACAAGCGACGGCGGGGCGACCACCAACGAGATCTCCTCGCTCAACTCGGGCGGTCCTGCAACGAGTGTCGACACCCCATCGACCGGTGTCGACCGCATCGGTCCGACCAGCCCCTCGAGTGACCGCTCGACTCGTGCGGACCCCTCGGTTGATCGGTACTGTGGCAGCTGTGTCGAATTTAAATACGTCCGGACCGACAGCGGAATTCGACCCTACTGTGGGCTGCACGACGAGCTGATGGACGATATGGACGCCTGCGAGGAGTGGCAGTCCCGATAGTGTTCAGTCGAGAAACGCCCGCAAGGCTTCTGTCGACCACGTATTGATGACGTGCTCGGGTTCTGCCCAGCCACGTCTGGCGGTTTTGACGCCATAGCGCACGTTCTCGAAGGCGCCGGGTCCGTGGGCGTCAGTGTTGATCGCAACCGTCCCACCGGCCTCGACAACCGTCCGAACGGCCTCGCCGTGGAGATCCAATCGGAGGGGGTTGGCGTTGACCTCAAGGGCGGTGTCGTGGGCGGCCGCACACTCCGCCAGCGCGGTGAAATCGACCGCAAGCCCCTCACGGCTGTTGATCATCCGTCCAGTGGGATGGCCGATGATGTCGACAGTGGGTTCGCGAATCGCCTCACAGAGTCGTTCGGTCGCCGTTTCGGCGTCCTGATCCAGCGCACTGTGAGGTGAGGCAACCACCACATCGAGTTCTGCGAGCAACTCGGTCGACGTACTGAGCGAGCCGTCGGCCTCGATGTTCGTCTCGACACCCGACAGGAGTTCGATGTCGAGTTCGTCCTGAATGGCCGCAATTTCCTCGCGTTGTTCGTGGAGGTCGGCGTCGCTGAGGCCAATCGATTCGATAATGCCTGCGCCCGCGGCGTGGTCGGTGACCGCATGGAACTCGTAGCCGAAGTCGGCAGCGGCTTCGGCCATCTCGCGGATCGAATACCGACCGTCGGACCACTCGGTGTGAGTGTGGAGATCGCCACCGATTGCCGATTGGTCGACCAAATTCGGCAGCTCGCCTGCGGCTGCGGCATCGATCTCGCCGTTGTTTTCGCGGAGTTCCGGCGGGATCCACGCGAGTCCTAGGGCTTCGTACATCTCGGCCTCGGTCTCGCCGCCGAGCCGAACCCCCTCCCGGCGGGCGTCTTCGGCACTCGAGCTTTCAGGATTATCCAACTCCGAGACGTCGAAGATCCCGTACTCGTTGACTTTCTTCTCTTGGGCAATGGCGACATTCCGCAGCCGGACGTTGTGGTCTTTGCTTCCCGTAAAGTACTGCAGCGCCGCGCCGAACTCATCGGGAACGACCACTCGGAGATCAACTCGCACATCGTCGGCCCGAAGGCTAGATTTGTGCGTGCCGGCCTCGATGACATCGTCGGCTTGCTCCCAGTCGGTAAACGCGTCGACGACGGCTTGGCTGTCGTCGCTGGCGACGAGCACGTCGACGTCGCCGATGGTGTCTTTCCAGCGGCGGATTGAGCCGGCGACTTCGAGGCGGTCGACGGCGTCGTTGGCTTCGAGATACCCAAGCACCGAATCCGCAATCGGTCGAGCCTCGCCGAGTCGCTCGCGCTGTTGACTCTGGCGAGCGAAGGGAATATTTTCGAGAATGTTCTGTTCGGTCTTGGCTCCAAAACCCTTGATTTGCTGGATCTCGCCGGCTTCGGCGGCGGCTTCGAGTTCGTCGAGATCAGTGATCCCGAGTTCCTCGTAGAGGCTACCGACAGTTTTCGGGCCGACGCCCTCGACGCTGGTGAGTCCGGCCATATCGACTGGGAGTTCCTCACGAAGGTCGACGAGTTCGGTTATCTGGCCTGTCTCGAAGTATTCGACGACTTTCGAGGCGATGGCGTCACCGACACGGTCGATGTTTTCGACTTCGTCTTGGCCAGTGGCCGCGAGTTGGTCGATTGGCTCGGGATACTCGGCGATGTTTTCGGCCGCCCGGCGGTAGGCGTTGGGCTTGTACTCAACGCCCGTCGCCTCAAGACGGTCGGCGAACTCCACGAGCAGGCGGGCGATCTCGTCGTTGTAGCTCATTTGTCGGGTGTTCGGACGCGGGCTACTTAATCGGTCAGTCGACGAGACTACCGTCGACGGCTGTTCGAGTCGCTGTGGCCGAGTGCCTTTTTTAAAAACCGTGTCCAGCGTTTCGTGTCGGCTGCGGCCTGCCGTTGGGATTCGGCTTCGAGGTCGACCGGCTCAAGCTGGTCGAGGGCGTTGAGCGCGCGGTCGATCCCGATAATCGATTCGGCGAGCGTTTCGCCCTCTTCGTAGCTCACCTCGCCGTTCTCGATCCGGTCGAGGCGCTCGACACGCTCGCGCCTGAGGTTTCGCTTTGCGGTCTCGACGCGCTCGCGTTCGCCCGGTGGGACGGTCTCGCGGCGGTTGATCTCGAAGACGAACGTTCGGAGATCCAGCTTTTCGCCTTGGATCTCGATGGCATCCGGAATCTGTGCACCCACAGTCGAGCCATCCCGACCAACGCGTTCGAGGAGCTGTTTGCGCTGATACTCCTTCACACATGTTTGTAGGGCTCGGCTGTATTTTTGTCCGTCGACCGCGTGTTCGGTCGACCGCAGTGGTTGTCACAGAAACTGTCGTGAATCACCCTGAAACTGAAACTTCTTAAGGGAATCGGCAGTATCGAATGGTATGGGTCTGTTTGATCGGCTACGCGGCGATGACGCCCCGCGTGTCGCCTTTATCGGTATTGATGGGGTTCCCTTTAGCCTTCTTTCGAACCACAAAGATCGGCTTCCCAACTTCGCTGCGCTCGCCGACGAGGGCTCGGCTGGCGCAATCGACAGCATCGTCCCGCCCGAATCGAGCGCGTGTTGGCCCGCGCTGACGACCGGCGTCAACCCCGGTGAAACCGGTGTATACGGCTTTCAGGACCGCGAAGTCGGCTCCTATGACACCTATGTGCCGATGGGACAAGACGTCCAAGCAACCCGCTTGTGGGACCGGGTGACCGAGGCCGAACGGCTCGCAACCGTCCTCAACGTTCCCGTGACGTTCCCGCCACAACGAAACGTCCAGCGCATGGTCTCAGGCTTTCTGTCACCCAGCGTCGACAAGGCAAGCCAGCCCGACGAACTGCGTGAGACGCTCGAATCCAACGGCTATCTGATCGACGTCAACGCCAAACTCGGACACAAAGATGATAAATCCGAGTTCATGGATCACGCCCACAAAACGATGCGAAAACGCTTCGAGGCGTTCGAACACTATCTAACTGCCGACGACTGGGATCTGTTCTTTGGGGTGTTTATGACCACCGACCGGGTCAACCACTTCCTGTTTAAGGACTACGAGACTGACGGCGAGAACAAGGAGGCGTTCCTCGAGTTTTACGAACAACTCGACGACTACATCGGCCAGCTCCGCGAGCGACTGAGCGAGGATACCACACTCGTCGTCGCCTCGGATCACGGCTTTACCAGTCTCAACTACGAAGTCCACTGCAACACGTGGCTCGAAAAAGAAGGCTGGCTCTCGTACGAAGACGACGATCACAGCGAACTCGGCGATATTTCCGACGAAACCCGTGCGTACTCGCTGATTCCGGGTCGGTTTTATCTCAACCTCGAAGGCCGCGAGCCACGCGGCAGCGTTCCAGAAGACGACTACGAGGAGGTGCGAGCCGAACTCAAAGCCGACCTCGAAGCACTCGAAGGCCCTGACGGCACCCCGGTCTGTGAGCGTGTTGTCGAACAGGAGGTCGCGTTCCGTGGCGACCACGCCGACATCGCGCCGGATCTGGTTGCAATTCCAACCCACGGCTTCGATCTCAAATCCGGCTTCAAAGGCCACGACGAGGTCTTTGATGTCGGTCCTCGAAACGGCATGCACAGCTTCGACAACGCCACGCTGCTGGTCGACGATCCGAACGTCCTCATCGAGGACGCCGATCTGTTCGATATCGCTCCCACGATTCTGGATCTGATGGAAATCGAGTACGGCCGCACCGAGTTCGACGGTGCCAGTCTGCTAAAATAGTCCATCGAGATTGTCGTTCTCGAAGTTCTTTTTTGCCTCCGAGGCCCTTTCGCGCTCGATTGTCGCTCGTTCTTCGGCAGCCTGTTCGGCGCGTGCAAAAAGCCGTTCGACGCGTTCCGAGCGGTCGACGCCGCCCAACAACACGAGCGAGGCCAGTCGGTCGCTTTTAATCGGGAAATCACCGCCGCGGACCTGCATGGTTCCGGTTTCGGTTTCGACCCACCGCCGGGCTTTCTCGACACCCTTTCGTGAAATGCGGCCAGCTTCGCCGGCAACGACAAAGAGTGCGGCCTCGGCAGTTGTGGCTCCAGGAAGGCTCAATCCCGCCAACACAGCGTTTCGGGTTGTACTCGTAACGACGTTGATGTTTTCATCGGCCGCCTCGGCGGCGGGGCTGCTGGCATAGCCTAGTGCGGCGAGCCCACCTCCTCGAAGTGTGTTGATAATCTCCGAGGAGTCGACGACGCTTTCGGCGACACCTTGGGTCGACTCTCCGGCAGCCAACAACAGGCTCACTCGCCGGGCGATGTTTTTGTTAATAGCTGCATACCCGTCGCTAAGGCTCTCGCCGGCAGCCTTCCAAGCGTCGTTGTCGACGACGAGTGTCGCATCGGCTTCGCCCAAGAGTGTTTTCAGCGACCGGGCAGCATTGTTCTGACACAACGCACCCTCGTTCGAACCGGGCAACACACCCAGTGCGTACACTGGGACGTCGTAAACGCGGTTGAGCCGACGGCACAACACCGGCGCCCCACCTGATCCAGTGCCACCACCGAGCCCGGCGACGACAATGATTGCCTCTGTTCCGGTGTCGATTCGGCTGCTGAGCGTCGTCATCACCTGCTCGATGTCTTGGTCCATCACCGCCGCACCGAGTTCGTTGTCACCACCGACGCCGTGGGCGTTGACTCGGTTTTGGCCGATGAGAACGGTCTCGGTGGAGAGCCCACGGAGATCAGCCGATGCGGTGTTGATCGCACAGGTCGCCCGGATAGCACCGAACCCCATCTGTTCGTCGAACGACTCGATGGCCGTCGTCAGTTTGCCACCAGCTTGGCCAACGCCGACCAGAACGGATTTCATACAGATGATGAACAGTCACGCTGTTTCAATGTTATCCATACTGTCATCTCAGCTCTGCGGAGAAGTGACAATCGTTTTGGTAGTGGCTAAATAACTTTTAGTATGTTACATACTGCTGCCGACACCGTGCAGAATCACTCTCCGTCGACGCTGTTGGATGCATACTTCGAACAGCTTGTCTCAGTAATCAAGACAGCCTCTCCCAAACAACTCGCCGATAAAACCGGCCTCACCGTTGATAAAATCGATGCGCTGGGCGCTGGCGAGCAGCCGACGCTCACCGTCGAACAGGCGGCCGCGATTCTCGCAGTCGACGACGCGAGCCCGGATGCCGAGGCCATCGTTTTCGAGCTTCGAGATCACCTGTTGATGGGGATGACGACCGCCGTGTTGGATGTCGATACCATCGCAGCCACCGCCGACACTGATCTCACCGGCCAAGAGGTCCAACAGGCTATCGAGGGCCGCGCCGAGATGACACTCAGCCAGCTGGCGGCGATCCAGTCAGTGATCGACGGACGGGAGAACTGAGATGGCTGACGTTGTGATTTTAGGCTGTGGCTACATCGGCACTGAGTTGGGTCGACAACTCACTGAGTCGGGTTACGAAGTCGTGGGCGTCCGCCGCTCGGTGTCTGGCTGTATGGCCATCGAGGAGGCCGGCTTCGAGGCTCACCAAGCCGACCTCACCGATTCTGACGACCGCACAGGACTGCCAGACGCCGAGTGGCTTGTGTTTGCAGCCTCTTCGGGCGGCCGAAACGCCGAGGCGGCCCGGACTATCTACGTCGACGCACTTGAGGCAGCAATCGCGGAGTACGGCAACCGCGAGTCAACGCCTGATCGCCTCGTCTACACGTCAAGTACGGGCGTCTACGGCGACCACGACGGCGAGTTGGTCGACGAGTCGACGCCGCTTGAGCCAACCACCGAGAAAACCGAGGTACTCGTCGAGGCTGAACGCGTCGCACTCGAAGAAAGCCCAAAGCACAGTATAGACGGCTCTGTTGCCCGGTTTTCCGGGCTGTACGGCCCGGGCCGCTACCGGCTCAGTCGGTATCTCGACGGCCCGGTTACCGAGGGTTACTTAAATATGGTTCATCAGGAAGACGCCGCGGGCGCAGTCGCCTATCTGCTGACAGCCGACCGCGCGCGAGACGAGACCGTCGTCGTCACTGACGACGAGCCGGTCGACAAATGGGCGTTCGCCGACTGGCTGGCGGCCGAATGCGGTCGTGAGAGTCCACCGAAACGAACGAAACAACAGCGGCTTACCGACGATGAGCTCTCTGCGGCGGCGCGTCGACGGATTCTCACAAGTAAACGGTGTTCGAACGAGTATCTCCGCAGGTTGGGCTATGAGCTCCGATATCCGACGTTTCGTGAAGGCTACCGAGCGGCAGTCGATTCCTACCGCAACGAAGACACAGCCTAACAATACACGAGATTGTCGTACCGAACTGCCTGCCGGCAGGCGGTAATAACTGACTACCCAGTCGATGGTTAGTTGCACCACTATTTGTCCTTGCTAAACCAACGCAATCTCTGCCAAGCTTCTTATCGAATGACCTTGACACACCAACTATGGGACAGCTAGCTGTCGGCGAGGTCTTTGGGCTGATCGAGGAGTTGGTCAGTGCTCAGACCGAGCTGTTCGTTGCAATCGTTGTCCTCGTGGGACTCACGGGAGCCGCTGCAATCGTCTACCGTTGGCTCCGTCAGTCCAACGGTGAGCGGTTCAAACAGCTCCTCGCCGAACAGGAGGCTGTGACGGTGTTGATGCATCCGAACCCGGATCCGGATGCAATGGCCTCGGCGACAGCAGTCGCCGCGCTGGCTACCCAACTCGACACAGAGGTAACAATCCAGTATCCCGGCCAGATCCGCCATCAGGAAAACCGGGCGTTCCGAACCGTGTTGGATCTCGAACTCGACAATATCGATCATGTGACTGATCTCGCCGCCGAGGCCGTGATTCTCGTCGACCACAATGCCCCTCGTGGGTTTACTGGTGCGGAAGGAATTCTCCCGCTGGCAGTCGTTGATCACCACCCTGGCGAGGGGACCGGTGAGCTGTTTACCGACGTGCGAACGGACTACGGCTCGTGTTCAAGCATCGTCGCCGAATACTTCGAGGACATCGGTGCGGTGCCGGTGCCAGCCGAACAGCACGCCAGCGAAACCGGCGCGACGTACGTCTTGCCCTCTTCGGCCGCCACGGGGCTGTTGTACGGGATTCTGTCGGATACGAAGAACCTGACAGTCGGTGCGGCTGCCGTCGACTTCGAGGCCGCATCGTACCTGTATCCCGGCGTCGATCAAGACCGTCTCGACCGCATTGCTAACCCGGAGGTCGACGCCGAGGTGCTCGAAATCAAGGCTCGTGCGATTGCGGGTCGACGCATCAAAGGCTCGTTTGCGGTCTGCGATGTCGGACCCGTATCGAATGCGGATGCGATCCCACAGGCTGCCGACGAGATCATCCGTCTCGAAGGGGTGACAGCGGTCGTCATCGCTGGGGAAAAAGAGGGTACGATCCATCTGTCAGGTCGGTCGAGAGACGACCGCGTCCACATGGGCCGGGTGCTCGAAAGCGTCACCGACGGGATTTCGAACGCCAGCGCAGGCGGTCACGCCCGGATGGGTGGCGGCCAGATTGCGCCGCAACCCCAACTGTCCGATGGCGGCGAGCCAGTCAGCAGCGAGACAGTCCCGCGTGAGGCGTTGGTCGACCGACTGTTTTCGTCGATGGCCGGCGACGTGTAGGGGTTTATTCGACTCGGAAAGCTACAACAGGTATGGCAACTGCAGACGGTACGTGGAGCTATCGCGAGCGGTTCGGCGACAGCTTTGGTCGGACCTACTTTCGGCGGTT
>Ga0207421_10006601_pt1 | contig 12601 bp, 13 predicted proteins | sample SodLakKL_010_SED_4_FD_187542 | JGI IMG/M metagenome (GOLD analysis project Ga0207421, IMG submission 187542) | Alkaline sediment microbial communities from Lake Tanatar, Kulunda Steppe, Russia - 8KL_010_SED (SPAdes) (version 2) | ecosystem: Environmental > Aquatic > Non-marine Saline and... | reverse complement strand
AGGCAAACTCTTGCACAATACTCTCGCTCTGTATTCAGCACCGTCGCATGATCCTATTACTTATTAATTATTTCAGCAGACTGCAACTGGAATAAACTGATCGCCCTTAGATACCCAGTAGGCATACACTCGAGCAACCTATGGATACGGATGGAATTTCCGCTCGAGCACCGGCTCGAACCCAAGATCGGCTGGCACTGATTCGGCGCGGTCGCCGAAATATGGTTCGTCCGTAAAGAGCGGTTGTGCGCCGGGAACGACTACCCTGACGGCCTCGAATCCGAGTTGGTGGACGTCGGCCGTCGTCAGTCTCGTGGCGACCGGTGAGAGTTCCGCTGCAGTCGTCCGTTCTATGAGCTCCTCGAGCGCCTCGGCTCCGGTTGGAACGGGGTCCGGGCCGACCGTCGCGGCGGTGATCTCCTGTGTTGCATCGACGAATTCCTGGGCCTGTTCGGGGAACCCACCGTACTCGCCGATCACGCCACCGGCTGCGCCCGCCTCGTCTTCGCCCATACCTCGCAACTCCATCCAGTTTTGCAGGGCTTCCTCGAGTGCGCCAACGGCGGCTGCGTTGGCGTCGAGTCCACAGGCCGATCCCATCGCGAAGTGGGGCCACGGTTCGTCTTCGGGAGTGGGGTCATCGAGTGGCCGGTGGACGGCGACACCGACGACGGGGATATCGACGTCCTGTGTGAGCAACAGCGCGGTCGTCTCGAGCCCCTCACTCTTCGCCCGACGGGCCAGGGTCCGATAGTGATCGTGAGTGATGGTGAGCTCGAGTGGCTCGAACGTCGAGTACCACGAGAGCATCGTGGCGTCGCGTTCGATGACCTCCGTCAGTCCGCTGATGAGCGCATCGACTGTCGAAGAGCCGAGGCCAAGCCCGGTCGTGATCGACGGCAGCGGTTGGGTGTCGCCGTACGTTTTCGAGGGTTGGGGGAACTGCACGAGGTCGGCGTGGATGTGGACACTCGATTCCGACTCGAGCGCGAGACCAGGGGCCCACCGCGCCTCGGATTCCGGGTCGAACGCGGGTGCGTCGGCTGGTCTGACCACGTCGGCGGGCGTGACAGTTGAGTCGAGATCGGTCGCTGCCGCCGTCTCGAACGTGGCAGCTCGGTAGACGCCAGCACAGTATCGCTCGAGGGCCTCCCCGACGGCTTTCATCAGCGCTTCGTTCCAGTCGACGGCGACGCCAGCTGCCTGCTGCGGTGCCGTTGCGTCACTGTAGGCCGTCGTCTCAGCAACGGTTGCGAGGTAGTAAGGTGCCGGAAACGATTCGAATTCGCCGATCGATTCGACGATCCCGACTCGGTTGTCGATTGCGATCTCGACACGGTCAACTGCCTCCTCGAGCGCTAGACTGTCATCGGCCGTCAGGTCGATGTCGTCGGCTGCCGGCGCGTCGATATCGGCACAGCCGGGCACGGGGAGCAACTGCCGGCGAGCGTGGGGCACTTCTCGGATCTGCCCGAGGATCGACGGGCTTTCGCCGCTGAAGAGACGGATACACTCTCGACCCGCAATCGCTCCGGCGAGTCTGGCTTCGGCGCGACCGGCCGATGGCGCACTGTCGCCGCCGTCGTACAGCGAGTCGACTCTGGCCTCGAGGCAATCGAACCAGCCCGTATCGGCCGAAAAACCGGTGACTGCGGCGTCGACTTCCTCGATTGCCTGGCCCCCAACACCGCCGACCTCGACGGCTATCCAGGGTGTCCCGCCCGCTCGAGCGGCGTCGTTCGCCGCCTCGAACGTGTTTGCACCGACGACGTGACCGACGACACCGAGGGTAGCGTCTTCGAGGTCATCAGGGGTGGCGTCGACGGCGGTCACGCTATCGACGTCATCGAAGGCGGCGACGATGGCCGCTCGGATCGGGTCCTCAGCTACGACGTGTACGTCCATACGCCCAGCCACACAGGCCGTCCCCAAAAACGCCCCGTTCGCCGCTGGCACTGGACGGCACCATTATATAGCCGCCCACGACACATTCAGGTCTCTATGGCCGGCGACAGCGAAGACCCGAACGCCGACGTACAGTACCACCTCGAGGTGGGCCCCGCGGACGTAGCCGAGACGGTGTTGCTCCCGGGTAACCCCGAACGGATCGATAAAATCGTCGCCCACTGGGACGAGTACGAAGAACGGGCGTACCACCGCGAGTATCGGACCGCGACGGGGACATACGAGGAGACGCCGATTTCAGTGACCTCCACGGGCATCGGCGGCCCATCGGCGGCGATCGCCGTCGAGGAGCTCGCTCGCGTCGGGTGTGACACCTTTATTCGGGTTGGTTCCTGTGGGGCGATTCAGCCGGAGATGGACGTTGGCGACCTCGTCATCACCACGGGCGGGGTTCGCCAGGAAGGAACGAGCAAGGAGTACGTCCGGGAGGACTACCCGGCGACCGCAGATTACGAAGTCGTGAGCGCACTCGTGGCGGCCGCCGAACGGCTGGAATATGACTACCACACCGGTGTCACGATGAGTGCGGATTCGTTCTACAGCGGCCAGGGACGTCCCGGATTCGAGGGCTTCGAGGCTGCTGGGTTCGATACCCTCGTGGACGAACTGCGAGAGGCAAACGTGGCGAACATCGAAATGGAAGCGAGTGCCCTCCTCACCATCGCGTCGGTCTACGGCCTTCGAGCCGGAGCCGTCTGTTCTGTCTACGCAAACCGCCTCACCGGCGAGTTCCGTACCGAGGGTGAATCACGGGCCGCGAAAACGGCCTCCCTCGCGACACACCTCCTCGCGAAAATGGACCAGGTCAAAGCCGACGCCGGCGTCGATCACTGGCACGCAGGACTCAGCCTCGAGTAGGTGTTTATCGCTCCTGTCGACCCTTAGTCTGGCGATAATCCGATGCCATCAGCTGGACGAAGTGCTCGAGCCACGCCTGACGCTGCGCTTCGGTCTGTGCCGTTGGCTCGAGCATCGGGACCAGTTCGAACCCGCGGCCTCTGATCGTCGTCGCGTGGTCACGCTCGATAGCCAACTCGTCGGCTGGTGTCGTCGTGTATTCAACGCCAATCTCGTGTAAGGCTCGGTCGCCGACGGGGACGATGATCTCTGGGTTGATCATCCGAATTTCGGCGTTGAGATACGGCTCGCACGTGTCGATTTCGTCGTCGGTCGGTGGCCGTTCCGGGTCTCGACACCGGGTCAGGTTCGTGAGGTACACGTTCGAGACCGTTGGCGCTGCAGGATCGCTCGTGCTTGCACAGAGGCCAAGTCGCTGGAGGATTCGATAGAGGCCATCCTCGGCGAACCCCTCGTCACCGTCCGTCGAACGCAGAAACGGAATCCCGACCGCATCCGCTCGAGTACTGGGGCGTTCCCCGACGAAGAGGAAGTCGGCTCCAACGTCCCCGTATCCGTGAACGACCTGTGTCCGGGGCTCACAGAGGTTTGGACAGTTCGTACACTGCTCGTCCATTCCGAACGGGTTCGCCGTCGACTGTTGGTTCGCGTCCACAGTCAAACTGGGGGCAGCGAGTACAAAAACTGTGTGTCTCGGGTCATTTTTGGCGGGCAGACCACCGGCTCAGGTACTCGAGAGGGCGCCGTTCTGTGCCGGCGTCACCCGTCGCTCGAGTGCGAACACCCCGAGGCCGAGCAGACAGCACCCACCGATCAACAGCGGCCAGAGCAGGTGATCGATGCCGTAATCGAAAAAGAGGCCGCCGAGGACGGGCCCAATACCGAAGCCGAGCCGTTTGGCAACCTCGAGCACCGAAAGCTGTGACCCCCTGGAGCGCACCGGCCCAACGTCACTTGCCAGGGCCGTAATCAGTGGTGCGTGGAGGATTTCGCCGAACGTTCGCAGGACGAGGAACGCCCCGATGAGCCCCACGCCGACCGCCCACGGCGCACCGTAAGAGGCGAACACAGCGACGAAACTCAGCGTCCAGAAGATCGCTGAAAGTACCAGCCCTCGCGTCCGTCGCCACCGGGCAATCCGTGCGACGACGGGGAGCTGAAAGAGGACGATCACGAGCGGATTCAACACGAACAGGGTCCCGAGTTGTTCACTCGTCAGGTCGAACGTCGTTTCGGCGTGGACGGGAATCGTCGAGTTCATCTGGGCGTACATGATGGCGAATCCGACGTTCAGCAGGGCCAAGGCGAGTATCGTCGGATGAGTTACCGCCCGGGCCCACGTGTGAATCGTTTCTCGAGGCGACTCGAGTCTTGTACCTTCGTCCGCGAGGTCGGCGGCTGCCGGAGACGGAGACAACGCGACGAAGAGCACGACCGCGACGACGGCACTCGTGAGGCCATTGGCGACGAACACCCCTGTCTGGGTGATCCCGTAGATGACGCCGCCGAGCACGAATCCGATACCGAAGCCGGCGTTACTCGCCACTTTGAGCACCGCGTACGCCCGTTCTCGAGCATCGTCCGTGGTCAGGTCGGCGATCATCGCCTGGCTGGCTGGGGTGAACAATCCCATCACGAGACCGGCGACCGCAGCGACGAGGGTGAACTCGAGAGCGGTCGTGACCAGCGCGTACCCCGCGAGTGCAGGGGCCCCGAGAGCCATGCTCGTCACCATCACCGGCCGCCGGCCATACCGATCCGCGAGGAGCCCACCCACGAGTGTCCCCACGGCGAGGCCGACGCTGTTGGCGAAGAGACCGACGCCGACCAAGGTGAACGGAATCCCAACCTCGAGGTAGAAGTACAGCGTCGCGAAGGGATAGACGAGGCCGGAGCCGAGCACGTTGATGAATCGGGCGGTGGCGACGATCCACACGTCGCGGCTAAGTCCACGCAGACTGGCGAACCGAGTCACGTCAGGTGATCAGTGACAGCTCGTATAGTGGTGTGGGATCCGGCGAGGTGGACGGTCGCGAGCCGACGGTTACCGTCCTAACCCGCCGCGTTCGGTGACCTCGAGGATGAATTTGACGTTCCGAACGATCTCCTCCGGGGAGGTGTCTGTGGCGTCGTCGTACAGGTCGCTCGTCCGGTAGAGGATGTTCGAGAGCTGTTTGCTTTCGCTCGTCTCGCCGCGAACGTCGTCTGCAACCTCCCTGAGGAGGGCAACACGTTCTGGGTCGGGCTCGAATTCGTGTTCGGGGTCGCTCATCGCTACTCCGTCTGTGTGTCTTCGGGCGGCGTTCGACTCGAGGCTGACGTGGAGACGCTCCGCCGGTGCACGATGCCGATGTTGTCGGCGACAGTCGCTGTCAGGTCCCGGAAGGCATCTCCGGTGGTCCCGTCGTCCTCGAGGACAGTCGGTTCACCCTCGTCGCCGCCGGCCCGAACGGTGGGGTCGAGCGGGATCGAGCCGAGAAACGGCAGATCGTGGCTTTCGGCGAACGCCGAACCGCCGCCAGCGCCGAAGATGTCGTGATCGCCGCCGCAGTCAGGACAGACGAACGTCGCCATATTTTCGGCGATACCGAGCACGACGGTGTCGTGACGGGCGAACATTTGTAGTCCCTTGCGGGCGTCGTCGAGGGCGACGTTCTGTGGGGTCGTGACGATGACGGCCCCCGTGACAGGAATCGTCTGGAGCATCGTCAGTTGCGTGTCGCCAGTCCCCGGCGGAAGATCGATCACGAGGTAGTCGAGGTGGCCCCACTCGACGTCCTCTGTCAACTGGGTAATGACCTTGTGAACCATCGGTCCCCGCCAGATGACCGGGTCGTCCTCGCCGAGCAAAAAGGCCATGCTCATGAGCTTGACGCCGTACTTCTCGGGCGGGACGAGGGTTTCGTCTTCGGTCGCCAGCGGGGGCTCGTCAGCATCGAACATCCGCGGCACGTTCGGACCGTACACGTCTGCATCGAGCAAGCCGACACTGGCACCGAGTTGTGAGAGCCCAGCTGCGAGGTTGACCGAGACCGTCGACTTCCCGACGCCGCCTTTGCCCGAGGCGACGGCGATGACGTTTTTCACGTTGGGCAAGACCGTCTCCGGTCCGGCATCGTCACGTCCCGGAATACTCGCTGAGAGATCGATCTCGAGTCCGGTATCCGACAGGGCGTCCCGAACGTCGCCGGCCATCGCGGTTTCAGTCGGTGAATACGGGGCGCCAAGGGCGAGGTCGATGGCGATCACCTCGTCGTCCACCGTCACCTCGTTGACCAGGCCAAGAGAGACGATGTCGTCGCCAAGGGTGGGGTCCTCGACCGTCTCGAGACGCTCGAGCACGCTTGCTTTGTCCATACGCCATGGTGGTTGCCGGTGGTCGAAAAGCGTTGTGCTCGCCGGCGGCAATCACTGTCTTCAGGGTCGGAAGTCGAAGCGAGGGCCACCGTACGTCGGCGGATCTGGCTCGAGTTCGACGCCGTGTTCGAAGCGGACGTAATTGAGATAGAACGGGCGACCACAGCCCTCGATCGGGTCGCCATCCCAGTCGGTGACCGGCTGGTCTTCCCCGCAGTGAAACGCGATCCCGTCGGCGGCCTCCCGGCGTTCGATATCGTCCGCTGGTGTCGCGTAGGTCCAGCCAGGTTGGGCCATCGTCGTCACCGATCGGTCCGCGAGGTCGACGGTTCGCTCGAGGCTGACGACGGCGTCACAGTGCGGGCACGTGTAGCGGACGGTGACGGTCCGGTCCATACGCGTAGAACGGGTGCTCGAGTCAAAACGTGTCCGGTCGAGGAACCCTGTTTGATGGGTGCGGTGGGCATTAGCTGAAAGAGTCGCTCAGAACGTGTCTCGAAGCCGATGATCCGGCTACGACGAGAAGAATCCGCGTATGCGAGCAAGAAATCCGGCCTTCGGCTCCGAATCGTCGTCCGAGTGTTCGTCCTCAGTGGCAGTTTCTCGAGCAGGGCTGTCGTTCGTTGATTCCTCGAGCGAGCCAGCAAGTGGTCCGGCGGCGTCCGTGGCATCCGTCTCGGTAGCGGTTGCACCGTTGCCCGTCGGTGTTCCCTCGAGATCATCGAGCGACAGATCGATATCGGAGACATCCGGTGTCCGTTCGCGACCCTCACCAGCCTCGGCAGCCCGGACGTCAGCACCCGTGACCGTTCCCTGTTCGATCCGGGTTTCGAGACCCTCTGCTGGGTCCGGACTCGAGGACGTGTTGTGTGCTTCGATTTCCGAACCTGCGTCTCCTCCAGACGTCTCGAGTTCGTTCGCGTCCGATTGGGGGGATGTGGTGGGTGATTCATCCGGCCCGTCCGCTGCGACCGTCCCAATCGCCTTCTCCGCTGACTCGCTCGGTCCGTGAGGGAGGGTTTCGTCGCCGTCCGAGTCCTCGCGGGTCGACGTGACAGGCTCAGGCTGTGGTGGTTCCGCTGATGATTGCGTTTCGTTCAGCGAGTTCAGGATATCGTCGACGCTCTTGTCCGAGACGACGCGTTTTGGACCGCCACCTGGTCCATCCGCACCCGCATCCCCCTGGCCACCGTCGTCCGTGTGATCGCCCATGGTGGAGATGTGATGAGCGCACCGGCATAAGCGTTCTCGGTTCGGGGATCGAGAACGCGCTTGAGTCACTCGCGGTCGGCGGCGAGCACCACGTTCACGACGGCGCCGAGTACGATGAGGATCCCCGCGAAGTACAGCCAGGTAACGAAGACGAGGATGGCCCCGATGGCCCCATAGGCTTCATATTGGCCCGCATTGCCCGCATAAACCTGAAAGCCGAGTTGGAGGATCACCCATCCAATAGCAGCAAATGTTGCGCCAGGAAGGATCTCACGCAGGGTGACCGAAACAGGCGGGAGGACGTAATAGATCGGCACGAATACCAGGACCAATCCTCCCAGCAGTGTTACCCATCCAAGAAGCCCACCAAAAGGGATTTCGGCGGCAGCAACCCCGATAACCGCCCCGAGGGAAATCATCAACAACAGTGCAAGCACACCTGAGAACAACACGGTGAGTCCATCCCGGATCTCCTCGAGCAACGAGTCCTCACCGGCGCCTTCGTACACCTGATCGAACGCGAGCGAGAGGCCGCGAAACACTTTCAGCGCCCCCCAGGTTGAAATCCCGAGGGCGACCACCGTCGCTTCCGCCCGGCCTGATTCCGTCGTCAACACCTCTATCAAGAGGTCCTCTCCTGCTTCTGGGAAGAAGTCGCCGGCGGCCAGAACGATTCGTTCAGCAACTCGTTCCCCACCGATAAACGAACCGGCAACGAGTGCGAGTAAGACCATCGGTATCAACGAGACGAACGCATAGTACGCAAACCCGGCCGCGAGGAACGTCACATCCCGCTCCTTTGCCGTAGTAAGGATGTCGACGAGGAGCGCACGGGGACCACCATATCGCTCGAGAGCCATGGCCACCCCTATGGTTTCGAGTATAAAGAGTATGGGACCCAATTATGCCAGACGACTCGGCCTACACCGTCGATCAGTGTCGGCTTAGACCAGCGTGCAGAAATTATGCGTGGCGAACACGTCCCCGTCCATGCCGAGATAAATCCCAACGCCCCCACGATCCCAGGCACTGATCTCCTGGTCCCCTCCATCGATGTCTTCTTCGAGAACCGCGGCACGATGTTCTTCAGAGTGCATCCACTGATTGACCACGCCTTCGGCGAGGTCTTCAGCCGTCGTATACTCGACGTGTTGCCCATCGTGGTCGCGTTCGACAGTCGTATCGAGGCTCGTCCGGGCGATGTTCTCGCCATAGGCGTGACAGTAGTCCGCCACATCCTGGAATCGCTCGAACGGTGTCTCATCGTCCTGGTTGACGTGGGACAACGCATCGTGTTCGTACATGTCCTGGCTGTGTGCGCGGGAGACGGACGCGACCGTGCCGTCGAACTCGAGGGCGTCCAATCCGTGCTCCGCTCGTTCTTCGTTGACGAGTTCGTGGACTTTCATTTCGACGTCGCTGGCGTGTACCGTCTCTTCGCTCGTCTCGTAGGTGGTGTCTCCAGGGTCATCAGGGTCGGTCACAGCGGGGTCACGGTCGCCTGCCTCGGGGGGATCGACCTCGGTGGTAGTGCCGTCGAGATACTCGACAGCCTGTGGGGCAAGCACCACACCTGCGAGAACGAGAGTGACGAGCAGCCCGACAGTAATGAGAATCGAGCCGAGACGAATACTGCCACGGGTGTTCGCGACAGTGAAAGACGGTGTAGGGGAGGACACGTGGCGACTGGACCGGCGCATACGTGCACTGATTGGGCGACGCTGATAAATGAGTCGGAGTCGGGCGTGAGGGGGCGTTACTCACCACCTGGATCACCGAACAACGTTTCGTGAAAGGCGATAACTAATCCGGGTACGACCGCCATGAAGAGGTGCTCTTCGATCGGAATACCACCGACTTCGTATCCGGTCCGAAGTTTGATATCGAAGACGCCGACCTCGAGCGTGTACCAGTCCCAAAAGTAGGCGATCGGATACAACGCGAGGATCGTGACGGCCGCACGACGGAGCGCACCGGCTCGCCGGAGCAGTCCGAACGCGATCGCACCCCAGAAAATCTCTGTTGCCAGGTATGTGTACCGTCCAAAAACGGTGATGTCTCGGGCCATGTGTCATTGAGGGACTGGAGTTTCAAAAAAGGATACTGTTAGCGGTACGAAGTCGGAACGGGGCAACACGTTAAATACTTCCGCGAGAGTACTGGCAAGTGGAACGATGAATATCGCCGATATCGCCACCACGGAGTACGTCGAAGTGGACGTCGGGACCCGAATGGGGAAAATCCGTTCGACCTTCGAGAACGGCAATCCCAAGGGGCTAATTGTAACCGACGACGACGAGTACGCTGGGGTCATCAGCGAACGAGAGGTGCTCCAGTCACACGTCGAAGACGACGCCAAGGTGGCGGCGTTGATCAAGCCGAGCCGGAACGACCCCGCCCCTAAGCTTGACCGGCACGAGGACGTTCGGGAAGCCGCCCGAATGTTGGTCGAAGGAAACACCAAGGTCGCGCCGGTGTTCGAAGGCGACTCGCTATGGGGCGTCATCACCGATAATGACCTTCTGGGTGCAGTCCTCGAGAACCTGGATGCCATCACGGTCGCTGACGTCTACACCACCGATCCAGTAACACTCGCTGAGGACGATGGGATTGGGAAAGCGGTTAACCACCTCCGAGAACATGGCATCTCGAGGCTCCCCGTGGTCAACGAAAACGGCTATCTGACCGGTGTCGTCACCACCCACGACATCGCTGACTTCGTCATCCGACGAAACGAACGGATGACCACCGGCGACCGTGTCGGTGACAACGAGCGGATGCTCGACGTCCCGATTTACGATATCATGAACAGCCCCGTGCTCACGACGACTGCCGACTCTACCGCTCGAGAGGCCGTCGAGACGATGCTCGAGCACGATTACGCAGGCCTCGTCGTGACGCCGGACGACGACGATCGCGTTATCGAGGGCGTCGTAACGAAAACGGACGTCCTGCGTGCACTCACCTTCACGGAAGAAGAACACATGGACGTCCAGATCACGAACATCTCGTTGATGGACACCATCACGCGAGAGTCAGTCGTCCAGAGCATCCAGAGCGTCTCAGATAAGTACGCTGACATGCAGGTGTTCCACGCCCACGTCCGATTCCACGAACACAAAGAGAAGCTCCGTGGCACCCCGTTGATCCAGTGTCAGATCCGCCTCCGGACGAACAAATCACAGGTCGCTGGCTCAGGTGAGGGGTACGGCGCTGAAAATGCCTTCCGTGTCGCCCTCGACAAACTCGAGCGAAACGTCCTCGAGTTGAAAGGCGTGCGCAGCGACGAGGAGTACCGCGGTCAGTTGCTTCGCAAACTCAACGAGTTGTAGGACGTTCGCGGTTCATTTTTCGAGACAGTGTTGCTAAGTAGCTCCTCGGGCAAGCCCTGGCTATGACACGCTTTGGAACCGCGGGCATCCGGGGGCCGGTCGGGGAGACGGTCACGCCGTCGCTCGCACTCGCCGTTGGGCAGGCTGCTGGGGAGCCAGGACTGGAGTTCGTTATCGGGCGCGATGGTCGTGAAACGGGCGACGCACTTGCCAGTGCACTCGAGGCAGGGCTGTTGAGCGCTGGGGCAGCCGTCGAACGCATAGGGACGGTCCCGACACCAGGGCTCGCGTTCGCCTCACGGGGCCGTCACGGCGTCATGATCACCGCGAGCCACAACCCGCCTGCGGATAATGGCATCAAGCTCTTCGTCGACGGTGTAGAGTACGACCGAGCGGCCGAGGAGGCGATCGAAGCCGGTGTCACAGGGGAGACGAAACAGACCGCGCCGTGGGACGAGTGGGGGACGAATCGTCAGGGGAGCGTCCTGGGAACGTACCGCAGCGCCGTGGCCGACTACATCCGTACCCAGTTTGGAGACGGTGACGACCAGCCATTGGCCGACTGTTCAGTCGCCGTCGACTGCGGGTCGGGTGTCGGTGCACTGGCCACCCCACAGGTGCTCGAACGTCTCGGTGCGGACGTCGTCGCTATCAACGCCTCAGTCGACGGGCACTTTCCAGCCCGTCCGAGCAAGCCCACTCCAGAGACACTCACCGAGTTTTCGGCGTTCCTCGAGGACGGCTCGTTCGACCTCGGGTTGGCACACGACGGTGACGCCGATCGAATCGTCCTGCTCGATAGCGAGGGTGCCGTCGTCCACGAGGACACTGTGCTTGCCATCGTCGCCGGAGAGTACGTTGCCCACAGTGAGGCGGCCGATCCAGTCGTCGTCACGACGCCAAACGCCTCCGCTCGAATCGACGCTCACGTCCGTGACGCCGGCGGTCGAGTCGAACGGGTCCGGTTAGGTGCGTTGCACGAGGGGATCGCTCGGGTCGAATCGGCCGCGACGGACGTCGACGGTGCGGACGCGGACACCGACGTCGTCTTTGCCGCCGAACCATGGAAACATATCCACACCGCCTTCGGCGGCTGGATCGACGGCGTGACCAGTGCTGCCGTCTTAGCGACACTCACAGCTCGAGCAGGCTCCGTCGACGCACTTCGAGAACCCATCGCCGAACGGCCGTATCGAAAGGTTTCGATTACCTGTCCCGATGAGTCGAAAGCACCAGCGATGAAGTCACTCGAGGACGCATTACCGGCCGCGTTCGACGGACCGACGGTCGATACCGCCTACGGGATCCGCCTCGAGTTCGAGGACGCAGCCTGGCTCCTCGTCCGCCCGAGTGGGACGGAACCCTACGTTCGACTGTACGCCGAAAGCGACGACGTCGACGCGCTAGTCGCGGAAGCGACGGCCGTGATCGAGACGGCGATCGCAGACGCCCCGTAAGAACTGGCTGCTGGTTGTATCCCAATCCTCGAGAGGTCCCGATGCTCTCGGATCATGCTGCATATACCGGCGAGCGGTATCCCGCAGCGTTGGAATTCAATGGAGGAACGAGAGCCAGTTTGTCGAGGGATTGTGGTGGTGACCCGTTCGGTGTCACTTCGATCGATCTCTCCATGTGAAAAATCGACGAGTCGGCCGAGCTTACGAGCTGAACCAACTCACCGGTCGAGTTTCCCTCCCAGTACCTTTGCGGCAGTGAGAATTGGGTCCCAAACGGGACTAAACGGGGGGGCGTACGCGAGATCGAGATTCTGGAGTTCCGAGACGGTTAGGCCAGTCGTCACGGCGGGTACGACCGTGTCGATTCGCTTTGTCCCCTTCCGGCCGACGAGGCTCGCACCCAGCACACGCCCGCTCTCG
>Ga0207421_10006599_pt1 | contig 12603 bp, 14 predicted proteins | sample SodLakKL_010_SED_4_FD_187542 | JGI IMG/M metagenome (GOLD analysis project Ga0207421, IMG submission 187542) | Alkaline sediment microbial communities from Lake Tanatar, Kulunda Steppe, Russia - 8KL_010_SED (SPAdes) (version 2) | ecosystem: Environmental > Aquatic > Non-marine Saline and... | reverse complement strand
CGGCGAGCCACGCGCCAGCCAGCGCGAGGTGTTGTTGGCCAAACGCGACCGCGCGATGGAGCTGCTTCGGTACTCGGGGTGGCAGCCAGCTGCGGGCACCTGAGACGCTCCCGACAGGCCTCGGACCCACCATTTCAAGTTCACAGACCGTTCTGTTCGAGTATGATCGACGAGCTGCTCGGCCGGGCAGAACTCAAAGCACGAATCGAGGAGCTGGAAGACGAGAAACACCACCTGCAGCGACAGCTCGATGCCGAATCTGACCGCCGCGCCGACGCGGTCAGCGCCAAACAGCAGGCCGAAAAACGTATCAACGAACTCGAAGACAAGATCACCGAGCTCGAAGACACACTCGACCGCCACCAGTCGACGAGCGACGCCGACGCCGGGCGAACACCGCGAGCCACCGACACCGTCCGCGGCGACCGACTCGACGAGATTCTCCGCCGGCTGCGCTCGGTCGAGACCGGCCCGGAGGGCGCGCTCACCGCCGTTATCGAGGACGAAGACCTCCCCTTGTCGCGGACGATCCGGTCGACCGCGGGTGACTGCGGCCCCCTCATCCGCCAGGCCGCCCCAACCATCTACTACGCTGACGACGCCGGCCTGGTGTCGGTCTGTCTGCGGCCGCCGATCACCCCCGAGGCGTTCACCGAATGGGACAGCGAGTTCACCGTCGACGAGGCGTGGTTCCGGCCCACCGGCACACTCGTTTTCGGCGTTGTTCGAGCCGACGTGTTCGCGGTCGGCGTCTACGAAGAGGGCGAGCGACTCACCCACGCAGGGTTCGAAACCGATGTCAAATCCGACCACTCCAAGGGTGGGTTCTCGCAGGGGCGGTTCGAGCGCATCAGAAACGAACAGATCGACAACCATCTCGACGAGGCCCGCGAGCTACTGACTGAGACGGTCGACGAGGCCGATCCGGACCGCGTGATTCTGACCGGCGGCAAATCCGTCCTTCCCGAGCTGGCTGAGCTGGCCGACCACACCGCAACCACCGATGCGGGCGGCAAGCCACTTGACGCGCTCGAACACGCGTTTGCGGACTTCTGGTCGACCCGGGTAGTCACCCTCTAACCGGTCGCTATTGGTGATAGTCGAGGCCTACTCGGTGACTGTCAGCAGTCCCGACGGCTACCGGACGACCGTCACCGGCACCGGCGACCGCCGGACGACGGTCTCTGAGACGCTGCCCAACAGCAGCCGTGCCGCGCCGTCACGGCCGTGGCTGCCCATCACGATGGCGTCGATCTCGTTGTCGGCGACGTATTTGACGATCTCGTTTGCGGCCCGGCCCGCCAGGATCTCGCTGTCGACGATCCGGTCGCCAGCGGTTTTGCGGGCCTGCTCGAACAACTCCTCGCCGAACCGCTTTCGTTCGTCGACGACGCCGGCCGTATCAGCCATGATCCCATCGATATCCGTCGCGCCGGCAACCGGGTTCACAACGTGGACGACGACGATCTCCGCGTCGGGAAACGTCTCGGTTGCGTAGGTGAGTGCCGTTTCAGCCTGTGGTGAGCCATCCAGTGGAACGAGGACGCGCTGTGGTGCCATTGGGCTGTGTTGCGGCCGGGGGAACTACAACCTACCGCCGCCGACATCCGAGCCGAGTCGCTACTCAGTCGTCTCCCGGTTGGTCTCTTGGAGAACGAACGGCCCCATCGCAAGCGTCCGTTTGGCGACCGACGCGATCCGCACGATAAACACCGTAAAAACGACAAACGGCGCGATCCCGATCGTAAAGCCGCCGGCCACAACCCACACGAGGCTGTCGACACCCAGCACCGTCCCGGTCAGTGCCGCGGCGTCGACGTACATAGTTAGTCCGCCTATAATCGCCAGCGCGGGCACCGAACTGTAGAGCAACGCCCGCGAGAGGTTGATCAGCTCCCACTGGAAGTACAGCGTTTTGAAATGCTCGCGGGCCGGCCCGAACAGCTCCAGTAGCTCTAGGATCTCCTCGATAGCGGCCGCCGTCTCTTCGGTACACTCGTCGGCGTGAGCGTGTTGAATCCGCCTGAGCTGGTAGATCTGTTCGGAGTAGTTGAAGTCTAACACCGCCCAGAGCACCTCGAACGTTCCGAACTGCGCGGTCGAGAGGTTCTCGGTTACCTGATCGGACGTCGCCTGCAGCCGGTCGACGTACGCGGTTAGCTCGTCGGCCAGCTCCGTTTCGTCGTCGACCGTCGTCTGGAGAGCTTCGGACCGCTCGCGGATGCCCGCGGTGAGTTCGGTCAGAAACGCCGCGGGCTCCGGCGAGACGGTCTCCGTCGACAGCTTGGCCTCGACATCGTCACGGAAGGCGACCGACTCGCGCATCCGGCTTCGCTGGTCGCCAACCGCTCCAAGCTCCTGGGACAACACGAGCTGGTTGATCGTCACGACGATCGAGGTGCCGGTGATGATCGCGCCGATAAACGCCGTAAACAGCAGCTGAACCCCGTCCCGGTCGGCGGCGATCTCCCGAAACGGCGTCAACGCCAGCTGGCTCGCACCAACGAGCAGGCCGAACACGCCCAACAGAATCACCACGGCAAGCAGCCACCGGTTCGCCCGAAGCACGACCACACTTCGATACCGGTGGCCGCTGAGCCGACTCCCGACGCTGTCGCTGCTGTCATCCATGCAGTCGACCGACGGGCGAGTGGCCCAAAACAGTCCGGAGCGTCGTGCGTGCCTGACAGTACTGTCTGCGTCGACCTATTTGTCGTCTTTGAGCTCGTCCAGTTCGGCTTCGATCTCGCTGTCTTCGAGTTCGGCGTCGATGTCGACCTCGGCGTCGGCGTCGAGTTCGCTCTCGATATCGGCCGTCTCGTCGACCGATTCGGCCGGTTCGGCGTCCGTCGATTCGGCTGGCTCGCCTTTGCCCATTTCTGCTTTCAGCGTATCGAGTTCGGAGTCGACCTCACGGCTCGACGACAGCTCGTCGAGTTCGCGGTCGATGCTGTCTTTGTCCGACAGCGCGTCGTCGAACGCGCCGCTGTCTTGGAGTTCGTCCATCGCAGCGGAGCGAGCCTCCATCTCGTCGGTTCGCTCTTCGGCGCGTTCGATCGAGCGGGCAACGTCTTCCATCTCGTCGCCGACGCCCGTCATCGCCTCCGAAACCCGCGAGGAGGCTTCGGCAGCCTCGTAGCGGGCTTTCATCGTCTCCTTTTTGGTTTTGAACTCGTCGATGCGGCCCTGGAGTTCGTTCTTTTTCTCGACGAGGTTCTCTTGGGTGTTTTCGAGTTCGGCGATCTGGCCCTCCAGCTCCTCGATCTGGCTCATTTTGGATTTCTTCTTTTCGAGGGCCTTGCGCGCCAGATCATCGCGGTCCTGCTGGACGGCTTCGCGGGCCTGGCTGTTGTGTTTCTCGACGTTCTCTTCGAGCCGTCGTTTCTGGATTTCGAGGCGTTTCTTCTGGGTGGTGAGATCGGCGATCCCCTGTTTGACGTCCTGGAGTTCGTCCCGCATCTTCTCGTAGGAGTACTCCAGGGTCTCGGTTGGATCCTCCGAGCGATTGAGGATCGCATTGATTTTCGACCGGATAATGTACGACGTACGCGAAAGGATTCCCATAGCCGTCTTTGGGACAGGTCAGGCTTAAAACCTCATACAGTCGACGCGTCCAGCCGCGCAGTCGACCGCGCTGTAAAAACTAACTATGTCAGTACTCATTTATTCACTGAGTACACAGCAGTCGACAACCCATACCAATGAGCGACGTTGAAGACACCGAGATCGTCGAGGAAAGCGAGGAAGAACGCGAGCGCAACGCCGCCGGCCGGTACGGTGAAGAAGGAATCGTCGCCGAACCGGATACCGACGACAACAGCAAGTCGAACAAGCCCTACGGCGGCGACGGCGTCGTCTCGGAGCCGGATACCGACGACAACAGCAAATCGAACAAGCCCTACGGCGGCGACGGCGTCGTCTCGGAACCGGACACTGACGACAACAGTAAATCGAACACACCGTACGGCGACGCCGAGGCGGTCGACGGCGATGTCGACAGTGACGCCAGCCCATAGACTACTTATATACTATAAAAGGACAGCACCGTCGTCAGTTGTAGCCGCGCCAGCGGTAGCCGCACTCCTTGCACTTGAAAAACCGGGTTGGTGGCTCGTCTGCCGCGCCGGTCTGTTTGATCGTATACCACGCCTCCTGGTGGCCACACTCCTCGCAGACAACGTCCTCGGCGGTCGGTTTCCCCTCGAACTCCGCGCCTTCTTCGGTTTCGATCAGCTCGTCGCCGCTCTGGGCTTCCGTTGAGGTAAACTGGGCGGCGCGTTCGGCGTCCTGTTCGGCGGTGTCGCTGCAGTCGTCGTTCGTACACACCATTCGGTCACCGTCGCTGACCATCATCGACCCGCAGCTATCGCAAAACTGCATACAGCGTGTCGACTCCTGGCGCACTAAGACCCATCGTTCAGCATTGTCCGGTCCGGCCCCGAGTCGGTGACAACCGGACAGCCACGAACCCGGAACTGGCCGTCCATCAGCACCTCGACGATGGTGGTTCCGTCGTGGCTGCAGGCCACCTCGGGCGGCTCACTGAAGTAGGGACACTGCTGGCAGTACTGCCGTTTGTCGACGACCGCCTCGTCGTGTTCTGCACTCGCTTCTCGCGATGTCCCACCGAGTGGATCGCTGCCCAGCGTCTCTCTGTCGCTGCCCGAGGCCCCTCTGTCGGTACCGGGCTCGACGCTTGGTTCGGCCGCCGCGCCAGCAGACTCGGTGGCTGACGGACTCGCTGTGTCGCCTGCGGCGGACCTAGCCCCGCCGGCTGGCGTACCAACCGACTCGCCGGCGGTGGTCCCGCCTGCGAGTTCGTCCCATAGTGCCTCACCGTCGACCGCCGAGACGTCCATCTGGTCGAACACCTCCTCGGTATCCGGACTGTCGCCGACGTCCAGCGGCGAGTCAGCATCGAGTTCGTCGAACGCATCAGTTGCAGCTGAACTGTCGGCCGCCTCAGCTGACCGGTCGGCATCGAGATCGTCGAACAGCCCGTCTGCGTCTCGACGCTCGGCCGCATCCGCTGACTGGTCGAGGTCAGCCTGATCGCCTGTATGACTGCTGACTGATGTCTCAGTGTGTTCTGTTGGCTGGCTGGTGTCGGTCGGGTCGACGACGTCGCCAGCGACGGATCGCTCGGTCGGCTCTGCTGGCTGGTCGGCTTCGGCGGTGTCGATCACACTGTCGCCGCCGTGCGGCTCGGTGGGTGTTGCCGACCCGCCGGTGTCGAGTTCGTCGAACACCGCCTCGGACTCCGAACTGTCGGTAGTCTCTGAGGAGTACTCGGATTTGAGTTCCTCGAACGGGTTGCCGGAGGCGGATTCGCCGGGTTCGGATGCGTCGCCGACATCGATCACCTCGGGTTCGACGACCGCCTCGGCGTCGTCGGTCTCGGAGCCGTCGGCCTCGGCGTCGTCGGTCGACGCCGCGTCGCTCGGCTCGGCGCTGGTAAAGCCGCCGACATCGTCCCATACCGACTCCTCGTCGGAATCGGCTCTGTCGTCGTCGCTCATTGTGTATCCCGGTTGGAGCGACGCGACGCTGTCTGTGCCTCACCGATATCGAACGGCTGTTTGGTGGTTTCGCCGGCTTCGAGCGCGGGCCGGTCGGCGATGGTGAGCCAGGCCGATTTGAAAAACATCGAGCCGGGTTCGATGCCGTCGAAGACGCTTCGGCAGTGCGGACAGATCGGTTCGACGAGCAGCCCCAGCTCGACCGTCTCGTTGCAGCTATCACATCGTGCCTGTGTGACATCCTCGCGGGCGGCGGTCTGGAGCAGCTCGGCGAGGGCGGTCTGGTGCGAGACGTGGCTCTCGACGCGCGCGAGCCGCTTTCGCATGTCGACGACCGCGCCGGCGAGTTTGGTCGCCTTCGATTCGAGATCGGCAACCGATTCGGCCATCGGGCCGAGCTCCTGTTCGATTCCGTTGAACCGGGCCTCCATCCGCTTGTCGAAGGCGTCGAACTCCTCGGCCAGCTCGGTGAGTAACGCTTCGAGCTCGTCGGTCGTTTCGTCCAGCTCGGCGGTGGTTTGGGCCTGTTCGTCCAGGCGGGCCTCAAGCGGCTCGTGGCTGTGGTCGGCCGGTGCGCGCGAGCGGGCCTCTTTGAGGACGTCGACGATTTTCGAGCGGAGATCCTGGACGTGCTCGTCGAGTTCGGTCTCAAGCTCCGCGATGCGGTCGGTGTCGGCCTCGCTCGGCGAGTCGGCTTCCAGCGATTCGATCCGCGCCTCTAACTCTGCAAGCGTCGACTCCAGCGGCTCGTCGCCGTCGGTCTCTTCAGTGAGCAGCCGGTAGGATGCAACCGCACGCGCAAGCACCTCCGCTCGATCTCTGCCGGTCTCGTCGGTATGGTCAGCCAACCACTCCTCGATCCCACCCGGAAGCGACGGCGACTCTCCCTGCTCGCTGGCCATTAGTGACTCCCTTACTGTCCCTAAACATAAAGACCCTCATAAATGATTGGACACGAATATTGATTTTGAATTTTAGCAACAGCCACTCGCTGCGGTCGGCGTTATCTGATCTTCCGAACGTTGCTGAGATCGTAGCCGCCCTCGTGAATCTCGCCTTCATACTGGACGATGTCTTCGTCTTCGAGCCGCGAGAGCACTCCCCGGAACTGCTGGACAACCATCACGCGAGCGCGCTTCGAGCCGCCCGTCTCCCACGAAAAGTCGATGGTGCCGCTTGCGGCGTCCGACAGCTGGCCCAGCTGGGTCGCGTCGATCGTCTCTTCGCTGGCCAGAATGAGAATCAACCCACCCCACTGCTCGGCGGCACGTTTGAGCCCACGGATCAACATCGGGATATCCTGCCACTCCAGGTCGTCGCCCAGCGCGCTCAACAGATCGGTGATCGAATCGAACACGACCAGGTTTCCCGCGGCGTGTTCGGTCAGATAATCCCCGAGCACGCTCAGGACCTTCTCGCGGTTGCCGCCGCCGCTGAGATCCGACAGCTTGGTTGTCCGGCCCAGATACCAGTCCTGGGGGATGCGGCTCGACTGGAAGTATTCGACCGACAGATCCAGATACTCGATGTCGTCGATCACCGCGTCGACGATGTCGTCCGACAGCGTGTACCGAAGCTCCTGTTCGAGCATCGGTTTCGAGGCGGTAAACGACAGATAATGGACCTCCGGCGGCAGCACCGCCCCCTCCGGGAGCTCGCCGTAGTGGAGATCGAACAGCTCGTCGTCCGTCCGGGCGAGCGCGTTCATCGCCGCGCTCGTATACGCGAACTCCCGAGCGCCAGCCCCGGCCTCTCCCGAAAGCAACACGACGCTGCCGGGCGGCGCGCCACCGTCAAGCAACGAATCGAGCCGTGAGATCCCAAACGGGATGTCGTCCATACGTCCCAATACAACGGTCAATCCTTATCCGTTTCGCCGACCAGTCAACCCGACTGAACGACGGCCCCCCGGTTTCGCCCCGCCGAGAGCACGACCTCGCCGTCCAACCCTGCTGCATCGAGCGCCTCACCGCCAGCCTCACGTGCGGCAGCCGCATTGTGAGCGTCCGTAATCCCGTAGACGGCCGGCCCCCACGACGACTGGCCCGCACCGTACACTGCGGGTTCGGCCGCCAGCGTTTCGACCAACTCGCCAACCGGCGGCCGGTAGATCCCGCCCTGCTCGTCGGCGTACCACGTGCCGTTGAGTCGACCGATTTCGGCGACCGCGCTCCCAAAGCGGTCGGCGTTGCCCGTCGCAATCGCCGGCAAAACATCGCGGACGACCAGTCCCGAAATCCGGTCGGCCGGCCCCGGATCGGCACGCTCGATCACGCCCCGAATGCTGTCGTCTTCGGTCTGACCGCTCCGGCCGGGTTCGGCATCCGGCAGCACGACTAAGAACCGCCAGTCGTCGGGAATCGGATGCCGAGCGGTGACGGGCGGCACCGACCAGCTGCCGTCGACCGGCCGGTCGGTCGTAAACCGCGTGGTCGGATGGCCGCCGTCGAGGACGAACCCGCCCTGTTCGAACGTTGCGACGCCGATCCCTGACCGCCCGCCCCGCCCGAGTTGGGGGGCCAGCTCCCGAACGTCGACAGACTGCTCGTAGGCGGCTCCGATGCCGGCGGCCAGAGCCAACGCCAGCTGGGTGCCGCTGCCAAGCCCGACGTGTGCCGGCAGCGACTGGTCGACCGAAACCGACGCGCCCGGCACCGACAGCTGCTCGCAGACGGTTTCGACGAGTGACTCCCACGGTAGGGGTGCCCTAACGCCGTCGGCTCGCTCGATATCCACCGCGAGTCGCGGCTCGTCGAGTGCGACCCCAAGGCTGCCGTACAGCCGTTCGTGGGCCAACGAGAGGTTTCCGAAGCCGAAATGGAGTCGACCGCCAACCGAGACCCGCGTCATACCCACGGTTGGAACCCTTCCGGCATTCGGGTTTCGACGGTGGCAACGAACGGGGGTACCGATCCAGTGGTCGCTGCTGAGCGTTGAGGGGTCGACCGACGTTTGGCACCGCCTACTGTGCCGTAGCCGCCGCCTATTTTTGCTGTCGACGCCCTACAGCCGTGTATGGAGTCGCTGCTCATCTACGGTGCCTACGGCTATACGGGCGAACGGATCGCACGGACCGCCGTCGACAGGGGTCACACCCCCGTGCTGGCCGGCCGCAACCCCAACCCTCTCCACAGCCTGGCTGCCGACCTCGGCGTGCGAAGCCGCACGTTCGCGCTCGACGACGACATCGAGAGCCATCTCAACGGAATCGAGACAGTACTCAACTGTGCGGGTCCCTTCGAGAAAACAGCCGACCCGCTTGTCGAGGCTTGTTTGAACCGCGGCGTCGACTATCTGGATATCACGGGCGAACTCCCCGTTTTCGAGCGACTGGCCCGCCGCGACGACGAAGCGGCCGCAGCCGGCTCGACCCTGCTGCCGGGCGTTGGATTCGATGTCGTCCCCACCGACTGTCTGGCAGCCCATCTCGCCGCGCGTCTTGAGGTGCCGACACAGCTCTCGATTGCGATTTCGGCCACCGGCTCACTGTCCGGTGGCACACTTAAAACACTGATAAACGGACTCGGGTCGGGTAGCGCGGTCCGGGAAAACGGCCATCTTCGGGCCGCGCCCACCGGATCGAAGTCCCGCGTCGTCGACTTCGGGGCCGGCAACCGAACAGTCATCTCGGTGCCGCTGGGTGATCTCACGACCGCGTTCCGCTCGACCGGCGTCCCGAACATCACGACCTACGTGGCGGTCCCCGACGCCGCGGTCCACGCGGTTCGGCTCGGCCAACCAATCGAGCGGCTGCTGTCGACCAACCCGGTTAGTCGCCTCCTAACGGGGGTCGTCGACCGGTTCGTCGACGGGCCGACCGACGCACAGCGGGCAGCCAGCGAGACGACCGTTTGGGCCGAAGCCTGGAGCGAACCAACCGGCAAAACCGTCGAATCAGTGCTCCGGACGCCCGACCCCTACGACGTGACAGTCGAGGCCGCACTCGCGGCGAGCGAGTCGGTTGGCGAGGTTGAGGCCGGCTTCCAGACGCCGTCGACCGCTTTCGGAGCCGACTTCGCCGTCGAGTTGCCGGGCGTCAGCCGCGAGGACCGATAACGCGACGGCCACGATTCTTTTTAGCTCCGGCGTGGTGGCGTTGGTGTGCGTCACCTGGAGCTGCTCGTCGACGATGCCGACCGCGAGGCCGTCGTCAGGGTGTTCGACGAGGAGGATGTCGACTTCGTCCGCCAGCAGGTCTGGACCAACGGCACCCGAAAATGGCAGTTTTCCGCGCCCGTCCCCAGCGACGCTATTGGCTACCTGCTCGGGGAACTCGACGAGGCGGGCGTCGACGACGAACAGCTCGTTATCGGGAGTCTCGAAAGCGCGTCGACCCCACACAGCGAGGCACTCCAGAGCCGGTTTGCCAGCGGGTTTGATCCCCTGACCCAGCCCGAAATCACCGCGAAAGCACGGGATATGAGCCAGGATCCGACCTCGTTTCTGGCGATGATCTTTTTCAGTGCGGTGATCGCTGCGGCGGGATTGTTGATCGGCTCGCCGGCCATCGTCGTCGGCTCGATGGTGATCGCGCCCATCGTCGGTCCCGTACTGACGGCGACTGTCGGTGCGGCGGTCGGCGACCGGCAGATGCTGCTCGACAGCATCTGGCTGCAGGTGGTCGGCCTTGTTGTGGCCGTCGGCGGGGCCGCACTGTTTGCGGCTGCCGTCGTCCTTGGTGGGTTTTCACTGTCGACGCTCGATATCACGAGCCTCGAGCTTGTCGGCGTTCGCATGTCTCCGGGGCTGCTGTCGGCGGTCGTCGGGCTTGCCGCGGGCGCGGCCGGCGCGTTCGGCCTGACGACTAAAGGGCCGACCTCGCTGATCGGCGTGATGATCGCCGCCGCGTTGATTCCGACCGCCGCGACCTCGGGGCTGGCGGTTGTCTGGGGCGAGCCGCTGGTGGCGGTTGGCTCGTTGCTGCAGTTAGTTATAACGATGGTACTGATCAACCTGGGGTCGGTTACCGTTTTAGTAGCCATGGGCTACCGCCCGACGCAGTCGGGGTGGCTGGTGGGGAGCGCGCCCGGCCGCCGGAAACTCGCTGTCATTGTAACCGCGGTGGTGCTGCTCGTCGTCGCTGGGACTGCCGCCGGAGCCACCGCCCAGCAGGTCGGCGTCGAGCGAACTGTCACCCAAGAGGTCGACGGACTGGTCAGCGACCCTGCCTACGGAGAGCTGGAATCAGTCACTGTTAACATGGAGTACGGCGGCACTGCCCCAGAGACCGCAGGCGAGTCACCAACAGTCACCGTCTTGCTTGCGTACTCCGGGGAGGGCGAGCCGCCTGCTGTCGCCGCCCCGCTTGCAGATCGAATCGCCGCCTCGACCGACCAGCAGGTGACCGTCCGGACGGAGGTTATCGAGTACGACGAGCCGCCGGCTGTGCGGTGAGTGGTTTCCGAGTGGGTAGCAACACGTAGCTCGCTGCCCGGTCGAAGCGAGCGGTGTCCGACGAGTCGACGGCTCAGTAGTCGGGGGCGTCGTCTTCGACTGTCCGTTTCATCGACTCACGGCGGGATTTGGCGTCCCGGCCCGTCGCCTCAAGGAGGAACTCGTTTTTGAGCGAGACGGCCTCGGCGGCCGCATCTGCCTCGCCGGCGGCGATGACCTCTTCGGCGGGCCGTTCCTCGAAATGGACCGCAAGCTGGTCTTTTTTGCCGCTGTATTCGGCCGCGCCGGCCAGAATACGGTCGAAAACGGGGTTGTCTGGGTTTTCGACGACGTACAGCTCGTGGCCGTTCATCTCTTCGGTCCCACTGACGGGGCCGAAGTACGATTCGATTGTCGCCTTGAGGTCGTCGAGGCGGTCGTCGAGATGCTCGCCGCGACGCATCTTGTACTCTTTCATCGGCCAGGGGTTGGCGAGGCGATGGTTTACCAGTTTCGTCGTTTGGATCTACCACTCGGCTGAGGCTTAGAGCGGTCGCTCGGAGATGTAGCCGCGTTTGCACTCCGGACAGATGTCGCCGGCACGCATCGAGGAGTTGCCGGCTTCCTGAGTGAGTCCGCACTCCGGACAGTAGAACTCGGTTTGGATGTCGTCGACGGTCGGTTCGAACTCGACGGTCGCCTCCTCAACGCGGGTAAACGACAGCTCCTCGTCGCCGTCGGCCAGCGAGGCCTCGTCAGTGGTGATCTCGGGCGTAAAGCCGCCGCCGAACGTCATATCTTCGGGCGGGTCGGTCGGCTCTTCGGCCGAAAACCCTTCGTCTTCCATCTCGGGGTCTGGCCACTCGTTTTCGGCGTCTTCGGTGGGCTGCTCGCCGTCATCATACTCGGGCCACTCGCCGGGTTCGCGGTCAGCGTCGTCCGCTGGGGCGTCCTCGGGCGCATCGGACAGAATCACACCGTCGTCCTCGGCGGCCTCGACAGCACCGGTGTCGTCTGCGTCGACCGGCTCGGCGGCCGCCGCCTCGACGTCGTCGACGGTCATGTTGTCGGGTTCGGCGGTGCCGAGATTCTCGGGTTCGTCGTCGGTCAGCACTTCGGCGTCGTCGGTCGCCGGATCGGTGGCGTCGACGGTGACATCACTGCTCGCAGCCGGCTGGGCCGTTCCGCCGGCCGTTGCGGCTGGCGCGGCAGGCTCTTGGTCGGCTGGCTCGGCAGCCGGCTCGGCTGCGGTTTCGGTCAACTGTTCCAGCGAGGTGACTTCCGTGTTTTCGCTGACGACCTGCTGTTTCCCACACCGCCTGCAGGTTTTGACCTCGTTGACGGTGATGATGACCTCATCGCCCCGTTCTTCGCGTTCGCGCTCGATCTCAGGCTCGCCCCAATCGCAGCCGAGCAGACAGCGGAGTCCCATTAGGCGACATATCGAGGTACGCAACTAAAAGCTACTCCCTCTCTGTCTGCCGCCCGTCTGACACCGGCTGGTTTGGACTCGCCACTCTCGCCGGTAGAGGTAAATCCGTACCCGTTGTTATCTGTGGGTATGGGAGCAAAGTCCGAGTACCGCGACCGGCCGGCCGTCGAGGTCAGTGTGCTGGACGCCCTTGTCGACCGCGCTGATGAGGGTATGACGGTACTTGAGCTTCGAGCGGTCGTCGACAGCGATATCGACGAGATCGAACAGGCACTGTCG
>Ga0207421_10006598_pt1 | contig 12605 bp, 11 predicted proteins | sample SodLakKL_010_SED_4_FD_187542 | JGI IMG/M metagenome (GOLD analysis project Ga0207421, IMG submission 187542) | Alkaline sediment microbial communities from Lake Tanatar, Kulunda Steppe, Russia - 8KL_010_SED (SPAdes) (version 2) | ecosystem: Environmental > Aquatic > Non-marine Saline and... | reverse complement strand
GCGTGGCCCAGGCCTGCAGGTCGCCCAGGCGGACGTGCTGCAAAGGCAGGTCGGCAAAGTCGATAAACTGGAAGAGGTCGCGCTGATAGGCTTCCTGCGTGTTCTCGGATTTGCCGTGGAGCCAGAGCTCGATCAGGTGGCCGTCATTGTCGGCCTGTGCCGGGACGGCCGGACTGGTGGCGTTGGCTGAACCGGTGGCGCCAGCCGGACGGGTCGCTTTGGTCGTCGCGGGCGGCTCGGGCGCTGCTTGTTTTGCCGGGAGGTCTGTTCGCGGCGGGTCGGAAGCCTTGTCGGTCATGGCGGCTGGCGTAGTGCTGAATACAGATGGAGGCGCGCCTCGTATGAGGCACTTTGAGAAGGTAGTAAGGGCCTCTCAACAATGCAACATAATCTCACTTATGTTGCGCCTTTTACGGGTGGTTATTTTACCGGATATTGGGGCTTTACCAACGCTTCGGTTTAGCCGTGACTCTTCAGCATACCTGCTAAAGTGTGCCTGCCTACAGTATGTTTACGATTTGCGCGCGGCAGGTCGCAATGTCCTGTGCGTCAGTTCGAAACACAAATCGCCCTGCGTTACCGCCACTTCCGTACCCGCTTCTGCAGCTCCTTCATTGGTAGCCGCCGCTTTGGATGATCAGCCATCAGCTGTAGGGCACGTGCCCCTTCCCGGGACGCGATGATTTCTGAATCTACAAGCTGATCCATAACCCAGAGGGTGCCATGCACTTCAACCTCCTCATTTTCCGCGGCCGCGCGCAGTGCGCCATCACCGGTGAGTAGCAGGGCGTTTCGTCTCTGGGCCAAAAACAAACCCGAAAGGTCTTGGCGTGATGGGCGTGGGTACCGACTACCCAGTTCAACCACTTCCTCGAGCTCCTCACCATTAAGGGAAACGATCTGAAGGCCCCACGTCTGTAGCATAGAGCCGGGCGGGATGTAAAGCTCGGCGAACATAAGATCGGTAACAACGAACGTCGCCTTCAACTCGAAAGCGCTGGCCAGTACCTGGCCTACGTGCAAGTCCCTCCACACATTCGCATCTGTCACCAGCTCCACAGGTCGCTACGCCTCCGCGAGTGCAGGCTCGGTGAACACGTCGACGTCACTGCCCAACAGTTCGCGCGCGCGCTGCTCGGAGATCATGTCCTCGGCTACCGCCCGAAGCACCAGCATACGGAAGCGCTGCGGCTCTTCCGGAGTCACTGGCTCGCCAGGCTCCTGGACGTGCCATCCCAAAGAGGTAAATGCCCGCTGGGCAGATTTCCATTCGCCCTTCGTGGTGATGCCCGCATCCCAAAAACGATACGTCAGGGCGCGCATGCTAATGCCGTAGTTATGCTTTAGCATCAGCAATTCCTCTTTCGAGATCGTGCCGCGCACGTCGCCGACGTCTTGCAGCAGCTGGTCACGAGGCGCGAGGAGTGCGCCCGCAAACCGGTTACAGGCATGCTCCTCCATTTTCTCTGTTGCCTCCTCTGGAAACGAAAGCAACAGGTGCCCCAGTTCGTGCGCCAGGCTAAATCGCTGCCGATCGCCCGGCACGCCGCGGCGGGTAACCATCACCGGTAGGCCTCCATTGACCTCGGCTGTAAAGGTGCAGGCATCGAAGTCCTCATCTGCCTCGATCAGTCCCACCCGAATGCCGTGGTGCTCAAGCACGAGGGTTAGGTTTTCGATCGGCGCCGAGCCAAGATCCCACGCCTGGCGGAGGCGCTCGGCTGCCGGCTCCGCATCATCTACCCTCTCGACCACCCACGGAAACCCCTCGGGCATCACGAACAGGCGCCGCTTTGGCTCCACGATGTCCTCTGCCTCCAGATAGCGCTCCAGCCAGTCACGGATGCGCTCGATGAGTTGATACTCGGACGTTTTTGAAAGCTTTTTCAGCTTGCGATAGGCCGGCTTGATAGACGTTACACGTTCCGGGCGTAGAAAAAATGCCACGTCGACGTCCAGGGCGTCCGAGATTTTCAGGATGACGTCAGAGCCCGGCTTCATCTTACCGGTCTCGTATTTAGAGATGGCTGTTGCGCTGACACCGCTTTTCCCTGCAAGGTCGCGTTGCGACGCGCGAGCGCGAAGGCGAGCCTGCTTGATGCGCTTACCGAGAAGGGACATGGGCGCAATGGGCGTTGTGAGCAAAGGTTTACAAACACAAGGTATCGTCTACGCTTGTAAACCCATTAAGCTAATGCCCGTTCAGGCGGCGGTAGATTTGGCGCAGTCTGCTTGGCGGGTGGTTCCCGGCCTAATTCGCCTTGCGCAAGGCCCACACATCATCCTCCGGCGTGACGCCGCTGCCTCCAAGGCCGGTGTCTTCGATAATGCCGGCGTGTTTGAGGACGCTTTTGTACTGATAGGAGGTCGTCGGGCGGTAGTGCGCTGCCCGCAGCCGCTCCCATTCGATACGGCCGCGGCTGTTTGTGATCGCCTCAAGGCGCTCTGGGATAAAGAATAGAACCATCGCGCGCCCCAGGACCATTGCGCGTCCGTAGTCCAGTGCGCTACACGTCTGGGCCAGCTGGCTGAGGGAGACGCGGCGGCCGTGATGCTTGCGGAGGCCTGCCACCACGAGGCGCGTCATCGGGCTTCGCATGAGCAAGAGGCGCAGCACAGCTGCGACCTGTGGCGTGTGATTGTCGAGTGGCGCGCGTTTCGCCGCGGCGTGCACATCCGCCCACTCCTCTACCGTCGTGCCGAGTATGTCCTGGACGGCTTCTCCTGTTGTTGTAAGCCGCGCCTCCTTCCCGTTCATGCGCGCAATACCGAGTTTCTGGGGGTCGCGAAGAGCCGGCTGCCAGTTTTTAGGCATGGAGTAACCGGCAATGCTGTCTTTGAGCTCAGAAGGGGTATGCCAGTGACCGCGGCGAAGGGCGATGGCCCATACGAGATAGTGCGTGGGCAGATTGTAGAGGAAGGTGTTGTGGCCTGCGACCTCACCCGCCACGTCGAGCTGGCTACGGATGGACTGCCACTGCGCTTTCCAGGGCTGACGGGGCATCGGGTAGTGGAGCACCCGAACATCATCAGAGACGGCGATCAGGCGCAGGCCTTCTCTTCGGGCAAACCGCTCCACGGACAAACCAATGGCTGCCGTGCTGGCGGCGAGGAAGCTGAGGTGAAACCCCTCCTTGTACTGCAGCGCCTGCGCAAGGCCTTTCGTGAGCCTGCCGGCGCCTTTCCCTTCTACAGCCAATAGGGTTTCGCCGTCTGCGAACTGTCCCACAAGGTCTGGATGGACGATCCGGTCGCCGAGGTCGAGGGAAAAGCGCTGGAAGGGTTTGAGCTCTGGTATCTCCACAAGCGTAGCATGCGCGTCCGTGTACAGGCGCGAAAAGGTGCGCTCCTGTGGCTTCCTCCCCCCTTCACATCACAAGGAGCGCGCTTGCCTGGTTAGCACCATTCATAATATTCGACTGACCACCGCCTATTCCATGTCGTTCCCTCACGTAGCGCACGTAAAGGCGGCTGCAAGAACAGACGCAGATCACGTAGCACGTCCTGTAAGCGTAACGCTCGATCGTCCGCTGCAATATTCCAGAGAAAGGCTGACCACTGTTGTAGCTTCTGCTTGTCCTCTGCAAACAACGCGCTGAGTCCAGTAGGCACCCCGTCTGGAATAGAGAGTCCTCTGCGCTTGAATGTGGCCGCCACGGCCGACGCTAAAAGCGCGCCATCGAATGCGAACTTCTGGGAGAGGTACCAGATATCGTAGTAGTCCTTCATCCGACTGTTGGCGATACCCAGAAGCACTATACCGTGTAGCTTTTCTGCAACAACACTCTCCCGCGGATACGCACGAACAGATGGCGACGGAAACTCCAGCAGCGAGGGAAAGGCGGTCTCTATAGGTGATGGAATCACTGCGTCCCCAAAGCCCACGTCTACTTGAAGTGGCAAGCGCGCTGTGTCGATATGAGCGATGATATTGACGCGCACCCCATCATACACCGCTCGCTCACGAGTGCTACGTACGGTTACGGTTTCAGGGTCGAAGACAACGCCATCGTCGGCCACATTGATGGTGCACAGGCTGGTGAAGAAGTCTGACAGTACATCGCGATTTGCGGACCCAAACCCCAGCAAGTCAAGGTCCCTTGTAGGACGATGAGATTCGCCCTGCCAGATCAAGAATGCGTAAGCTCCTTTGAGAATAAATTGATCTCGGCGGTCCGACTGGCTTAGCCGATAGAGCAGACGTTCAAGGGCATACCGCGTAAGGAGGACCTGATAATCTTCCCCATGCTCACGGGCGCGATTTAGGAGACGTTGACGGACTGATGCCGCGACGTTGGACCCGCTCATGTGACGGCCTCCATGTAGGGCCGAATCACGGTTTGAACCCTGCAGATGCCAGCAAAGCGCCAGAGGGTGTCCATGGGCCTACCGTCGCGCACATAATCACGCAACGCTTCGATAGCCACATCCAGACCGACTTTGCTTCTAAACTTAAAGCAATCAGCCACCGTCTTTGCCGGGTTGTAAACCTTTACGGACACGTTCTCAATGGTATGCTCCTCGATTCCAGCCTCTCGCGACTTGCCAGACATACGAACGACCCGCAGACGCATCGATTCCGGGTTTGGCGTGGCATCGGCCCTACCTATCGCCATCCACACCTCGTAGGGGTTCTGCGTCGTGAGCTCGTGAAAGCGCAGGGCTGAAAGCAGGCAAATGACCCCGTGCGGGACGCGCTTGGACGCCACGGCAAGCGAATGGTGCGCTGTAGTTTCGTGGTCGACGTGCTGATAGATGCCACGCCCCAGCCGCACAAGCTCGCCGCGCTTCTCCAGCCGATAGACGTACTTGTGGGGGATTCCATGCGCATCAAGTTCGTGAACCCGGAACAGCCCCTTCTCGCGCGCCAGTTCGGACAGGCTGTCTATTTTTGTCCTGGGCGCTGAGCGATGACCCATATGTCCAATAGTCTTAAAAACAAGCGCTAACTACCAAGACTTTTTGACAGCATCAGGCTACTCAGGGTTCCTACGGAGCCCAACGAACAGGCCGAAGAGGTGCTTCGACCTGTGGTGATGCCCGCGATAGTGGATCATTCCCCATCCCTATCGCGAGATTCGGAGCAACCCCTGCAGCCGGAGCAGCACGAGGAGTGGGCCCACGGCCGAAGGTATCTCACCATGGAAGCCTACTTCCGATGGAAGGCTCACGTCGGAAGCGGCGACAAGCAGCCCAACACCCCCTTACTAAGAGCCGCTTCGGCAGGCCGCCTGACAGAAGACTCCTTTAAAAAAAGATAACAGAAGAGTAATCCTCCGTCAACGCTTGACTTTTTACTGGGTATCTTGATCATGACAGGAACTCACGGCACTATCCGCGCGCTGAGCAAGGAGTGCGAGGTCTCCCGTCAGGACGGCTTGCATCTGGCGGGAACGCGCTACGTGGGCCGTGAGGGCAAGGCGGAGTGCTTGCACCTCTTGACAAACAGCGATCCGGAAGAGGTCATACACCGCTCGCCGAGCCGTATTCGCAAGCTGATCGCGCTACTCTCACTGGCTTTCATCTGGGCGCACCTGGTTGGGCTGTGGCGCCAAAAAAGCGAGGGCCCGCTACGGCGCAAAAACCATGGACGCCTGGAGAAGAGTACTTTCGGTACGGCCTGGACCACCTGCGCCGGTTGCTGCTCCTTTCGGGCACCGCGGAGGAAGCCTTCGAGCGCTGTCTCAGGCTCCTACGAGAGCCTCAACGAGTTTTGTCGGGTACATAGCGTCTGCCGATACACTTGTAAATTTAAACTTTCTGTCTCTTCGGCGATTCCACATATTCTACATCAGCAAGCAAATTATTCTGTCCCAGTCCCGTACCCAAGCTACTCATGCCGAAAACCAGAGGACAAAACGCTCAGAAACAGGGCCAGGACGCGCCGCGGCATACTTCGAGTGGAGATACGGGCCGATATCCTACACCGGGCGAGCGGGCTGATATTCTTGAGGATGCGAAGGAATTCAAGAAGAAGCACGAAAACACCTTCCGCATCCTTGAGCGGGAATAGGCTCAGTTCGAATGCACCCTGTATGGCTCGATGTAGATACGGTCAAAGAGCTAAATCAGATCGCACTGGGAAGCGATCGCGCTTCCGCACTGAATCAGGGAAGTGACCTCGAGGGCGCGCTCAACCGGCCGCGTGGGTATTACGCATACGGTGAAGAACGATCGCTGTACGCACTGGCCGCACACTATGCCATTGCTATTGCGAAGGCCCACGCATTCGAGGATGGAAATAAGCGCACGGCACTGCTGGCGGTTCGTGCATTTCTGCGCCTCAATCGCATGGATTTTGACTTTGGGGCATACGACGAAGAAGCTGCCGCGATAATGCAAAACATCGCCACGGATTCCATTGAACACGAGGACGTGACTAAGTGGATCCGGAAGCACTCGGTTGGCAATACGAGGGACGGATAGCTGTAGCGAGCCGTGTCCATTCCACACACTCGCATCTGTCACGAGCTCCACAGGTCGCTACGCCGCCCCGGGTGCAGAGCGCTGAACGCCGGGCACGGCGTCGTCTGTTTTTTCGAGCAGGAAGAACGACAGGTAGCTTGTCTCGTCCATCGCCTCCAGGGTAGGGAAGTCGGGCGGCTGATGGCCGCGGTGCAGCACGCGTAGCCCGGTTCCGGTGTGCTGCGCGCTCTCCCGCAGGATGTCGACAAACGCGTCCTCATCGATCGCGGGCGAGGCCGACGTAGTGGCCAGCAGTCCGCCAGGCGCCAGCAGCTCAAACGCGGAAGTGTTCAGTTCCGTGTAGGCGCGCGTGGCACTGGCGACTTGACGGCGGCTGCGCGCGAAGGCTGGCGGATGCAGCAGCACGAGGTCGTACTGGGCGCCCTCACGCACGAGCCCGCCCAGGTGTTGCAGGGCATCGGCGGCCTCCAGCCGCACCCGGTCGCGGAGCCCGTTCCGCTCGGCATTCGCCACCGCACGCTCGCGGGCCGGGGTCGAGATCTCCAGCATGTGCACATCGGTGGCGCCCCCCGCAGCAGCCTGCAGGCCGTAGGCGCCGTGGGCCGCGTACGCATCCAGCACGCGCCGTCCTTTCGCGCACTGCCGCACCACCGCCCGATGCCGCCGCTGGTCCAGCGCCAGCCCCGTCATCGGGTCCCGCAGCGCATCCACCGCGAAGGTCAGCCCGTCTTCTTCAACCAGCACTTCGCCCGGATGGCGCCCCTGCAGCACGCTCGTTTGCTCCTCCAGGCCCTCTTTTCGCCGCAGCCAGTGGTCGTTACGCTCCACGATCGCCGCCGGCTTGAGGAGGTCGTCCAGCGCCGACAGAAGAGTATCGCGCCGCTGGGCCATGCCATAGCTGAGGGTAGACCACGTGAGCACCGGGCCGTATTTTTCGACCACCGTGCCGGGCAGCCCGTCGCTCTCGCTAAAGATGAGGCGGCAGACCTGAAGGTCCGGCAGCATCGTCCGGCGCCGAGCGATGGCCTGTTCCACGCGCCGGTAGAAGAAGGCCTCGTCGATAGCCACCGCGGGGTCGCTCGTCAGGAAGCGTACGGCAATCTGGGCATCCGGATGGTACAGCCCCTGGCCGTAGTGCGTCCCGTCGGCACCCCGGATATGCACCACCGCGCCGGCTGCTGGCCGCCCTTCGATGGAGGCCAACTGATTCTGAAATACCCACGGATAGCCGGCGCGCAATCCGGTCGCTTTGCCCGGGCGAAGATGAACAGTGGCCTGTGCCATAACGGTGCGGTAGCGTGCAGTAAGGAGCAAAAAACGATAGCGGAGCCCAAACGAGTGCCCGCCCCGAAAGGTTTGTCGTTCGATGAGAATGGACGGGTTCGTCAGGAGCGGTGCAACTGACGGCAGGCGCGGATCGTACGACCCTCCGTTGTTTTGATTGCCCGTTATTTCCCTCAGCCCATGACGACCAACGATTGGATCGGGTTAGGCACCAGCGTCGCGTTACATGCCCTGCTGCTGCTTTTCTTTGCGTTTACCAACGTGGACTACAGCACGCCTCAGGAGCAACTGGGGTATGTGGAAGTCGAGTTTGGACCGCTGGCCGAGGGGCAGCCCGTCCAGGAAGCGACCGACCCCGACGTGGAGGAAGAGCCGGAGGAGCCGGATCCCCAGCCCCGCCCAGAGCCCGAGCCGCAGGAGTTGGAGCCCCGCCCGCAGCCCGAACTGGATGACACCTCGCCGGTGGACCTGCCGGACCAGGTACAGACGCCAGATCTCGACCAGATCCCGGTTGATGAAGCAGAGGATACGGGTCAGGAGCAGCAGACGGAAGAAGAGGTCGTGGCCGCAGGTACGGCGCAGGGCGATGCTGAGGGCGACACGGGCGAGGAAGAAGGCGAGGACGGAGAAGGCGTTGAAGAAGAAGCCAGCGCGCCGTTCGATATTGAGGGGCTGGATCGCACCATGGTCTACAACGAGCTGCCCGACTACCAGCGTGGTCAGCGCAACGTCACTATCCGCATCCAGATCACCGTCGACCCGCAGGGGAATGTGGTTCGCGCGTTTCCGTTGATGCGTGGCGACCCTGACCTGGAACGGGCCGCCACCAGCGCGTTGCTCCGCTGGCGCTTCGACCGGCTGCCGGCTGGCGCGCCACAGGAGAATCAGCAGGGCGTGGTCACCTTCCGGTACCGCCCCGAGTAGCCCTTCCCTACGCGCGGCCCTACCACCGGGCCTGTACGCTCACGAAGAAGCCCATATCAATAGGGGCGCCGGCCGGATGATACCGGATGGGCTTGTCAGCCACATCGCGCAGCGATACACTGAAGCGAAAGTGGTCGCGGAAAAACTGCTTCTGCGCCGTCAGGTGCACGCGCCAGCGGGGCGGCAGCGTATCGGTGAACTGGCTGGGCGCCTCGGTCGCGGCTTCCGCATAACCTGGCCACCGGTGCCTGCTCTCATACAGCACGCGGGCGAACAGGGTCAGGCGCTCAACCGGCATCACCCGAAGTGCCGCACCCAGCTGCCATGCCGGCTGGGCCTCCCAGGCTTCGGTGAAGGCCTCATCTGCAGCTATCACGTGCTGGTACCGGGCGAAGAGGCGCGGCTGCAGCCGCAGGACACGGCTGCCCTCGGCCCGCAGACCCCCACGAATAACCTGCCCGCGCCCTTCCGTAACCGTTAGCGACGTCCGCAGGCCCGGGTTCGTCGGCTGAGGCTCGGCCACCGTGCGTGTGAGCAGCAGCCCGTCAAAAAGCCGCCATCCGGCGGTGCCGCTCAGCCGCAGGTGGGGGGACGCCTGCACGGTATGATGCAGATCGGCGACCGCACGCGTGGCGCGGGCCGGTGAGGCCTCGACCACCACGCGGCCAGGGTCGAACCGGTCGGTGGGGCCCGTCACCGTAAGGCCGGCGCGCAGCAGCCCCGGGAGGTCTGCGGAGGCAGCAGGCGGGCGGTAGTCCAGGCTGGTGGTGATGCTCGTATGATGCCCTTCCCGCAGGCGCAGCCGTGCCGAGGTGAAGGCGGTGAAGCCGACGGCGCCATCGGTTTCGCTCAGCGTCAGGCCGAGGTGCTGCTGCCAGCCGGCGGCGAGGCGGGGGAGGGTGTGGACGTGAACTTGGCTGGTGCGGTGCCGCCGGTTGGGGAGGGTGGGCGCTGCGGTGTCGCGCCAGCGCACCTCTGCGCCTGCAGTGCCCAACTGGGCATGCCGAAGGGCCACGCGGCCGCCCCACGCCTGCTCGTGTGCATCAAACCCGGGGAGGTCCGCCACCCGGTCCAGCCGATGGTCGGCCAGATCTGCTTCATAGTCCAGAGAAGTGCGGTCCGCCACCGCAACCGTTCCCATGCCCTGCACCGCTCGAAAGCGCGTCGTGGAGGGTACCTCCAGCCCGGCCGATTCGAAAAACAGCTGCTCGTCCATCTGACTGTCATAGGCCCGGACCCGATGCGTCGTGGAGGCCGTGCGGAGTCGGGTCTCGGCATGCAGGGAGGTCTGCCGCATGACCGGGGCGCCGCGAAAGATGCAGTCGCTCCGGCACAGGGTGCGCACGCGGGGGCGGATGAAGTTGTCGGCATGCCGCTCGTCAGATTTGATGCCGAGGCGAAGCGCGGCTGGGCCATAGGCGGCGGTCCCTGTTGCGCCCAGCAGCGGCCCCTTGCGGTCCACGTTGGTGTCATCTTCTCCGGTGAACTCGAACGGCCCAGGGTCCCCAATTTCACTGCCCGGCGTCACCTGTCCGTACACGCCCAGCCCCGCATCCAGCGCGCGGCTTTTCAGGTGGAGGGCCCCTTGCAGTGCTGGGCGTCCGGCAATCCAGGTGGGGCCCGTGTGGACCTCTACCGCCGTTAGGTCGTCCACGCGCAGCGGCAGCTGGTCGATGTGCTGGCGGCCGAGCGCCTGCAGGTGGACCGGCTGCCCGTCGACCACCAGCAGCCAATCGGCGCGTTGCAGCGGGGCGAGGCCGCCAGCGCTGGCGCTCCAGTCGTACCCATCCACCGACTGTACCGCCCAGTCATCCGCCAGCCAGAAGAGGTCGCTGAGGTGGTACACGCCGCTGGCGACCAGGTCCTCTGCCGAAAACACCTGCACGGTGGGATCGTCCGAGGAGTGCGCCCCGCTCGGTCCGGCAGTCAGCACGGGTAGATTTAGCACGAAGAGCAGCATAACCCCGGCGAATGCTCTTCTGGCCCTGGCACGAGAAGAAGTCATCGGAGGAAGGTTTGAAGCCAGGAAGGGCTGTCGAAGGTGTACTGCACGCCTACGGTGGTGTACACCAGGTCCATGCGGATACGCGTGAAGGTGCGCTGGTAGCTGCTGGCCGCCACGACGCGCCACCGGTCCGAGACGTGGACGGTGAACCGGCCCGCCAGTGCGGTCACCAGCTCGCTTTCGTTCACCTCGGCGCGTTCCAGGTCGCCATTCACATCAAACCCCATCCCGTAGTTGCCGATGCGGACGCCACCCCCGACCGTCAGCCATGACGTCAGTGGGCGCTCCAGCCCCCAGCCAAGTTGTAGCATCAGCGCCTGGAAGGCCGGCACGTCGGCCGAGGCCCGTGGCCGGTAGATGTGGTAGGCCGCAACGGTTTCCAGGTAGCCCGCATAAAACGGAACGGCCACAACCATCTGTGGGCCGACCCCTGGCTGCCAGTCCTCGTGCAGGCGCGTGCGGTTGACGTTCGTCGTGACGCCGGCCTGCACGCTCACCGACTGATAGGCACGTGGCGCGTTGGTGTGGGTGGTGTCGCCCGGTGCTGCCGTGGCCGTGGGTAGGCCCCAGAGCGCCATCAGGCCTGCAATCATCAGGCTATACATCAGTCTGTAGGCCCCGCATCCGGCGACCCAGCGTACCCACTGCCGCATGCGATACATACACCTTCCGAACGAATGGCAAAAGACGTCACCGGGTAATGAACGAAGCGATACGTTCAACGTCCAATGAAATCGTTTTGCCGCTTGGCGCGGCGCCCTCCCTCACCGCTTCCGCAGCCGTCGCATGGCCTCCTCCAATATTGACTACTATTTGGATATCGACCTCAATGCGCTCTACCGGGCGTTGCTGTTGCCGCGCTGCGTGGAGGAGAAGATGCTGCGGCTGATTCGGCATGGGCGTATCTCGAAGTGGTTTAGCGGATACGGGCAAGAAGCTATTGCGGTGGGCTGCACGTGGGCGTTGCGCCCCGACGATTACATCCTGCCCACGCATCGCAACCTGGGGGTGTGGACGACCCGCGAGGTGCCGCTGCGCGCGCTCATGTGCCAGCTCATGGGCCGAGCGGGGGGCTTCACCAAGGGCCGCGACCGCACGTTTCACTTTGGGCTGCCCGAGAAGCGCATTATCGGGATGATTTCCCACATGGCCGCGATGCTGCCCGTGGCGTGCGGGCTGGGCCAGGCCGCGCAGCTACGGGGCGAGGACACGGTGGCGCTGGCCTTTTGCGGCGATGGCGCCTCGCGCGAAGGCGACTTCCACGAGGCCCTGAACCTGGCGGCGGTCTGGAAGCTGCCCGTCGTGTTTGTCGTCGAAAACAACGGCTACGGGCTGTCGACGCCCACCGAGGAGGCCATGGCGGTGGAGCGGATTTCGGAGGCCGGGGCTGGGTATGGCATGCCGGGCGAATCGGTGGATGGTAACAATGTGCTGGCGGTGATTGAAGCGGTGCGCCGAGCGGCGGCCCGGGCGCGGGTGGGGGAGGGGCCAACATTGCTGGAGATGCAGACCTTCCGGGTGCGGGGCCACGAGGAAGCCTCTGGCACCGCCTATGTACCCGACGAGCGCATCGAAGCCTGGGAGCAGAAAGACCCGGTGACACGCTTCAGCAAAGCGCTGGTCCGGCAGGGCATCCTCACCCCAGATGGCGTGGAGGCGCTGGCGGACGAGCTCATGGCCGACGTGACCGACGCGGTCGAATATGCGCTGGCGCAGCCCGAGGTATCGAGCGACCGCGCGGCCGAACGCGCCGATGTGTTCGCTCCTGTGCAGCAACCGGCAGCCCCTGCCACCAACGGCTCCGAAGCCCCCATCCCTGCGCCCGAGGCCGCCGTGGAGGCCTCCGAAACGAAAGAGCTCCGCTTTGTGGATGCCACCCGGGAGGCCCTCTGGCAGGCCATGGAGGCCGACGACGCGGTGGTGCTGCTGGGGCAGGACATCGGGACGTACGGGGGCGTCTTTAAAG
>Ga0207421_10006597_pt1 | contig 12606 bp, 9 predicted proteins | sample SodLakKL_010_SED_4_FD_187542 | JGI IMG/M metagenome (GOLD analysis project Ga0207421, IMG submission 187542) | Alkaline sediment microbial communities from Lake Tanatar, Kulunda Steppe, Russia - 8KL_010_SED (SPAdes) (version 2) | ecosystem: Environmental > Aquatic > Non-marine Saline and... | reverse complement strand
GGTCGATCGGCGGCGTCCCGCCGTTCTGTCACGACCGGCAGGTTCCGGTCGTCGTCGACGAGACGCTGCTCGAGTTCGAAACTGTCTGGGCAGCAGCGGGGACGCCGGAAGCCGTCTTCCCGATCGAACCGGACCGACTTCTCGAGTACGCGGACGCGATGCCAGCGACGGTCGCGGGGTAGCTGCCGTCGCGGATCGGAACGGGACGGTCGCCGGGTCCCTTCCACCGCGGATCGCAGGACGAGTGCGACCGAATAGTAAGACGAACCTGATTAATCGCAAAGAAATACTAACTAGTCAGGCCCTGTTGTCTTCTGTTAATAGAATCGTCAGCTTCATTAGTAACTGGTCGGAAGGGTGTGATGGTGATTACACGTGAGTGACGAACCCCGATACGCATCCCGACGGAAGCTGCTCGCTGCGACCGGTTCGCTGACCGCACTCGGACTCGCCGGCTGTCTCGGCGACGAAGAGGGTGACGAGCCCGAACAAGACGACGATCACGATCACGACGATGACGATCACGATCACGACGACGACCACGACGACGACCACGATCACGATCACGACGACGAGGTCGCCGACGAGCCCTTCGACGAGCTTGGCGTCGCCGACGAAGGACTCACGATCCTCGACCGGGCACACGACCCTCACGAGGAGGCCGCCTACGTCCACGGCGACCACTGGCACGGCTCCCTCCCGTCGATTCCGGTCGACGACAACGTCTCGCTCGGGGCCGAGGTCGAACTCGAGGACGGCGACGACCTCGAGCTCGGCGACGAGTACGAACTCCGCGTCGCCGTGGCTCCTGACGAACCCGAGGGCGTCGTCGGCATCGACGAGGACGACTACCACGGCGACCACGTCCACATCAACGGTGAGCAGGAGGGTGTGACCGAAGTCGTCTTCATGATCTGGCACGACGACCACGCCGACTACCAGAGTCCGCCGATCACGGCACAGGTCGTCGAGGACGACGACGATGATGACCACGACCACGACGACGAGTACGTCAGCGAGTTCCAGCTCTTAGACCGCGCGCACGACCCACACGAGGAGATCTCCTACGTCGACGGCGACCACTGGCACGGCGAGGACGAGTTCCCGACGATCCCCGTCGGCGACAACGTCTCGATCGGCGCCGAACTCGAGGACGCAGACGGCGACGAGATCGTTCTCGGCTCCGAGTACGAACTCGGCGTCGAACTCGCTGCCGATGCCGAGGAAGGCATCGTCGAGATCGACGAGGACGAAGACTACCACGGCGACCACGTCCACATCCACGGCGAGTCCGCCGGCGAGACCGAGGTCGTCTTCACCCTCATCCACGACGACCACGTCGACTACGAGACGCCGGCGCTCACCGTCACTGTCGGCGACGATTGAATAGACGCCTGTTACTGTTCGGCATGCCTGTGCCGTCCGCCGCTCCGTCGCGACATAGCCCACACGGAGTGGGGTCGTGCACTCACTCGAGCCCCCCATACCGCTCGAGTTGCTAACGCCGCCAACGCATCCACTTCCTATTATTAACTAGGCGAGTATAGATAATAACGCTTTTAGCCTCCCCGACGTATCCTCCTGTATGAATCAGACACGCCGCTCCGTGCTGAAAGCTGGTGCCGGGGCTCTCGCGTTCGGGGGACTCGCTGGGTGTCTCAGCGAACCGGAGGGAGAGGCAGGGGACCGAACCGGTTATGCCTCCTTCTTCGCCCTCTGGGACTGGGCCGAACACGTCGGGGGCGACGAGTTCTCCTTCGAGAACCCGGTGACGACCGGCGAGATGGGCCACGGCTGGGAACCCGACGGCGACCTCGCCGCGGAGATCGCGACGACGGACGCGTTCATCTATCTCGACACGCCCGAGTTCTCGTGGGCCCAGGACATCGCCGCCCAGCTCGAGACCGACTACGACGACGTCGCCGTCATCGACGGGATGGACGGGCTCGGGGGCCACCTCCTGCCGATCGACCGCGATGTCGCCGCCGAACCCGATTACGACTACGACTTCGATCCCGACACCCTCGAGATCGGTGAGTTCGACGTACTCGACGGCCGAACGGGTGAGATGACTGCCTACTGGCACAACGATCACTGGCACGAGAGTCTCCCCGACATCCCGGTCGGTGAGTCGGTTCCCATCGAGGGGGTCTTCGCGGACACCGAGGGTCGGGTCCTCCCGCTCGGCGAGGACGAACAGTTCCAGTTCGACGCCCGACTGGACGAGGGCGCCCCGGAAGACGTCGTCGAGATCGAATCCCACGGCGACCACGTCGAGCTGCACGGGCTCGAGGCGAACCGAACGCTACTCGTCTTCGAACTCCGCCACGACGGCGAGGTGCTCTGGGACACCGCCGACGAGGGGATTGCGACGGACGTGGTCGAGGAACTCGACGACGAGGAGGCAGACGAGTTCGTCGACCCCCACGTCTGGGTCGACCCCGTCCTCGCACAGCGCGTCGTCGACACCATCGCGACGGGGCTTGGCGAGGTCGATCCCGACAACGCCGAGCTGTACGAGGAGAACGCTACGGCGTACAACGAGCGACTCGAGGCGGTCGACAGACAGTTCGAGGAACTCCTCGAGAACGCTTCGAGGGACGTCGCGGTCTTCGCCGGCCACGACTCCTACCAGTACGTCGAACAGCGCTACGGCTTCGAGCTGTACACGCCCGTCGGCATCTCACCCGACGCGGCCGAGTCGTTCGAAGACATCTCGGGAATGGTCGATCTGGTGGAGGAGTACGACGTCGATACGGTCCTCTACGATCCGTTCGAATCCCCCGACCCCGACGAACAGTTCCCGAGCATGGTCGAACTCCTCATCGAAGACAGCCAGGTGACAGACGCCGAACCGCTCAGTCCCGCCGAGGGGACGACCCACGAGTGGGACGAACAGGACTGGGGCTGGGTCGAGCAGATGGAAGAGGTGAACCTCCCCTCGCTCAGGAAGGCACTCGATGCGTCGTAATCGTGACTCGAGGTGCCGACGCGTCCACCGCCCGTCCCCTCGGCGCGAGATGGAAGAATTAAACCCCTCCGCGGTAGAGAACCGGTGAGAATACCGTGAAATCGGTCGTTACCGTCGAAGACGTTTCGTTCGCCTACGGCGAGAAAGTCGCGATAGAAGACATCTCGCTGTCGATCGAGGCGGGTGACTTTCTCGGCCTGATCGGCCCGAACGGCTCGGGGAAGACGACGCTGCTCCACATCATGCTCGGGCTCAAACGACCCGACTTCGGCTCGATCACGCTGTTCGGCGAACCGATCGACGAGTTCGACGACGGCGAACGCATCGGCTACGTCTCCCAGCGCTCGACCGACCGAGGGAGTACGATGCCGGTTACCGTCCGCGAAGTCGTCACGATGGGGCGGTTCGCCCACGTCGGCCGGTCGCCGCTCGGCACCGACGACCACGAGATCGTCGACGAGGCGCTCGAGACCGTCGAAATCACCGACCTCGCGGACAGACGGATCAACCAGCTCTCGGGTGGCCAGCGCCAGCGGACGTTCATCGCGCGGGCGCTCGCCTCCGAGGCCGACCTGCTGGCACTCGACGAGCCGACCGTCGGCGTCGACGCGGAGTCTCGAGAGCGATTCTACGGGATGCTCGACGACCTCAACAGGGAGGGAATCACGATCATCCTCATCGAGCACGACATCGACATCCTCACGAAACACGTCGACAAGGTCGCCTGTATCAACAGGGAACTGTACCACCACGGAGACACCGTCTCGTTCCTCGAGAGCGAAGCGCTGTCGGAGGCCTACGGCGCCGCCCACGGCGTCATCGAACACGATCATCCATGAGTCTGGACACGACGAACGCCGACAGAGTGGGTGGACCGGTGGCCAACCTCACCGCGTGGTTGGGCTGGTTCAGACCCCAACGGCGTCGCGAGTGGGTCGAACTGGGCGGGATCGCCCTGACCGCGATCCTCGGCGTCGCGATGATCGGGTTCATCCTCCTCGACTGGCTCAGGTTCGCACCCGAGTGGGCCGTGATCGGCCCGTACGCCGATTTACTGTTCGGCCAGTTCATCGTCGCGGGAATGTGGATGGACCACTACCTCGGGACGAACGTCTTCAGCCACCCGTTCATGTGGCGCGCGATCGCCACCGGCGTGTTGATCGGGATCGTCGCGCCGCTGGTCGGCACCTACCTCGTTCACCGGCAGATGGCGCTGATCGGTGAGACTCTCGCACACACGGCGTTCGCGGGCGTCGCCGTCGGCCTCCTGTTCATCGCGCTGACCGGCTGGACCGGATCGTTGCTGTTCGTCGCGTTGATCGTGAGCGCCCTCGGTGCGGTCGGGCTCCAGTGGCTCACTGACCGGACGAACACGTACGGGGACGTTCCGATCGCGATCGTCCTGAGCGGTAGTTTCGCCGTCGGGACGTTGCTCATCAGCTGGGGGCGCGATTTCACGTCGCTCGCGATCGACATCGAGGGCTTTCTGTTCGGCAGTCTGGCCATCGTCACCGCCGAAGGCGCACAACTGGTCGCGGTACTCAGCGTCGTCGTCGTCGCCCTCGTGGCGCTCAACTACAAACAGCTGCTTTTCATCACGTTCGACGAACAGGCCGCCCGCGTCGCTCGCCTCGAGGTCGATCGCTACAACACCCTGTTGATCGTCATGACCGCGGTGGTCGTCGTCGGTGCGATGCAGATCCTGGGCGTGATCCTCGTCGCCGCCATGCTCGTGATCCCGGTCGCGACCGCCTCACAGGTCGCCGAGAGTTTTCGTGAGACGCTTTACCTCTCGATTCTCGTCGGGCAGCTATCGGTCCTCGGCGGGCTGGCGTTCGCGATCGGTGCCAGTCTCCCCCCAGGTGGCTCGATCGTCGTCATTGCGATCGGCTTCTACCTGCTCTCGATCGCTCTCTCGGGTCGCTCCGGAACATCGATCTCGATGCACTGATAGGATCGGGACACCCCGTTACCGGTAATCGCCGCCCTGTTCGGGATATCCTCGATGAAAAATCATAACAGACTGTATGGGTGTCAGCGTCACGGAAGGCACAGCTTTAACTCGACGCCGGGTGACCGGTCCGACGATGGGAAGGTTATCGGAGCTGTTTGCACCCGAAACCGTCGCCGTGGTCGGCGCGACCGACCGCGAAGGCTCTGTCGGCAAGGCGATCCTCGAGAACCTCCGTGCGGAGTTCGAGGGAACGGTCGTGCCCGTCAACCCCAAACGCGACGAGATTCTCGGGATGAACTGTTACCCCGACATGGAGAGCGCCCCCCAGGCCGACCTGGCGGTGGTCGTCGTTCCCCCGCCGATCGTCAACGACGTCTTACGCGAACTCGGCGAGGCGGGGACGAAAAACGCCGTCGTCATCACGGCCAACTTCAGCGAGGTCGGTGCCGAGGGCGCAAAACGCGAGCGCGAACTCCGTGAGGTCGCCGCCGAGTACGACCTCAACGTCGTCGGCCCGAACTGTCTCGGCGTGATGAGCACGTCGGTGAGCATGAACGCCTCCTTCGGCCCCGAGGACCCACTCGAGGGCTCGGTCTCCTTTATGAGCCAGTCCGGCGCGTTCATCACCGCCGTACTCGACTGGGCGAACGAACAGGGGATCGGCTTCCGGGACGTCGTCTCGCTTGGCAACAAAGCCGTCCTGGACGAGACCGACTTCGTCCGTGAGTGGGGGGAAGATCCCAACACCGACGTCGTTATCGGCTACCTCGAGGGTATCGACGAGGGCCGGGAGTTCATCGACGTCTCCCGGGAGGTCACTGACGAGACGCCGGTCGTACTCGTGAAATCGGGACGGACGGACGCCGGCGCACAGGCTGCTTCCTCCCACACGGGCGCGATCGCCGGCAGCGAACGGGCCTACGAGGCCGGCTTGGAGCAGGCGGGCGTCTTGCGAGCCCGCTCTGTACAGGAGCTGTTCGACTGGGCGCGGGCGCTGTCGGGACTCGAACTCCCCGAGAGCGAGGGTGTCGCGGTCGTCACCAACGCCGGCGGCCCCGGTGTGCTCACGACCGACGCCATCGGTGACTCCGGGCTCTCGATGGCGTCTTTCGAGGACCGGACGATCGACCGGCTAGCAGAGGAGATGCCCGACGAGGCGAACGTCTACAACCCCGTCGACGTCATCGGCGACGCCGACGTCTCCCGCTTCGAGGAGGCCCTCGAGATCGTCATGGACGATCCGAACGTCGGGGCCGCGGTCGTCGTCACCGCACCGACGGCCGTCCTCGAGTACGACGATCTAGCGGAGATGATAATCGAGTACACCGCGGGCGACGGGACGCCGGTCGTCCCCTGTCTGATGGGCGGGGAGCGAACACGGGTCCCCGAGGCGGTCCTCCGGGAGGCCGGCATCCCGAACTACTTCGATCCCGCGCGGGCAGTGTCGGGACTCGACGCACTCACGCGGTATCAGGGCATCCGTGACCGCGAGATCGACGAGCCGACGACCTTCGACGTCGACCGTGACCGTGCCCGGGAGATCCTCGAGACGGTCCAGGACCGAACGGGCAACCAACTCGGGGTCGAGGCGATGGAGATCCTCGAGTGTTATGGCATCCCGATCCCCGACGGCGAGGTCGTCGACGACCCGGAGGCGGCCGTCGACGTGGCCGAGTCGATCGAAGGCGACGTCGTGATGAAGATCGTCAGCCCCGACATCGCCCACAAGATGGACATCGGCGGGGTCAAAATCGGCGTCCCGACCGAGGACGTCTACGACGCCTACGAGGACCTGATCTCGCGGGCGCGAAATTACCAGCCCGACGCACAGCTCCTCGGTGTGCAAGTCCAAGAGCAAGTCGACCTCGATGACACCACGGAGACGATCGTCGGCATGAACCGCGATCCGCAGTTCGGTCCCCTCCTGCTCTTCGGTCTCGGTGGGATCTTCGTCGAGATCCTAGAGGACACCTCGGTGCGCGTCGCACCCGTCGCCGAGAACGAAGCCGAGGAGATGGTCGAGGAGATCCAGGCTGCACCACTGCTTCGCGGTGCGCGTGGTCGCGAGCCGGCCGACGTCGACGCGGTCGTCGAGGCCATCCAGCGGTTGTCTCAACTCGTCGATGACTTCCCGGCGATCGTCGAACTCGACGTCAACCCGCTCGCTGCGGGCCCCGAGGGCGTACAGGCACTCGATCTCGTACTCACAATCGACACGGAGCAATTATGAACACACTCATCACGTCACTAGAAGAGAGCACCGGCAAGACGGCGATCACCCTCGCGTTGGCCCGACTGGCCCGCGAAGACGGGGCGGACGTCGGCTACATGAAACCGAAGGGCACACGCCTGGAGAGTTCCGTCGGGAAGACCTTAGACGAAGATCCCATGCTCGCCCGCGAACTGCTCGACCTCGAGGCGACGGTCGCGGACATGGAGCCGGTCGTCTACTCGCCGACGTTCATCGAACAGGCGATCCGCGGGCGCGAAAACCCCGGCGAACTGCGCGAGCGCGTCGAGGAGGCCTACGAGACGATCGCCGACGGGAAAGATCGGATCTTCCTCGAGGGCGGTGGCAGACTCGACATGGGCGGGATCGTCGAGTTGACCGACTACGACGTCGCCGACTTACTCGACGCACAGGTTTTGCTCGTCGCACCCTACGGGACTCCCGGCGACGTCGACGACGTCCTCGCCGGCGCAGAACCGTTCGGTGACCGACTCGAGGGCGTTATCTTCAACGACGTCTCCGACGGTGCCTTCGACGAACTCGAGACCGACGTCGTACCGTTCCTCGAGGGGAAGGGGATCCCCGTCCACGGCGTCTTGCCACGCGAACAGAGCCTCGCGGGTGTCACCGTCGGCGAACTCGCGGGGGAACTCGGCGCGGAAGTCCTAGTCGAGGACGGCGAAGACGCCTACGTCGAGCGGTTCACCGTCGGTGCGATGGGTGGGGATAGTGCGCTCCGGCAGTTCCGACGAACCCGCGATGCGGCGGTCATCACGGGCGGCGATCGGGCGGAGATCCACGCTGCGGCCCTCGAGGCACCGGGCGTTCGCTGTCTCATCCTGACCGGCGGTCACCGCCCGTCGGGGGCGATCGTCGGCCAGGCCGCCGAGAAAGGGACCCCGATCCTGACGGTTCAGACGGACACGCTCACGACGGTCGAGCGTGCAGAAGAGGTCGTCCGCAGCGGCCGCACCCGCGACGAGCGGACCGTCGCGGAGATGGAACGGCTCCTCTCGGATCACGCCGACGTCGACGCGATCTTCCGGGGCTGATACGGTCGTAAGTGTTCACCGGGATCGCTCGAACGGGATAAGAACCGCCGTCGTCCCGACCCGTACGGAACCCGGGTCGTCCCGGAACACACTCGGGCTCCGGCCGTTATTTATATTCGTTTACTTTGTTTTGCCGTACGTAATGGCAACCGATGGTGGACCGCAGTCAGGGATGGGTCTCCGGAGTGGCCTCGACGAACAGGAACTGATCGACGAAATCGGCCTAAACCAGGAGGAAGTCGACTGGCGAAAGGAGTTCGTCGGCTTCGACGAGGAGGACGCTCGTCGCCTCGAGGCGTTGACGCCGCTTTTCGAGGGCATGAGCGACGAGTTCACCGAACGGTTCTACGACCATTTGACGGGCTTTTCGGGGACGGCCGACGTACTCGGGCGGTCCGAGCGGTCGGTCGAACAGCTCAAAGGCACCCAGACACGGTACCTCGAGAGCCTGGGGGCTCAGGCCTACGACGAGGGGAGCGATCCCGGCTACGGGATGGATTACTTCCGCCAGCGGGCGGTGATCGGACGGCTCCACAGCATGCTCGACATGCCGCCGAAACACTACGTGGGTACCTACCAGCTCTACCACGAGGCGATGCTCGAGGCGTTGTTTGATCGCCTCCTCGAGGACCTCACCGACCGTGTCGAAGACGGGGAGCTCACCCGCGAGGAGATCGAGACGGCCGTCGAGGGGACCCGCGAGGACCTCACCTCGACGTTCCGGCTGATGAACCTCGACTTGCAGGTCGCGATGGACACCTACCTCGAACACGAGAAGACGGGCGTCTGGACGCGGGCGCTCGACGAGATGATAAACCCCGTCGTCGTCATCGACGAGGACGCCGACATACAGGTCTTCAACCCCGCAATGGAGGAGTTGACCGGCGTCTCCACCGAGGAGACAACGGGGATGGAGCTGTGGGAAATCTTCCGGATCGACGAGACTCACGACACGAAAGAGACGATAATCGAGCACGTCCTCGAGACCGAACAGCCCCTCCGAGGGATGGAGATGCAGTTGCTCAACCACCGTGATGAGACCATCGACGTCATCATCTCGAACGCACCGATGTACGACGAAAACGACGAGCTCATGGGTGCGGTGACGGTGATGCGTGATGTCACTGAGCTTCGGGAAAAGGAGCGAGCCCTGGAGGAGACCCAAAAGCGGGTCGCCACCGAGGTCGGCTCACTCGCCACCGAACAAGCCGAGACTACCCACGAGATCGCCGACACGATGGGCGACCTCGAGGCCCGGGCGACCGAACAGGCCGAAATGGCCCAAGAGATGAGAGGCGAGTTGCTCGAGTACAGCACGCGAATGGAAGAGGTCGCCGCGAGCGCCAAAGAGGTAACCGACGCCGCCGAGGGGTCGAAAGAGCGAGCCGGGGAAGGCCTCGAGGCGAGCACGCAAGCCCAGAAAGCGATGGAAGACGTCGTCGCCCAGGGTGAGACGCTCGTGGAGACGGCGACGGAACTCCACGAACGGATGGACGAGATCGACGACGTCGTAGAGGTGATCGTCGACGTGGCAGACCAGACGAACATGCTGGCACTGAACGCCCGTATCGAGGCGGCTCACGTGGGCGAGGGTGGCCAGGGCTTCGAGGTCGTCGCCGACGAGGTCAAATCACTCGCCGACGAGACCAAAGAGCATACGAAAGAGATCACAGACCGCATCGAGGACGTGACGACCCAGACCGACCGGACCGTCGAAGCCGCACGCACCACGAACGATCGGGTGACCGAAGCCGGCGACGACATCGACGAGGCCCTCGCCTCGCTCGAGGGGATCGCCGACGCCGTCGAGGAAGCCGTCGACGGCATCACCGAGATCGCCCAGGCCAACGACGAACAGGCCGACAGCGTCGACGAGATGCTCACGATGGCCGAAGAGTACGCGGACCACTCCGAGGACGCCCGCCGGGCCGCCGAGGAGACCGCTACCGTCGTCGACGATCAGCTACAGATCGCTCGCAGAATACGCGAGCACGTCTCCGAACTCTCCGAGGAACTCGAGTGACGGCGCCGATCGCGGATAGATCGGTCGGGCCGACGACCTACCCGAAAGCCGATCATCTCGGCCCCTAGTAAGCACGGCTCGACGGTCGTCCGGGACGTTCACGGCTCCCGTCGTCCGTTCGTTCAGTCGAGCGCTCCCGCATCAAGAATTAATAGTGCGCCCCGTGTGACCTGGGGTATGGACGATACACCCCAGGAGATCACGTCGCTCGTCGGGCGCGAAGTGTACTCGAACAACGGCGTCTTCGTCGGCGAGATCGAGGACCTCCGTCTGAACCTCGGCGAACAGGCCGTTACAGGACTCGCACTCGGCGGCCTGAACCCGGAACTGTTCGGTGAGGACGTACACGCCTCACACGGCGTTATCCTCCCGTACCGGTGGGTCCGATCGGTCGGGGACGTCGTCCTCGTCAACGACATCGTAGAGCGCGTCCGTGACGCCGACGAGGAAGAAGAGGTCCTCGCGTAGTACTCCCCCAGGCGTCGACGTGTGATACGGTCTGTTGTGATTGGTTACCGGTGATCGCCGCCCCGTTCGGGTCGATCGCCGGTAAAACGTTATACCGATCCGTGTGAGTCGAACCGGACAACCACGATCGTTCGACCCACACGTTCAGGCTTGGTGAACCACTAGGAACCGTTTGCCCCCTCGCTACCCTCGACGCCCATCGCGTCGAACAGCGTCCGTTTTACCGCTTCCTCCGTGAGCCCGAGTAACGTCTCCCGGGTATCCTCCGAGATCTCGATCCCGGTGAAGATGCCAAGCGGGATCTCCGCGCTGGCCTGTGTCGAGTGGCCCGCGGTCTCGCCGATTTCGTTGTAGGCGTCCTCCAACACGTTGCCGATGTTTATCCGGATGTCCTTCGATCGAGCCGCGAGGAAGATCGTCTCGTCGGCGATCCCGAAGACGGCCGTCGTCGTCACGCCCTCGAGATTGAGCAAGTGATTCGCCGCTTGGGTCAACGCCTCCCTGTCGCGGACGAACCCGGCGTTACTGACGAGGTGACTGCCCTGGACGTCGCGATTGGCGATCGCTTCCGCGAGGACGTCTAGGGTCTCGGGGGACATCGACGGCGATTCGACCTGTTCTAGGGTATCGTGGTTCGCGAACGGATAGAGGTACGCGGCGGCGGTGAGATCGGCGGGAGTGGTGTCGCGTTTGAAATCCAGGGTCTCGGCGCGGATCCCATACAGGAGCGCGGTCGCGACCTCCTCGGAGACGTTGACGTCGAACTCCTGGATGTACTTCGTCATGATCGTCGACGTCGAGGACATGTTCGAGCGGACGTCGACGAACGCCGGTTCGTAGCCCTCCGCCGGATCGTTGTGGTCGACGATGATGTCGACCCCCAGGTCCATCTCCGCGGAGGTCGCGTGATCGACGAGAGCGACCGTATCGTAGACCTGTCGATCCTCGGTGTCGTCCCACTGGACCAGTTCGATCCCGAGTAAGTTGACGAACGCACGGTTTTCCTGGTGGCCGATATCGCCCAGGTAGACGATGTCCGAGTCGACCTCGAGGTGGTCGGCGATCGCCTGCAGGGCCGCCGCACTCGCGATCGAGTCCGGATCCGGACTCTCCTGGGTGACGATCGCCAGTCTGTCCGAGGTGTCCTCGATTACTTCGGCCAACCGGGCGGCGTTGTGCTCGAGTTCGCCGGATTTGAGCGCCCGGAGTGCGGATTCGGCGATCACCGCCGAGGGGTTGATGACGATGTCTGCACCCATGTCCTCGAGTTCGTCGCCGGTGACGGGGTCTGTCGCTCGGGCGACGACGAACTGGTCGCCGTCGGTCTCCCGGATGCGTTCGATCGCCCGTTTGCTGGCCTCGATGTCCGAGGCGAGGATGAGGACGACCCCGCGGTCTGCCACCAGTTCCGCGGTCTCGGGGTCGTCGATCTCGGCGGTTCGGGCGTCTAGGTCCTGGTCCCGTAGCGATTCGACGCGGCTCTCGTCTCTGTCGACGATCAAGACGTCTTTGCTCTGCTCGACGAGTTCCTCCGCGACGGCGTAGCCAACGCTGCCACACCCCAGGATGGCGTAGTCCGAAATCGACGAGATGGTAACCCCCGTGCTCATGTGAACGGTCCGTCGAACCGGGTGTACTTAACGGTCCCGAAGACTGTTAGGTTTTCGTATGATAGGACGGGACACCACGGGACGTAACCGGTTTGGGGCCGGTTCGCAGGCCGCCCGCTAAGGGAAACGTATATCAACGACGGTCGGAAACGGATTGGTGTAGGGCCGGTAGCTCAGTTAGGCAGAGCGTCTGACTCTTAATCAGACGGTCGCGTGTTCAAATCGCGCCCGGCCCGCTTTTGGGACGAACACGTTCGTGAGGAGCAAAGCGGCCAGAGCGATTTGAATCGCAGGGAGG
>Ga0207421_10006595_pt1 | contig 12608 bp, 8 predicted proteins | sample SodLakKL_010_SED_4_FD_187542 | JGI IMG/M metagenome (GOLD analysis project Ga0207421, IMG submission 187542) | Alkaline sediment microbial communities from Lake Tanatar, Kulunda Steppe, Russia - 8KL_010_SED (SPAdes) (version 2) | ecosystem: Environmental > Aquatic > Non-marine Saline and... | reverse complement strand
TCAATATCTTATCCCCTAAAGGAGTTTTCCATCAATTTTCAGTAGTCCTCAGTAGCTTGAAGTAGTGTTCACTAATATTCATAAAAAAGTATTATAATGGCCTCATACATATACTAGTATATCATGATACGAAAGGAAACCGACCTGAAAAAGTGGGAAGAGATAGTCGGTAGGTTTCAAGAGATCAACCGGGACAATGGTTGTCTCAACATCCATATAGATGGATTTTCGCCCCTTTCATATCCACTCGATTCGATAGAATCTTCAATTCTGAAAAAAGAACTCGAAGATGTTGAATCAGGGACAAAAATCGGCATCCTCCGGACAGACATAAAAGAGGAACCTCTCGTGGTACGTTTAGTGGAATAGAATATTAGTAAAGAAAAGTGGATATAAGAGCAGTGATTATCCGATGATTCCTAGATGTCTGACAAGCTCTAGATCATCTGCTATGCGATGTTGATCGAGGAGGAAGGGTTAGAGGACTAAGATCTCTTAGATGCCCAAATATTTTGTGAATACTACTTACCTGGTTGGAGAAGACAAAGGGGGTATGCGATATCGAAAAAGGCTTATAAAAAATTAGATCATCCGGATTTCAAAAAGGTTTCTTTTCACGATCTCCGGAGATTTTTTGCACACTATAATTTGGAGGATTTGGGAAAAATCCAATAGTTATTATCTCAAAAGGAGGGTGAAAGAGTTGGGACGCTACCAAACCTTACCTGAGTAAGCCTTTAAGGAAGTCGATCGTGAGTGAGTTGGGTAGATGAATTTTGCAAATCAACCCGTGTTATTTCATAAAGTGAAACATTGGAAGAAAATGCAGTAGAGGTGACAAGCGGCGAGTATATCCAATCTCTAGGACCAAATATATTGGTAAAAAAAGATTCTGTTAAAGTGTTTATGTGTCGAGGAATGAAGGAGGTTTTCGTAGATTTTAATACAAATAATAGAGGCTTTATAAGGCATGTCCAGAGTAATAAGGATCAGATTTAAAAATATGATAATAAAAAAGAGAATTAAGATACCTTAAAGGTCCTCTTTATACTCTTTTAGGAATCTGGTATTTCTATTTCAAAACTTATTTATAATAATAGAGGATTAACAAAATGAGGCAGGGAAAATGGTGAAAATAATCCATACCTCTGACTTACATCTTTCTACTGATAATCCAGAACGTTTAGAGGCATTAGAAGAGGTTTTATCCCTAGCGGAGAAGCGTAAAGCTGACTTAGTTACAATTGGAGGAGATCTTTTTGATAGTGAAGTCGATGCAGAAAATCTTCGTTCTGAATTAAGAGATATGTTTTCCGACCGTTCTTTTGAAATAATTGCAATCCCTGGCAATCATGACAGTAAAGCTTTTCGGAAAAACTTGTTTTTTGGCGAAAATTTCCAGGCTGCGGTAGAAGAACCATACGAGGAAATAGTGATTGATGAAGAGGAAGTCAAAATAATATGTTTGCCATATACCCCTTATCCAGATGAGGACCTATTAGTCTCCTTGAAAGAGATGGGCCCCTTTGCCGGAACAAAAATCTTGTTGCTTCATTGTAGTCTCGAAGCCCCTATATCTGATCTCGCTGTGGGGGAAGAAGAGGAGGGTAAATACTTTCCCATATCAAAGGATATACTCAAACAACTCGGATTTGATTATTATCTTTCTGGTCATTACCACCATCCTCCTCGAGAGGAAAAGTTATCCTCAGACAGTATATTTGTTTATCCCGGATCACCTGTATCAATAACTCAAAAAGAAATTACTCCTCGAAACGTAGTCCTTCTCGAAACAGAACAGGATCGGTTGGAATTTCAGACTTTAGAAACATTCCACTTTGATCACCTCGAAATTCAACTATCTCCTGGAGGTGAGGATGAAGCTCTAGAAAAGATTGAAAAATGGGCAACTGAACGGACTAAAAGAAACACGAAAGCATCTATTGAAGTTAAAGGTCATATCGAGATGGGCGAAAATATCTTCAACGAATCCTTGAAAGAGGCTAGTAAGACCCTCTCTGTTTCGAATCAAACCAAGACTGTTGAACAAGTTTTGAAGCATCCGCTTTACCAGTCTTTTGAATCTAAATTGAAAGAACGGGAATTTGATGAGGAAGAACTGAGAGATGATATCCGTGAACGGGTCGTTCGAGTATTTTCTGATCTCTTCTCTGGAGGAAGGTTGTCATGAATATTTCCGAGTTGAAAATCGATCGTTATGGTCCATTGACGATTCCACAGATGGAGTTTGATAAGGGTCTAGAAGTCGTCTATGGTCCAAATGAATCAGGTAAGACTTTACTGCTTGAGGCGATTCTCAAATTTTTTGACCATGATATTTCGAGTGTGATGCCCGAAATAGAGCGTGTAACAGAATCTCCTACAGGGTATATTGTTGTCGAGTCTCTCGATGGTGAGGAATATAAACTCGGTGAAAGTAACTTATTAAGAGATATTGCTCCAATAGATACCATGCATCTTCGGAATATATTCGTCATTAGGGATAATGACTTACGACTAAAAGATCAACATCAATTCTATAATTCAGTAACTGAGCAGATGGGGGATATCCATACCACAGAAATTGAGCAGATACAATCCAAGTTAGAAGACCTAGGTCGACTAACTTCTACAACTAGAAATATTTCCTCTGCACGAGAGTATAATGATGCAGGTGGGGTTCTAGGGACCGCAAAAAATCTTTGTAAAGAAACCGAGGAGTATATTGAAAAAGCGCAAAATGAAAATCTTGATGAAGCGGAAAGCGATCTAATTCAGCTTCAAACTGAAATGAAACAAGTTAGCAGACAAAAAGAAAAACAAGGAGCTGCGAAAAAAGTAGCAAAGCATTCTCGCCTATCTGATAGACTTTCAACCGTAAGAAAAACTACTGATGAATTAGATAATTTGACCGATGTATCCCGAGAGGAATTAAAAAACTTGAACAGTCTTCAACAGGACATTGAGACCTGTGATGAAAATATTGATGATTTAGAGGAAAAAATCAAGAAACTTGAGAGTAAAGTTCAAAGTCTCGAAGAGAAGGCCGAAAACATAGAGGATGACATAAGACCATTAGAAAGCCGAGAAGAACAAGTCGAAGAAGTCTCTGAAAAGCTCGATACATTTCGAGAGACAGAAGATCGTTCAACAGGTGCGGAGCGATGGATGAATTTAGCTCGTATTATCGCTATTTTAGGTATTGGGTTTGGAGGTATTGCTACAATTTTGGGCTTTATTCAGGGTCCACTCCTAGGACTAGTTGGTGCAGCTTTCCTAGGTGTAGGACTAGTGGGAATCATTTGGTATTATCGTGATCACAGAATCCTTACAGAGTTAGAAAAGGAACGAAAATCACTTCTTAGGAAAGCAAGAGATTCAAATCTTGAGGTTGAATCGGTTTCAGACATAGCCATCAAAATTCAGGAGTTCCAAGACAAATTGGAAATGAAAATGGATAAAAAGAAGAAATTTAACCAAAAAATCGAAGTCAAAAAGAACGTTTTAGATAACCATCGAAATGAAATAGAAGACCTCCATGATGATTTAGAGAGATATCAAGAACAAAAAGAAGAAATCCTGAAAGAAGCAGGTCTTTCGAATCTCGAAGAGTATCATCAAGCAGTGGAAAGAAAAGAAAAGCTACAAGGAAATCGTTCAAAGGCGGAACAGAGTCTTATAGACGAATTTGGTGAACCTGATAAGGAGGGATGGGAAGAGAAGATACAGGTTTGGGAAGATGAGCTTCAAAAAATCATTACAGATGTCGATATAGAAGAAATAAACCCTAAAGATTACGATGAAGAGACATACAAAGAACTTAGCGAAAAATTGAAAGAGCTTGAGGAGGAAGAAAAGGAGCTTCAAAAGAAACTTGAAGAACACGAAAAGAAGGTTGAACACTTTAAAAGAGAAGTAGAGGACATCAATGCTAGAGATTTTATTGAAGAGGATATCAGGTTAAGAGCAAAAACAATTGACGGCCTTGCTCAATTAGCTGATGATTTAGAAAGATTGATTTCCCGGATCGAAAGAGATGCAGAAATTTCTCGAGAAGCACTCGAAATATCCGATGAATTACATGAAGAAGAGGAAGAAAAAATCACTGAACTTTTTGAACCAGGAGGACGAGCTTCTCAAATGTTCGAAAAGATAACTGATGGTCGGTATCAACAGGTGGAGTACGATCCTAATGAAAAAACTTTAAAGGCTCACCGAGAGAATGACCAGGTTAGAACCACAGATGAACTAAGTCGAGCGACGCGAGAACAACTTTATTTATCAACCCGTATCTCCTTAGCGGAGCAACTTCTAGGAGGAGAACCTGGTTTTTTTCTGATGGACGAAGCTTTCTTACCTGCAGATCATGATAGACTCACCAAACAATTTCGAATTTTGGAAGAGCTTATAGAAGAAGGTTGGCAGATCATATATTTGACTGCTAAAAAGGAAGTAGGAGAAGATATGGTTGAAAATTTAGATTTGAATTGTAGGAAGTTTGAAAGACTCCCATAATTGACCTAGACTATCTTGATGTGGATTTAGCTGAAGGTATTTTGGATGAAGAAGAGTTCAATAAGAGAGTAAAGATAGGCAGAGAATTGTATCTTACGATTCGAATGGAAAGCTATAGTGCCTGGTTTCGATAGGGAAGGCCCGTTAACCAGATATGAGGTAGTTGAGTTTAGAGAGGTATTTGAAGAATAAAAAAAAAAGACAAAAAGGTTTTCAGGAGTGAACAATTCCTTTTAGGTCTCAATTTGACTTTCTCCAAGAATATACTGCTCGCAAAAATCTAAGAATTTATCGTAATCTATCATTGCAAACGGTACATCCTTAGAATTTGCCCATTGGCTTGTGATATCTCTTTTTGCCAATTGGTTTACAATTTTTTCAACTTCAGTGAGGTCCTCATTCGAGAGATTGTAATCGTTGTTTTCCTTTTTAATCCTTGTTTTAACTTTCTTCGGTGCATCCTTGTATTTGTTTATGATCATCAGGATTCGGAGCTTTTTATCTGTATTAGAAAGTTCATTTGAAATCCTTTCGTAAAGCTTTTCAGCCAATTTAATAGGCATGCTTCGTTGAAAACTTTCAGTAATTTTCACATTGTTCCAAACCCTGTCGACCTGTCTAATATTACTTGCTCCTTCTGGGCTGATCTGAAGTTCAGTATCAATTTTTGGAGCATTTACTGCAAGGTTGGCACTTTCCATATCATCCCAAAACTCTCTAAGATTGACAATTAACTTGTTATCTTCCTCATACCATTCATCACTTTGAATGGAAATCAAAGATTTCTCGGTATTTTTCTCAATTATGGAACCAATTAGAGAATCACTCCTCATATGATCATATTCTATAGCTCGTTTAGGAATTGAATGGGTAAGATCGGAACTAATGTTTAGTAAATCTTGATGTATGGGATGCCAACTCATTGTGTCTTCATGGAGATAAGAATAAATCAATGGAAGACTATCTCTATTATCCTCTACGACTTCTCTTAATTTTTCTTGGAGTTCACTCAGTATGTAGTCTTCAATAATCTTACTTCCTTTTTCTTTAGTGACCTTATAAGTTTCAAGATTTATATTGGCTCGTTTCACTTTATTTATTACCTCTAATTGTGAAAGTATTTTCAGTTTTTCTGAATCTTCCTCCTCCAATAGTTCATCTAGAGCTTTTTCTGGGTACCCGGACAATTCGAATTTGTTTGGGACGTCTACATTGACTCCTCGCATTTCAAAAACCCCAACAGGTTGTAGGGCACTAATCTTATAGAATAAGTGCACGTATTCTTGAACTTCATCATATCCCATCTTTGATAGGTTGCTTTTGAAATCCTGGAAAGTATTTGACTTTTCCTTATCAGGGAAATGAATTTTAGCACCGCACGCTCTAGCTATCTTCATTGCTCCTCTAAAACCTGAGGATCGATCCCACCTGCTTCCGTAAACGTGGTAATGGAACTCGGGATCAGACTTTTTCTTTCCTTTTTTTTCTGATTCATCTCCTATCTCATCTAAGGATTTGTTTTTAGTTTCTATCTCAACTTTCTCTTCACCATCTTCGGTCATGCTTATCATCTACATTTTTACATAACAGAATAGCTATTTATAATTTACGTTGTGATATCTAGTAATTTTACATATAACTGAAAAATTACATATAAGACCCCATTATATACTATATTATGTCGCTAAGAGAGAAAAGAAAATGTATTCTGTTTGAGACCGATTTACTCTTAACGAGATGGAGAGGGTTGATAAAATGAGTAGAGAAGATTTTGAAAAAGGAGAGAAGTTGGAAGAGATAAAAAATAAGTTAGAGGAAAAAAGGAAGGAGATTAGCAAGTTAGAGGCGAAAAAAGACAAACTCGTATCTGAATCGAGAAAGGAGGATAATAAAATAGAGCAACAGGTGAGTTACCTTAAAAACAACCTGCGGATTAACGTCCAAAAAATTTCTTCTGAAAAACCACTACTCATAGAGGAAGGGGGGAACAAAGATTTCTTCTTTCTCGACATCTATCTCGTCGAAGATTCCAGTCCGATGTTTCTCGGGAGATGGCCGTGTGATGCAGATGGGTATGACAATAACTCTTCTCGGATAATGAGCAATCGCCTAGATGATCCCGATTTAGCTCCCTTTAAATTCCTTAAAGAAGAACTTGAACCGAATAGTGACCACGAACATAATGGTTACGACCTAAATCATCGCACCTGGATAATAAAAAAAGCCGAGGACCTACGAGCATTTGAGAACCTCATCCATAATTCTCATTATAGGGAGATATATCGAAAGGATGGTTGGGAAGGGTTGAACAATTTGGTTCAGGTGCTGAAAAATAGACTCAATGATGTCTATCCAGATGTGAGTGATCTCAAACTCCTTGAAGAGGACGGAATCAGGTACCCGATTAGCCCTTTTGATATGTCCCGAAGATTCGGTAGTAAGTTCAATTATCCTGTCCATAAAAAGATTATCAAGTATGGGCTCGAAAACGATGATCTAACCGTGAAGGAAGCGATTACAGCTTTGAAGTTAGATGATCAAAAATTTGCTGAACAATATGAAAAGAAGAAAAATATAATCCAAGACAGACTAGATGATCTAAAGAACGCTTTTGGTTATTATCTGAACAAAAAAGTAGAGGAAGGAGGGTAAACGTGGTTAAAGAACTAAATCAGCAGGTTCCTACGAAATCTATAGGAGAGATGAAGAAAACACTAAAGCGTCTAATAAAGAAATATTGCATTGATGACGGTCGAGAACCTCCTTCAGCATTTCTCTGGGGTGGTCCAGGGATAGGTAAGAGTTCCATTGTAAAACAGTCGGTGAAGGAATTGGGAATGGATTTAGAGAATTGTTTCAAAGATCAGCGATTACAGCAAATTGATCCAGTGGATCTTAGAGGTCTGCCGTTTCCCAATGATGATGGGCGATTACAGTACCATCCTCCGTCGTTTCTTCCCGACGAAAGTGGAAAGGGAATTCGGGGGGTTCTGTTCCTTGACGAGTTAAATCTAGCCCCTCAACAGGTACAGTCTGCGGCTTACGAGCTTATACTTGATCGGAAGCTTGGGGATAATTATCACCTTCCCGACGATTGGATGGTGATCGCCGCAGGGAATAGAGCCGGCGACAAGGCCTTCGTTAATCCTATGTCAGCGCCCTTAGCGAACAGGTTTATTCACTGGGAGGTAGTCCCTGACTTTAAAGAGTGGAAGGAATGGGGGCTACAAAAAAACTCATCTAATTCTCACCAGAGAATCAGGAGTGAAATTATTGGTTTCTTGAACTTCAAGTCTGAGATGCTCTATCAATTTGATCCTGAGAGAAGTGGCGAGGCTTTCCCGACTCCGAGAAGCTGGGAAAATGTCTCCAAGCTGATGGAAGATGGTCTCGACGGAGAAAAAGAATTGGCAGCAGCTGTCGGTATGGGCGCGGCGACAGAATTCATGTCTTTTTTAGAGATGCAAAATGAATTACCCAAAGTAAATAAGATTCTAGAAGGTGATTTTAAGATACCTAAGGAGCCGGATAAGCTTCATGCTATTATCTCCTCTCTAGTAGATAGAGTAAAAGACAAGCCGGGGCTAGCAGGTCGGTTAGTTGAATACGCGAATCATATTCCAGATGATCGGACTGAGTTCTCTATCGTTCTGGTCAAGGACGCTATGAGGGCGGATATTCCAGTCCAGGAAACAAATCAGTTCAAAGAGTTTGCAAGGGAAAAAGAAGAGTTGATCCTGTAAAGTGTTGGTGTTGAAATGGATGCGGAAAAAATCATAAAAAAAGCGAGGACACAGCTGGTTATCAAAGAGCCTTTCTTCGGTTATCTAGCTAACTCTCTGTCTTTGGAAGAAGATGACCTTCTTTTCCCTGTTGGGACCGACGGTCAATCAATTTACTACAGCGAAAAGTTGATCGAGGAGCTAGATATCACTGTGAAGGAGATGGAGGGAACTCTTGTCCACGAAATTATGCATCTGATATTGAAACACACGGAGAGAAGAAGAACACGGTCCAAGATGAAGTGGAACATCGCCACTGACCTTGTGATCAATTCGATGCTGAGAGATTGGGGTTTCGAACTCCCCGACGGAATTTTAACCGAAGAGGAGTATTCTCAAGAGTCCGCTGAAGAAGTCTATAATGAGCTCCCGGATTTCGATGAAACAGAGTGTCCTGAGTGTGGAGCTCGGGATGTTAGAAGGAAGAAACTGAGGGTAAAAGGAAGGAATGAAGGTTCTAAAGTATTGAAGGGCGAGGCTGAGTTCAAGTGTAAGAAATGTGGTAACGAGTGGAAAGATGAAGTGGACGTGATACCCTCCGGGAATGACGGTGACGGTGATAAATGGGAAGATGTAGATATACCCCCTCTAGACGATCACGATCTCTGGCAAGAGGGAGAAATCGAAGAGAACGAGTGGAGAAGAAAGGTTGCGGAAGCTTCAAACAAAGCAAAGATGCACGGAGACATGCCCTCGGGACTGAAAAGGATGGTTAAAGATCTTGTTCATCCGAGAATAGACTGGCGAAGATTATTAGAGAGATATATTAGTGCTCAAGATCGAGAGGAATACACCTGGAAAAGACCGAACAGGAGATATCTTTCAGATGATATGTATTATCCATCTTTGAAGTCAACTAAGCTTGAGGTGGCTATCGCGATTGATACTAGTGGGAGCGTAAGTGAAGAGGAGTTAAAGGAATTTATGAGTGAAGTAGCTGGTATATTAGATTCAGTGAAGAATTTCAGAGCGGAGTTGATCGCCTGCGATACGGAAGTGCATGCTCATGAAACTGCACTAACTAAGCAGGATTTTCAGAATTTTATGGAAATATGTGAGGGAGGTGGGGGCACAGATTTCCGACCTGTATTCGAAGAGCTCCAGAATGTGTACCCGGATTGTTTGGTCTATTTGACTGATGGAAGAGGGACATATCCTCAAAGTAAGCCTATGTACGACGTTGTCTGGGTGATGAATAAAGATGTGCCTGCACAGTACGAGCCCCCGTTCGGAAGGAAGGTTGTCATGGGAAGGTGTGTAGATTGAATTACGAAAGGTTTGTTGTTTGTTAACAGGAGTGTGAAAGATATGGATAAGAAAAAAGAACGAAAAAAAGAAGTTAAAAAGACGATAGATTATTATGAAGATTGGATAGAAGGGTCTAAGCGAATAAAGAAACTACTACATTTGGAAGAACAGCAAAACGCCGTGATTATTGGAGATAGGGATGGACCGATAATGGTAAAAGAAAGAGGTATTGAAGTAAATAGAAATGTATTTCTTCACGAGGTCCAAGATGTGCTTTGCGAATTGAAAGAAGCACTGAATAAGTTAATAGTAAAGTGGACGGACCTAGAGGAAGATATAGAGAGCTATACAAAGAATTTGGATATACAGGAAGAAGATGCAATCACAAAATTGTTGAATAGTAAGAAGGAGACGATCAAATTGGCAAAAGATATCTTTGAGTGGGTTGATGATTATTTTTCCCAAGAGAGGAGAGAAAGTGTTCGAGAAGTGTTAGAAGATCCTCCGTTTGAGGAACTAGAAAAGTTAGCTAAAGATCTAAAAATAGGCAGGTCTCGAGAGGAGATAGTTATCGAAATAAGTATGAAAGTCTGAATTAGAGGCAACTATCTAAGTCAATACCACCTATAGGAAGATGGAAGAAAATATCTATAGGTACAGGTGATCAAAAAAGGGGTGACTCCTTTGAGACTGAGTCAATCGAAAATTTTTGTTTCTTATCTAAAACTATTAAGGTCTAAAGAACATTGGATCAAAACATATCTCATTTTTAATATTATTGTAAATCAGTAGTGCAACCATAATATAAAATATAATTATTTTATTTTTTGTTTGGTTGATTATTCTTTAGCTACATACTCTATTTTATCCATCTTGTTTCCAATACTTATGAATTTCGCATTTTTTGCACTATTGTACTACCTATCGTCCAATAATTAAAGTAGATTTAACCGGCACCTTTTTGTTTCTAGATCTATTTTTCTAAGAAGATTTATGGATTCTTCATCCATTTCAATGTTGGGATTTTAAGGATTTGTGATGAATTAAAAAGAAATATAAGGGATGTTCCACTTTGAAATAATACTAAGTAGGATGAACCTTGCCCCTAAAAAAATTTAATTAGTTTAAAAATGAAGATAAAAGATGGGTGACTAAATGATTAGTAAAAGAGAATTTGAATTTTGGGTTTTGTCATCAATAAAAGAGAACGGAATAGGTATTGATGAAATAAAAAACCATGTAGAAAAAAAGACTGAGAGAAGCATAAATACAGATAATTTAAAGAAGATAATATCAAGCTTAGAAAAAAATAAATTTCTAGATATTAAAAATAATAACAAAGTTTATCCAAAATATGAATTTGAAGTTATACTCGGTGAGATCGCTGTATTAGTTTTAGAAATGTTTGGGCCATTACAAATTCGAGATTTATCAAAGTATATTTCTAAACATATATTGGAAGATACAAATATACCAGATATTGAATCTGCGATTAAGAATTACAGATATATAGAGGAATATAATCCTACGTACACAGGAGGTAAAAGTGTTTCGAAAATATATCATCCTCGTGGTCAAAATCAAAAAAGAATTCACGAAGCAATAAAAAGATACAAGAACCCGAGTAAAAGGTATGAATTGAGGGAAGAACTTGGGATTGTGTCGAAAGAACAAAGAGAAACACATGAAGAGATAAAAGAAAGACAAGTAGAAGAGAGGGAAAGCTGTAGTATTTCGGAATTATTTGAACACGTTACAAACTCAGAACACATTAAGGGGGAAATAAAACAATCTATTGAGCTAGAGGAAAATGAGGCAAGATATGATGAAGATTTTGATTTGCTAGATGATAAAATATGGGAGTATCTAGAAAAGGAAAAAGGTATTGAAAAGCTTTATACTCACCAAGCGAGCGCCATAAATTCGATATATAATAACAAGAATCCGTTCGTAACCACCTCAAACGCATCCGGAAAAACTTTCACTTACTTATTGCCTATAATTGATGCCCTCATAGGTGATCCAAATAAAAAATTTCTATATATATCTCCCACTAAATCACTAGCACAAGATCAGAAAAACAAATTTAATGAATTCGGGAAAGCAATACTAGGTGAAAAAATTGCAAAAAACTATGACGGGCATACCTCTGAAGATGAAAGAAAAAGGATATTACAAGAATTTCCTAATGTTATTCTAACAAACGAACACATGTTACACTACAACATACTTAGGAAACACGAGAGATGGCATTCTTTTTTCAAAGATTTGGAATATATTGTTATAGATGAATCACATTGGTATAGAGGAGTTTTTGGTTCGCATGTATCTAACTTGTTTAGAAGATTGAATATTATTTCTTCGTTTCATGGTGCCTTTCCTCAATATATTTGTCTTTCAGCAACTATAGGAAATCCTAACTTATTTGCTGAAGATCTTATAAACAGAGAAGTTGACGTTATAGAGAACGACGGTTCGCCATCATGGAATAAGACCTTAGCTCTCTTTGAACCAGGGAAAGAAGAAGAGGAAGGATCTATATTTACTGATTCGTGTTATATCATTGCTGAACATGTAGCCTCCCAATTTATGACTTTAGCTTTTGGCAAATCACGTAATATGGTTGAATCTATGACAAAAGTTACAAGAGAAAAATTGGAACCCAAAATGAGACAGAAGGTGGAGTCGTATAGAGCGGGTATACCTAGGGAGAAGAGAAGAGAAATTGAGAATCAAATATTCAGTGGTGATTTGAAAGGAATAATTTCGACTTCTGCTATGGAGCTGGGTATGGATATAGGTAATTTAGATTCTGTTGTCCTTGCCGGATACCCAGGGTCTCTAGGAAGTTTTTGGCAGAGGTCAAATAGAGCGGGCAGATCTAATGGTGAATCAGATGTGTTTTATGTTCCAATGAATAACCCGCTAGATCAATATTTTCTCAGAAACCCTGAAGAATTGCTTTCAGAGGATTTTGAAGATGCAATAATAAATCCAGAAAACGAAAAAATAAAAGAACAACATGCTGTTTGTCTCAGATCAGAAATTGATTCCGAATATCTT
>Ga0207421_10006591_pt1 | contig 12609 bp, 11 predicted proteins | sample SodLakKL_010_SED_4_FD_187542 | JGI IMG/M metagenome (GOLD analysis project Ga0207421, IMG submission 187542) | Alkaline sediment microbial communities from Lake Tanatar, Kulunda Steppe, Russia - 8KL_010_SED (SPAdes) (version 2) | ecosystem: Environmental > Aquatic > Non-marine Saline and... | reverse complement strand
GCGCGTTCCGGCCTACGATCTGCTGAACCAGCCCGAGGGCAATGTCCACTTCGCCGGTGACCACCTGAGCTACTACATCGCGTGGCAGGCCGGCGCTTTCGATTCCGCACGCAAGGTCGTCATGGAAATCGAAGAGCGCGCAAGCGCCTGAACCAAAGCATGAATCCGATTCAAAAACACATTACAAGAGGTGAATCCATCATGAAATCCGATTCCATCCGCCGCAGCATCCTGACCAGCCTTGCCCTGGTGTTCTCCGTCACCGTCGGCAGCGCCCTGGCGGGCCCGAAGCCGACCGAGGTCGACTACTTCATCCCGCCCACCGCAGCCGGCGACGTGAACCCGAATCCGTTTCTCGCCAGCGGAGTCTCGGTGGGCCGAAACGTGGATCTGTACTGGTCCGCGGGTACGGGCCCGGCAGGGGTCAATCCCGACGCCGCCTTTGGGACCCCGGAGCGCTTCATCGATCCAGACTTAACGCCACTGACGGACGGCGAACTGCCCACAGGCGTTACCATCACCGAAGCCCAGGGGCTCAACACGCTGAACCGCATCAAGCTGAATCTGGAGGCTAACGGCCTGACGCTGGAGGACGTGACCTTCATGCGCATCTACCTGGAGGCACCTCCTGGCGCGGAGCGGGCCGATTACGCTGGCTGGAACCGCGCGTACCGCAAGTACTTTGCGAACGTGAACCTGGTCACCGGTGAGGTCATTCCTGCGTTCGAGCCGGTCATCGTGGCAAACCCGCGCCGGCCGGCGCGCTCCAATATCGAGGTGGCGACCTTGCCGGTGCTCGGCTGGCTGGTCGAAATCGAGGTCATCGCCGCCTATCCGCAGGTGCAGACACCGGCCCCCGGCCGCGGTCGGTAATCCATCCCGTCAGATATGCAGAGGGCCCGTCCCTGGCGGGCCCTCTGTCATGGCGAGAAGGCTGAACCAAGGTGGGATCCGCGCTATGATGCCGGGGTTATCCCCTCGGACTGAAACACGCCCATGCCTGCACTGCTCTACCGCCTCCTGCTCCTGTTGCCGCTGCTCTGGCTAGCGGGCTGCGCGACCGTTCCGGACGATCCCCGGGCGCCGGCGCCAACGGACGAACTCGCCGGCGCGCTGCAGGCCGGGGACTGCCGCGCCGCCTTCAGCCGGATGGACATGGGCGTGGCGGCGGGGGCGGACCGGAGGCTGCAGGTCGGGCAGGTTTGCCTGCAGAGCGGTGACTTCGTCCGCGCCCGCCAGGCCGCTGCAGCCTTCCTGGCGGAACGCCCCAACCATCCGGATACGGACTACGCGGCCTACCTGCATGCGCTGGCCGGGTTCGGCGAGTGGGTCAGGGCGGGGCGCGCGAATCCGGAAGCACGCATTCGCGAGGGCCGTGCCCTCGGGCGCGAGGTGGCGACCTATCTGCGCGAACGGCCGATGTCCGAATACGCCGAAGACCTCGCACCACGCATGGTCCGCCTGCGCGAGGGGATTGCCGACGCCGAAATGACGCTCGCCGAACAGGCCCACAACCGGGGCGACCGGAGCCTGGCGCAGGCACGGGCCGAGTACGTGCTGCAGCATTATCCACGCACCCAGGCCGCCGCCGACGCTGCGCGCCTGCTGATGACCCTCGCTGCGCAGTGACGGTCCGGAGAGACATCGATGTCCGATGAAACCAACGCCCAGGGGCTCCAATTCACTGAGCGCCTGGTCTGGCTGGGCTTCATGCTCTTCTTCGTCGTCGTGCTGGCGATCTATGTCGCCCGCGGGATCGGCCTGGAACAGGACGTGACCGATGCGAACCGAGCCCTGCTGGACGCACAGATGCAGCTCGCGCGGTACACCCGCGACGAGGTGCCCCGGCCGGCTGATGTCGGCCTGACCAACGCACAGATCCAGGCCATGCAGCGGCGCGGGATCGCTCGCCCGGAACTGCAGCTGCGGCGTGATCTGGTTGCGCAGCCCGACCTGATCCCCCACGAACCGGTGCTTGGAGGTCAGATGTATTTTGTCCCCGAGGGCATCCACGTCCTCAACGACCGCTGGGTCCTGGCCGCCTTCGAGGACGGCCACATCCGGGGCCAGATGCTACTCGAATATGACATCGCCCACGGCAACGTGACGTGGCAGGTGATCGAGTCCTACCTGGAATAAACTCCCCTAGCGGGCTCGCAATCGCGAGCAAGGCCCGTCGGGGTTACGCCCGTCGGGCGAACCCGACCTACGGTTTGTGGTGGTTCATTGTCAGGGGTGGCCGCCTGCGGCGACAGTTAGCGCCCGGGCCCGGCCACGTGGGCGAGGTGTTCGCGGGCCTCGGCGATGCGGGCCAGGACCTGAGCCGGTGCGGTGCCGCCGAGCAGGTCGCGCGCGTCCGCCGAGCCCTCGGGGGTCAGCAGGTCGTAGACGTCGTCCTCGATGCGCGCATCGAATCCCTGCAGTTCCTCCAGCGCCAGGTCGGCGAGGTCGCAGCCGCGTGCGGACGCCAGCCGCACCGCGAGTCCGACCACCTCGTGCGCATCCCGGAACGGGAGGCCCTTGCCGACCAGGTAATCGGCCAGGTCGGTCGCGGTGGCAAAGCCGCGCCGCGTGGCCTCGAGCATGTTCTCCGCGCGCACGCGCAGGTTCGGCACCATGTCGGCGAAGGCGCGCAGGCTGCCGGCCAGGGTGTCGACGGTATCGAACAGCGGCTCCTTGTCTTCCTGGTTGTCCTTGTTGTAGGCGAGCGGCTGGCCCTTCATCAGGGTCAGCAGACCGATCAGGTGGCCGTAGACGCGCCCGGTCTTGCCGCGCACCAGTTCCGGGACGTCCGGGTTCTTCTTCTGCGGCATGATCGACGAGCCGGTGCAGTAGCGGTCCGGCAGGTCGATGAAGGCGAACTGGGCGCTGGCCCAGAGGATCAGCTCCTCGGCCTGGCGCGACAGGTGCATCATGATCAGCGAGGCGCTAGCGGCGAACTCGATCGCAAAGTCGCGATCGCTGACCGCGTCCAGCGAGTTGCGGCAGACGCCGTCGAAGCCGAGCAGCCGCGCGGTGAGCTCGCGATCCAGCGGGTAGCTGGTGCCCGCCAGCGCCGCGGCGCCCAGGGGCAACCGGTTGACCCGGCGCCGGCAGTCGGCCAAGCGCTCGGCGTCGCGCTCGAGCATCTCGTACCAGGCCATCATGTGATGGCCGAAGGTCACCGGCTGGGCCGTCTGCAGATGGGTGAAACCGGGCATCACCGTCGCGTGCTCACGCTCGGCCAGGTCGAGCAGGCCGCGCTGGTACCGGCGCAGTTCGACCACCAGCGCGTCAATCGCTTCGCGCAGCCAGAGACGGATGTCGGTCGCGACCTGATCGTTGCGCGAGCGACCGGTGTGCAGTTTCTTCCCGGTCTCGCCAATCTTCTCGATCAACCGCGCCTCAATGTTCATGTGCACGTCTTCGCGCGCCACGCTCCAGGCGAATTCGCCGGACTCGATTTCGGCCCGGATCGCCTCCAGGCCGCGGACGATCGCATCGGCCTCGTTCTCGGTCAGGACCTGCACCGCCGCGAGCATCCGCGCGTGGGCGATGGAACCCGTGATGTCCTGCGCATAGAGGCGTTGGTCGAAGCCCACCGAGGCGGTGAACGCCTCCACGAAGGCATCGGTCGCCTCGCTGAACCGCCCGCCCCAGAGCTTGGCGGCGGGATTGACCGGGGAGTCGGGCGCTTTGTCCTGCGGCATCGGGCGTCTCGCTGAGGATACGGCGCCCGATTGTACCATCCTGTACTGGGCCGCCTTGCTCCGGCGCGTCTGGCTGTGCTGCATCGGCGACGCGCTTTCCGCATGGTCCACGGGCCCGGCTATACTTGAGGGTTCAGCCCACGGTCGCGCGACGGCCCTCAGCCTGGATGACCCATGAACAGTCTCCGTATCGCCACCCGAAAGAGTCCCCTGGCCGTCTGGCAGGCCGAGCACGTCGCGAGTGAATTGCGGCGGCTGCACCCGGGGCTCGAGGTCGAACTGGTCACCATGACCACCCAGGGCGACCGCATCCTCGATGCGCCGCTGGCCCGGATCGGGGGCAAAGGGCTATTCGTGAAGGAGCTCGAAGTGGCCATGCTGGAGGACCGGGCGGACATCGCGGTGCACTCGGTGAAGGACGTGCCGATGGAACTGCCGGAGAACCTGGTGCTGCCGGTGATCCTGGAGAGAGAGGACCCCCTGGACGCCTTCGTTTCCAACGACTTCGGGCACCTGGATCAGCTGCCCGAAGGGGCCCGTGTGGGTTCCTCCAGTCTGCGCCGGCAGTGCCAGCTGCGGGCACGGCGGCCGGACCTCGTGGTGACCGACCTGCGCGGCAACGTGAACACCCGCCTGGCAAAACTGGATGCCGGCGAGTACCACGCCATCCTGCTCGCCGCCGCCGGTCTGAAACGGCTCGGCTTCGACCGCCGGATTCGCACCCGGCTGGAACCCGAGCTCAGCCTGCCTGCCGTCGGACAGGGTGCGATCGCGATCGAGTGCCGGGAGGGCGATGCCGAGGTGATGACGCTGATCGCTGGGCTGGGTCACGCGGACACCAGCATCCGCGTGCGTGCCGAGCGCGCCTTCAACCGACGGCTCGAGGGCGGCTGCCAGGTGCCGCTGGCGGCGCACGCACTGCTGAACGGCGACGAACTGCACCTGCGCGGGCTGGTCGGCGCGGTCGATGGCAGCCGCATCCTGCGGGCCGAGATCCGTGGGTCCCGGGACCAGGGCGAGGCACTCGGGGTCGCCCTGGCGGAGGACCTGCTCGCCCAGGGCGCCGGGGAACTGCTCGCACAAGCGAACCGGTAGACGCGTGAAACCGCAAGTCCCGGAGAACGCGGCGGGAGCCCTGGCAGGGCGTCACCTGGTCGTGACCCGACCCGCGGCGCAGGCCGGTCCCTTCTGCGCGAGACTGGTGGCGGCGGGGGCCAAGGTGACCCGCTTTCCGGTGATCGAGATCCAGGGGCCGAACGATCCGGGGCGACTCGGGGCCGTACTGGATGCGCTTGACGATTTCGACTTCGCCGTGTTCGTCAGCGCCAACGCGGTGCAGCGGGTGCTCCCAGCCGCGCTGGCCCGGGGGCCGTGGCCGGCCCGGCTCCAGGTCGCCGCGATCGGCGCGCGGACGGCCCGGGCGTTGCAGGAGCACGGTCGGGCAGCAGACATCGTCCCCGAGTCCCGCTTCGACAGCGAGGCGCTGCTGCAGGAGCCCGCGCTGCAGGATCTCAGCGGACGCAAGGTCGTGATCTTTCGCGGCGACGGCGGGCGCGAGCACCTGGCCGAGACGCTGCGCGACCGGGGTGCCGATGTGACCTATGCCGAGGCGTACCGGCGTGCAATCCCCGATCTGGACCCGGAACCGCTCGAGGGCCCGCTGAAGGCCGGCGCCATCGACGCGATCACCGTGACCAGTGGCGAGAGCCTGCGCAACCTCGTCGCAATCTTGGAGCCGCGGGGGCGCGAGGTCCTGCTGCGGACGCCGCTGGTGGTTGGCGCGACGCGGGTCGCCGAGCTGGCGGGAGAGCTGGGCTTCCACGGGACGATCACGACAGCCGACGATCCGACGGACGCCGCGATGTTTCGGGCGGTTGTGGCGTTGCTGGAAGGCTGAGAACACGCGGTGACAGCGGCAGCCGGATGCGCGCAGCGGGCAACGGCTTCGGCACACGCAGACAGCGCGAAGAAGCGCCGGCACTGCCCAGCGCTGCTACCCGCCCTACGGGGCAGTACGCCTCTCGTAGGAGCGACCTCTGATCGCGATCTGGGCCGCGCGGTACGTCACGCGTACTTGCGGCACGGCTAACTTCGGGGCAGACAGCGGGAGCAAGATCCCGCACTCCACAGGGCTTCGGGCTCGGCCTGTGGAGTGCGGCGGCTTGCCGCCGCTTTCGGGGTCGGACAGAGGGCTGGGCGGTTCAGCTCGCGGTGGCCTCGGGCTGAACCGCGGGTTCGAAGCTGTCGTAGAACAGCTGCTCCTCGGACAGGCCGGCGTTCAGAAAGGCGGCCCTCGCCGCGTTGATCATCGGCGGCGGCCCGGCCATGTAGACGTCGAAATGGGACAGATCCGGGTAAACCGCCAGCACGGCGTCGTGCAGCCAGCCCGAGGCGGCGGGGAAGCCCGCGACCTCGGCTGCAGGAACGTCGGACAGGACCGGGGTGAACTGGAAGTGACCGGCGCCGCGCTGTGCCTGCTCCTGCAGCCACTCGGGCGCGTAGATGCCCGCGGCGTCGCGCGCGCCCCAGAACAGATGGTGGGGCCGATCCAGGCCGGTTTCCATCAGGTGGTCCAGCATCCCCTTCAGGGGCGCGAAGCCGGTACCCCCGCCGACGAAGAGTCGCGGCCGCTCGGACGCCTCGTCAAGGAGGAAGCTGCCCAGCGGCCCCTCGATGCGCAGCAGGGCCTTGGCCTTCATCTCGTGGAAGGCAGCATCGGAGAATCGCCCGCCCGGGACTTTCTTGATGTGCAGGACGAGTTGCTTGTCATCGTGCGGGGCGTTGGCCAGCGAATAGCTGCGGCGGTCGCCACCCTTGAGAAGGATGTCGAGATACTGCCCGGCGAGGAACTGCAGGCGCTCGGTCGCCGGGAGCTGCAGGCGCAGTTCGACCACGTCGGGCGCGAGCAGGGTGCGTGAGGCCACGCGGCAGGGCAGCGTCTTGATCACGATGTCCCGCGCCGCGCCGATTTCCCGTACCTCGATCTCGAGATCGTCGACCGGCACCGCCTGGCAGAACAGGGCGAAGCCCGCCGCCTCGTTCTCCTCGGTCAGGCCAGGTGGTCGCTTCGGGCCATAGCTGATCTCGCCGGAGAGGATGCGGCCCTTGCAGGAGCCGCAGGCGCCGTTGCGGCAGCCATAGGGAAACGCAAAGCCCTGCCGCAGGGCGGCCTCGAGTACCGTTTCGTCGTCTTCGACCGTGAACTCATGATTGGCCGGCCGTACCGTCACGTGGAACGCCATGCATCCGCCCTGCTGGTGAACAAGCGTCGAATTGTCGACAATCGCCCGGTAAACGCAAACAAGCCGGGGTGTCGTGGGGATGTCGGAAAACCGGGAGGTCTTGATTGTCGGGCTGGGATACGTGGGTCACGCGCTGGCCCGCGCGCTGGAGGAGCGGGGGACACCGTGGGTCGGCCTGCGCCGGCAGGCGGAAGGCAACCCGCGGATTCGCAGGGTCGATCTGGATGCCGAGGTGGTCGATCTGGCCGGCCTGGACACGCGCCGAGTCGTCTATCTCGCACCGCCGCCGAAGGACAGCGAAGGCGACCCGCGGCTGCGCAAGGTGCTTGCTGCCCTGGACGATGGGCCGCCCGATCGTTTCGTGTATGCGAGCACCACCGGGGTCTATGGCAATCAGGACGGCGCCGTCGTCGACGAGGACGCGCCGTTGCGCGCGGCGACCGCCCGGGCGCTGCGCCGCCTCGATGCGGAACGCGCCCTGGTCGGCGCCGCCGAGCGCTGGGGAACCCGGTGGGCGGTGCTGAGACTGCCAGGGATCTATGGCCCCGGCCGGCTCCGCGAGGAACAGATCCGCGCCGGGCTGCAGGTCCCGTGCCCCGAGATCTGCCCGCCGGGCAACCGCATTCACCGGGACGACATCGTCGACGTGATCCTGCGTCTGCTCGAGGATGACGCGCCCACGGGATTCTTCAACCTCGCCGACAACGAACACATGGGCAGTACCGACTTCGCCCAGGCAGTGGCCGACCGGATCGGGGTGAAGCTGCCGCCCTGTATCCCCGATCTCGAGGCCTACTATGCGGCGCACCCGGGTATGGCGAGCTTCCTGCGCGAGCAGCGCCGGATCGACTCCAGCCGTATCCGCGAGGCCCTGAACTGGTCGCCGCGCTACGACAACGCCGTGGCTGGGATCACGGCGAGCCTGCGCGTTTGACCGCGCACGCAGGGGGGGCCTTTCAGCTTGAAAATGCCGCCACGGACAACACGGAAAATGAAAGGCACTCAAACCCGTTTCCGTGTCTTTCCGTGTTTTCCGTGGCCCGCTTTTTCATCGCCTGTGGTGGCCCAAGTCGATGCGCATGAGGCGACTCAAACCCGGGCTCCGTGCGTGCGCCAGGGAACGGAATCCTGCGATGCATCAAAGTTGCAACTGTTGCAACAGTTCGTCAACGCGTTGCTTCACGGCGGGATCCATGGTGATCGGGCGACCCCATTCGCGGGTGGTCTCCCCGGGCCACTTGTTGGTTGCGTCGAGTCCCATCTTCGAGCCGAGCCCTGAGACCGGGGAGGCGAAATCGAGATAGTCGATCGGGGTGTTCTCGATCAGGACCGTATCGCGGGCCGGATCCATCCGCGTGGTGATCGCCCAGATCACGTCCTTCCAGTCGCGTGTGTTCACATCCTCGTCGACGACGATGACGAACTTCGTGTACATGAACTGGCGCAGGAATGACCAGACACCCATCATCACCCGCTTTGCGTGGCCCGGGTACTGCTTGCGCATGCTGACCACCGCCAGGCGGTAGGAACAGCCCTCGGGGGGCAGGTAGAAATCGACGATCTCGGGGAACTGCTTCTGCAGGATCGGAACGAAGACCTCGTTCAAGGCCACGCCAAGAATCGCCGGTTCGTCCGGCGGACGGCCCGTGTAGGTGCTGTGATAGATCGGATCCCTGCGGTGGGTGATACGCTCGATCGTGAAGACCGGGAAGTCGTCGACCTCGTTGTAGTACCCGGTGTGGTCGCCGAACGGGCCTTCGGGCGCGGTATCGCCCGGATGAATGTGGCCCTCGAGCACGAACTCCGCGGAGGCGGGCACCTCCAGGTCGGAACCGAGGCACTGCACGAGTTCGGTCCGGCTGCCGCGCAACAGGCCGGCAAAGGCGTATTCGGAGAGGGTGTCGGGAACGGGCGTGACCGCACCCAGGATGGTCGCGGGATCCGCCCCCAGGGCGACCGCGATCGGGAACGGCTCGCCGGGATGCGCCTCGGTCCAGTCGCGAAAGTCCAGCGCGCCGCCCCGATGGGACAGCCAGCGCATGATCACCCGGTTGCGGCCGATCACCTGCTGGCGGTAGATGCCCAGGTTCTGGCGCTTCTGGTTCGGACCGCGGGTGACGACCAGGCCCCAGGTGATCAGCGGCCCGGCGTCGCCAGGCCAGCAGGTCTGTACCGGCAGGGCCCCGAGATCGACGTCGGCCGCCTCGATCACCTTTTCCTGGGCCGGCGCCGAGCGGACTCGCTTGGGTGCCATATCGAGCACCTTGCGAAAGATCGGGAGCGACTCCCAGGCGGCCTTCAGGCCCTTGGGGGGGTCCGGCTGCTTCAGGAACGCCAGGAGTTTACCGATCTCGCGCAACGCCTCGACGGACTCCGCTCCCATGCCGAGAGCCACTCGCTCCGGGGTCCCGAAGAGGTTGCCGAGGACGGGGGTATCGAAACCCTTGGGCTTCTCGAACAGCAGCGCGGGTCCGCCGGCCCGCAGGACGCGGTCGCAGATCTCGGTCATTTCCAGCTTCGGATCCACCTCGAGCGGAACGCGGCGCAACTCGCCGCGGGCCTCGAGCAGGGTAATAAAGTCGCGCAGATCGCGGTATCTGATCTTCTGAGTCATGGGCTGGCAAACATCCTAGAATAGGGCTTCCAAACAATACGGGGAGAGTATCCATGATCGAACGTGGCCTGGAAAAAGCCATGCTGGCCAGCCGGTGGCTGTTGGCGCCCATCTACATCGGGCTCAGCTTCATGCTGCTCGCCCTGGTGATCAAGTTCTACCAGGAGTTGATTCATCTGGTGCCGGTGATCTTCACCATCCGTGAGATGGACCTGATCCTGATGGCATTGGCGCTGATCGACATCGTGCTGATCGCCGGGCTGATCATCATGGTGATGTACTCCAGCTACGAGACCTTCGTGGGCAAGCTCAACGTAGCCGAACACAAGCGTTCATCCTGGCTGGGGAAACTGGACGCGGGTTCGCTGAAACTGAAGGTCGCTGCGGCCATCGTCGCGATCTCGTCGATCCACCTGCTGAAGGCCTTCATGAACATCGAGACCATACCCAATGACAAGCTCCTCTGGTACGTGGTCGTCCACCTGACTTTCGTGGTGTCGGCGGTGCTGATGGGCGTGATGGACTACTACACCGACAAGGGCGACGGCAAGGTCTCGGCGGGCGGCCTCTGACACGGCAGCGCGCTGCCGACCCTCAGGGGTCGGCGAACTCGGCAATGACCGGCGCGTGATCGGAGGGACGCTGCCAGGCACGGGGCTCGAGGTCGATCGAACTGTGGCGACAGTGTTGCAACAGTGGCGCGCTCGCCAGGACCAGATCGATCCTCAGGCCGCGGTTCCGCCGGAAGGACGCCGCACGGTAGTCGAACCAACTGAACTGTTCCGCCGGCTTTTCCTCGAGGCGGAAGCAATCCGCGAGACCCAAATCCAGGATGCGCTGGAGCGCCTCGCGCTCCGGCGCTGAGCAGAGCACCTGGCCGCGCCAGAGTTCCGGATCGTGGACGTCCCGATCCTCCGGCGCAATATTGAAATCACCCAGCACGACCATCTTCGGGTACGCCTCCAGCTCGTCCTGCAACCAGAGGTGGACCCGCCGTAGCCAATCGAGCTTGTAGGCGTACTTCTCCGAGTCCACCGCCTCGCCGTTCACCACGTACAGGTTCACGACACGGATACCGTTCACGGTGCCGGCGAGGATCCTGCGCTGCGCGTCATCGAGCCCCGGGGGATCCGTGACCGGGTCGAGGATCTCGGAGCGCGCCAGGATCGCCACCCCGTTGTAGGTCTTCTGCCCCGAGAAGGCGACCTGGTATCCGGCCGCCGTGATCGCCTCCAGCGGAAAGTTCTCGTCGCTGAGCTTGGTCTCCTGCAGGGCCAACACGTCGGGCTGCTGGTGCTCGAGCCAGGACACGACCTGGGGCAGGCGCACCTTCAGGGAATTGACGTTCCAGCTTGCGATCTTCACGCCGCCTCCAGACCGCTGTGGCGCAGCAGCGCGTCGATGCTCGGTTCGCGTCCGCGAAAAGCCTTGAACGACTCCAGCGCGGGGCGGGACGCGCCGACCTCGAGGATCTCGTGCAGGTACGCGGCACCCACTTCGGCCGAGAACAGACCTTCCTCCTCAAAGCGCGCAAAGGCGTCGGCGGAAAGCACCTCGGCCCATTTGTAGCTGTAATAGCCCGCCGCGTAGCCGCCGGCGAAGATGTGCGCGAAGCCGTGCTGGAACCGGTTGAAGGAGGGCGGTCGGATCACCGCCACCTCGTCGCGCACACGATCGAGCAGTTCCTGGATGGCGGTCGCGGACTCCGGGGCTGACCCGGAATGCAGGCGCATGTCGAACAGCGCGAACTCCACCTGCCGGAGCAGCTGCAGCGCGGTCTGGAAATGCCGGGTGCCCTGCATGCGCTGGAACAGGTCTTCGGGCATCACTTCCCCGGTCTCATGATGGCGGGCGAAGAGGTCGAGCGCCTCCCGCTCCCAGCACCAGTTCTCCATGAACTGGCTGGGCAGCTCCACCGCGTCCCACTCGACCCCGCTGATCCCGGCGATCTCCGGATGATCGACCCGCGTGAGCATGTGGTGCAGGCCGTGCCCGAACTCGTGGAAGAGGGTCACGACCTCGTCGTGCGTGAACAGAGCGGCCTTGCCGTCCACCGGCGGCGTCGAATTGCAGGTCATGTACGCGACCGGTAACTGGGCATGCTCGCGGCTCACGAAACGGCTGCGGCAGACATCCATCCACGCGCCCCCGCGCTTGCCCGTGCGCGCGTAGAGGTCGAAATAGAAGCCCGCGCGCTCGTCGCCGCCGGCATCGCGGATCACGTAATAGCGCACGTCGTCGTGCCAGGTCTCGACACTTTCGTCAGGAGTGATGCTGACGTTGAACAGGCGCTCGACGAGGCCGAACAGCCCGCCGACGACGCGGTCGGCCGGGAAGTAGGGCTTCAGCATCTCCTGACTCAGCCCGAGTCGGTCCGCGCGGATCTTCTCGGCGACGTACCCGTAGTCCCAGGCCTCAAGCTCGCCCATGCCGAGGCTCACGCGAGCGTAGTCCCGCATGTCCTCGAGATCTGCCTCAGCGGGCGCGTGGGCGCGGGTCGCGAGGTCGCGCAGGAAATACTCGACGGTCTCCGGGGTGTCGGCCATCTTGGTCGCCAGCGAGCGCTCCGCGTGATGGGCGAAACCGGTGAGCTGCGCCTTTTCCTCGCGCAGCTGCAGGATCTCCAGCATCGGCTCCGTATTGTCGAAGCGGCCCGCGTCGGGGCCCTGATCCGAAGCGCGGGTCGCGTAGGCGGTGTAGACCTGCTGACGCAAGTCACGGTCGTCCGCATGGGTCAGGATCGCGTAGTAGCTGGGGAAGTCCAGCGTGATCACGAAGCCGTCCAGCTCACGTCCCCGCGCGTTCTGGGCGAGCATCGCCCGGGAGGACTCGGGCACACCGCCGAGGCGCTGGGCATCGGGAAGATGCAGGGTCCAGGACTGGGTCGCGTCGAGAACGTTTTCCTCGTAGCGCGCGGTCAGCGCCGAGAGGCGGGCATTGATCTCGCGCAGGCGCACCTTGCGATCCTCGGGCAGGTCGACGCCGCTGAGGTGGAAGTCGCGCAGGGCGTCCTGGACCAGCTTGCGGCGATCCGCCGGCTCGGTCGCAAACCCCGGACTGCGCG
>Ga0207421_10006590_pt1 | contig 12610 bp, 15 predicted proteins | sample SodLakKL_010_SED_4_FD_187542 | JGI IMG/M metagenome (GOLD analysis project Ga0207421, IMG submission 187542) | Alkaline sediment microbial communities from Lake Tanatar, Kulunda Steppe, Russia - 8KL_010_SED (SPAdes) (version 2) | ecosystem: Environmental > Aquatic > Non-marine Saline and... | reverse complement strand
TCTCCCGGATGCCGCGGGGCACGGTGTTTTATGACATCAACATGGAGAATATGTACGTCTTCGAACCGAAATGATGCCCCTCATGCTTGCGGTCGGTCCGAGTGTCCTCGTTCTCGTCGCGCTCACGCTCGCCGCGGCGGCCGTCAGCTACGTTATGTTTCGAGTCACGCGTGAGGAACACGAATCGAGGGAGTACGCTTGGACGTGGGCGATCGCCATCGGCGTCCTCTTCCTGATGGGCATCGGCCCGGCGCTCGTCGGGGTCGGGCTGTACCTGACCGTCGAGCGCGACTACCCGCTCTACTGGCTGTTGGCGCTCGCCGCCGTCGGGATCCTCGTGGCCGGCGTGCTCGCGATCGTCGGCATGGCGGCCTACGTCGGGGAGACCGTCGTCGTGTGAGTATGTATGGGCGCTCGTTAGTTTATAAACGGGTGCTTGTCAGGTTATCAGAAGTATGGAGGACGGACGATCAAAGATCAGCGGTCCTTCCTGGTTATGACTCTCCACTCGTCTGCAGTTCCTCGACGAGTGCGGCTGCCGCTTCCTCAACGACTTCGTCCTTGAGACCGCCCTGCCAGAAGTCGATGTCCGCATGGTCGATCGATTGGACGCCCCACGGCACGATCCGGCTATCAACTGGGGTACCTCCTCGAAGCCAACTCGTGTTCGGGATATCGATGAGTCCCTCCATCCAAGACTTCGAGGTCAAGGTCAGCGCGATATACTGCTCGCCGTGAAAGGGCCGTCCCTGATGACTCGAAAGGATGAGCCAAGGTCGGGCACGCGATCCGGATTTAAACGGATCATCACCGTAGACGACATCGCCCCGTTCGAAGGTTGTCCTTTTTTCGTGTCAGTCACTATCCCTCTCCTCGCTTGGATGTGGATCATCGGGGGCATGCATACGCCAAGCCTCCGTGTCCTCAGCGCCGAGTTGCTCGTTGAACAGCGTGGTCGCCCGCTCGTAGCCGCTGTAGCCGTCGAGTCGATCGGGATCGGTGGTCACTGCCCAGTATGCCGCTTTGTGTTCAACGAGACCGCGATCTTTCAACCGTGAAAGTGCCGTACTGACTGCGCCCTTATCAACGTCGATCTGCGACGCGATCTCACTCGCTTTGAATGCCCGATCCGTATGACTCACGAGAAACCCGAGTACAAGATCCGGGACGGATAACGCTTCGAGTTCGCTCTCGCTCGCATTCTCGAAGGTTTCTCGGTCGATAGACATCGATGACTGAAACGAGGTCGGGGATCGTAATAAGTGTTAGAAGTGAAAGCCGTGAAAACACGCATCTATAGAGACGTTCAAATCGGTGTCATATCGTTGTAGAACGGCGGCTCAACGGTGAGTAACGGGAGGTTACGAACAGCGAAGAGTGTCAAACGGTCGTAGAGCGGGCAGTAACGTTACTACTCCTCGCCCAGCGCCTGCCAGGAGAGCCGCGGGTTCCGTGCCGCGTCCGCCTGATCGATCCGACGGGCGGTCGTCTGCGTCGGCGCGTCCGCGAGCGCCTCGTCGGAGTCCGCATACGCCCGATTGAACGCCGAGGCGAGGTCATCGAGCGACGCCCGGCTCTCAGCCTCCGTCGGCTCCGTCAACATCGCCTCCGGCACCATCTCGGGCCACTTCGTCGTCGGCGGGTGGACGCCGTAATCCAACATCCCCTTCGCGACGTCGGCCGCGTCGCGGTCGCCCGCGGTCGCCCCGAACTCGTGGTGGAACGGGCCGTAGGGGACCTCCAGGTCGATCTGCTCGGCGAGGTAGTTCGCGTTCAACACCGCCTTCGCGGCGGCATCCGCCAGTCCGGCGTCGCCGAGGCGGGCGATGTACGCGTAGGTCTTTATCAACACGAGCCAGTTGCCCGCGAAGCCGTGGACCTTCCCGATGGAGTGTTCCGGCTCGTAGGTCTCATAGCCCAGTTTCGAGCCGTTCACCTCACGGATGTGCGGGGTCGGCAGGAACTCCGCGAGCTCCTCGACGACGCCGACCGGGCCGGCACCGGGACCGCCGCCGCCGTGGGGGGTCGCGAACGTCTTGTGGACGTTGTAGTGCATCACGTCGAAGCCCATGTCGCCGGGTCGCCCACGGCCTAACAGCGCGTTCAGGTTCGCCCCGTCATAGTACAACAGCCCGCCCGCGTCGTGAACGAGATCGGCGATCTCGGCGATGTCGCGCTCGAAGAGCCCGACGGTGTTCGGGTTGGTCAACATGAGCGCGGCGGTGTCCTCGCCGACGGCCGCCTCAAGCGCCTCGAAATCGACGCGCCCGTCCTCGCCGGAGGGGAGCTCCACGACGTCGTATCCGGCCATCGCCGCGGTCGCGAAGTTCGTTCCGTGTGCGGACGCCGGGATGACGACCTCCGAGCGGTCGTTCCCCTGTTTTTCGTGATACGCCTTCGCGATCAGGATCCCGGTGAACTCACCGGCCGCGCCCGCCGGCGGCTGCAGCGTCACGGCGTCCATGCCGCCGATCGCCGCGAGATACTCCTGCAGGCCGGCGAGCAGTTCGAGCGTCCCCTGGACCGAGCGGTCCGAGCGATCCGGGTGGACCGCGCCGTTCGGGTCGGCGGCGACGTCCTCGGTGAACTTGGGGTTGTACTTCATCGTACAGCTACCGAGCGGATACGGCCCGGCGTCGATCGCCCAGTTCATCTGCGAGAGCCGGGTGTAGTGGCGGGCGACCTCCGGCTCGGAGGGGTTCGGAAGCGTCAGTTCGTCGCGCGTGAGCGCCTCCGGTAGCGGCGATGATTCCCCTGGGCCGACCGTCTCCTGTCCCTTCTCGGAGAGCAGCGGCTCGTGATGGTTCTCCTCTTCGCGCGTGTATCGGGCTTGATCGTAGATCATCTCAGAGCACCTCCGCGAAGGCTTCGACGAGGTCGTCCGTCTCCCCGACGTTCAACTCGGTGACACAGACTTGGAGGAGATGTTCATCGATGACGTGTACGGCGAAGTCACGCGCTTCGAGGTCGCCGGCGATGGCCGCGGCCGGCTGGTCCGTCCGGACGGCGAACTCCCGGAAGTGGTGGCGGTCGTGGACCGGCGCAGACGCGCCCGAGAGGTCATCGATGGCGGCCGCGACCGACTCCGCCTCCCGCACGCAATCGTTCGCGAGGTCGACGAGTCCGTCGGGGCCAAGCATCGAGGCGTGGATCGCCGCTCGAAGCGCCACCCACGCCTGGTTCGTACAGATGTTCGAGGTCGCCCGCTCCTTGCGGATATGCTGTTCACGGGTCTGGAGCGTCAACGTGTACGCGCGCATGCCGTCGGCGTCCTCGCCCGCGCCGACGAGCCGGCCGGGAACCTGTCGAAGGTACTCCTCCGCGCAGGCGAACAGGCCGAGGCCCATCCCGTACGCCGGCGGCATGCCGAGCGCGCCGGCCTCGCCGACGACGACGTCCGCGCCGACGCTCGCGGGTTCCTGAAGGACCGAGAGGGCGATCACGTCGGAGCCGAGCGTAAACAGCGCGTCGGTCCCGTCGGCGATCTCGCCTATCTCCGCCAATCCCTCCTCGATGCAGCCGCGGACGGTCGGGTTCTCCGCGTAGATCATCACGACGTCCTCGTCCGCCCGGTCCGCGAGCGCGTCGAGGTCGGCGATCCCGTCGTCCATCGGGTAGGTCTCGATGGAGAGGTCCGCGCCGTCACAGTAGTTCGAGAGGACCTCGCGTTTGCCCGCACGAAGCTGTTCGGGGACGAGGACGACGTCGCCGGTCGTCGACCGAACGCGATCCGCGAGCGTCGCCGATTCCGCGAGCGCCGTCGCCGCGTCGTACATCGAGCAGTTCGCGATCGGCAGCCCGGTGAGTTCGACGAGCATCGACTGGTACTCGAATAACGCCTGCAGGAACCCCTGGGTGATCTCGGGTTGATACTGCGTGTAGCTCGTGATAAACTCCGCGCGATCCGCGAGGTGATCGACGATGCTCGGGACGTAGTGGCCGTAGTGACCCCGCCCGAGGAATTCGGTCAGGTCGTCGTTGCGCCGAAGGAGTCGGGCGCATTCGGCGCGGATCTCGCGTTCGGTACGTGGCTCGATCCCGAACTCGCCGTCGAAGGCGACCGCCTCGGGAATGTCGAACAGTTCCTCCTCGTCCTCAACGCCGATGGCGTCAAGCATCGCCGCCGTCTCCGCCGGCGTGTGTGGTGCGTATGGGCTTCCGCTCATCGTGGTCGTGTGTCTCCGGTGGTTGTGTGTCTCATATGTCGGTGCCCTGCGGTATGGGCCGTCTCAAGGGTGGTCGGCCGGGATGTCGTGTGTCTCACGCGGATAGTGATCGTTCAGGACCGGATCGGTATGGTCCTGTCGGCGGGAACGGCCGGTGTCGCCGCCCGATGATCGGTCGAACTCGAACGGCCGTGGCGACCATCAGGGCGGTCCGCCCCAGGGGCGGCCCGGTTATGCGATCTGGTCGGCGTACGCGTCGGGATCGAGGAGGTCACCGGAGGCCTCCTCGAAGGCAACTTCGAGCATCCAGCCGTCGCCGTAGGGGTCGTCGTTGACCAGCTCCGGGCGGTCGAACAGCTCCTCGTTGACGCCGACGACCTCGCCGGAGACCGGCGCGTAGAGGTCCGAAACCGCCTTGATCGACTCGATGACCCCGAAGGCGTCGCCCGCGACGACCTCGTCGCCCTCGGCGGGGAGTTCGACGAAGACGACGTCGCCGAGTTCGTCCTGCGCGAAGTCGGTGATGCCGACCCGAACGACGTCGCCATCGGTGGTCCATTCGTGTGATTCCAGATACCGTAATTCGTCGGGTACGTCGAAGCTCATGGGTGGGAGAGTCCGCGGCGTCGTGGCGCGTGGTCGGTGCCGACCGCCCGAGGCTTGGGGCGGACCGATCCCCCACGGAAGGGGGATCGACACGCCCGGCTGGGCGGCATGGCGGCGGACGACCCACGATCGATCCACGACACGGCTACCCGTAGCTTCCGAGGACGAGGAAATAAAAGGTGTGTTCGCGGCGGTCGCCGTCGGGGGATGGGTCGATAATGTCGGGGCGTGGGTCACGTCCACCGGTCCAGCCCGGTCTGGACCTGTGACTCCTCGATCCGTTCGAAGCCGCGGGCGACCTCGTCGGCGGCGACCCCCCACTCCTCGACGACGTATTCGCGCGCGGCCGCGAGGTCGGGTTCGATGGTGGCGTCGAACGCGACGTCACGCACGGGCGGATCGAAAAAGAGCTCCTGGACGGCGGCCGCGTTCGGGATCGTCGCGTCGTGGGCCGCCAGCGCGGCCTGTAAGTCGCCGTGTTCGCGGATCGTCTTTACCGCCGTCTTCGGGCCGATCCCACGGACGCCCTCGTTGAAGTCGGTTCCACAGAGCATCGCGACGTCGACGAGGGCTCGCCGGTCGAGCCCGAGATCGGCGAGGGTGGCCTCCAGGTCCATGAGCTCCGGATTGCCGCTGCCCGTCAGCTGGCGGATCGTGGTCGGTGCCCCGAAAAGTAAGGTGTCGTAGTCCTCGCTGCCGGCGTGATCGACCGCGCCGGTCGCGGCCATGTGGGCACATTGCGCCTCCCCCTCCGCCGGAGCCTCGACGATCGGCACGTCGAGCAGCCGGAGCAGTTCCCGGGTGGTCTCCTGTATGGTGTCGGTCAGCCGTTGCGTTCGTGCCTCAAGCCGGGCGGCCTCGATCGCGTCCCCACGCTCCCTCGCGGCGTCACGTCGCTCCTCCGCCCGTTCCCGTTGAGCCCGCCGCTCGGCGACCTCGTCGGCTTTGAGATCGGTGACCGCCCCGTCGAAGACCATCACGGGGACGATGTCGTGTTCGAAAAACGCCGGCAGGCCCTTCACGATCCCGATCAGGTTCGCGACCTCGACGCCGTCATCGGTCGTGTAGGCCTCCGAGGCCGTCCACTTCACCGTCGTCGTGAGATACCGGTAGAGCCAGTTGTGGGCGTCGATGGCGATGACGCTCCCCTCCAACTCCTCGAAGGTCACCTCGCGGATGGTCGCGAGGTCGCGCAGATCCGAATTACCCATTGGCGTCGATAGGCACGCGACCGCTAAAAGGCCGATCGATGCGCGGTCCGGGGGCGACCGGACGGAGGTGGATACCTCGTTACCGCGCGAGGAACGGCGGCTCGACGACCTCGGCACGCTTCTCGTCGCCGCGGACGACGACAGCCACCTCCGCGCCGTCTTCGGCGTGGTCGACGTGGAGGTAGCCCAGTCCGATCGGTTCATCGAGCGTCGGGCTCATGGTTCCCGAGGTCAGGTGACCGACCCGGGTGAGGTCGCCGTCGGTGACCGCGTAGCCCCCGCGCGGGACGCCCCGTTCGAGCAGTCGAACGCCGATGAACCGCTCCTCCACGCCCGCCTCCTGCTGTGCGGCAAGCGCGTCGCGGCCGACGAACTCGGTGTCGAGTTTCACGACGAACCCGATGCCGGCCTCATACGGCGTCCGCGGCTCCCCCTCGGGGTCGAAATCCTGTCCCGAGAGCAGAAATCCCATCTCCGTCCGAAGGGTGTCGCGTGCGCCGAGTCCACACGGCTGAACCCCCTCGAACGCCGCCCAGACGGCCTCGATGTCGCTCGTGGGCGAGAGCACCTCGAAGCCGTCCTCGCCGGTGTAGCCCGTCCGGGCGACCCAACTCGGCACGCCAGCCACGTCCGCGACGGTCGCCTCGAACCGCGAGAGGTCCGCGACCGCGCCGGCGTCAACCGCCTCGGTGACGACGGCCTCCGCCTCGGGGCCCTGCACGGCGAGCATCGCCCACCCGTCCGTCGTGTTCTCGATCGTGGCGTCCAGATCCCACTCGTCGCGGTGGGCGACCCACCGCTCGTACGTCTCCTCGTCGTGGCCGGCGTTCGGTACGAAGAGGTACGCCGGGTCGCCGTCGGGCGCGTCGAGGTCGGCACCGGCCATCCCGTCGATCGTGGCGGCGGCCTCGCCGGCCGGGGTGCCGTCGGGGAGACGATAGACGACCGTATCGTCAAGCATGACCCCCTCGTCGGTCGTGATCGCCGCGTACTGTGAGTCGCCCGGCGAGAGCGCGGACACGTCGTTCGTGGTGAGCCGGTCCATAAGCGTCGTCGCATCCGGGCCAGCGACCTCGATCTCGCCCATGTGTGAGACGTCGAATCGACCCACGTGGTCGCGCACCGCGGCGTGTTCCTCGCGGATCGAATCGAACGTGACGGGCATCGCCCAGCCGCCGAAGTCGGTGAATTTCGCGCCGTGAGCCTCGTGGACGCCGTGGAGTGGTGGCGATCGTTCGGACATACGTGAGCGTCCACGGGAAGCGTCTAAGGTCTTGTCGTCGCGGTCAGCGCTCGCGGAAGCTTGGGGGACGGAAGGAACGGAGGAGAGACCGAAGGAGCGGAGGAGAGACCGAAGGAACGGAGGAGAGACCGAAGGAACAAGGAGAAACTGAAGGAACAAGGAGGGACCGGCCGACACCGCCGGAAGCCGACTGCCATGGGGTCGGGTTCCGGAAGCCGCGGCCGTTACTCGCCGCCGTCCGTGTGGGCGGTGCGTACCGACTCGGCACACCAGACGTTGCCGCGGCGGCCCGCACGCGAGAGTTCGAGGCGTACCACGGAACCGGCGGGGAGGTCGGCGATGCGCTCGCGGTCGGTCTCGTCGGCGTAGTCGACGACGTGGTAGGTTGCGTTACGTGGATGTGCACGAACAGTGACGCATCCGTGATCATTCTGTTCGGAAGTGACGGTGTAGGTGTCGGTTGTGGACATCTTGTTCGTTGAAAGTTGGACAACCCTAATGAACGCTTCGTATACCCACATGGTGGCGCTTTGAGGATCTAATACGGATATAAGGAACATGGATACGTGGTTGATCAGTTGTCTTCACCCCACCGTGGATGAGCGGAGCGCCTCCGTTCGGGCCCGCAAGCAACAGTCAGATCACCGTTCTCCGGAGCGGGATTGTTTATATACCCTCACACGGACTGAACGACATGGACGGCACCGACGAGCCGGGATCCGTGACGATCACCGAGGTTACCGACGAGGACGCGATCCGGGCGTGTCATCCGCTGATGGCACAGCTCCGGCCGGTCGACGAGGCGACGTTTATGACGCTTATCGGTCGGATGCGGAACGAGGAGGGCTATCGGCTGTTCCGGATGGACGACGCCGCGGGCGACCCGGTCGCGCTGGCGGGCCTCGTCGTCACGACGAACCTCTATCACGGGACACACGCGTGGGTTCACGACCTCGTCGTCGACGAGCCTCGCCGCGGGTCGGGTTACGGCGGTCGTCTGCTCGACTGGGTGGCCGAATGGGCCGACGAGCGGGACTGTTCGTGTGTCGAACTCGCCTCGGGGCTCTGGCGTGAGGACGCCCACCGCTTTTATGAGGCGAACGGGATGGAGCGCTACTGCTACACGTTTAAACGCGACCTCGACGCCCCGAGCCCGTACTGAGCGTCGAGGCCACAGACCGGTACGGCAACGCCCCGGATCAGCACGCCTATCACCGAGCCACCGATAGGCGGGATATGAACGACAGCGAGTCGACGGACGCGAGCCGGCGCGTCGCCCTCTTCGTCGACGGCCCGAACGTGTTGCGCGAGGAGTTCGACGTCGACCTCGACGACATCCGGGAGGCGGCCGCCGCGGAGGGCCACCTCGTGGCGACCCGGCTCTACCTCGACGAGCACGCGACGCCGGGGCTGATCCAGGCGGCGGAGGCGCGCGGCTTCGAGGTCGTCGTCACGAGCGGCGACGTGGACGTCAAGCTCGCGGTCGACGCGACGCGCTTCGCCGCCGAGGACCGAATGTCGACGCTCGCGATCGCCTCGCGCGACACGGACTTCAAGCCCGTCCTCGAGATCGCCAACGGCTACGGGATCCGGACGCTCGCCATCGCCCCGGGGGCGTTCGGCCGGTCCGACGCCCTCCGGAACGCCGCGACCGATTCGCTCACCCTGGAGGAGGACGGGACCTCCGTGGATGACGGGCGAACCGAGCCGGGCGCGAGCTAACCGCCCGGGCATGGCGACGGGCAGAGCGCACGCTCACAGTCGGTCATACACCCGGCCGAGCATCACGCCGAAGAGCCCGCCCGAGAGCCCGACCAACGCGCCGACGCCCAACAGCCCGGCCGCGCCGAAGCGCGTGACCACGGCATCGAACCCGAGACGCGGCCAGCCGAGGGACGGCAGCGCGACGGCGGCCTGCGCATCGATCCACTCGGGACGCACGACGGGGGAGATGCCGGCGCTCTGGTCGTACTCGCCGTTGGCGTCGCCATAGGTGATATAACCATCGTACGGGGCCGGACAGTGTCGAAGCGTCTCACAGTCCCCATCGATCAGGTCGGTGTCACCCCGATCGGTCCAGTCCTCACCGTCCTCTACGGCGAACGCCACGCGGTGGAGGATCGGCGGGCCCTCATGACCGGGCGGTGAAAAGACCACCACATCGCCCGATTCGGACGCCGACCCCGGTGTCGAGTCCCCATCGATCCCGCCCCACGGCATCCGGTCGACGGCCGTGACGACGACGAGGTCGCCACGTTCGACCGTCGGCTCCATGCTTCCGCTTTCGACGGCCACGAGCGGCGGCCACGCGCCGAGCGCGGCGGCACCCGCCACGAACAGCACGGCTCCCGCGAGGAGTACAAGCGCGAGGCCGGCGGGGGGATCGGGCCGGGAGACCACGTCGGTAGAACGGCGTGATGGCGCTTGAGGATGTCGCTCGGGTCGACGGCGGTTGCCGCGCGTCGCTCCTCGCGATCAGAGCTCGGTGGGGTGGGACAGGTAGGTCGTCTCGATCCCCCACTCCGTCGTGAGCGTCTCCAGCGCGCGGACGCCGAACGTCTCGGTCGCGTAGTGGCCGGCGAGGAACACCGAGATCCCGGCCTCGCGGGCGTCGTGATAGACCTGCTGTTTGCCCTCCCCGGTGATCAGCGCGTCCGCACCGGCGTCGACCGCCTCGTCCAGCCAGTCGACCCCGGAACCGGTCACGACGGCGACCCGTTCGATCCGATCCGGTCCGAACGGCAGGACCTGCGTCGACCGCCCGCGATCGTCGAACCCGTCGAGTCGCCCACGAAGCGTTTCGATAGAGAGCGGCTCCGGCGTCGCGGCGAGCCGGCCGATCGTGACCGGCCCGAGCGCGCCGAAGGCCCCCGAGTCCTCAAGATCGAGTGCATCGATGACCCCGGCAGCGTTGCCGAGGGTCGCGTGTCCGTCGAGCGGGAGATGGGAGACGTAGAGCGCCATATCGGCCTCCGCGAGCGCCGCGATCCGGTCGTAGGTCCGGCCGGTCACCCGCTCGATCCCGCCCCACGAGAGCCCGTGATGGGTGACCAACACGTCCGCGTCCACGTCGGCCGCCTCGGCGATCGTCGCGGCCGCGGCGTCGACCGCGAAGGCGACGTGATCGACCTCACCGTCGGCCGATCCGACCTGTAGCCCGTTTGCGCTGGCGTCGACATCGGCGTACGCGTCGGTCTCCAATCGCTCATCGAGACGGCTGACGTACTCGGTACGGTCCATGTCCGAAGACGAACGCGGCGGGGTAAAAACGGTGCGTCGTCGCCCGGGTGCCACGGCGGCCGGCCGTGATCAGTCGTCTGACTTCTCGGCCGCCGTCGCCGTCGCATCCGGCGGGCTGCTGGAGTCACGGGCGTCCCCAGCGGGCTCCGTTCGGGCCTCGAATTCGGGATCGAACAGCTCCAGTGCGGTCCGGATCGTCTCCCAATCGTCCTCGCCGGCCGCGTCGCGGAGCGACTTCGTCGGGGCGGCGAGGAGCTGTCCGACGAGCGCGTTCGCCATCGCCTCGACGGTTTTACGCTGTTCAGCTGTGACCCCGCCCTGTGCCTCGAGCTTCGAGAGCGCGGCCTCGACTTCGGCCGTCTTCATGTGGTCGGCCGACGCGTACATCGTCGAGATGGCGTCGTCCGCGCGCTTGCGCTTGTACGCGTCTAGGAGCCGGTCGAGTTCCTCGGCGATGATCGCCTCCACCGCCCGCGCCTCGTCCTCGCGCCGCTCCCGGGTTTCCCGAGTGACCTGTTCGAGCGCGTCGATATCGAAAAGCGCCACGTCGGGCCGTTCACCGAGCGCGGGGTCGACGTCCCGCGGTCGAGCGATGTCGATACAGACGAGATCGCCGACCGACGGGAGCGACTCAGCGGCGATGACCGGCTCGGGGCTACCCGTGGCGGTGATGACGAGGTCCGCGTCCGGGATCACCCGCGGGAGGTCGACGAGCGGGATCACGTCCCCGTCGGTGTCGACGTCCTCCGCGATGAACGCGGCGTGCGGGATGGTCCGGTTTGCGACGATGATCTCCGCGACCGGCGTGTCATCGAGCGCGCGGGCGGCGAGCGTACCCATCTCGCCCGCACCCACGACGACCGCCCGCGCACCCGCGAGGTCCGTCTCCTCGGCCGCCAGCGAGACGGCCGCCGAGCCGAGCGAGACGACCCCCTCGTTGATCGAGGTCTCGTTGCGGGCGCGCTCGCCGACGTGGATGGCCTTCGTCACCGCGTCCCGCAACACCGGCCCGACCCCGCCGGCCGAACGTGACTCCTCGTAGGCCTCACGGACCTGCCCGATTATCTGGTCCTCCCCGAGCACGAGCGATTCGAGTCCGGTGGCGACACGCATCAGGTGCTCAAGGCTCTCCTCGTGGCCGAACCGCCGGATCGCACCGTCGCGAACGTCGGGGGCGAACGATCGGAGGGCCGCCCCGGCGGTCGCCTGCCGGTCGGTCACGATGAACGCTGCCGAGCGGTTACAGGTCTGGATCGCGAACGCCTCGTCGACCCCCTCACGGGCGAGGAGGTCCGAGACGGTCGCCCGGACGCCGTCCCCGCCGGCGAGGTCGATCTCGTCGATGGACGCACGCGTATGGTCGACGCTCACGCCCGTGATCGCGCCCGGTTCCCTCATCCGTCTATCACCTCCTCGATCACCTTTGCTGCCTCTTTCCGGGCCTTGGATCTCCCCTCTTGTAAAGCCTTCCAAACCCGATCCGACCGCACGACGGCGCGGATGGCGGCCCGTCGCTCGTCCGGGTCAAGCGGCCGCTCGCGAAGCTCCGTTCTGAGCGATCCGGACAACTCGGCCATCGCACCAGCCCCCTCGATCTCCGCGCCGATCCGCTCGCGGAGGACGCGCGTGAGCGCCGGACTCGCGCCGCCCGTCGAGATGGCCACCCGCACCGGCCCGTCCTCGACGGTGCCGGGCACGACGACGCTGCCGGCCCGGCGACCGCCGGAGACGTCGGTGCGATTTATCAACACGCCCGCGCGCTCGGCGGCCGACTCGATCGCGTCGTTGACCTCCGAGTCGTCGGTGGCCGCCACGACCAGCGCCGGCGAAGCCCGGACGATCCACCCCTCGATCGCGGCCGGTGTGGGTGCCGCACGGACGAGGTTGAGTCGGTCCGCGGCGTCGCCGGCGGCGTGGGAATGAGCGGCGTTGTCGCCGTCGCCGCTCACAGCGTCGATCAACGACGCATCGAACGCCGGGCTGACGACGACGACGCGGGCCTCGGCGACGAACCGGCGGGCCTTCCTCGCGCCGACGCTGCCGCCGCCGAAGATAAGCACCGTCTCGTCGGTGAGATCGTGATAGAGCGGGATCATGGGTGGAGATGGTGCGGGATCATGGGTGGAGATGGTGCGGGATCATGG
>Ga0207421_10006589_pt1 | contig 12610 bp, 10 predicted proteins | sample SodLakKL_010_SED_4_FD_187542 | JGI IMG/M metagenome (GOLD analysis project Ga0207421, IMG submission 187542) | Alkaline sediment microbial communities from Lake Tanatar, Kulunda Steppe, Russia - 8KL_010_SED (SPAdes) (version 2) | ecosystem: Environmental > Aquatic > Non-marine Saline and... | reverse complement strand
CTCGTCGGGCTCGGGCAGATCGAACCGGTCCCCCGCCGCCCACGCGTCACGCTGGTTGCCGCGCGTGGGCACCCCACCGTTGGCGCGCAGCAGGGCCGCGACGTGGAGCAGGTTCCACGACATGATCGCGGTGTTGCGGTTGGTGAAGTCGTTGTCGTAGCCGGCACCGTCGTCGCCGTAGGACGGGCCGGGGCCGGCCTCGCCGATCCAGCCGGCGTCGGCCTGGGGCGGGATCGTGTAGCCCAGGTGCGACAGGCCGTAGAGGATGCCCATCGCGCAGTGCTTGATCCCGTCCTCGTTGCCGGTGACCAGGCACCCGCCGACGCGCCCGTAGTAGATCGACTGCCCCCGCGCGTTGGTCCACCCCGACGCGCTGTAGAGCCGCTCCATCACCAGCGAGGCGACCGACGACCGCTCCCCCAGCCAGATCGGCGTGCCGAGCACCAGGACGTCGGCGGCCAGCACCCGCTCCAGCAGCGCCGGCCAGTCGTCGCGCTGCCACCCGTGCTCGGTCAGGTCGGGCTGCACCCCGAAGGCGATCGCGTGGTCCACGGCGCGGATCTGGTCGACCACCACGCCCTGGCGGCGCATCAGCTCGGCGGACCGGTCGATGAGCCGCTGGGTGTGCGACAGCCCCGGCGAGGGCGTCAGCGTCGCGTTGATGAACAGCGCCCGCAGCCCGGCGATCTCCGGGGTGCGCGGCGCCGCATCGGCGGTGGCGCGCTGGTGGGGTGTGGGCTCGGCGGGCATGAGGGGCGCTCCCTTGGCGATCGGGGCCGACGCCGCGAGCGTCGCACACCCGTGGCGCTGGTGGCACGCAGCGCTGACGCGCTGCCCGCGTGCAGGACGCGCCGGGCCGCTGGGTAGGCTCACGGGCGAGGCACGCCGGGGCCGCAACCCCGCGGGGGCCACAGGGGTTCGGTCGACTCGGCGGCGCGGCGCCCAGGGAGCGAGCGGCCCACGCGCGCGCCGGCGGCAGCACCCGCCGGCACCCCGAGGTGATGCAGGAGGCCGCGATGACGCTGCCACCGCTGGCGCTGTCAGGTGTGCAGCTCGCCCCGCCAGCCACCCACGACGTGCGGGGCGCGCTGGACGAGGTCGACGACTGGGCCGACGAGCTCGGCGTGGAGGGCGGCGAGATCGTCTTCGAGCTCGACGGGACCCCGGTGGGCTCGGGCCAGGCCGCCCAGCTGGTGCGCGGCGAGGAGCTGGGCACGGTGCGCCTGGCCGTGGAGGACTTCGACTACGAGGGCGACGCCCACTTCACCACCGTGCTGGAGGGCGAGCCGCCCGAGGGCTCCGGGGTGGGCACCACCGCCGAGGAGATGGGGGCGGTGCTGCTGGACCCCGAGGCCTACGAGGCCGTCGACGAGGGCATCGGCATGGCCAACATCTTCGGCGACGACGTCGTCGACCAGGAGCTCATCGAGCACGAGCTCGCCCTCGACCCCGACGCTCCCACCGGCGAGTGGACGTTGCACTGGGCGCTGCGCGAGGTCGACCTCGACGCCGACCCGCCGCAGTATGGCGACGCCTACGTGGTGGCCTCGTCGCACACCTTCGAGGTCGTCGACGCCGAGGACGTCGGCGTCGGCGGGTTCGAGGTCGCCGGGCTGGTCGCCGCGGTGCTGCTCGTGCTGATCGTCCTGGCCCAGCGCGGGCAGGCCGCCGTCGGACGCGCGACCGGGTGAGGGGGTCGGCGATGACCGCGCTGTCGTGGGCCCTGATCGCGGTGGGCGCCCTGCTGGGCGCTGGCACGATCGGCATGGGCGACTTCGTGGGCGGCGCCATCGGGGTGGCGCTGCTGGCAGCCGGCATCGGGCTGCGACGGCTCCGACGACGAGCGACCTATCCTGGCGCACCCAGCGCACGATCCAGGCGGTGAGCCGTGCACGACTGGCAGCGCGCCCGACCCGCGGGAGGTCGTGGACGGCGTGCGCTGCTCGGGCTGGCCGCAGTGGCCGTCGTCGGCCTCGCGCTGGTGCTGGCCACCGATCGGGGCGGAGAACCGCTGACCGTCGAGGAGCTCGACCCGGCTGACGACGCTGGCGAGCCCGCCGCCGGAGAGGCTGACGGCGCGCTGGCGGTGGGCCAGTGGCAGCGCCTGCCCGACGTGCCGCTGGAGGCCGGCGCGATGAGCGCAGCCGCATGGGCCGACGGTGCGGTCCACGTCGCCGGCTCGGCTGCCGCCGCCGACCGCGGCGGCGGGCTGCGCACCGAGGTCGCCAGCCTCCCCCTCGACGGCGATGGCGAGGCCGCCGACCGCGACGCCGAGAGCGACGAGGCCGAGTGGTCCACCGCTGCGACCCCGCCGCTGGGCGGCGCGCGCGTGACGCTGGCCGCTGGCGTCGGCGACGATCTGGTGCTGCTCGGCAGCGGGCAGGGCACGCCGCCGGCGATGGCCGCCCTCGACCTGGATGAGCGCGCCTGGGACACCGCCCCACCGCCGCAGCTCGGCGGCAGCCGCCTGGGCCACATCGGCGAGGGGGCGCTGCTGCTGGTGCGCGGACGCGACGACGAGCCCGCCGAGGTGCAGCACTACGACGCGGCCACGCGCCGCTGGGAGCACCACGACGACGCGCCGGTCGTCGCCCGCGGCAGCGGCGCAGTCGAGACCGACGGCGAGATCGCGGTGCTCGGCCCGGTCGGCGCGCCCAGCGAGCGCGTCGGTGCCGCCACCCTGGACCCGCAGGGGCACTGGGGCGAGGCCACGCTCGCGCCGGCCGAGCCCGGCTGGCAGCCCGACTGGGCACCGCACCCCACCCGTGGTGTGGCGCTGCTGGGACCCGACGCGCAGGGCGAGCCGCAGGCGGCGCGCTGGCACCCCGAGGCGGGCTGGGACGAGCCCGGCTGGCCCGACCCGCCGGTGACCCTGCAGCCAGGTGGGTTCCGCGTCGATGCGCTGAGCGAGGACCTGCTGCTGCGCCGCGATGGCGGGCTGCACGGCGCCTGGCTGCTGCCCGGCGCGTTCGGCGACCCGCAGGACTGGCAGCCGCTGGCCTCCCCGCCGCAGGCGCTGGGACGCGAGCCCGAGGTGGTGATCGCCGACGACCGGCTGGTCGCCCTTGGCGGCGAGGACGTCCACGGCGAGCCGACCACCGCCGCGTTCCTGCTCGATCCCGACCTTGATCCCGGCAACGAGCGCTGACCCATGACCCGCGACCCCTCGCCCGAGCCGCCCCGCGCCGCCGCAGGCGACGCCGAGGACGCTGCCGAGTTCGAGCGGGTCGGTGCGCCGCGGCCGCGCGGGTGGCTGATCGCCGCGGCGGTCGTCGTCGCCGGGCTGGTCGCCGCGCTGGCCGCGCTCGTCGTCGCCGTCGACGATGCCGACGACGACGAGCTGCCGATCGGCGAGCTGCAGGGCGCCCCCGACCGCGACGCGCCAGCCGACGACGAGGCGCCCGTCGACGGCGAGGCGCTGCAGGGCGCCGCCCCCGACGAGGCGCCAGCCGACTTCGACCAGCTGGCCGAGGCCGAGACCAGCTGGGAGGCGCTGACCACCCCGCCCGAGCCGCTGTCCTCTCCGGTGGTGGTCACCAGCGACGCCGACGCGGTCGCCGGAGCAGGCCTGAACGAGGAGGCGCTGGTGCTCGGCGGGCGCACCGATGCCGACGACACCGCCCAGACGCTGGCGCTGGCCCCAGACCGCGAGACGTGGCAGCGCCGCGGGCGCATCCCGCTGGCCGAGGTCGTCGAGGCGTGGCGCGACGACGACCACCTGATCGCGTTCGGTCGTGACGCGGGCGGCGCCTACGCCGCCGCCCGCGCCCATCCGCGGGGCCACGGGTGGGAGCGCCTGCCCGACCCGCCGCCCGGCGAGCACGATGCGCTCGGCATGCTCGACGGCGAGCTGTGGCTGCTGCCCGCCTACGTGCTGCCACGCGAGGCGCCCGCCGAGACCGACGCCGCCGTCCTGTCGCCTGACGCCGAGCGCTGGCGCTCCGAGCCCACCCCGTTCGCGCCGACCACCGCCGGGCCCTCCAGCGTGCGGGTCGACGACCAGCTCGTCGCGGTCAGCCGCACCCCCGACGAGGACGTCAGCAGCCAGCCGGCATGGGCGCGCCTGGATCCCGACGAGGGGTGGTCGGAGGCCGCACCGGTCCCCTCCCGCCCCAGCGGCTGGACGCCGCGGATCGTGCCGTGGGCCGAGGGCGGCGGGCTGATCCTGGGCCCGGCACCGGAGGGGGCGCAGACCTCGGCGGCGTGGGAGTGGGACGCCACCGGGGCGATCTCGCGCACCCTGAAGGTCGACCCGCCGTTGGAGTGGTGGCGGGTGGAGGTGCTGCCCGCCGGCGAGCAGCTGGTGCTGGCGCCGGCCGCCCGCTACGCGCAGGGCTATCGTGCCACCGAGCTCGGCCGCCCCTGGCAGCGCCTGGAGGCACCGCCCCGCGATGTGGGCTGGCACGAGGGCGCGGTGGCCTCCACCGGCGACGGGGTGCTGGCGGTCGGCGACGCCGACACCATCGACGAGCCCGGCGCCGCCTGGCTGCCGCTGCCCTGACGACGCGTGGTGACCACCTTGTTGCCGGCTCGCACCGTCGAGCCCCCACTGCTGCCCGGTGACGCGGTCACCGCGGCAGCCGCAGCGATCCCGCTGCCCCGCCACGGTCCGACGCTGACCGTGTGGGCCTCCACCCCGGGCGGCTGCGAGGAGCAGGCAGCCGCCGAGCTCGCCGCGCTGGGCTGGCGTCCCGCCCCGGTGCCCACCCCGCGCACCGCCCAGACGGGCACCGCCTGCGGGCTGGTGTGGGAGCGCGGCTCGGTGTACGGGCGCGCCGACATCGCCGCGATCCTGGCCACGCTGCGGGCAGCCCGCACGGTCACGCGGGTGACGTGGCTGGTCGCAGCCACCCAGGTGGCCTCGCTGGCCGAGGTGTTCACCGCGGTGCGCGAGGCGCCCCTGCCCGACCTGCCCGACGCGCCGTTCGCGGTGGTCGCCGAGCGCCACGGGCGCCAGGCGTTCCGCTCGCCCGAGGTGGCGCGGGTGGCCGGCGACGCGGTCAACGCCACGCATCGCGCTCGCACCGGGCGGCGCCTGCCGGTGGACCTGGAGCAGCCCACCACCGTGGTGCGCGTCGAGGTCACCGACGAGCGCCTGCGGGTGGGCTGCGAGCTGACGGTGGGCAGCCTGCACCGGCGCGCCTACTACGCGGTGCGCCATCACGCCGGGCTGAACCCGGCGGTGGCGGCCACGCTGCTGGGCCTGGCCGGCTGGCGCGCCGACCAGCGGCTGGTCGACCCGTTCTGCGGTGGCGCCACCATCCCGGTGGAGGCGGCGCTGGCCGCGCTGCGCCGCCCGCCGCGGGGCGCAGGCGTCGGCGATCGCCTGGCGCCGCTGGGACTTGCCGATCGGGCGGCGCGCGCCACGGTCGACGCGGCGGTGCGCAGCGCCCAGGAGCGCGGCGATCGTCCGCCGCTGCTGCGTGCCCGCGAGCGCGAGACCGCCCACGTGCGCCAGGCCTGGTCGAACCTCGCCGCCGCCGGAGTCGCCGACCTGGTCGATCTCGACGTGGGCGACGCGCGCCGCCCCGAGGCCTACGGCGCGGGCTGCGCCGCGGTGGTGACCAATCCGCCGTACGGGCTGCGGGCGGGCTGGCGTGCCCAGCTGCGCGAGCTGTACCGCGCTGCGCTGGCAGCCACCGCCGAGCGCCTGGAGGTCGGGGGCAGCGCGGTGTGGCTGCTCACCGCCCCGCGAGTCGCTGCGGCCGCAGCCGAGCCAGCCGGTCTGGCGCTGGTCGAGCGCCGCACGATCGGGCTGGGCAGCTTCGACGCGTTCGCGTGCCGCTTCGCGGCGGCTCGACAGGCGTGACTCGACAGGCCTGAAGGCCTCAGGCGGCGCCGGACTTGGCGGCGCGGATCTCGCGGTCCATCGACGCGGCCGCCCGCCGGCCCGCGCCCATCGCCAGGATCACCGTGGCGCCGCCGGTGACGATGTCGCCGCCGGCGTACACCCGCGGCTTGCTGGTCGCCCCGGTCTCCTCGTCCACCGCGATCGTCCCGCGCGAGGTGCGCTCGAGGTCGGGGGCGGCGCGGCGCAGCAGCGGGTTGGGCTCGTTGCCCACGGCCACCACGGCGAGGTCGGCGGGCACCTCGTGCTCGCTGCCCGGGATCGGCTTGGGGCGGGCGCGGCCGCCGTCGTCGGGCTCGACGAGCTCCATGCGCTGCAGCCGCGCACCGGCCAGCGCGCCGGTCCCGTCGTCGAGCAGCTCCACGGGATTGGTCAGCAGCGCGAACTGCGCGCCCTCCTCGCGGGCGTGGCGGATCTCCTCGACGCGGGCGGGCATCTGCTCCTCGGAGCGGCGGTAGCAGATCGTGGCCTCGGCGGCGCCGAGGCGCAGCGCGGTGCGCACCGCGTCGATGGCGGTGTTGCCGCCGCCGAACACCAGCACGCGGCGCCCGGCCACCTGCGGCAGCGGCGTGTCGGCGTCGGGCCGGTGGGCCTCCATGAGGTTGACGCGGGTGAGGAACTCGTTGGCCGAGGACACCCCGACCAGGTCCTCGCCGGGCACGTTCAGGAAGCGCGGCACGCCCGCGCCGACGCCGAGGAACACCGCGTCGTGCTCGGCGAGCAGGTCGTCGACGCCCTCGGCCTGACCGATCGGCGCGTTGGTCTCGAAGCGCACGCCGAGCTCGGCGAGCCGGTTGATCTCGGCACGCAGCACATCGCGGGGCAGCCGGAACTGCGGGATGCCGTAGGCGAGCACGCCGCCGAGGTCGTGCAGCGCCTCGTAGACGGTGACGTCGTGGCCGGCCTGGGCGAGGTCGGCGGCGCACGCCAGCCCTGCCGGCCCGCTGCCGACGATCGCCGCGCTGCCGCCGTCAGGGTCGGGGGTGACGCGCTGGGCGGGTGGGGCGTGCGCGCGGGCGGCGTCGGCGACGTAGCGCTCGAGCTGGCCGATGGCGATGGGCTTGTCCTTCTTGGCCAGCACGCAGGTCGCCTCGCACTGCGACTCCTGGGGGCACACGCGCCCGCACACCGCCGGCAGCGAGCTGTCATCGAAGATGATCTGGGCGGCACCGTCGATGTCGCCCTCGGCGACCTTGCCGAGGAACTCGTCGATGCGGATGCCCACCGGGCAGCCCTCGATGCAGCGGGGCCGCACGCACTGCAGGCAGCGGTCGGCCTCGAGCTGGGCGCCCTCCCAGTCGAGGCCGAGGTCGACCTCGCAGAAGCTGGCGGCGCGCTCGGTGGCGTCGTGCTCGCGCGGCTCGACGCGCGGCAGCGCCATGCGCTCCTTGCGGGTGCGACCCGACGGCGACGTGCTGCTCATCAGCGCGCCTCCCGCAGCGTCGGTCGCGGCTGGGGCTGCGTGGCGGCGCACCCGTCATCGGCCTCGGCCTCCGCCTGCGCGGCCTCGGCGGCAGCCTGGGCGGCCTCGGCGGCGGCGCGCTCCTGGTCGCGGTAGGCCTGGTTGCGGCGGTGCAGCAGCGCGAAGTCGACCTGGTGGGCGTCGAACTCGGGGCCGTCGACGCAGGCGAAGGCGGTGGCGCCGGCGACCTGCACGCGGCAGCCGCCGCACATGCCGGTGCCGTCGACCATCAGCGGGTTGAGGCTTGCCACCGTGGGGATGCCGTGCGGGCGCGTCACGTCGGCCACGGCCCCCATCATCGGCACCGGCCCGGCAGTCAGGACGAGGTCCAGCGGCGCGATGCCGGCGGCGGCGGCCTCGACGTCGTCGGCGAGCACGTCGGTGACCAGGCCGCGGCGCCCGCGTGAGCCGTCGTCGGTGACGACTCGCAGCGACGCGGACACCGAGGCCAGCTCGTCCTCGAGGGTGAGCAGGTCGGCGGTGCGCGCACCCAGGATGGTGACCAGCTCGTTGCCGGCCCGCGCCAGCGCCGCGGCGCGCGGGTAGGCGATGGCGCTGCCGACCCCGCCGGCCACCACCGCCACGCGGCCCTCGTAGCCGACCTCGCTGGGCGCGCCGAGCGGGCCGGTGACGTCGAGGATCGCCTGGCCGGGCTGCAGCGCGCACAGCAGCCGGGTGGTCAGCCCGACCGCCTGGATGATCAGCGTGATGGTGCCGGCCTCCGCGTCGGCTCCCGCGATGGTCAGCGGGATGCGCTCGCCGCCCTCGCGCACCCGCACGATCACGAACTGGCCGGGGTGCTGGTAGCGGGCCACGCGTGGCGCCTCCACGACGAGGCGCACCACGTCGGGGGCCAGGGTCTGGGCCTCGCGAACCGGGAACATCACCGCCGATGGTGCTGAGCGCCTCCCCTGCCAGGAGGGGGCGAAGGTCCCGTCGACAGGCGGCCCCGGGTCCCGGCCGCGCGATGACCTCCGCGCCGGCGCCACGCCGCGAGGCGCGGTGGCGCTACCCGCGGCGCTGCGACAGGGCGTACTCGGCGGCGCCGAGCACACCGGCGTCGTCGCCGAGGGCGGCCTCGACCATGGAGCGGCGTCGGTGGGGCAGCATCACCACCGGGTGGGTGGCCTCGGCGATCCGGTCGATGAGCGGCTGGCCCAGCTTCTCGGTGAGCCCGCCGCCGAACACGATCGTGTCGACGTCCAGCAGGTTGATCAGCGAGCCCAGCGTGTGGCCCAGCGCCCGCACCGCGTCGTCGAGCAGGCGGGTGGCCACCGGGTCGCCCTTGGCCACCGCCTTGGCCCAGCGCCCGGACTTGATCGGCTGGTCGGCCTTGCCGGCCTTGATCAGGCGGGTCTCCTCGCCGTTGGCGGCCGCCAGCCGGGCGGCGCGCTCCATTCCGGAGCGTCCGGCGTAGGCCTCCAGGCAGCCGCGGCGCCCGCAGCTGCACTCGGCGCCGCCGGGCACCGCGACCATGTGGCCGACCTCGCCGGCGCCGCCGAACGCGCCGATGTAGGGCTGGCCGTCCAGCACCAGCCCGCCGCCCACGCCGGTGCCCAGCCACACCGCCAGCAGGAAGCGCGAGCCCTGCCCGGCGCCGTGGCGCACCTCACCGAGGGCGCCGAGGTTCGCGTCGTTGCCCACGCCGACCGGCAGCCCGCCCAGCGCGTCGCTGATCATCGAGCCGATCGGGGTGGGCTCGTCGAACCCGCCGATGTTGGCGGTGCTGTGCACCACCCCGTCGCGGCCCACCGGTCCGGGCACGCCCACGCCGACGGCGTCGACCTCGCCGAGGGCGCGCACCGCCTCGGCGATCGCGTCGCGCACCGCGTCGGGGCCGGTGTGGGGGGTGGCGCGCTTCTCGCGCAGGGTGACGGCCCCGCCCTCCACGCGTGCGGCGGTGATGTTGGTGCCGCCGACGTCGACGCCTGCGACGGCTGCCATCGTGGCCTCCTGGCTCGCCTCGGGTGCGGTGTGCGGGTCGGCTTCGGGACGCGGCGCGCCGTGGCACGGCGCCCGCGGCGCGGCGGCTAGGCGGGCGGGGTGAGGACGTCCAGCCCGACGTAGGGCACCAGCGTCTCGGGCACCGCCACGGTGCCGTCGGCGCGCTGGTGGGTCTCGAGCAGCGCGGCGATGGTGCGGCCCACCGCGCAGGCGGTCCCGTTGAGGGTGTGCACCAGCGCGGTGTCCTCCTCGGGGTGGGCGCGGTGGCGGCAGCGCAGCCGGCGCGCCTGGTAGTCGGTGCAGTTGGAGCACGAGGTGAGCTCGCGGTAGCGCTCCTGGCCGGGCAGCCACACCTCGCAGTCGTACTTGCGCTGCGCTGAGGCACCGAGGTCGCCCACGGCGATGTCGACCACGCGCCCGTGCAGCCCGAGGCCCTCGAGCAGCTCGACCTGCATGGTGGTCAGCCGCTCGTGCTCGTCATCGGACTGCTCGGCGGTGGTGAAGCTGAACATCTCGACCTTGTCGAACTGGTGCACGCGCATCAGCCCGCGGGTGTCGCGCCCGTGCGCGCCGGCCTCGCGCCGGAAGTTGGTCGAGAAGCCCGCGTAGCGCAGCGGCAGGTCGGCCGAGTCGAGGATCTCGTCGTCGTGCATCGCCGCCAGCGGCACCTCGGAGGTGCCCACCAGGTACTTGTCGTCGGCGGGCACGTGGTAGATCTCCTCGGCCGAGCCCGGCAGGAACCCGGTGCCGTACAGGGCGTGCTCGCGCACCAGCACCGGCGGGATCACCGGGGTGTGCCCGCGCGCGTCGAGGTAGTCCAGGGCGTAGCGCACCAGCCCGAGCTCGAGCCACACCGCCGGGCCGCGCAGCAGCGCGTTGCGGGTGCCGGCGATCTTGGCGGCGCGTTGCAGGTCGAGGATCCCCAGCGCCTCGCCGAGCTCGACGTGGTCGCGGGCGGGCGCGGTGTGCTGCGGGGCGGTGCCGAACCAGCGCACCGGCACCGCGTCGTCCTCGTCGTGCCCGTCGGGCGCGTCGGGGTGGGGCAGGTTGGGCAGGTGGGCCAGCGCCGCGTCGAGGTCGGCCTCGATCTGGGCCTGCTCGGCCTCGACCTCCGACAGGCGCGTCGAGGCCTCCTTGGTCTGGGCGATGAGCCGCTCGCGCTCCTCGGGCGAGCTGGCCTGGCCGATGGCCTTGCCGGCCTGCTTGCGCTGCGAGCGCAGCTGGTCGCCCTCGACGATGAGCGCGCGGCGGCGGGCGTCCTGCTCGGCCAGACGCTCCAGCTCGGCGCGGTCCACGCCGCGTCGGGTGAGGGCGGCGGCCACAGCCTCGAAGTCATCGCGCAGCGCGCGCAGGTCGATCATGGGTCACATGCCTCGGTCGCAGGGTCGGGTCGCGGTCGGCCGCGCTGCCCTGGCCTGCCAGCCGGACAGGTCGGCACCGCGGCCGGTGGCCCGCAGCGTAACCGAGCGCTGCGCCCGCGCGCCCTGCGCCCCGCCGCCGGGCGGGCACTGCGCAGGTAGGGCGGCGGCGCTACTCGGGGTGGGCAGCCGAGCCGAGCGCGGCGGCGGCCTCGTCGCTCACCGCAGCCGGACCGCCGATCACCATGACCTCGTCGGCGTCGAGGTCGGCCTCGTCCAGCCACTCGGCGACGGCGTCGTCGGAGCCGGCGGCGTCACCGTCGACCAGCAGCAGCAGGCCCTGCTCGTCGGCGACCGTCGGGGCGGCCCCCAGCGCGTCGGCGTAGTTGCGCCCGGTGGTCGCCCACGGACGGTCCTGGTCGGCGAGGCCGTCGGCGAGCACGTCGTCCGCGAGCGCCAGCCCGGTGGCGTAGCGGTCGACGCCTGCGCGCCGGTCGAGCGCGTCAGCGTCGCCGAGCGCCTCGGCGGCCTGATCGGCGATGGCGTCGGACACCGCCGCGGTGCCGCCGACGATGGTGGCCTCACGGACGTCGGCGAGCGCCTCGGCGGTGGCCTCGGGCAGCGCGGCCTCGTGCTCGACCAGCAGCACCGGCTCGCCGGTCAGCGCACCGCGCCAGCCGGCCGCGAGCGCATCGGGCCAGGCCCGGTCGGGGTCGTCGTGCTCGCCGACCGCCAGCAGAGCGCGCCGCGCGTCGGTCTCCGCGTCGTCCTCGGCGTCGGTCTCGGCCCAGACCTCCTCGGCGATCTGCGCTGCGGTGGCAAACGGGTCGTTGGTGCCCAGGCGCTGCGTGTCGGCCTGCGGCAGCAGGTCAGCGACCTCGTCACGCACCGCGCTGCCAAGCAGCTCGTCGCCGCCCACCAGCGTGACGCGGTCGGGATCGAGGTCAGCCAGCGCCTCAGCGACGCGCTCGTGCAGCTCCGCGCGGCCGGTGAGCAGCATCGGCGCCTCGCGGGCGGCGGCCAGCGGGCCGGCGACGCTGGCCTCGGCGGGCGCATCCCCGGCGGCGAGCACGACCTCGTCGGCGCCGTCGGGCGCCAGACGCTCGGCGAGCTCGACCGACGTCTCGGCCCGGTCGGCGCCGGCCACGCGCACGACGTGGTCGGGAACCTCGATCTCGTCGGACGAGCCGGCATCGGCGGCGTCCTCGGCGCCGGTGCCCTCGTCGGCCTCGCGGCCGGGCACGTCGCCCCGCTCGACCGCATCGACCAGCGAGAAGTAGGGGTTGAGGTAGCCGCCGAGCCGATCGTGGGAGCACGGCGTCGCGGTCACCGCGGGATCCATGATCTCGAAGTGCAGATGCGGGTTCCCGGCGGAGGCATTGCCCGAGGAGCCCACGTAGCCGATGTGCTCGCCGCGCTCGACCCGGTCGCCGCGGCTGAGGTCGGCGCGGTAGGCGCCGTCGCGGTTGCTGTCGTCACGGCCGAGGTGGATGTAGCGGTAGTGGCGCCCGTCGTCGCCGCGCACGGTGATGAGCCACCCATAGCTGGGCCGCGTCTCGGGCATCTCGATGATCTCGCCGCCCTCGGCGGCGTGGACCTTGGTGTCGTGCGGCGCGAACACGTCGGTGGCCCGGTGCAGCCCGCAGCTGTTGGACCGACTCTGGTAGAAGTCGTTGGTGAATCCGGGGTTGTCGTAGCCGTGCGGCCCCGACACCTCCTGCGCCGCCACCGCCTCGACCGGGAAGGTCAGGTCGAGGGTCTGCTCGTAGTCATCGCTCCCTGCCAGCGCCGGGGCGGTGCTCGCCAGGACCAGGGCGAACCCGATCCCAGCGAGCACCGCGACCCGGCTGGCGGCCGCCCGCAGCCGTGTCATGGTCTCGTCCCCGCAATCGTCTGTGACTGCGCACCGTAAGCGCTGCGTGACCAAGGGTCATTGTCCGTGGGGACGAGGGCGGGACAGGCACGGAGCCCATAACACGCCACCCGTCGCGAACGTCT
>Ga0207421_10006588_pt1 | contig 12610 bp, 10 predicted proteins | sample SodLakKL_010_SED_4_FD_187542 | JGI IMG/M metagenome (GOLD analysis project Ga0207421, IMG submission 187542) | Alkaline sediment microbial communities from Lake Tanatar, Kulunda Steppe, Russia - 8KL_010_SED (SPAdes) (version 2) | ecosystem: Environmental > Aquatic > Non-marine Saline and... | reverse complement strand
CGGAAACCTGATTCCCTACGACGCCGCAGTGGTATCGGTGCCGATCGCAATAGCCGTGCTGATTGTGGTAACCCTTTTGACAAAACCGGAAAAGAGCATAGAGCCGTAGGAAACCGACCTATGAATTAATTGTTTTAATATGAGCTAAAAGCAGGGACTTGGAGGTCCCTGCTTTTTTTATTTTTTTAAAAAGTGCTATATTTTTTTGTTTTACTATGGCTTTGTGAGTATAGGACAACTGCAAAACAAAAAAAGAGGACCATCCTTCTGTCCTCTCAGTTCTTCCCTAAAAAATAAGTGCCGGTAAATTACCGACACTTATAAAGTTCTGCTTGCTTATTTTCGTGGAATTTTCAACTGCTGCCCTACATAAATCCGATTCGGATCCGTAATGTTGTTGAGTTTCACAATCTCCGTCGTTGTTACTCCTGAGTTTATTGCAATTCTGTAAAGCGTGTCTCCGGACCTTACGGTATAATAGTAATATCCTGTAGAAGGAATCACCGGAGCAGCACTTTTATCCGCAATTTTCAGCCGCTGGCCTACATAGATCCGGTTCGGATCCGTGATGTTGTTCAGTTTTACGATCTCCATCATGGGAACCCCTGTAGTTAAGGAAATTCGATACAATGTGTCACCGGATTTTACAGTGTAGTAATAATATTTAGTCGTCGAGGATAGTTTTAACAGTTGTGATATGGTTACAAATCCGTATCCCTGGCGTTTCAGTTCCTTAATCACTTTAGGGAGGGCTTCTACGGTTCCGGAGGCCCCTTTACCGGTGTGCATTAACACGATGGAACCGCCCTTGGCATTTTTAATTACCCGGTTGTAAAGGGTTGTTGCGGAATCTCCCCGCCAGTCAATGCTATCAATATTCCACTGGATGGTGTAAGGGTAGCCTGCTCTTCCAACCCCTTCTAAAACATGACTGTTGTAGGCTCCGTAGGGTGCCCGAAAAAGCTTTTTCGGATAGACTCCCGTTGCGGTTTTAATGACGGCTTGTGCTTTTTTCAATTCGGTGTTCATCTGAGCATAGGTTAAGTTTCGAAAGTTCGGATGTGAATAGGAGTGGTTTGCAATTTCGTGTCCTTTACTGACAATACGGCGAATTCTGGCTGGATGATGATTGACTCCGGTTCCGGTTAGAAAGAAAGTGGCTTTAATTTTATGAGCGTCCAGAACTTTTAATATCTCGTCAATATTTGTTCCGTCGGCTCCGTCATCAAATGTCAAGGAAATTACTTTTGGCGAGGACGGACCTTGATGGATAATACGCGAAGGTGCCGCATCAACAGAAGCCCACGTGAGAGATAACAGGAGGATCACCACCATACCGATGGCGATCTTTTTCATTTTAAATCCTCCTTTTAAATTTGGGTATCGAGCTATTATATATATACCCCGTTTTCACACTTCAAACCGCTGTAAGCATTAATATCATAGGCATAGAGCACTTTTTTCAACCATTATTTCGGCTTTTTTTATCTTCGAAGCGGAGGACAGGGGGATTGCATCTTTTATAACCTGAAAACCGAGTATGAAAAGAACCTTTTCCTTCCGTATAACCGGACAACTCCTGTCCAAAGGCTTTACAGGTATCCGCCGGGATTTCTCCCCTTACCGTTCCCAGTTCTCTATCAACCAGGGGATCCGAAACAGTCCCTCTCATTCTAAGGATATCAGAGACCCCCTTTCCAATGGCATCCACAGGCAGTTGCAACTCGTAGTGTAAGTAGGGCTCCATTAACACTAGTTTGTTATTGTTCAAAGCCTTTTTTAATACCTGGGGAGCTAATTTTCGAAAGTCGGAAGGTGTGCTGTTTACGCTGTCAAATTCCGACTCACTGAAGATCACTTTCAAATCCGTTACCCCCCGGGATCCCACTCCCTCCTGAACCCCCTTTCTTACCCCGTCATATACCGCCCGCTGAAAGGATTTTTTCAAATGCCCTAAGGAAACCGCCGATTCATACTGAAAACCGGATCCTTCCGGAAGAGGAATGATCTTTAAACCGATGGTAGCGGGAAGAAAGGTATCCCGGTACATATACATAACACCTTCCGAGGCATGCAAAGGTTTTTCCAAATAAAGGGTTTCGGGATTTTTTATGGTGGTGATAATCCCAAACCGCTCTTTTAGTAATTCCAGTACAATTTCTTTTTGGACAATACCAAACAACTTCACCTGAATTTCCTCGGTCCTTGGGTGAATTTGATAGTCTAAAAAAGGATCTTCATCGGTGAGGATGTCCAATGCATGAAGAATCTCCTTTCTCTGACCCAGGTGTTCATATTCGACGGTGGCAATCAGTGTGGGTGAGGCAATGTTCTTTTTTTGATCCATGTCCTCCTTTGTAGAGAAACTTCCAAGGGTATCTTCCACAGAAAGGGTGTTATCATAGATCACCACAATCTCACCTGCATCTGCCCGATGCTTCGGTACCGGGGTAATTCCATCGAGTCCCGCCATTTGTGTGATTTTGATTGCCTCTTCCCCGCCGTTTAACGGATAGCTCTCTCTTAACTCCATTCGTCCCCCATAGAGTCGAACAAAACAGCGACGATTCTCCTTCGGATCACGATCCACCTTATAGCACCGGGCTTGCAAATCCTTTTCCTCTTTAAAGCTTGCCCCTTCCACTAAGGTATCCAGTAAGGCATCCATTCCGATGCCATGAAGCGCCGATCCATGCAAAGTGGGAAAGCATTTTCCTTCCCGAAATAGTTTTCTAAAGGTCTTTAAACGCTCTTGCTGAAGTATATCCTCCTCCAGGGTCAGCGCCTTCTCCAAGTATTCCTCACTTAAGGCTGTAAGAATATCATCCATTTCTTCCTTTAGCCGATCATCCTCATTCATGGATACCAATACACTATCCCTGCTCCCTTCACCGAGGATTTTTTGCAGCTTTATTCCATTGGGAGTCAGTTGATTGCTTATCCCCTCATAAACCTGTTTCAGATTTACTCCCCTACGATCAATTTTGTTGATAAAGAACACCGTGGGAATCTTCTTTCGCTTTAGTGCTTCGTATAAAATACGGGTTTGGGTCTCGATGCCTTCTTTCGCTGAAATTGCAAGCACTGCTACATCAAGGACGGATAAGGACCGTTCCACCTCGGCGATAAAATCCACATGGCCCGGTGTATCCAATAACTGTACCGTTTTCCCTTTCCAAGGAAACACCACGGTACTTGCCCGTACGGTGATCCCCCGATTCTTTTCCACACTCATACTGTCAGCCATGGTGTTTTTATGATCCACGCGACCAAGGTCTCTTTTTACCCCTGCTTTATACAGGAACTGCTCCGTAATCGTGGTTTTGCCCGCATCCACATGGGCGACAATGCCTACACAAATGTTTCTGTTTTTCTGCATAAAAAAATAGTCTCCTTTTCAATTTGATAATTGCATTAAAAAAACGCAGTCTACAGCTGCGTCGCAATTAATCAATGAAAAAGAAGACCATGGTGTTATTCCCCGGACAATCTTTATTATTCAGCGAGACAGTCGTAAACCTGATTTAAAGTTGTTTGGAATAATACGTTTGAACATGTCATATTTACGACCTCCCAGTGATATTTTTTTAACTCTCTAACTACTTTTCATTATAGAATAGATTGATCGACTGTATAACCGTCTCGAGAATGGACCCGCCTCCTCCTGCAGGGTGAATCATTATCAGTCTTAAGACGGAGAACAGCGGAGGACAGGATTGCTCCCGCCTCTTTAAGACGTACTATTTTTTTATGGATTTACTCATACAGTTTCTTATTTCTAAATGCAAGGAACATTGTGGTTCCCGCTAGCACTGCAGAAGCAACAGCTACGAATAGTAGCATGCTGTAATTTCCTGCTTGTCCGGTTTGCGGTATTGCTTCGTTTCTCCATTCCCACTGTAAACTTACTTTCCCACGAAAAAATGAAAGAGGTTAGGTTACCGCCAATAGGGTATATATATTGTTATATAGTATTTTCAAAAATAGTCTAGAGATTATCTGAAAGGGGAAAAAACATGATTTGGACAGTTGTTGTTATTCTGATAGTTTTATGGTTATTGGGATTTACGCTGGAAATCGGCGGAGGTCTGATTCACCTACTCATTGTGATTGCTCTTATCGTATTTATATTCAATATAATAAGCGGTCGAAGGGGACGTTAAATTTATAATACCCTATAAAAGGCTCGCCATTTACTGGCGAGCCTTTTGCGTTTTTATCCTAAACCTCATTGCAGTCGGAATGGCTAAGCAATCCAACGGATTTTACGATTTTCCCTTATAGTGTTAGTTCTTTTTGCGTCTCAATGCAATCTTCTTTAAATCGGGTAGCTCCCCATAAGGGTGAAACTTCGTATTGCTACCTTGCAAAAGAACTGTCCATTGCGAGATTGATTACTTCACAAGCCTAAAGCTTCATTCATCATGATCACCTCAGCTTCCATACCGTTCATTTTCTTAAGCTGAATGTTCAACGTATTGCATATTCTGTCCGTACTGGAGCAATCATAACACTGATCTCCCTTTGCTGCACATGGCGTATTATATTTTAACCGTTTGGCATTTTGCGGTGCTGCAATGTTTCGTGCACGCCAAACAGCTTTTTCCAGCGTTGGTTCAATTTTATTGGTTCCGAAAACAAAATAAACTTTTTCATGTCCAAATAACGAGCCTGCAACTCGATTTCCCGTTCCGTCAATGTTTACAAGTTCCCCGCTTTCAGCGACTCCGTTAACCGATGTAAAAAACACATCCGTCAAAAGCGCCTTCTTTCCAATTTCGTAAAATTCAGCTCCTGAACAGATTGACGGATCCACCACGGTATTATTTTTTGATAAAAGTTCCGCCAAATTCATGGATTCAAGCGTAGCAGAATCTCCAAATCCGACTGAAACTCCATGTACATTATCCGTAATATACTTTGTTGCTTCATCGGCATTTTCAAAATACGAAACCTTATACCCATTATGTGTTAATGCTTTGATCAGCTTTTCATATTTCATTAATCACGTACCTCCTCAAAAGTAACCGATTATGTAAACTCACAAAAACATTTCAAAAGAGGACAGCGGGACGCACCTTTTGTCCTCTTCCTTCGGAGGACAAAAGATACGTCCCCCTGTCCTCCTCGTTAAAGATAATGATGTTTCCCAAGAATCTCTTCAATAAGCCGTTCTATTTCCGGAGCTTTCATTTTTTCTATAGGATCCTCTCCCACTCTATGGGTTCCTTCTATGATCCAGAGGTGGGTATCCTGTTTTATTAATATGGCGGGATATCCCTCGGTCATGTAAAAGGCATCCACGTCCCAGGCTTCCTTTAAGTCTTCCATCTCCACCCAGTTTTCTCCTAACCAGGGAAGAATGCCCCCCATTTGAAAGTCCAGATATCCTTCCGCGATGGTTTCTGCAACCCAAGGACTTCGGGTTTCATAGGTTCTAATGCCAACCTCCCATTTCCGACCCTCCACTTCCCAGGTTTCATACTGTGCATAGTGCTTCGGAACGGCAAAACTCTGACCGAGCACGGGAAAAGTCCTTCTTTTTAACTCCAACTCTCCCATAGAATCCAATATTCTCTCCATGGAGTACGCTTCGATATCCCCGGGGATCTCTTCAATAAGGTTGGGATCCCAGTCCCCGATGCCACTTTCTATTTGCAGTTCCCGGTAATAGTGAAATCCCCCCAGGATCATAAACATCACTAAAAATCCGATAATGACAAATTTGATGCCGTCATCCTTTTTCTTGCCTATCTTTTGGATGGTTAAACGAATCGTCGTACCCACGGTGATCCCCAGTAACGCGGGAAACAACGAAGAAAGGGTATTTGCATGGGGATTATAAAGGGTATCCAGTACGATGCCTAGGATTAAGAATCCCAAAACCAAAGTCGCAATCACATTAATCAGCAGCTGCCTCTTCCTACCGGTAAAGAAGGTCTCCACTTCCTTTTCCGGAAGACCCTGCCGCTTTACTTTCCGGATCCACAGCAGGCTTCGTATAAGAGCAATAATCGTAGGAATCAGCATCAGCGGATAGAAAAAGTAGATGATGTTCCCCATATACTCATCCATTTGGTGGGCCGGTCGAATTCGAGTGAAAATAACCAAGCCCGCTGTCAGAAGGAAAACCAAAATACTCGTCGAGAAATCCTTCCTCCAGACTTTTTTTCGAGCCAGGTTCTCCTCCAGTTCTTCATCGGTCTGAAGGGGTGTTAAATTCTCCTTTGCCGGCGCATAAAAAATTTGCAGTTCTTTAATGGAGGTGACAAAATGCCAGCCGTTCTTCTCACAAAGTTCCCGGTACTCCCTGGCTTCCTCTGTCTCTTCCGGTGTAAGAATGCCGCTCCCTTCAAAAACGTCGATGGAGAACTGAAGATCCTTGGGAGTTTCCCGGTAAAAAGTGGCCCAGAGTTCCCCGATTTTTTCCAGCATCCAGCCTTCCCCGGCCATTTTCTCGAAGTAGGCTTCCATTCCTTTATAGTCCAATATGGAATAACCCCAGTATACCCGTTTTCTTTGTCTTTTAGCTCCTGCACTCTTTTCATTCCTATTCCGGTCCTTCTTCCCAAACATTTACGCTCCCCCTCTCAAAATATCCCTGCCGTCCTTTACCAGACGGTTCAGCCGTTGAAATTCTTCTTCCAGCAGTTCTTTTCCCCTTTTCGTGATCACGTAGTTCTTTTTTCGATCTTCCTCGGGGAGGGCTTCAATAATCCCTTCCTTTTCAAAACGGGAAAGAAGGGTGTAAAGGGTACCCGCCCCGATCTTTACGTGTCCCTCGGTCATTTCCTCCACGGTTTGCATAATCCCGTACCCGTGATTCGGCGAATTGAGAATCAGCAAAATATAGTACATCGGCTCCGTTAAGTTCTTTAACTGCTTTTTCGGCATAGTGATCCCTCTTTTCCATCACTTATTTTCCAGCTATAGGTATGCAGTTTCCGTTCAACTGTATCTAATAACAATGCATCCAATAACGATACATCTAATAACGATACATCTAATAACAATACATTACCATGTTTCTTTAGAATTGTCAAAAATTAAGGGTGTATTGTGTTTTTTATGAGTAAAATAACAAATTTTCATTTCCACTTTCCCTAACGGCATTTATACTGCGGGAGCTTCCATAGGCTTGTTTGATTTTTCTCCTTCCCCTTTGGTGCTTCGAGGTTGATAATTCCTAAAAAATCCTGCTCCGATGACTCCTGCGAAAATTCCTCCTACCATGGCAAAGAATAAAGACAGTAGTACCGTCAAAGGACTGTTGAAAGCAAAGGGAGCGATGAGGCCGGGAATGGGAGATGCGGTGCCCGGAGCGTTGTTGATTATGCCGAAATAGGCTGCGGAAAGTCCTGCCAGGGCTCCCCCCAAAAGGTTGGAGGTATAAATGGGAATCGCATTGGCACTGACAATATCCGCCTGGGTCAGGGGCTCAAGCATAATGGCCAGACTTTGACCACGATCCCCGAGCTTCAATTTGGAAAACACTATCCCATTGGTAAAAGCCCCCCCAAAGGTTGCGATTGCTGCAATACCCATCGGCAGCCCCGTAAGACCCAGCATGGCCGTAAGAGCCATGGAACTTAATGGAGAAGTGCACATCACTTTCATCAGTCCTCCAAGAATAATCCCCATAAATATGGGAGACTGCACGGCGGCCACGGAAATCATCTGACCGATTCCCGAAAGGGTGGAGTCCATCAATGGAGCGCTGGTTATTGCAATCATCCTTGCCAATGGCGCTACCAACAAGGCTCCGAAAATAATATTCATTCCTGCAGGTATGCGCTGTTCAATATGAGGGGTTAATAATCCGAGGAAATACCCTGCAATAAAACCGGGAAGAATACCGACACCTCCAACAGCCACCCCTGCGGATACGGCCAAAACCGGATTAACTTTCATTTGAATCATGGTAAGGGTAACCGCAGCAACGCCTCCCATGCTTCCGGAAACACTGCCCACTTCACCGAGAAAGACCATACCGAAAAATTCGCCGGTAATATATAAATGGATCGCCTCCACTAAGAAAGTGGCAATCGCCGCACTTGCCAGTCCCGACATAGCCTGCTGTCCCTTCGGTGCCTTAAGACTAAAAACTGAAAAAATCAATAACATTGCAATTAACATCATGGTTCCGAGTAATATTTCCATTTTTCTTCCTCCTTGTTCCGGTTTTCCGGATGATTTTAATAAATAATAACCAAGTACAACAATTTTAAAAACGGGCAACAAAAAAAGGACAGAAAACAATCGCACGAAAAAAAACGTGCCTATTGTTCTCTGTCCTTTGTATCTGAAAGTTTCACAAGGATATATACAATACTTTAAACCCTGCTTGCTTCGTCGATGACCCCTTTGGGTACTCTCCAGAGCTGTGTCCCGGTATTTGTACATGACCTGAAAGCTTCGGTACGACCTATGGCTTAGCGTACCTTTCTCCTACGGTATGGGCATTGCCCATTCTCCAAATACCAATCAACCACCTATATAATTTTCATGCCCCTTTTTGCTATTAAAAGTCTAACAAAATCCATTGGAACGGTCAACCTTTTTCTACATTTTCCTTTAGGTATGGGGAGTGTCAATCAACCTCTTGTATTAATCCTTTCTTTTCGATGTTTCTATTTAGAAAAGGAGGAGGCTGTTTACAGGTTTCACATTTCGGTTTTCGTATCTTCCGTCATTTTCAACCATGACATTTGCCATTCTTGCCAATAAGAAAACGCCGGGGAAAACCCACTATATGATGGCCCCCGCGCTGAAGTTTATTGTCCTGAACTGAAAAGCATTTTAAATACCTCCGTAAGCTTCACGGGATTACCATACATTAAGGTTCCCATGCGGTAAATTTTCGAGGCCAGCCAGCCGGTAAACAGGGTGGTGGCTAATAAAATTCCCAAAGACAGGCCCACTTCCCAGTTGGTCACGGAACCCATGGATACCCGGACAAACATGGCCATGAAGGAGCTGAAGGGAACGAAGGAGGCCACTTTTAACAGCATTCCTTCGGTATTTTGCATACCCATGACGGAAATGGCAAACACCGCCACAAAAATGATGGTGATCGGTGTAACACTGGTGCTTACATCTTCGGTTCGGGATACCAGAGCCCCCAGGGCTCCAAATAGAAAGAGAAAAAACAGATATCCCAGAAGGCCGAAGGCTGCAAAACTACCCAAAATACTCAGGGGAATGTCGAAAATAAAATCCAGTCCGCCGTCCCAGGCACTGCGATTGGCTTGGTAGGCCAGCATGGCCGTGGCAATGATCAGGGCCAACTGACTGGCCCCGGCGATGGCTCCCCCGAAGACCTTTCCGAAAATCAGATTTTCGGTTTTAGTACTGGTAACCAGGACTTCCATGGCCCGGTTGCTTTTTTCACTGGCAACGGAAGTGGCCACCAGCTGGCCGTATACGATAATCACAAAATACAGTCCGAAGACTAAAATATAAGTATAAAGATAATTCGCCGCACTGTCGGTCCCAAGAACCACAGTCTGCCGTTGAATAGGGGCATGAATCAAACTTTCCACCGCTTCATATTCGATGCCTAAGGATTCAAATCCGCTTCTTCGGTAGGTTTCCTGAAAAGCCTGTTCAAAGGCGAAATGACTGGAGTCAGTCATCTCGTTGTTTCGGATGATGTGCTGATATTCTACAGGAGAAGTGATTAGAAATCCCGCCTCCAGCTCTCCATCGGCAACCGCCTCTTCCAGAGTATCCCTGCTGTCAAACTCCGAAAGCTCTCCTCCTTGGAAAATTTCTTGCAGGGTTTCGGAGTCAAAGGTTTCCCCGGCATTGTTGATGAATCCGAAGGCCTGATCCGATACATAACCGTCCTCCCCGCCGGCACTTTCCTCATCGGAAGAGAAAAAGGTGTCCCGGATGGTGGGTATGGACATCCCGATGATCAGTAATCCGCAAATAATTGCCGTGGCGATAATAAAGCTTTTGTTTTTATAGAAGTTCATAATTTCAAATTTCAGTACGATCCATAGGTTTTTCATGCAATATCACCTGCCTTTTCCACAAAAATGTCCTCTAAGGTCGGCTCATATAAACCGAAGCCTTCAATATCCAGGTCTAAATCCAGGGCCCTTTGTAAAAATTCCCGCTTATCCCTGCCCGGTTGCAGTTCGATGATCAACTGTTCCTTTGCGGTTTCCACCGACTGAAGCATGGAACTCATCTCTCCTTGAAGCAGTTGTTTTAATTCTTCCATGGAGCGCTTGCCGTCCTTCAAAGTCAGTCGGTTCATTCCATAGTTCCCTTTGATATCCTTCAAGTTTCCCTGAAGCACCACTTTCCCATGATGAATCAGGGCAATGTCCTTACAAAACTCTTCAATATAACCCATTTGGTGACTGGAAAAAATCACAAGCTTCTTCTTTTCTATCTGCTCCCGAATAATATCCTTTAATATTTGAGCATTGACGGGATCCAGCCCGCTGAAGGGTTCATCCAAAACCACAATCTCCGGATCGCAGATAAAAGTCTCTGCCAACTGTACCTTTTGCTGGTTCCCTTTGGACAAGGACTCCAACTTTTTGTTTCGGTACTGGGTAACCCCTAGGCGCTCCAACCAGATGTCCGCATTTTCTTTGGCTTTTTTACGCCCCAGACCCCTAAGCTCTCCAAAATAAACCAGTTGCTCAATTACCTTTTTCTTCGGATACAGCCCCCGCTCTTCGGGCAGATACCCGATTTGATGTTCCTGTACCTTAAAGGGCTTTCCGTCCAGCAAAATCTCCCCTTGGTTTTGTTTAAATAAATTCATTAAAATTCGAAGGGTGGTGGTTTTTCCCGCCCCGTTTCTTCCCAAAAATCCCAGGGCCTTACCGCTTTCCACTTCAAAACTTATGCCGTGGAGCACCTGGGTGTCTCCGAAGCTTTTGTATAAATTTTTGATTTCCAAATGCATTCCTTTGCCTCCTTTGCCTATCTGTTTTACTCTAGTAATCATAGCCTATTTTTTAAAGATATCCCTCCGTCACAGGACTTTTTTTCCTCCGCCTTAAGACGGATGTTCGGAGGACAGGGGGAAGATTTGAGACAGGACACTACTCTAATCCCTTAGCCCATTTTTTTACGAAGAAGGAGCTAACCGTCCTACTTGATGGGATTGCCCCACTATTATGGTCTAACAAACCAAGTTTTTTGTCAATTAATTAACCATCTTTGCATATACATGCTAATTTCGGGTATAACCATAATAGACTTTCAGTTTTATTATTACCTCAAGGGAAATATCAGTCCGAAACATGGAAGCGATATAATTCAGGGAGGGAATTTTATGAAAAACTATATTTTAGCGGCTATCGTTTTAGCGGTCGTCAGTATCGTGTTATTAATCATTCTGGTATCGGACCCAACAGATCCCACAGATGTTGATGTCACCCATGATTATGAAGACGGAACCTACCGGGGGATCTATGAGGATCAAGGAAATCAGCAAATCAGTATTCAATTTGATTTAGAAAATGGACTTTTTACCGACATGAGTTATCGAAAACTGTTCTATAGGGACAATGATTATCTTGATGCAGAACCCGGTGATACCTTTTACCCTATCCGATCTCAACATGAACAGGCCTTAGAGCATTTAACCGGAAGGAGTCCCGACGACATTGATGATCTTTACCGTCCGGGAGATATCCTCGATGATTATGAAGGGTTCAGTGGAGCAACCGTAAGAGGCACTAAAATTCGTTCAGCCATACAGGATGGACTGAACCGCAGGATATACTCCCCGGCTAATGACGACTTTAGTAGAGAGATCGGCGAATATGACGACGGAACTTACCGTGGATTCTTTTCAGACGCCGGAGACCAGCAACTAAACATTGAATTCGATCTAATCAACAACAATCTTCAGAACTTAAACTATCGCCATCTTTACTATGCAGGAAACTATTACCTTCAGGCAGAGGAAGGTGACAGCATCTATCCCATCAAACTTCAACATGAACAGGTTTTAGACCATCTTGAGAGCAGTGAACTTTCTACTATTTTTGATCTTCATGATCCCGGCCCCGGAGAGTTTGTTGAGGATATTGACGGTTTTACCGGTGCCACCCTTCGGGCAAGTAAAATTTTCTCTTCAATGATCGATGCCCTTAATCGTGGATTATATCAGCCTGCCGACGAGGACTATGACCGCGAAATTGATGATTACCCCACCGGAAGATACCGCGGGGTTTACGGTGAAAGAGGTCAACAGCAGGTCAGTATTCAGTTTTATGTAATGGATGGCGAGTTTACTGATCTGACCTACCGCCATTTGGAATATGGTGACACCTATTACCACGAGTTGGAAGAGGGAGATGAACAGTACCCTGTGGCGGTACAATACGAATATGTATTGGCTTATCTGGATGGTAAACCTTTGGATGCCCTGTTTGATCTTTATTACCCTGAGGAGTTTATCGATGATATCGATGTCTACACCGGAGCCACCCTTAGGGCAAACAAAGTATTGTCCGCAATCAAAGACGGATTCAACCGCGGAATATACTAAATCATATGGGCCAATAACACTAAAGCACATAGAACCACAAAAGTAGAAGGGAGAAAGGGGGACGCAGGGGACAGGGGGACGGAG
>Ga0207421_10006587_pt1 | contig 12611 bp, 9 predicted proteins | sample SodLakKL_010_SED_4_FD_187542 | JGI IMG/M metagenome (GOLD analysis project Ga0207421, IMG submission 187542) | Alkaline sediment microbial communities from Lake Tanatar, Kulunda Steppe, Russia - 8KL_010_SED (SPAdes) (version 2) | ecosystem: Environmental > Aquatic > Non-marine Saline and... | reverse complement strand
GCCAGGTGGCGGCGATGGTGCCCGGATAGCCGTTCAGCACGCAGACATCCAGGCTGCCGATGTCCACGCCGAGCTCCAGGGCCGAGGTCGCGATCACGCAATCGACTTGCCCCGCCCGCAGCGCGCGCTCGGTCTGGCGCCGCTCGGTCGGCAGGTAACCGCCCCGGTAGCCGAGCACGCGCGGCCCCTTGCGCGGATCGGCGTCGAAGACGTCCTTCATGTATTTGGTCAGCACCTCGACCATCAGCCGGGACTGCGCGAAAACGATGGCCTTCAGCCCGCTCTTGACCGCCATCCGGGCAATGCGCGTGACCTGCGATCGGGCCGAGGCGCGGATGCCGAGATCGGCGTTGATCACCGGCGGGTTCCAGAACAGCAGATGGCGTTCGCCGCTGGGTGCCCCGCTCTCGGTGATCGCCTGCACCGAAGCGCCCACCAGCAGCTCGGCCAGCTCCGCCGGATTGGCGATGGTGGCCGACGAGAGCACGAAGACCGGGTCCGAGCCGTAGAAGCGGCAAACCCGGCGCAGCCGCCGGATCACGTTCGCGACGTGCGAGCCGAACACGCCGCGGTAGGTGTGCATTTCGTCGATCACCACGTAGCGCAGGCTCTCGAAGAACTGCGCCCACTTGGTGTGATGCGGCAACACCCCCTGGTGCAGCATGTCCGGATTGGAGACGACGATATCGCCCTTGGTGCGCACCGCCCGGCGGGCGTCCCCGGGGGTATCGCCGTCGAAGGTGAAGGCGCGAATGCCCAGCCCGCCGGCCTGGTTCAGCTCCATCAGCTCGGCCACCTGGTCCTGGGACAGCGCCTTGGTCGGGAACAGGTACAAGGCCTTCGCGCCCTCGCTGAGCGCCGCCTGCAGCACCGGCAGGTTGTAGCACAGGGTCTTGCCGGAGGCGGTGGGCGTCACCACCACCGTATGCCGACCGGCGCGTACGGCTTCCCAGGCCGCGCGCTGATGGCTGTAGAGCTGGTGGACGCCGCGGCCGCGCAAGGCCGCCGCCAGCCGCGGATCGAGCTCGGCGGGCAAGGGGCGGTAGCACGCCGGCTGCTCCGGCAACACCACGGTACCGGTGATCCGCCCCGCATAGCGGCTGCCGAGGCGCCGCACCAGCCGCCGCACCGGGTCATCGGTCCCGGTTTCCGGCTGAATCGTCTTCACGGCTTCGGACATGAAAAGGCCCCACTGCGGAATCGAAGGTATCGCCATCCCATTATCGGGATGGCGGACCGGCTCCGGAGGGGGCGACCCGACGTCGCCGGCAGCCCGGCACCGGCGGCCTCCCTGCCGTGACCCACTTTACCGGAGATCGCTCCGCGGACAACAGGAACCATGGCGGCCGACCGGCATCGAAGCGGTCCCGCACCGCATGGGCGAGTCCCGGCGCGCGCGCACCCGCGCGCCTATTCGGTGGTTCCCTCCGGCACGCCCTGCAGCACCTCGCGGTAGGTCTGTTCGGCGAACATCGAGGTGGCCATGCGCACGGTCGGCATGCGGATGCAGTTGTTGAAGACCTTCGGGCCGTGCACGAACAGGATCTCCGGCTTCACGTTCACGTGCGGCATGCCCTGCTGCGCCGCGGCCAGGCTCTCCCACTCGACCATCACCAGGTATTCCGCCGGGATCGTGTAGCCCTCCCAGACCTCGGCGGTGCGCTGCAGCTTGGCCCCGGGCGTGTCCTTCATGCGCTCCATGATCGACTCGACCGTGGCGTGGCCCGAACCCAGGGTCGACACGCCGATGCGCTTCAGGATCTGGTAGCCGAGCATGCCATTGGTCGCACGCAGGAGTTCCATCGTCTGGATCTCGCCGGCCTCGAACTCTGCCTCCTTGCCTGGGCGCACGTGGTGCGTGGCCAGCACGGTGGCCACTTGCCCGGAATCCACCGCCAGGTGTTCCAGGGGGGTACCCGCGGCCCGCGCGTGTTCGAACTGATTCCCGGACACCAGCCGGGGCAGGTGGCTCGCGACGATCCGGTAGACCGGCTCCTCCGGCCCGTCCAGCAGCACGTTGCCACATTTGTCGCAGGCGGTGACCACCACGTCCTCGAAGGTTTCGTGAAAGTCCTCGTGGGCCTCCAGGCTGTCCCAGTACGTGAACTGGTCGATCCAGATATGCGAGAGCTCCTGGCTCATGTCGGTGCTCGCCCCCCAGCGCATGCCCATCGGACAGCTGCCGGTCTGACGCATCAGGTCGAAGCCCTGAAAGCCTGGGGTGAGCGCGGTGGCGAGGCACATCTGGGAGCTGGCCTGGCGCATCATGCGCATCAGGTTCGGATCGTTGTTCACCAGCACCCGGTTGATCGCCACATAGAGTGGGGATCGGGGCTCGGCGTCGAAAAGGGCCTTGATCGTCGTGTTCATCGATGCTCTCCAGGAAGTGGTTCGGAAGGTCTCGGGATTCAGGTGGTGGCGGCGCGCCAACAGGGACGGTTCCTGGAACTCCGCCAGCGCTCGGGAAATTCCAGGTCATCGCCGAGAGGGCTCGCCTCCTACAGGGGGGTGGGTCCCAGGGCCGGAAATGAAACGGCCCCCGGGAAACCGGGGGCCGGAGGGGCCTCGAGAGGCGTTGCGCCTCAGGAGGCGGGGGCCGGACTCATAGCGACCTTGCCCTTGTTCCAGTACATGAACAGCAGGAAGGCCAGCACGATGGCGACCCAGGCCACGTACCAGAACATCGCCGCGTAGATGATCGCCATGCCCAGCGCTCCGGCGGCCAGCACGTAGTAGGTCATCGGAATCAGCGCCTTGCGGATCAGATCGCCTTCGCGGCCAATCAGACCCACGGTCGCCGACGCCGCCACCACGTTGTGCACGCAGATCATGTTGCCGGCCGCACCGCCGACGGCCTGCAGGGCCACAACGAAGGCCGCCTGGTTGGCGGTCAGCTCGATCTCCACCGCGGTGGCGAACTGGAACAGCGAGAACATCATGTTGCTGACCGTGTTCGACCCGGCGATGAAGGCACCGAGCGCGCCGATGATCGGCGAGAAGAACGGCCAGGCGCCACCCGAAGCCAGCGAGACCCCCTCCGCCAGAACGAGCGGCATGCTGGCATAGGCCGAGGCCTGCCCGGACTGAATGAACACCTGCACCATCGGCACCGCAAAGAGCAGCGCCACACTGGCACTCAGGATGGTCTTGCCGGATTGCCCCCACGCCCGCAGGTAGGCGCCCTTCTCCTTGTACATCTTGTGCAGGAAGTAGGTGACGAAGGACGCGACCAGCAACACCGCGCCGGGCAGGTACAGCGGCTGCGAGGAGGTGTTGATGTTGGTCCCGAAGATGCCGGTCCAGGCGAAGGTCATCTCCGGGGAGCGCAGGAAGGCGGTCACCGGTTCGACGGTGCGGGTGATCACCAGCAGCAGCACGACGACCACATACGGCACCAGGGCGTAGGCCATGCTGATGGCCGCACCCTTGCGCACCGGGTCCGGCTCATCCTGGAAACGGCTGACCCACTCGGGCTCCCACTTGCTGCGTTCCTCGAAGACGAAGACTTCCTTGGGCACCAGGAAGCCGCGCTTGGCTGCGGTGACGACGATCGCAAGGCCCACCAGACCGCCGACGATGGACGGGAACTCCGGCCCCAGCTGCCAGGCCACCAGCAGGTAGGGAATCGTGAAAGCAAAGCCGGCGAAGAGGGCGAACTTCCAGGCCTTCAGGCCTTCACGGAAGGAACGCGACTTGCCGAAGAACCGGGTGATCATGCCGACCATGATCAGCGGGATCAGGAAGCCGACCAGGGTGTGCATCAGGGCCACATTCACGCCGATCTGCAACAAGTAGTCCGAGAAGGCCACCGGGTCGATATGCTCGAGCACCGTTGCCTGGTCGGACAGGCCGGCGTTCACGCCAACCAAAATTGGGGTACCCACCGCACCGAAGGACACCGGCGTCGACTGGATGATCAGCGCGGCCAGCACCGCGGCCATCGCCGGGAATCCGATCGCCACCAGCAACGGCGCCGCGACGGCCGCCGGGGTTCCGAAACCGGCCGAGCCCTCGATCAGGGAACCGAACATCCAGGCGATGATGATCGCCTGGATGCGCCGGTCCGGAGAGATATTCGCAAAACCCTGGCGCAAGGTCTGCATCGCCCCGCTTTCCCGCATGGTGTAGAGCAGCAGGATCGCGCCGAAGACGATGAACAGGATGTTCAACGCGGTGATCACCCCGTGCACGCTGGCTGCGGCCACCACCACGAAATCGGTCCCCCAGAACAGCAGGGCAATGGCCGCCGTGACCACATAGGCCAGCGGCATCGCGTGTTTGGCGGGCCAGCGCAGCACCACCAGAAAGACCAGGACCGTGATGATCGGCATCAAGGCCAGGAGGAAGAGAATACCCAGGTTCATGTCTGTACTCCTCTATTGTTATCGGTGTCCGATCCGCGCCCTCACTGGGGGTGGGCGCGCCCGGTCTCACTCCCTAACGCTGCAGCCGGCCGTGATGCTGGCCGCCGTATGTTCCCGTGCATACCCTGCTACAGGCTCATCGGACCAACAGGCCCTCCACGGCCTGTGCTGTGCCCAAGCCACTGCAGTCCTACCTCGCTGTGCTCCTTGCGATGACGCTGTTTTGTCGCTGCGGAGCCTCCGTGCTGATCAGGCCGGTGCCTGGCACGTCAGGAAACCAGCAACACATGCAGACTGCGCGGCCCATGGGCGCCCAGCTGGATGGTCAATTCGATGTCGGCGGTACGCGAAGGCCCGGTGATCACATTCACCGTCCGCGGCCAGCCGCCGGCACCGCGTTCGCGCAAGGCGGTCCAGACCATCTCCAGATGCGGCACCAGATCCTTGTGATGCAACACCACCAGGTGGTGGTCGGGCAGGAAGTTCAGCGAGGTCGGATTGTCCGCGCCGGAAAGCAGCACCAGACTGCCGTTTTCCGCCACCCCCCGCCAGGCGAGGCTGACACCGACCAGATCGCCGCCCCGGGTCGGGCCGAAGTGAACCTTCAGGTCCGTTCCCGCCCAGTCCAGCGCCTCGAGAGACGGCGCGATCACCGCCTCGGCGGCCAGCCCGTGTGCCGCCAGGTAGCCGGCGACCGCCCGCGGCACGTCGGCCTCGGTCGCGATCTCGGCCATCGAGCCCGATACCTTCTCCAGCCCGGTGCGAAAGACCTGCGTCAGCGGACCCTGCGCCAGCCCCGGCAGCAACGGCGCGCTGTCGGTGGCGCCCTGGCGTCGGCCCAGCGCCGCCCGTGCCTCGGCCCCCAACGCGCCCCGTCCGAGACCCTGACGAATCGCCGCCAACATCGCCGCGCGGTCGCTCATTGGCCCTGCTCCCGTTGCGCCTGCTCCCGTTGGTCCAGGTTCCGTTGCGCCTGCGCCCGCTGTCCGGGGTCCCGCTGTCGCCGGTGCCAGGCCGCCATGAAGGTTTCACCCTGCGGCGCCGGCAGGTCGCGCCCGCCCCGGAACCAGCCTCCGGCCAGCGGCATCCGCGTGAAACGCCCCTTGCGGCCCGCGAGCAGCGCCAGCATCCGCGCCTGCACCCGCGTGCCAAGCCGGTACAGGCGCGGATGACTGGTGAACCAGACCCAGGCCGCGAGCCCCCAGCGCAGGCGCTTGGCCCCCAGATGCAACTGGTACTCCTGATGGCGCAGCGTGCGCAGCAGATCCGGCAGCGGAATGCGCACCGGACACACATCGGCGCAATGGCCGTTCAGGGTGCAGGCATTGGGCAGGTGGCCGGCCTCCTTCAGGCCGACACTGAGCGGCGTCAGAATCGAGCCCATCGGCCCCGGATACACCCAGCCGTAGGCATGGCCGCCGATCGCACCGTAGACCGGACAGTGGTTCATGCAGGCGCCGCAGCGGATGCAGCGCAGCATCTCGCGAAACTGGTCCGCGAGCATCGTCGAACGGCCGTTGTCGATCAGCACCACGTGGTATTCGTCCGGACCGTCCGGATCGCCTTCGCGCTTCGGGCCGGTGCTGAAGGTGGTGTAGGTGGTCAGATCCTGCCCGGTGGCGCTGCGCGCGAGCAGGCGCAGCAGGGTGCTCGCGTCCTCGGCGGTCGGCACCACCTTCTCGATCCCGGCAGTGACGATGTGCACCCGTGGCAGCGAGCAGGTCAGGTCGCCATTGCCCTCGTTGGTGACGATCACGTTGGTGCCGGTCTCGGCGATCAGAAAATTCGCCCCGGTGATGCCGACATCGGCGGCGAGGTACTTGTCGCGCAGGATCAGGCGCGCCTCGTTGACCATCTCCGGCACTTCGGTGAGCCTGCGGGTCAGGCCGTATTTCTGGTGGTTCTCGTGAAACAGATCGCTGATCTGGCCGCGGGTCTTGTGCACCGCCGGCACAATGATGTGGCTCGGCGGCTCGTGCGCGAGCTGGATGATGTACTCGCCCAGATCGGTCTCGACGACCTCGAAGCCGGCGCCCTCGAGGGCGTCGTTGATGCCGACCTCCTCGCCGACCATCGACTTGCCCTTGGTGATCATCTTCGCGTCGGCGGCGCGGCAGATCTCGACCACGATGCGCCGGGCGTCCTCGGCGCTGGACGCCCAGTGCACGGTACCGCCGCTGCGCTCGACCGCCTCGGCATACTGTTCGAGGTAGTGATCCAGGTGTTCCAACGTGTGGTTCTTGATCTGCACCGCGCGGTCGCGCAGCGCGTCGAATTCGGGCAGGCCGGCCACCGCGACAGCGCGCTTGACCGCAAAGCCATCCTTCGCGCGGCGCAGGGCGACCTGCAGCGTCTGATCGTGCAGCGCATGAACCGCGCGCTCGGGAAAGGCGTGGCTTTGGGATTGCATCAGCGTGACCCTCCAGCGGGACCGGTGGGATCCTTCAGGCCGCCGGCAGCCGGCGGATCACCCAGCCCCGGCAGATCGGCCATGCCGGCCAGGACCTCGGCCACATGGTAGACCCGCACCCCGGTCTGTTCCCGGCCCAGGCGCCCGGCGATGTTGAGCAGGCAGCCGAGGTCGCCGCCGAGCACCGCGGCCGCGCCGGTTTCGCCGATCTGGGTGGCCTTGTCGGCGACCATGCGCCCGGAGATCTCGGGGTACTTCACACAGAAGGTGCCGCCGAAGCCGCAGCACACCTCGGCATCGGGCAGTTCGCGAAGCTCGAGCCCGCGGACACTCGCGAGCAGCCGGCGCGGCTGCGCCTTGATGCCCATGGCACGCAGGCCATGGCAGCTGTCGTGGTAGGTGACGGCATGGGGAAAATCGGCCTCGACCGCCTGCAGGCCGCGGATGTCGGTGAGAAAGGCGATCAGCTCATAGGTCTTCGCGGCGAGGTCGCTCGCGCGCTGGCGCCAGGCGGGTTCGGCCTCGAACAGGCGCGGATAATCGCGCAGCATGCCGGCGCAGGACCCGGACGGCGCGACCACGTAGTCAAACTCTTCGAAAGCGGCGATGGTGTGGCGTGCGGTCCGGGCGGCCCCATCGAGATCGCCGTTGTTGTAGGAGGGCTGGCCGCAACACGTCTGGCTCTGCGGAACCTCAACGGTACAGCCGACGCGCTCCAACAACGTCACGGCGGCCAGTCCGACATTCGGCCGATAGATATCGGCCAGGCAGGTGATGAACAGACCCACCCGGGGGTGGACTTGGGAGGGCGCCTTCCCCTCGGCCGGCACGGTCCCATCGCTGGATGGGCTCATGCGCAGACTGCCACGGTGACGATCATTGCTGCTCTCCCAGGAGTTGCCGGGTCAACGTGGCGGGACCGGTCGTCGCAGGCCTTCCGCTTCAGCGAACCCGGGGGGCTACCCGCAGGTTATAGTCGATATCCGGCCTTTCTGCCGGGCCTTGTGAAAGCACTATCGACCTACTGTGCGAAACGGGCCACAAGATCGGGAACTGGTCAGCCCAGACGATAGGCCTGTTCGTCGGTCAGGTTCAACACTTGCTGAACCAGCGCGATCCCCTGTTCGCAAAAGGCGTCCAGATCACGCCACCGGCCGGAGACGTCCAACTCGCGCTCCAGGGTCGGGCTCAGGATCTTCAGCATGTAGTTGGCGGGTCCGTCGGGCATTCGGAGCGAGAGCACATAGAGGCTCGGCTCCTGGCCCCCATCCTGCACCACCGCACAGACGTACCGGTAGTCGACCCCGTCATCACTCTCGATATCCCCGAGCACGACGATGGAAAACGCCCCCAACTGATAGCGACGTTGGGGTATGGCGGTCTTGATCCCGGGAGCCTTCATCTCAACCCTCCAAATCCGATTCGCGGCCCCGGCCTCGATCGGTCGGGGCCCGCAAACCCGAAAAAGCATGCAAAACGAAGGCCCGGACAGTAGCATGCACGGTGGCCAACGAACCAATACACTGGGCAAACCCAGACCTCGGGCAAACCCAGACCTCGGGCGAACTCATACACTGGGCACCCGACTCTATCGGATTTCGCCGTGAGCCCGCATCGTCACCGTCGTGCCGAAGTCGATCTTCTCGCACACACCGAATTGCTGGACGCGCCCGGCGGCACCGTGCTGCGCCTATGCTTTCGCGGCCCCTTCGAGGGTCGCACCGTGACCTGGCAGGCGACCCTCCAGGCACTGGCGGCACCGACGCCCGCCGGGATGCAACCGGCGCCGTCCCGGGCCTTCATCGACATCGGCGCGGACACGCCAACGGGTGTGCCGATCACCATCGGGCTGCCGGTCCCCGCCATCGACCTGCCCACGATCCACAAGACCCTGATCATGATCCGCCGCTACAAGCGTCTGCGCCGCGGACGTCTCGATTACGGCGCCGTGCGCTGAAGTGCGGTGGGTCCGCTGGGCTGGACCCGGACGGGGTCGTGGACCTGGACCTTTGGAAAGCACTGCGAAGCCGTGTGGGGTGTGCCCGGTCCGGACCGTAGATGGCCATGGATGGCCATCTCCGAGCGCTCATGGACGACTTGAGCGGGTCCGGACCGGGCACACCCCGCACGGCTTGGCACGGCCTACTCGTGCGGCTGGGGCGCGGCCGTGGTGTGTCCGCTGCGCTCGGCCCGCCCTACGGGTTTGCGGGAGTGGTCAGGACGAGTTCGGGGGGGTGGTCGGGGTCCAGCCACAGGTAGGCGGCCTGGCCGAAGTCGTGTGCCAGACGGTGCAGCTGATCGCGGTCGATGGCCGGGACCAGCAGGCTGGTTTCGTCCGGCCAGGATTCGGCGGGGTCGGTGGCGTAGCCGACCAGCGGCTCGAAGCCGGCGCTGCACAGGCGCGCCCAGAGGGCCTGATGGCGCCGCACATTCTCCAGGATAGGAAGGCGCTGACTGGCCGGATTGAAGGCACTGAGCCAGCCGGCCGTCCCGTAGGGGCGCAGCCATTGCGCCACGGGTTCCGGCAGCGGACGATCCACCTGCAGGCGGAAAATCGCGCCCTCGATGCTGACCACATAATGTGCCGCTCGATAGGCCGCCAGCAGTGCGGGATCGGCAGAGGAGCTACCGGGCATCGTACTCACCTCCGGGGCTTCGATAGGCGCCTCCAGCCAGGGGCCTGCGGCGGGTGCCGGGATTCGGTCGCCCAGTCACGGCCTTGCCGCCGTTGTGGACTGGCGCAGAGCCTCACCGAGGCCGCTGCCCCGGATCACGCGACGCTGAATGGCTTGCTCGAGCACGCCGGGGCGGGATTCAAACAGGGTGAAACGGTCGCGCGCCCGAGTGATCGCGGTGTAGACCAGTTCCCGGGTCAGCACCGGATTCTCGCGATCGGGCAGCAGCAGGGCCGCATGCGCGAACTCCGAACCCTGGGCCTTGTGCACCGTCATCGCAAACACCGTTTCCACCGCGACCAGCCGGCTCGGCAAAACCCAGCGCACGCGGTCACTGCCGTCGCTGGCCGGAAAGGCCACCCGCAGGATTCGCGACGGGGTTCCGGTCGCATCGCGCGCCGGTACCGCCAGGGTGACGCCGATATCGCCGTTCATCAAGCCCAGACCATAGTCGTTGCGGCTCACGATCACCGGGCGGCCGGGATACCAGGGACCGCTCGGCTGCAGCAGGCCCTCGCGCAGCAAGGCCGCCTCGATACGCCGGTTCAGGGCCTCCACGCCGAAGGGGCCGCGGCGCACCGCGCACAGCAACTGAAAGCCGGCGTGCGCCGCCAACACCGCGTGCGCCCAGGCGTCGATGGCCGCGCCATCGGCGGCGTCCCCCGGGTACGCGCGGTGCATCACCCGCAGGTACCACGCATGCCCGAGGCTCGTGCCGACCGCGCCGCTGTCGCTGTGACGATGGCTCTGGGATGCCGTCGGGCCGCCGTGAATCACATGGCGCTCCAGCAGCGCATCCTCCGGCGAGCGCAGGGTCACCCGGGTCAGGTCCGACAAGGGCTCGGCGGTGACACGCCTCGCGGCGTCGGCGTCGCCGGCATTGACCGCCCGCGCCAGACGACCGATGCCGCTGGCGGCATCGAAGCGGTAGCTGCGCCGCAGCATCACGATCTGCTGGTCCAGGATCTCGCCGGCCGCATCGAGCACGACGGCGGGCAGCGTCTCGCCGCTGACCTCGGCCAACCAGTTTGCGGTGGTGTCCCGGTAGTACCCACGCTCGGCACGGGCACAGAGTTCGCCGAGAACCGCACCCGCCTCCACCGACGCCAACTGATCGCGGTCGCCGAGCAGGATCAATCGGGCCTGCGGGGGCAGCGCCTGAAAGACCGCAGTCATCAGTTCCAGGTCGAGCATCGAGGCCTCATCGACCACCAGCACGTCCAGCGGCAGCGGATGCTGTGCATGGTGACGAAAGTGCCGGGTATCGGGTCGGCTGCCGAGCAGGCGGTGCACCGTGCTGACCTCGGTGGGAATCGCCGCACGAATGCCGGCCCCGAGGCTGCCCTCGGGCAGCGGCAGTGCCGCCACCGCACCGGCGACCGAACTGTTCAGGCGCGCCGCGGCCTTGCCCGTCGGCGCCGCCATGCGGATGCGCAAGGGCGGCGCACCGGGCTGTTCCAGATTCACCGCCTGCAGCAGCGCCAGCAGCCGCACCACGGTGGTCGTCTTGCCGGTCCCCGGGCCGCCGGTGATCACGGCGAAGGCGCCGCCGGCCGCGAGCGCACAGGCGACTCGCTGCCAATTGGCCTCGGCGGGCGCGATCGGGCCGAACAGGATTTCCAGCCAGCGATGCAAGGCGCCCGTCGGCAGCGTCGCGCGCAGCGCCTCGGTGGCCTCGAGGCGTTGCACGATGGCGGCGGCAATCTGCTGCTCGCAGGCCCAGAACCGGCGCAGGTACAGCCGCTGCCCGGTGAAGACGAGCGGGGTCGCCCCGGGCCCCGTCGTCACCAGGGCCGACGGCTCCAGCGCCGCCGTCCAACGCGCGAGGGTGAGGCCGCGCAAGCAGTCGCCGGGCCGGGGTGGGGGGGATTCGTCCAACACGCCCGCAAGACCGCTGTGTGCATGGCCCCGGTGCGCCGGGTCGCCGTCGGGCGGCAGCGACAGCATGCGGTCGGGATCGGACAGGGTCTTTTCCAGATCCAGGCACACGTGCCCGCGACCGAGTTGATGACTGGCCAGCGCCGCGGCCAGCAGCAGCAGCGGCGGAGCCTCGGCCACCTGATCCTGCAGGAAGGCGGCAAAGGCGCGGTCCAGCGGGCGCAGCCAGCCCCACTCCATCCACAGGCCGAGCAGATCCAGCAGCCGGGCCGGCGACGCCAGGGCGTCGCTGGCGTGCTCGAACTTCATCGGCAGCCCCCCGGTCCAGCACCGTGATCGGCAGCCCAGTGATCGTCGGCCCCGTGATCGTCGGACTCGTGCCTACCGGACTCGTGCCTACCGGACTCGTGGCTGTCGGGCTCGTGACGGCCGGTCTCCTGATAGCGAGTCTGATGCTCCTCGCCGGCATCCGCTTCGGGCATTCCCCGTGCATCGTTACGGCGATCGATTGCATCCGGGGCCGAGCGGATCATCTGATCGAGTTCCTCGATCAAGGCCTCGGGCACGCGCTCCAGGTGCAGACCCTGACTGCCCGCATCCAGGCCGCGCAGAAACCAGGTGATCGCACCCCCCATGTGCCGGTCGTAGGCGTAATCCGGCTGGCGGCTCTTCAACAGCCGGTGCAGCGCCAGCGTGTAGAGCACGTACTGCAGGTCGTACCGGCTTTCCAGCACGCGCGCCCGCATCCGTTCGGGGACATAGTCTTCCGGCCGCGGGCCGAGCCAGTTGGACTTGTAATCGAGGGTGTAATAGCGGCCCTCGTGCTCGAAGACCAGATCGATGAAGCCCTTCAGCATGCCGTTGAGCAGTTGCGGCATCAGCTCCGGGCGGGCAGCCGCCTGCAGCGTCCCACTGCGGACCGCGGCGTCCAGGCGCCGGGAATCGATCCAATGGGTTTCGAACCAGAATTCGAGCTCGGGCTGGTAGGTTCTCAGCCGGTCCAGCCGCAGCACGCCTGCGCCGGGCAATGTGAGCGGCTCTACCAGGAGCCGACCGAACCAGGTGCACAGGGGCTCCACCCAGGTCTGCCACCCGCGCAGACGGCAGCGCCGCGCCACGGTGTCCCGCAACCGGGCCGGATCCGCGGCCACCGCCGCAAAGCCCTCGCGGGCCGCCCATTCCAGCAGGCCGTGCAGGAAGGTACCGGGCGCGGGGCCGCGCGGAAAGCGGTGCAGACCGCCGGCCTCCGGAGCGCGGGGCGTCGGGATCGTCGCCACCGGCTCC
>Ga0207421_10006586_pt1 | contig 12611 bp, 10 predicted proteins | sample SodLakKL_010_SED_4_FD_187542 | JGI IMG/M metagenome (GOLD analysis project Ga0207421, IMG submission 187542) | Alkaline sediment microbial communities from Lake Tanatar, Kulunda Steppe, Russia - 8KL_010_SED (SPAdes) (version 2) | ecosystem: Environmental > Aquatic > Non-marine Saline and... | reverse complement strand
CGGAGCGCAAAGAGTCTCATCATAAGAGCTTTCTATGGAAACAGTCCCATATTTTATCATCTCTACGTCAAATTTTGTTTTTTCTGAGACATGTTTTTTAACTTCCTTCTCAGTTTCTTTAACAAACTCTTCATTTATCACGGGTTCGACAATCTTGATTTTCATAGTATCAAACCTAACTGTGTCCTGGGTAAATAGAGTATGTTATATTAGATTTATGTCAAAAAAACAAGTTTTTGAAGTAGTAGTTTAGATATATTTAAGAAATCTTTTCATTGAGTCTCAAAACTTTTAGTTGAAAATAAACTCCAAAATATAAAATTCTATTCCATCTTCTCCAAAGGGCCGAGGAATAACCCATATAAAACTAGTAAAGCATAAAACTCGACTACCTAATTTAGATAAAGATCAGTATATTTTAGACATGTATGAAAAAATTTAATACGAAATTCTTATATAGCGCAAAAAGCTTTCATAATGCGATGGAAAACCAAGTTGGATACTTTATGGAGGTATATTAAATGAGTTGGAGAATCGGAGTCGACATCGGTGGAGCTTTTACGGATCTTTATGGCGTAAATCCAGAAACTGGTGAAACAGATTGGACAAAAGTCGAATCTACGCCCCCTGAGTTCGAGAAAGGAGTTATCAAAGGAGTTGAACAATTAGAAGAAAATGGTATAAATCTTCAAGATACCGATCAAATCATCCATGGTCAGACTGTTGTGATCAATACGATAATAACTAGAGATGGATCTAAAGTCGGGTTCATCACCACCGATGGTTATGATATCATAGATATGCAAAGAGGAAACCGAAGAGACATATTTAATTTCAAGTATAAAAAACCGGAGCAATTTGTAGATAGACACATGACAGAATGGGTGGACGAGCGTATAGATGAAGACGGAAGTGAACATAGACCCTTAGATGAAAAAGAAGTTGAAGAAGCAACTAGATCATTGATAGATAAAGGGGCTGAGGCGATAAGCATAGGTTTCATAAATAGTTATCAAAATCCCGCACATGAAAGAAGAGCAAAAGAAATCGCTGAAAAAGTCTGTAAAGAAGAAGGAATCGAAAATCCTTTAATCACGATATCAAGCGATACAACTCAACAATGGCGTGAATATGAGAGATTCAATACTGCGATAATGAATTCGTATGTTCAACCCACCTTCGTGAATTATATAAACGACTTGGAAGAGGCACTAAAAAACGAAGGCTTTGAAGGGACCTTCTATTTGACTCTAGCTTCCGGCGGTATGGCTACAGCGAAGTATGCTAAACAGTTCCCGATCACCACAATTGAAGGAGGACCTATCTCTGGTATAATGGGCGGAACCTCTGTTGGCGAACTCATCGACAAGGAGGATATCATCGTTATAGATGGCGGAAGTACAACAACAAAAGCCGGACTCGCTGAAAATTTAACACCTAAGACAAAGACGGAATACTGGGTAGAACAAGACGAATATTCTGCGGGTTATCCTGCTAAAGTTCCTGTTGTAGACATACAGGAGATAGGGAATGGCGGTACTAGTATCGTATGGTCGGATGAAGCCGGAAATTTACAAGTAGGACCAGAAGCCGCTGGATCTCGACCTGGACCCGCTTGCTATGAAATGGGTGGAGAAAAACCAACCTTGACAGACGCCTATGTGGTCACAGGCCATTTGAATCCTAACTACCTACTCGGCGGTGATCTAGAGATTAACAAAGATATCGCAGAGGATGCGATAGGAGATGTGGCAGATGAAGTCGATCTATCCATTAAAGATGCTGCTTACGGAGCTATAAGAGTCGCTAATAACAAATCTGCTAGGTTGATAAGACTGATATCTATAAGAAAAGGATTCGATCCTCGGGACTTCACTCTCATCGCTCACGGGGGTTCCGGACCGATGGTGGCCCCCTTCATCGCTAAAGAATTGAAGATACCTGAAATCATAGTTCCCTCGATACCGAGCGGTGTATTTAATCCATGGGGGATGGTCGGATTAGATATAAGACATGAATTGGTCAAAACTAGAGATATAAGGATGGGGAAAGATAAAGAATCGATAAAAGATATAAACGATACTTTTGAAACCCTTGAATCCGATCTTAATAACGCATTCAGCGATGAAGACATAGATCCAGAAAAAACAGTGATAAATAGAAGATTAGATATGAAATACGAAGGGCAAGCCCATACTCTGAAGATACCCTGCCCTAACGGGGAATTAGATGAAGATGATATCGATTCATTAGAACAGAAATTCCATAAAACCCACAATAGGGAATATGGTTTCAAATTGGAGGATAGTGAGATAAAAATCGTTAACTTCCATGATATAGGGTTAGTTCCTATAGAACCTCCAAGTATACAGAAGTATGAGAACGATGCTACGTTAGAAGACTCTTTCCTTGAAGAGAGAGAAGTCTATGACGGGGAAAAAGAAGTGAACACACCAGTATACCAAAAAGAAAAGTTCCCGATAGACGTTACAGTTGAAGGACCATGTGTTATAGAGGGAAAGACAGCAACGATTATAGTTCCAGCAGATTTCAAAGTTAAACATGATCTATATGGGAATCTAAGGATGACTCATTGATAGGTGGATGGAACATGGACACCAAAAAAGAGCCAAAGATAATCAAAACAGATGAGATGGACAAAAAATTCCAGGACGCATTGAATGAGGCACTTACACTTTTTGAGGTAGAAGAAATAATCCAAGTTGGAATTCTGGAACTTGAAGGGAACACTAGATTGCCATCAGAAGGGATGAGTGAACATGAAGATAGCCAAGAATTTTCTTTTGTCATCGAAGGAGAAGTGATCATCGGAACCGAATCTGGAGAGAAAAAAGTCAAAGAAGGAGAACTCATGTACAATCAGCCTGGCACTAAACACTACACTCGCAATGGAAAATCTAAACCCGCTAAAGTGTTATGGTTCCTGGCTCCTCCGATGTAGAACGGCGTTTTCTAATCGACTTTTACTAAAATTTTTTTTCTTTTAATGTTCTTATATATGATCGTTATCACTCAGAACTCTGTTCCAAGCCTTAGGAGTCTTAGCAGCAGGAAGAATATTATAATCTTCGACTATCTCTCTATCTAGTAGAAATCTATTGATGTGTTTATTTATCTCCTCCAAGCTTTGTTCGAAAAATCTTACTAGAACCGCTCTGTTGTCCAAGTATTGAGTTACTTCATATACTCTGATATTTTCGATCGCCTCATCTATAAAATCATTCAGTTCTTCCACACTCCCCTGTGGAGATATTTTGACAAGGACATCGGTATAAACCAGATTCGCCTCTTGAAGAACTAAGAGAGCGATTACCAACAAATGTCCTTTCTCTTGAAGCTTCGTTCTTCTTCTCCTTGCAGTAGTTATCGAAGTTCCTAATTCCTCAGCTAGTTCCGTATCTGTCATCCTGCCTCTATCCCTGAGAATTTGATAGATCTTTATGTCCATCTCATCCCAACTATCCCCTAGTATAGATTCTAAAAGTTCGAATTCTTCTTCAACATTTATATTGCTTTGCAAATCGATCACCTTTTAAACATCATACACATTTCAAATCTCGGTCGGCCTCAGTTAAACTTATGCTTTTTTCATCGTCCATCCACATATCGTCCTCGATCCTAACTCCAAGACGATCTTTGAGATATATTCCTGGTTCTATGGTAAAAGTCATCCCTTTTTTAATTTTTCCCTCATTATCTTCTGTCAAATAGGGTTCTTCGTGAGGATCAATTCCAATACCGTGTCCTACTCGATGGATGAAATTCTCTCCGTATCCATTTTTCTTTATTATCTCTCTAGCTTCCTTATCGATTTTTCTTGCCTCTACGCCGTTTTTAGCTATTTTCCTGGCTTGAGCTTGGGCTTCCTTAACGATTTTATATACTTTTTCTCCTACTTCAGGGACATCTCCAATAGCCACTGTTCTAGTTATATCTGAACAGTATCCTTCATATCTCGCTCCAAAATCCATTATTACCATGTCTTTTTCTTGTATTTTCCTATCGGTAGGGATGTGATGAGGATTAGCGGAATTCGGCCCAGAAGCAACTATAATTTCAAACGCTGTCTCTTCAGCACCGTTTTTCTTGAGAATAAACTCGATCAGAGCAGCTACCTCCTTTTCACTCATACCTCTAAGATCTTCTTTCAAAATTTCTCTGTAAGTCTCGTCTGCGATTTCCGCCGCCCTTTTCATCAACTTTTTTTCTTCTTTTGATTTTATCTTTCTCAATTCAGAGGTCTGAGAGTTTAGTGAAGACCAGATATATTCATCTATATGCTCCCTGATATTCATCAGAACATCAGATGACATACTGTCCTCTATCAAAAGATTTTTTTGAGTCGCTTCTAGATCCTCCAATATTTCTGTAAGATGAACATAAGGATCGTCGGTGTCTTCCCATATGTAAACTTCGCTAAAATCTATCTTTGCCTGATGGACTTCTTCTTCATACAATTTCGGTACTATCAGGCTGGGAGCTTTTCGTGGATATATAACGGCTAAAAACAATCTCTCGAGCACGTTTCCTGGTTCAATCCCGGTAAGATAAAAAAGATTGGATCCCGGGGTAATCAAAGCTCCGTCAAAGGAGTCCTTCATAGACTCAGTAAATCTAGCTAGTCTTTTTTTAGGAGACATCTCTATCTTTGCTCCATTTCTTTCAGTTGAAATATCAGGTCCTCAAACCTCTCTTACTTTTGGAACGGTTTTCGCCGGTCCTCTTTCTTCCTTCATCTCTTTTCTCAACTGCTCAGTAGATCCGATGTCTATCTGAAGTTTATCCTCATCGAGTATCACGCCATACTTTTCCCTAGCGGTCTTCACGTCGACAAGGCCATTTTTGTAATCCTTAAGAACCAGTTCTGGATCTCTTTCGAGTGGGTCGCCCCAGCCCCCTCCGCCGCCACTGCGGATGCTGACTATGTCGCCTTTCTGGAGAGGGAAGTTGAGTTTTCTTCCACCATCCCATATCTCTTCACCATCTCGGATGAGCGTCATATGATTGCATGATCCGTATTCTCCTCCCTCTATACCCCAAGGAGGATATTTAATTCTGTTTATAGAAGTTGTAAAGCTTCCTTTTTCAGCAAGGATACGATAGTCTTTTCTCATACCAAACCCGCCTCTGTATCTTCCGTGACCAACGCCATCCTCTTGGTTGAGCTTCATGCATTCAACCCTGATGGGATATTCTCTCTCTAGGACTTCTACCGGATGTATGTAAGTCTCACCATCGCCAGCGGAGACAAGGCAAGATTCTCCATCTTTATCTATACCTGCACCCCATCCACCTGGATTGGGTTCAACGAGTATTTTGTATTTATTATCTCTTGGATCGACCATTCCTATGTTTTCCGCGACCACCGAAACGAAATGACCCGCGGTCAGTTTATCAGGCAGCTCCGAGGCCAAAGATTTCCATATAAGATCAAAAACATATATCATCGTCTCCCAGTAACAGCTTACAGGTGCTGGAGGAGTAGCATTCAAGATGGATCCTTCAGGAACATCGATCTCTATCGGTTCTAAATATCCCTGATTAAGATTCACATGTGGATCGGTACAGGCGGTAAAGATGGTAGCTACAGAAGCAAAAGTACCAGAATAGGCGGTATTGATCGGAGCATTAACTTGATCGGGATTGTCGGTCAAATCCACCTTAAATTTATCGTCCGTGATATTCACTTTTGCCTTCAGAGTTATATCTTCATCCATACCTTCATATTTGAGTATTTTCTGTTCAGATTGGAATTCACCCTTGGGGAGTTTTTTCAGATTTTCTTTAGCAATCACTTTTCCATCTTCTTTCCTATCTTCCATCGCTTCTACAACAGTTTCTACACCGTATTTATCGCAAAGGTCATTTATCCTGTTATAGGCATATCTGAGGGCCGCAGATAGGGCTTCAAGATCTCCATAAACGTAGTCCGGAACTCTAGAATTATTTTTTATTATATTTACTACTTCTTTGTTCAACTCTCCTTGTCTGTAAAAATGGGATGTAGGTATCCTAATTCCTTCTTGATAGATCTCTTCAGCGTTAGGCCCCCAAGAACCGGGGTTCATCCCGCCGACATCATTTACATGGGCTTTGATGGTAGCTATAGAGATGATCTCATCTTCATAAAATATCGGCATAGAGAGGGCTATATCGTTCATATGGGTGCCTACTTTATATGGATCATTCGAAACGAAGATGTCTCGAGGAGCCAAATCTAAACCGAACTCTTCTATATCTTTCATCATGTTTTTAGCCACGTAGGGCATCGTACCCAAAAAGGCCGGGACGCCCAATCCGATAGATATCAGATCTCCTTTTTCATCGGTTAGCGCTGGTGCAAAATCAAACGTTTCGTACAAAATACTGCTTTTAGCGGTCCTTATCGCTGTCCAAAACATCTCTTCTGATATGTAATCTAATGAATTTTTAACTATCCTCATGCTTACAGGATCTACAGACAATTTTTCCACCTCTTTACGTTTTGCTTGGTTATTAAAAACTAACGTATATATGCTTTTTGTGTAAAAATTTCACAATAATAGATTAGGTTTTGTCATAGAGAGGAAATATATTTCAAAATGAAGATTTTCCTTGAACTTTTTCAATAAATTCTTAATGTGCAAAAATTTAAATAGGTATAAAAGAATCAAAATCCCAATTCAATGGAGAGGAAAATTATGGAAGATTTAGAGCCGAAAGATGTATGGGACCATTTTTTAGAAATAACTAAGATTCCTCGTTGTTCTGGAAACGAGGGACTTGTTAGAGATTATGTAAGGTCTGTTGCGGAAGACAGCGGTTATGAGGCAGAAGTCGATGATGTGGGAAATCTCCTAGTTAGAAAACCAGGAAAGGTAAAAGATGCCCCACCGATCGTTATCCAGTGCCATCTTGACATGGTCTGCGAGAAAAACAGTGACAAAGATCATGATTTTTCCGAAGATCCGATACCAGTAAGGAAAGAAGGCGAGTGGATCACGGCAGATGGGACCACCCTTGGAGCGGACAACGGAATCGGGATAGCTATATCCCTGGCAGTTATGAAAGACGAAGAATCAAGACACGGGCCTATTGAATTCTTATTTACCGTAGGTGAAGAGACCGGTTTAGACGGAGCTAAAGGCATAGAACCTGGTTATTTTGAAGGAAGAACACTAATAAATCTGGATAGTGAAGAGTTCGGTAGTTTCACCATCGGATGTGCTGGTTCAGGAGATAGTTTTTTAAAAATTCCGATAGAATGGGAGAAGCCAACATCTGAAGAATTTTATGAGATTAAGATCGATGGATTGAAAGGTGGTCATTCTGGACTCGATATAGGCGAGGGAAGAGCGAATGCAAACAAAGTTTTGAGTAGACTCCTTTACGAAGGATACAAGAAAAAGGATGAATTCAACATCGAATCTATGAAATTGAAAAATATTGAAGGTGGGAGTAAAAGAAATACGATCCCTAAGGAGTCTAAAGCAGTCGTCATGATAAACGGTCAGGCTCAAAAATTAATAGACCACATGAAAAAGATTTTCTCTGAAATAGAAAAAGAGTACAGCGCAGTAGAGGAGGACATGATTTTAGAGATCTCGCCTACAGAGGTAGGTGAAGGAAAGGTCATCAAGGAAGAACACTCTAAGAAGATCGCCGAACTACTGATGTCACTTCCCCACGGCGTTCTCGCGATGAGTCAGGAGGTGCCCGACTTGGTCAAAACGTCAACTAATTTAGCGACCATTTCTTTAACCGATGATGAAGTCGAGATAAACATGATGACCAGGAGCAGCTCAGAATTTGACCTCTTATCTACTAGGGACAGGATAAGAGCGATTGCGGAAAACTTTGACGGGAAAGTTGAAGAGACGGAAGCTTATCCTGGATGGGAACCAGACATGGAGTCTGATATATTGAAGCTCTCCAAAGAGGTTTATGAAGAAATCTTTGATGACGAACCTAAAGTGGAAGCTATGCATGCAGGGCTTGAAACAGGTATAATAGGAGAAAAGTTCGAAGGGATGGACATGATCTCTTTCGGCGCGACTTTGGAAGGCGCTCATACACCGTCAGAAAAGGTGAAAATAAATTCAGTGGAAAAGTTATGGAACCTGGTAACTTATATCATAGAGGAGTTTGCCGACAGGGCCTCCTGAGCTAAGGGTTTGTGAACAAGGAACCTCAAATTTCTTTCTTTAATTTTATCATGTTTCATTTTTAACCCAATATATTAACAAAAATTCACCCTTAAATAAAAAAACAATATATATATTACACATCAGAGTTAAAATTAAAATCTAATTCTGTAAATATGATTAAATCTTCATAAATTATAAATACGTGCTTTTATATATCGATATGATAAGCGTGGTGAGCTAATATGGTATATGATTTTGAGTTAGGAAATTCGGGAAGAACTTTGGTTAGAGATATTTTAGAGGTAGAAGAGGGCGACAACGTTGTTATCACGGCAGATACCAACTCTAATAAAGATGTTGTGAGAGCTACTGCTTCCGAGGTATTCACTGCTGGTGGAAAACCGATGGTCGTTTGGAACCCTACACCAGAAGGTGTTGGAAAGGCTGCCGACCCTCTGCTTCCTCAGAAAACTTTGGCCGGCGCATTGAAAGAGGCGGATGTTTGGATAGAATACAATGAACAATGGCTATTGTATTCTACAGTCTACGACAAAGTTATCGAGGCTAGCGATGATATAAGATATATCTGCCTAGTGGAGATGAATCCCGATATGATGGTAAGAACGATTGGAAGAGTAGACATGCCGAAATTAGCGGAATTCTTGAAAATAGTAGCGAAAGAAACCGGTGAAGCGAATAAGATCAAAGTTACAACTCCAGCCGGAACGGACCTAGAGTTCGAAAATCACCCTGAAAGAGATATGATCGTACATTCTGGAGATATAATGAGAGGCAAGGCCTCTATGCTACCGGGCCAAATCAGCTGGAGTCCTAAATTCGAATCTATAAATGGTAAACTAGTTTTCGACGGTTCTTTGGTCCCACCTGTAGGTCTTATAGACACCCCGATAGAGATGACCATCGAAGCAGGTAAAGTCGTTGAAATCGAAGGAGGAACTGAAGCGAAGCAGTTCAAAAAATGGTTAGCGAGCTTCGACGACGAGAACATGTACAGACTTGCCCACATATCATATGGGTTCAATCCTGGAGCTAAACTGACTGGCAATATCGTGGAAGACGAAAGGATATGGGGCGGTACAGAATGGGGTTTAGGAAACGTAGGCTCCAAACTTGTACCTGAACAAGAAGGTGGCATCCCTGCTGCTTCCCACTGCGACGGTATCTGCGTTGACTCATCAGTTTGGTTGGACGGAAAACAGCTCTTGGATGAAGGAGAAATCGTTAATTTCCCCAGGTTAGAAGAACTCGCAGACGAACTGGTATAAATCCCTTCACTAAACTTCTTTATTTTTTATGGGTTGGATCACATGAATGAAGTCCTCAACATTCTCGGGCTACAGTTTGCTTACACAAAAGGTTCAGTTCCTTTTTATGATAAAATAGATAAGCAGCTTGAGGTCATCGATCTTAACGGTATCGACCTTCTCTGTTTTCCGGAATCCTGTATTTACGGGTTCGATTATGATGAGTTATATAAAGCTGAGGAAGAAGATCTTGAAAAGCAGATCAGCTTTTTCAGAGAGATAGCTAAACTTAACGATATCAACGTTGTAGCGGGTCTAGTTGAAAAAGATGAGGGAAACTACTTCAATACAGCTATGGCATTTGACAGGAAGGGCAAGCTTCTCCATAAATATAGAAAAAACTACCTGTGGTCTGAAGAAAAAAAATTCTTTACTCCAGGTTCCTATTACGAAGTGTTCGAACTCGAAGGATGGAATATAGGCTTGGGCCTTTGTGCGGATCTAGGATTTCCCGAGTTCTCTCGAGCTTTAGCTTTGAAAGGAGCTGAATTCCTTATCTTTCCGAGCGCATGGCGGGAACCTTATGATAGATTGTGGAACCTGATGCTCACTGCAAGGGCCGCGGAAAATCAAGCTTATGTCCTCGGGCTCAATGCCATAGGGTCAGAGAACAACTACTGTGGTAACAGCATATCGGTAAATCCGAAAGGAGATGTTATCGGAAAACTGTGTAAAAACGAAGGCTTTTTTTCTTTTGAATTGCATAGAGAAGATGTATTGGATAGAAGAGAAGAGATCGGTTGGTTGTTCATGTCAAGGGCGGATATATATCATGGATTAGGTGATGTATAATATGGAGAAAAATTATAGATTGAACACGATCGAAACTCACACCGCGGGAGAACCCACCCGGATCTTGATGAGCGGAATAAACCTCTTTCCTCTTTTTGGAAGAAGCGTAGCTGATCAGAGAGATATGTTCGCTGAGAAATTCGATCATGTAAGAGAACTTTTGATGAGAGAGCCTAGAGGCCATGATGATATGTTCGGTGCGGTTCCTGTGCAGCCGGAAGATGATGAAGCAGATATTGGTGTGATATTTATGCATACCACAGGATACCTTGACATGTGCGGGCACGGCACTATAGGTATGGTTACAGCTCTAATTGAAAGAGGGATATTGCCTGAAAAAAAAGAGATCAAAATAGAGACGCCTGCGGGCATGGTGGAAACTCGACCCGTAGTAAAGGAAAATAAGGTTGAAAAGGTAAGGGTTAAAAATGTTAAATCCTTTTTCGTTAGCGAGGAAATAATAAAATTGGATATTGGAGATATAAAATCGAAGATCAAGGTGAATCTTGCCTATTCTGGAAATTTAGTTGGTCTAGTCGATGTGAAAGAGATGGGACTCTCTATTGAAAAAAACGATATCGATACCTTGAAAAAGATAGGTATTGAACTGAGAGATAGGCTTAACGATAAAGGCGATTTTGTGAATCCTTTTTCTGGAAAGAAGATGGAAGTTTCGTTGATCGAATTTTACGAGGCAGGGGGAAGTGTAGATAAAAATCTGGTGGTTTTTGCAGACGGCTCTATTGATAGGTCTCCTTGTGGAACTGGTACCTGTGCCAAGATGACCTATTTACACCATTTAGGAGGATTAGACGTCAACGAAGAGTATAGATACCGGAGTGTTTTGAACACGGAATTCGAAGGGAAAATCTTGGAGGCGGGAGAAAGGGAAGGGATAGAAGTGATCACGCCGGAGGTCTCGGGTTCAGCTTATATTACTGGAACGAGCACTTTCGTTTTAGATCCGGATGATCCTTTGAATGGATTTAGTTTGTATAAATAGAGACCGAGATTGGTGAAGTAATTTAAAATCAATTTTAAGAGACCAAAGCACCTCATAAAAAAAAAATAAATAAAAGGAAAATAATAACTGTCCTAAGGTAAATGATGAACAAAGACTCTCCTATCCAGGTAAGAGAGCTGACCAAAACATTCAAATCTCGTTATTCCACAGTTAAGGCAGTAGACCGAATAAGTTTTAAGGTCGAAAAAGGAGATGTTTTCGCTTTCGTTGGACCCAATGGGGCTGGAAAGACAACAACCATCAAGATGCTATCAGGAATAATTCGACCTACTTCGGGCACAGCTGAGATAATGGGGTATGACATACTAAAAAAAACGATGAAGGCTAAGGAAAAAATTGGAGTGATGCCCGAAGAATCGGGATTGTACGACGATATGACCGGAAGGGAGCATCTGAAATTTTATGCCGGGTTTTACAACGGGGGTGATTTCAAAGAAAATATAGAAAGGGTTATCGAGAAAGTGGGGATGATAGATTATGCCGACAGAAAGGTAGGTGGTTACTCGCATGGTATGAAAAAGAGGCTGTCTTTAGGACAAGCCTTGGTGCATGATCCTGAGATATTGATATTAGATGAACCTACAAACGGACTCGATCCAAAAGGGACGAGATTCTTTAAAGATCTGATAAAAGATTTGAATGAAAGCGGTAAGACGATATTCATCTCATCCCACGTGCTCCCAGAACTGCAGGAACTCTGCAATAGAGTGGCTATAATCAAAAATGGAAATCTACTCAGAGTAGATAGTATAGGCGAACTCAGCCAGGAGCTTATAAAGGGGAGAAAATTCGTTACTATCAAGGTGGAGGCCTCTGCAATAAACCAGGAAGTTGTAGAATCGGCAAGAAATGTAGATGGGGTTGAAAAGGTCGAGCCCGTAAAAAGAGGTATAAAGGTCTTGGCCGAGAATGAAGGACTATCTTCAAGGATCAACAAGATCCTCGTCGAAAATGACGTAGATGTCGACTCTATTCAGACTGAGAAACCAGATCTTGAAGGTATCTTTTTGGATGTGATAGAGGATAAAGATGAAAAAAATTTTGCTGATAAGTAAGAAGGACTTCAAATCTAATCTTTTAAGCACCAGGTTGCTCATTACGATACTGGTGTTCACGGCCATAGTTATAGGTGGGGCTTACGGCATCGGTCAGTTGTACGCTACTCCAGAAGAGTATGAAACTAGATATGGGCTTTGGATGCATCCCTCAGATTTGGAGGGTGACGAGATCGCTAATGATATGACATTGTATGTTTCCAATGTTTATGGAGAACCTATAGAAGGAAAAAGGGTCGCGATGATTGATGGGTTAGAGTATGATAGA
>Ga0207421_10006585_pt1 | contig 12611 bp, 8 predicted proteins | sample SodLakKL_010_SED_4_FD_187542 | JGI IMG/M metagenome (GOLD analysis project Ga0207421, IMG submission 187542) | Alkaline sediment microbial communities from Lake Tanatar, Kulunda Steppe, Russia - 8KL_010_SED (SPAdes) (version 2) | ecosystem: Environmental > Aquatic > Non-marine Saline and... | reverse complement strand
CCCCATCAGACACAGCCGTACGAGCGTGTACCGTCAGCGTATAGAGGGTATCCGTCTCAATTATATGGGCGGTGTCCTGCCATATGCTTTGGCCTGTCCAGTAGCCGACCGAGGCGATCCATTCACCACTTTCGTGCTGGTAAAAGGGTATATGCCAATTCGTCCCCCACGCACCTATCGGGGATTCGTCTACGCCGGACAGTTCGTAGAAATCGTAATCGTCAACCAGATTTGTTTCATACGCATTGACTGTCGATACCATCCCTAATAACGCGATTGTCAACAGTAAAAAAGGCTTTTTCATAACTTTCATCTCCTGAAATAAATGTTTTGCACATCATTTGTCTCGCCGCAATATTAAAAGTTGCGACACTTTTAGGGGGGATATTTAATCACCATGCTTTCTCTTCACCTCCTCTCTTTTCTATTTATGATCGAACGGTTATTCTCATCACCACCACCAGTGTCCCATGATATCTACCCGGTAATTCATTTCGGTAAAATCAAGCCACTTTGTCGAGCCGTCTGCGAACGAGACATTACCGCCTCGGGGATTATCTCTGTCGTCAAGGTGATTTGGCCTGTCAACAATTCCCCATTCGGGAAAATCATGGATATATCCCCAGTCGCGTCTCCGCACGGGCCGGGCACGACTGCTAACTATTAAATCTGCAACCAAAGCCCGATCGGAAGGGTTTCGCACCCGAGCCATGTTGCGAATAAACGGAACAGTCCGCTCATTCCTGGAAGGTGTGAAACTATATCGTTGCCCAGCCTCAATACTCGAGTAATAATTGGTATAGATCTCTTCTCCCCATCCCTGCTCTGTGTCAACAATATACGCATAAGTAATTTTTCTAAAGTGCCGGTCGCGATTCAAATCGCGCGGCTCCCTTTCGCCGAAAGTAGGTGGAGCACTATCGCCTCCGAAATTGCCGGCTTCTGTAAACCGCCACATTCTGTCATCATCAGGCCGCTGATGATTGTTTGCGGGGCAATAGAAAACTTCGCGGCTCGCACCGGCTGTTATGAGCATGTCTGTCGTGTGGTAGGTGATATCCCACAAACGCGGCAGATCGTCCGGGTTGGGTGGATTATTCCTGGGCAGATGCCCATCCCATTCCGAAGCATATGTACTCATGGCCATCATAATCTGCCTTGAGTTACTCCCGCATGATATTCGTCGAGCATAATCTCGGGCTCTCCTTAGCGAAGGCATGAGTATGGCGAGCAGCAGTGCGATAATAGAAATGACTACCAGCAATTCGATCAGGGTAAAACCGGGTAAGGGTTTCCGAAAAAGGTTGTGATTTGGCTTTTGGCTCATTTTATTGACCTTTCTCTTTTAGACTTTAATAACTAAATGAAAATAATACCACAAAAACCAAGTCTTTGTCAAGCAAATAATAGCAAAAACTTTTTATTTTTTTACTATTTGCTTAATATGCGGCCACTGGCTCATAACTGCTTATAGGACAATGTTTTATAAATAAATGCCAAAGAAGTATCCATCCCGATCACATATTAAATGCGCTTCCTATTATGCTGTTCTCTGGAGCCTGGCATTATCATTTACTTCATATTTTCCGTGCATTTGAGATATAATTCCGTTAGTTGCGAGGGAGTAACAAAAACCATATCTTCGCTTCTATGGTTATACAGTTCCATAATTTTGTCCATTCTGAAACTCCAGTTGATCAAGGCTCCATTGATGAATGCGGGCCTTGTATCACCCACCACTTCATTAACATCCCTGTAAAAATCATCCACGGAATCCCCATAAATCCAGGCCGCCTTCATTGCAGCACTAAATACCGGGTTGCCCTCAACAGAATAGGTTTGTTTTTCATATGGTGCATTATACTTCGTGTTTCTCCTACAATAACCATCCCAAACGGCTTGCAAAGAAGGTATTGCCTGGAAAAATTTATTTATGTATCCATCCGGATTGAAATCAGGAGTATCAAAATATGTTCGAAGGTGCCCCAGGTCCATTCGATTCATGTAACGTTCTGTCAGCTCAAGATATTCGTCAAATATATCTTCACGGCTGTGCGGATATAGCTCAGCATACATTTCCGGATATATATATCCAATACCTGACACGTCACAGATAAATTCATCTTTTCCTGGAATTGCTCGATGGTAATACCATTCAGCGACCACGGGTATCAAATCCAATACAGCAGGCCCTATTCCCCATCCAACGGGCACTTCCCCGTGGAGTTCATGTTCAAAGTCCTTGTAGAACCAGTCGATCCAGGTATTCAGGTTGTCACCGTCTGTCAGCGTAAGAGCAATATAGATTTTATCAGTTCGAAGTTCTGGAGGACTGACATGTTCTGCCTGCGACAGGCTCTCTATTGTGATTCCGCTCATGACAGAAATATTAGCAAGATGATCTGATGGAATATGTGCTTTTGCAAGCCGAGAAAGCCATGCGATCCCCGTATTTTCCGTTAAACCTAAATGCCCCGGAGCATATGGGAATCCTCTCACCGGCATATTAGGCGGAAGTTCTTTCATAATTGAAGAAATAGTTTCGAGTTCTTTTTCGTGGTCCGCCCCTTTTCGGGAGAGTTCATCCGGGTTGTTTCCGCTTATCCAGAATACAAAATTACGCCACTGGATGTCATATGCCAAGGCCCCATTTGATGCCAACCCAGGGTATAATATGCAGGCTGCGTGATCACCGAGGGTATCTTTATAATTTTTCCAAATCCATTCATAGCCTTCAGCATTTGTTTCAAAACGCCCCCTTAAATCAACCTTTACAGGAATCTCGAGTTTTTCCGCCAGCGATTCAGAGGCAATGACCAAATCCTCGCATGAAGCCATATTTACAGCATGAAGAAAGCCATGGGAAAGCTTTTCGTCCGGCACCACAGCGCCTTTGTATGCCCAACTGTATTCTTGAAAGAGATTTTCCCAATCTGTTACAATCTTTGTATCTTTTATATGACCTTCGTTTTTATGAACCTCAAGCCACTTGCCATCGTGCTCATTAACTAATAACCATATCGAGGGTTGCTCGCGAGCAGCCAGGCCTTGCAAAGATATCAGGGCTAGCTGTTCGGCTGATTCCAAGTCTTGAAATGCGACCACTTTAATCGTATCTGCCGGGGGATCCGATTTTGGCAGCCATGTTTCCGCGGACTCTGCGACAAGTAAAACTGAGTTCAACTGCGAGATCAGGCAGACAAATATAATACTGCCGATGCCAGCAAAAAGTTTCTTTTCGTTCATTTACTTCCCTTTCTACTGTGTTTCTACGGACTTTAACCCTGTTAACCCTCCAAATCAAACTTGCACCTTAATAAAAAATACGGCATATAATCGCTATTGTCAAGAAAAATATTGCCAAATAGTTATTGATTTGAAGTTGTCCCTATTGTAGTTGAAGCTTTGCATGGCTACCCTCTGGTCCGTAGTTTATGCCACCTTTGATTTTCCGTCAATTGTTTCTTTTTCGGCAAGCTCTTTTAGCTTCGCTTCAAGCATCCATAATTGCTGATAGCCCATAATGCGCTTGAACCTTTGCTCCATATCCAACAGCGATGTCGCCACCCAACGAACAACCATTCTATGATCCTGCCAGTTCTTCACACGCCCTGTCCGGTTGCGTATGCCGCTGTTGGGTGACTCAATGACATTAGTCGAGCCAAGACAACGACGCAGCGTCTTAGGAAGACCCAAACGGTTAATCGTAAACATCTCGTCCAAGCCCTCCAGCAAACTACCTGCCGCTGAAGGATATTCACGCTCAAGCCATTTGGCAAGCTGCTTCAATTTGGCAATACCCTTATCTGCAGGCAAGCAAAAAGCTGCTTTCATGGCATTTTTGACCTGATCTTTCTGATCATCAGGAAGATAGCTAAGCACATTTCTAATCTTGTGATTACGGCAACGCTGCACAGGATTCTTACTGCCGTAAACAGCGTCAATCGCACAACGCAAAGCCTTACTGCCATCAACTACAAACAACCGAAGACGGTCAGGCTTTATGCCTCTTTCAACCAGGTCATGGAGAAGATCTGTCGCTACCCGACTGTTTTCACTGCTGCCTTCACGGAGACCTAAAACATGCTTGCAACCGTCAGAATCAACGCCTAAGGCCACAATTACATGACAATCACCGAACTGAATACCATCTATATAAACAGCCAGAATATCGATCTGGTCAAACCTGCGCTGACACAATTGTTTAAACTGTTTTTCGCTGGAGATAATAAACTCCCTGCTGATTTGGGATTTACTTACACCCACTGTTTCAGCCATTCCGGGAAGAATATCCCCGTATTTCCGGGTCGATATACCTTTCATCAGAATCTCTAAAATCCGCATGCCAAGACGGCTGTTGGTGACCATAGCTTCATAGGCAGGAATCGCTACCTCCTTGCCGCCGCCTTTGCCTTTCTTCCGCAATCTCGGTTTTTCCACACGCAATTTTCGCTCAGACAATGATACAACTCCTTGTTGTCGACCATACCAGTTAATCTGGCCGTGAGCTTTGCCGGGCTGCTTGGGACCAGCCAACTGCTCAGCGCTCAATAGAAGTACCGCCTCTATAGCTGCTTTGCCTGCTACATCGATCAATTCGTCAACCGCCTGCTCGGTATTGCAGATCAAATCAAGAAAAGGCAGTAATAGCTGGCCGTCTTTACTGAGAAATTCTGCGATTTCTCGGCTGTTAATTTTCTCTTCAATCTGGTACAATTTCTTTTCCATGGTTGCTCCTTTTTGAATAAATGTTAAATCGTTTTTTGCCTGATTCTACAACAAATCAGGCCGGAGTAGCCATGGCTTTTTCAACCTTCAACTATGGATGGGACAAGGTCATTGATTTTGTAATTTTCATCTTGCCGACTGCTTGCCAAATAGTGTATAATTGTCTTATGTGATAAGCGTGGATGTAGAAAGGCATCTGTTGAAAATACAATTAATAAGGTATAAAAATGTACAATGCACAAAGCTGGAAAAACAAGAGCATGCGTAAGGACCAGCTTCCAAAAAACGAACAAAGGTTGTTACCTAAATATCCGTCTGAAAAGACAGACGGACACAAAAAGAGCTTGCAAGCAACCCCCAAACCAGGTAAACTACATATTTTACCGAAAGATGGAAAGGTTGCACGGCCATATTCTGTGGTTAATTTGCATGACATGAAGAACATAAAAACGAAACAATTAAAGCACCACGAAATTATCACTTATCTCAGTGAAGAAATTGCAAAAGGGGGATTTCAACCCGGTCAGAGGATACCGACCGAGCATGAGCTGGCAAAAGCCTTTAACGCCTCCAGGCCAACCATCGGGAAAGCTCTTCGCGACCTGCAAAAGCAAGGACTTATTTACCGAAAGCAAGGCGCCGGCAGTTTTGTCAGCGCTCACGAAGATGAGCAACTTTGCAAAATTGGCTCTTTGATGGGTTTCTGCCACGACACTGCTGATAGCGGAATATTCGGGAGCCTGCTCTCAGAAATTTCACATGTATGCACACTTAACAATTATTCGTTTGTTTTGACGAACTATCCCGCAGGCGATGATGAAAAAATCTTAATACGACACGCCAAAAGAACATGTATTGAACTTATTAAACAGCAGGTAGATGCAGTTCTTTTTATGCCGATGGACTTGTCACCTGAAAATTTCCATATAAACCATGAAATCGCCGTTGCTATTGAAGATGCAGGGATTGTTCTTGTTCTGCTGGACAGGGATATTTATAAAACCCCTCAAAGAAGCAAATATGACAGAGTTGGCGCCAATAATGAGCTGGCAGCGCAAGTACTAACGCAACATCTGATAGATCAGGGATGCAAAAAAATAGATGTCGTTACTTGTTGTAAATTACCTCCTTCTGTTGAAGAGCGCATTGATGGTTACCAGAAAGCTATGATAGAAAATGGGCTCAATCCGAAGCAGGAGCAGTTCTACAAAATTGACACGCACCAGTGGCATAGTGTAGAAGAATGCTTGGCAACTACTCAGGCTGACGCTTTGCTGTGCATAAATGATGAAGTCGCAGCCCTGATAATGAGAGGGCTTTTGGCAAAAGGCGTAAAGATTCCTGAAGAAACGAAAATTGTTGGCTTTGACGATCTTCCCATATCATCCTACCTTCCGATACCTCTTACCACCGTTCGGCAACCGGTTAAGGATATTGCCCATGAAGCATTCAGAACAATGATAACACGCCGTGAAGACCCGAATATGCCTGCCAAAGACGTCCTTCTTACTGCCCAATTAATTGTTAGGGAGTCATGCGGTGCATCTTTCAAAGAAAGCCGTAAATAATCCGCTAATTTTTTAATTCTGATCTTTGGTCCAATTCCCCACGGGATTTTTAAGTTTCCATCAGCATAATTATATTATGGCGGCTGAAATACATAAAACTTTTTATCAATTCCAAAAAAATAGCTTTACAAATACTTACATTTAATGTACTATCCATAATCGCCATCTTGGTTAACTAGCTCTAAGCGCAGAATTAGCAATTATTCAGGATTAGGCAAATGAAAACTATATGTCGGTGGGTATTTTTTTTACTAATTACGGCCTCTTTGCCTCAGCTTTCAGGAGCATAAGAAATGCTTTGGCCTGTGCAGCAACTCCCAGAAAAGGTGGTCAGAATTGAAAACACAGCCCTTTCGAGCGAGCAGAATTTAGCTCACTCACTTACAGGCCTTGGTGCTCATAGAGCAAACACCGATGCACATAACGAATTGACCTGGATCATTGCATGTCTTAGAGACGAGAAGCTCAATGAAGCGTCACAGTTGAAGCTCAGTATAAGCATCTGCGAAGTTCTTCAAAATGGACTCTGGGAATCGTTGCTAAATCAAGCTGAGCCACTCGTAGTGAACGAGCTTGCCGATGAACCAGAAAAATGTATCCGATTAGCCCCTATAATAATTTATGGAATCCGGAATATAGGATTTGCTTAAAATGGCAAGTACATAAAAAAATAAAGACGATTTAAATGCAGGAGAATGCGGTATGTTAGAATTAACAAAACTAAAATCAATATTTTCGTTGGTGACTCTTTTGATGTTTTCATCATTTACAATTTCAAGGGAATATCATGTGTCGGTCGATGGATGCGATAATAATAGCGGTTCCGCAACTAAACCGTTTCGAACGATTTCCACAGCTGCCGATGTTGCCCAACCCGGCGATGTAATAACTGTGCATGAAGGTGTTTATCGCGAGCGGATTGATCCTCCGCGAGGCGGTGAGTCGGATCAAAAACGTATTTTGTACCAGGCTGCAGCAGGCGAGGAGGTCGTAATAAAAGGATCCGAGCGTGTGAAAGGCTGGCAGCAAGCTCAAAACGACACATGGAAAGTTACTATTCCGAACGATTTTTTCGGTGACTTTAATCCTTATGATGACCTTATTTCTGGCGATTGGTTTGATTCCAGAGGCAGAGATCACCGAACAGGGGCCGTTTATCTGGATGGCCACTGGCTCACCGAGGCGGTGGAGTTAGCTGATGTTTTAGAACCAGTCAGGCAATACCCTATATGGGCTTATTTCTCGGCACCGTCGAGGTATTTGTTGAATCTAGCTTGGATTCAGCCCGAAGGTGGACAAGCGATAGCAGCGGCTGATTTTAGCGACCAGCGAGGCGTTGAGGCAATTGAGGATTCGGATGAAGAAGATTGTATAGGTTATATTCGGCACAGGGATTGGGTTCGATATGAGGCGATAGACTTTGGGCAGCAGACTGATCGTATGATGATTCGAGCTGCCTCTGATACACAGGGCGGAATCATTGAAATTCGTTTAGGCAAATTGGACGGGAAACTATTGGGAACTGTTTCTATACCAAATACCGGAGGGTGGCACTCGTGGAGTAAATTTACCCTCGATATAACTCCTACCAGCGGAGTTAATCCTGTATATTTGGTGTTCAAGGAGTCCGAAACAGATAGGATGAGAAACGAAATGTACGACCCTGATGTAGACCCAAGTAGTCCGGCGTTGTGGTTTGCTGATGTAGATGACGAGAATACAACTATCTGGGCTCAGTTCGAAGGCATTAATCCCAATGAAGCCAAAGTAGAAATTAATGTTCGCCAAACTGTTTTTTATCCCAGAGAACCGGGAATTAACTATATTACTGTACGCGGTTTTAAAATGATGCATGCTGCGACTCCTTGGGCGCCGCCAACTGCTGAGCAGATTGGGCTGATCGGCACCCATTGGAGCAAAGGCTGGATAATTGAAAACAATGACATCAGCTATTCAGCCTGCGTTGGAATTACCCTTGGCAAACACGGTGATGAGTACGACAATACCTCGGCTAACACGGCCGAGGGTTATGTCAAGACAATTGAGCGTGCCAAGGAACATGGCTGGTCTAAAGAAAATATAGGTCATCACCTCGTGCGAAACAACCGCATTTCACACTGCGAGCAAGCCGGGATTGTTGGTAGCCTTGGAGCCATTTTCAGTACTATTACAAACAATACAATCCATGACATTCATGTTCGCAGATTGTTCTGCGGCGCCGAGACAGCGGGCATCAAACTCCATGCTCCGATTGACAGCTTAATCAGTAACAATCATATCTATCGCGTAAGCAGGGGTATTTGGCTGGATTGGATGACGCAGGGAACTCGCGTAACACGCAACCTGCTTCATGATAATAGTGCTCCCTCTCCAAGCTGGAATTTTGAGGATCTTTTTATAGAGGTTAATCACGGGCCCTATGTTATTGATAACAATATCCTCCTCTCAGAAGTTTCTTTGTTTGATAATTCACAAGGTGGGGCATATGTGCATAATCTCTTTGGAGGCCGAGTCGGCAGCGGCCCTGAGTTTAATCGTGAGACGCCGTATCACAAGGCTCATTCTACAGAGATCGCGGGCTTGAGCAATATTCAAGGCGGAGATACTCGTTTTTATAATAACATTTTTCTAGGCAGCGGGCTTAACTCCTATGATGATGTTATTTTACCTGTGATGTTGGGTGGCAATGCTTTTCTCGGAGGTGCTGAAGCTTCAAAGCACGAGCGGAACCCCCTTGTGCTTTCCCAATTCAATCCCGAAATTAAGCTCGTTAAAGATGGCAAGAGCGTGTATTTCCGGATGGACCTACCTGAATCTGTTCTGACTATGGAGAATAAAGAGATAACAACAGACCTTTTGGGTAAAGCAAAGATTCCCAACCTGCCCTATAAAAATAATGATGGCTCATATTTGAAAATAGACACGGATTATTTCGGCTTGAAAAGGAATCACAGTAACCCTGCCGTAGGACCCTTTGAGGGAATTACATATGGTGAAAATTATCTTAGAGTACAGTGATTTATGGAAATACTGTATTTGGATCACGCATGTAACAAATGTAACAGTAGCCCATAAAACGGCTAGAATCTTGGTTGAAAATAAAGTTCAAAAAAATGGGCACTAGGAATGTTGAAAGAGACATTAAATTCACGAAAACGACTTCTAAAGACACTTAATCATAAATCAGTGGACCGAATATGTGTTGATTTTGGAGGGACACATGTAACCGGTATAGCCGCAAGTACTCTTTCAAAGTTACGTCAGGCGGTGATCGGCGATAAAGATTACCGCATTAAGATTATCGAGCCATTTCAAATGCTGGGTGAGCTCGATAGCGACCTAGTAGATACACTGGGAATTGATGTGAGCAGTGTCTTGGGGCCAAAAACTCTGTTTGGTTTTGAAAATACCAACTGGAAGCCCTTTACACTGTTTGACGGTACGGAGGTGCTTGTTCCTCAGGATTTTAATGTGACGCCGGATGGAAAGGGCGGTTGGTTTCTGCACCCGCAGGGTGATACATCAGCGCCTCCCAGCGGCCATATGCCGAAAGGGGGGTTTTATTTTGACGCAATCTGTCGTCAGGAACCGATAGATGATAGCGAACTTGATCCGGCAGATAATCTCGTTGAGTTCGGATTACTTTCAAAAGAAGATGTGGAGCATTACAAACGACGGGCCAACGCCGTGGCCGAACAAGGAAAAGGCGCTATTTTAACAGCCCCCGGCACTGCTTTTGGCGATATTGCTCTTGTGCCGGCAATGTGGATGAAGCACACGCCTGGCATTCGTGATATTGAAGAATGGTACATTTCAACCGCTGTTCGACGCGATTATGTGTATAAGGTTTTTGAAAGACAATGCGAGATAGCCTTAAAAAATCTCGCGATATTGAGCGAAATTCTGGGCGATAATGTGCAGGCAGTTTTTACAACCGGAACCGACTTCGGGATGCAGACGGGTTTGTTTATCTCACCTCAGGTTTACCGCGATTTGTACAAGCCGTTTCATAAAGCTATTAATGACTTTATTCACGAAAATACTCAATGGAAAGTATTCATCCATTCCTGCGGCGCCGTCAAAGAGTTGATCCCGGATCTAATAGAGGCTGGGTTTGACATCCTTAATCCGGTTCAGTGTTCTGCTTCGGGGATGGAGCCGCGGGATTTAGTAGAGTGCTTCGGTCGTGATATCACTTTTTGGGGAGGGGTGGTTGATACGCAAAAAACACTGCCGTTTGGTACTCCTGATGAGGTTTACAGGGAAGTTTCTGAAAGAGTTGAAATTTTCCAGCAAGAAAATGGCCTTGTGGCCACTTCTATTCACAATATACAAAATAATACGCCCGTTGATAACATACTGGCAATGTTCCGAGCATTGGGGCGAGATTTGTAAAAATTTAAATTATCTGGAAAAGGATTTGCAGATGGCTGACTTCGAAACCAAAGAACATAATCAAATCCATGCAAGACCAGAAGGGAGTATGGGCTATGTAGCCCTTGTAGCAGCAGTGGCTGCGCTTGGTGGCTTGCTGTTCGGCTATGATACAGCGGTAATTTCAGGGGCTATAGGTTTTTTGCGCGCTAGATTTGAACTCTCCCCCATGATGACCGGCTGGGCCGCATCATCGGCCTTGGTTGGTTGTATTTTGGGCGCCCTGTGTGCCGGTACACTCAGCGACCGTTTCGGACGAAAACGCATAATGATGCTTGCTGGTGCGATGTTTTTAATTTCTGCGCTGTGGTCAGCTATAGCGTATCAGTTATTTGATTTTATTATTGCAAGGATAATTGGTGGCGTCGGAGTTGGGGCGGCCTCGATGTTGTCGCCGTTGTATATTGCTGAAATTTCCCCTGCCAAAATAAGAGGACGGCTGGTTTCCGTCAATCAGTTTGCGATAATAAGCGGGATGTTGGTAGTCTATTTTGTTAATGCTATTATCGCTCAGCAAGGCAGTGAAGCTTGGAATGTGCAGTACGGCTGGCGATGGATGTTCGGCTCCGAAGCCTTGCCGGCAGGGCTGTTTTTTGGATTGCTCTTTTTGGTTCCTGAAAGCCCTCGATGGTTAACTGAAATGGGCAAGGAAGATCCGGCTAAGAATATTCTGTCAAGAATAGGAGGCGATGAACACGCCAAAAGCGAACTTCTGGAAATAAAAGCCACAATTGCAATGGAAGGCGGCTCAATATGGGAAGTATTGAAACCCGGAATAAGAACTGCACTGTTTATTGGTGTAGGGCTGGCGATTTTCCAGCAGATTACTGGAATAAACACGGTTCTATATTATGCTCCGGAAATTTTCAGAAGCGCTGGCTTGACTGCTGATGCGGCCCTTTCGGACACCGTAATTGTCGGAATTGTCAATTTAGCTTTTACGGTGGTAGCCATTGCTGTGGTAGACAAACTTGGCAGGAAGCCCCTCCTGCTAATTGCAAGTGCCGGGATGAGTTTAAGCTTGTTTTTTCTCGGCCGGGCAATTCGTCTTGAACAGTTTGATGAAGGGCGGTGGGTTTTGTTTTTTGTTCTGACCTATGTTGCGTCATTCGCCGTAGCTATGGGACCGGTTGTTTGGGTTGTAATGTCAGAAATATTTCCCACTAAAATCCGGGGCCGGGCAATGTCGGTAGCGACTGTGTGTCTTTGGGTAGCGTGTTTTTTTGTGTCTCTATTTTTTCCTTATATGCTCGAGACCCTGCAAGGCTTGGCATTCTGGGTTTATGCCGTGATTAGCGCATTGGCGTTTGTTTTTGTTCTGTTGATACTGCCGGAAACAAAGGGCAAGACTCTGGAAGAAATCGCCAAAAGCTGGCTATGAAACAGCTTGGATACCCCGCAGGTGGTTGTGGGTCTTGCGAGTTCTTACAGCGATCATCTTTTTTGGAATGCTTTTCTAAATCAGAGGTAAAGCCCAAGATTTAGCGGATTCAACTCATAAGTGTTCCTTAACTAAGGTAGCCAAAATGCAGTGAGAAGTATAACCGCTCACCGTTATTTTGGCGACTCAGTTGCACTTATAAGTCGAATCCGCTATTGTTAAATTTTGCATAATTCAGCCTATATCGGTTAGAAAGGTGTCTTTTTTAGTATGAAAGGAATCTCATCATGCAACTTAGTATCATTGACGGTTTGATTATTGTTGCCTTTTTCGCGGGTGTAATCGCGCTGGGCCTTGGCAAGAGCCGCAAAGAAGTAACCTCAGAAGATTACTTCCTTGCTGGTCGCGGCCTGAAATGGTGGCTCATTGGCTTTTCACTTATCGCAGCCAACATTTCCGCAGAACAGTTTGTTGGGATGGCAGGTCAGGCAGCAATGGCT